>Ga0209160_1002613_pt1 | contig 14931 bp, 14 predicted proteins | sample GraSoiAngelo_153_FD_186167 | JGI IMG/M metagenome (GOLD analysis project Ga0209160, IMG submission 186167) | Grasslands soil microbial communities from the Angelo Coastal Reserve, California, USA - 14_1009_12_40cm (SPAdes) (version 2) | ecosystem: Environmental > Terrestrial > Soil > Grasslands ...
CCTTCCAGCTGATGCCCGAACAGTCGACAGCAGCGGTGATCATCCATCATCCGGAAGCGAAGTACTACGCCGTTCGCGGGACCAGCTCGAATGCTTCCACGGAAGCGGAGGCCGCCGTTGCCTGAGAATCCACTGGTGGCGCGACTCCTCGACCCGCAGCAGGTCATCGTCTTTGACGGTGCGATGGGGACGATGCTCTACAACAAGGGCGTCTTCATCAACCAGTGCTACGACGAATTGAACCTGCGCGCGCCCGATCTCGTGCGCGATGTCCACAAGGCGTACCGGAAGGCGGGCGCTGAAGTTCTCGAAACCAACAGCTTCGGGGCGAACCGCATCAAGCTCGAGCAATACGGGCTGTCGGCACAGGTCGCCGACATCAATCGCGCTGCGGCCAGGATCGCGCGCGAGGTTGCGGAAGATGATCTTCTCGTTGCCGGCGCCGTGGGCCCGCTCGGCATCCGGATCGAACCTTTCGGACCGACGAGTCTGGACGAAGCGCGCGCCGCTTTTCGTGAGCAGCTGCAGGCGCTCAAGGATGGCGGCTGCGATGTCTTCATCCTCGAGACTTTTGCCGATCTGCACGAGATCGAGCAGGGTATTCTCGCGGCACGAGAGGTCGATCCCAACATTCCGGTCATCGCGCAGATGACGATCGGCGCCGACTGTCACACTCCTTACGGCTTGTCGGCAGAGGATCTGGCGCAATCGCTTGACGCATTCGGCGCGGACGTCATCGGACTGAACTGCTCGGTTGGACCGCAGATCATCCTCGACGCGATCGAGAAAATGGCGCCAAAGACGCGGCGTAAGCTCAGCGCGCAGCCCAACGCCGGAATGCCGCGCGATGTGAGCGGCCGCAGCATGTACATGGCGAGCCCCGAGTACATGGGGACCTACGCGCATCATCTCGTTCAGGCTGGAGCAAAGATCGTTGGCGGCTGCTGCGGAACCACGCCCGAGCACATCGCGGCGATGGTTGAGGGAGTGCGCCCGTTGTCACCGCGCCAGCCGCGAGTGCCGATGAAGGAGCGTCGTCACATCCACCCGGATCTGCCACCCGAGAATCCTGGCGTGCAGCCGGTCCCGCTGGCTGAGCGATCGAAGTGGGGCCGCAAGATTGCGCAGGGTGAATTCGTAACTTCGGTCGAGATTGTGCCGCCGCGCGGGGTCGATGCGTCGAAGATGCTCCGTGACACCGCAGCGCTGCGCGATGCCGGGGTCGATGCTGTCAACGTCCCCGATGGACCGCGGGCGCAGAGTCGCATGGGTGCGCTGCTCTGTAGCATCCTGATCGAGCAGCAGATCGGCATCGAGACAGTCATCCACTACTGCTGTCGCGATCGCAACCTCCTCGGCATGCTCAGCGACCTGCTGGGAGCATCCGCAGTCGGTTTGCGCAACATGCTGCTCATCACCGGTGATCCGCCCAAGATGGGGCCGTATCCCAATGCGACAGCGGTGTTCGACATCGATGCGATCGGGCTCACCAATCTGGTGAGCAACCTGAATCGGGGGCTCGATCCCGGAGGCAATCCAATCGGTCAGCCGACCAGATTCACCATCGGTGTGGGAGTGAACCCCGCCGCGATCGATCCGGCGCAGGAGCTGAAGCGCTTCGAGTGGAAGGTGGAGGCGGGCGCCGAGTACGCCATCACCCAGCCCGTCTTCGACGTCAAGCAGCTGGAGAAATTCCTCGGCACCATCAATCACGTCCGGATTCCCATTGTCGCCGGTATCTGGCCATTGGTGTCGCTGCGCAACGCCGAATTTCTCGCCAACGAAGTGCCGGGAGTGGTGGTGCCGCCCAAGATCATCGAGCGGATGCGCATTGCCAGCGCGAAATCCAAAGAGCACGGCGTCGCCGAAGGAATTGCGATCGCGCGCGAGATGCTCGAGCGCGTTCGTCCGCACGTGCAGGGCGTCCAGGTCTCGGCGCCGTTCGGAAAAATCGAGCTGGCGCTCGAGGTCTTCAGAGACACTCTTGCTGCCGCCGAGGCAAAGACGGCGTAATGACGGTCGGCGAGAATTTCGTCGCGCGCTCGCGCTATTGGCTGACCAAGGAGTACCCGATCAAGATCCGCCATTGTGTATCGGCACTGCCGCGCGCAGCCGTGTGGGCGCGACCCAATCAGGCATCGAACAGCGTCGGCAACCTGATCGTGCACCTGACTGGCAACGTTACCGAATGGATTCTGGGCAGTATCGGCGGGCGATCGGTCACCCGTTATCGAGCCGGGGAATTCACCCAGCGAGACGGCGCCGACGGGTTGAAGCTCCTCGACAACCTCGATTCGGTTCTCAGGGAAGCGGATTCGGTTCTCGCCACCCTAAGCGAGCAGGATCTCCAGCGATCCCTCGTGATTCAAGACCGCGACACGACGGTTCTTGCCGCGGTCTATCACGTGGTCGAGCACTTCGCGATGCACACCGGTCAGATCATCACCCTGACCAAAATGTACGCGCCGGGCAAAATTCACTTTTACGAGGATGCCGGCGGCCTGGCGCATCCCACCTGGCACCGCGGAACCGGCCTCGACGAGGCGCCGCACTAGTCCGGCGGCGATTCCGCCGCCATTTTGCACGATATGAAGGGAATTCTGATCGTCGATCACGGCTCGGTGAAAGCCGAGGCGAACGACATGCTCGCCTGCATGTCGAACCTGCTCCAGACAATGACCGGCCCCGAGGTAGTCGTGCGCCACGCTCACATGGAGCTGGCCCAGCCGGACATCGCGCGTGGATTTACCGATTGCGTAGAAGCCGGGGCGACGGATGTCACGGTTTTCCCGTACATGCTTTCGCCCGGACGACACTCGACGAAAGACATTCCGCGAATGGTCGGTCAGGCAGCGAAGGCGTTCCCCCACGTGACCTTCAACGTCACGCCCGCTTTTGGAGTACACGAAAAACTGGCGGAGCTGATTCTGGATCGCGCGGGAATCGAACCGGTGAAGGCTTTCGCGGGCTCGGAAGCCGATCGGTGCTGGGATCCTGATTGTTCCGAAATACTTTGTGGCGATGCGTGTCGTGCGAGGACCGCGCGCCAGACAGCTCTCCCTGGAGGACCTACCTGATGTTCTCGCACCGCTCTGCCCTTTCTTCGCTCACCCTGTTGCTCACCCTTGCGGCATCCCTCCGTGCACAAGCGCCCCTGCAAACTGTGCCGTTCGATCGCGCCAACCTCGATACGACCTGCGCGCCGTGCGAAGATTTCTACCAGTTCGCCAACGGCGCATGGTTGAAGCGCGCGAAGATTCCCGGCGACTATCCCACCTACGGTGCGTTCGACCAGCTGTTCGATCAAAACCAGGAGGTCCTGCGCAACGTTCTCGACACCGCCGTCTTGAGAGTGAAGTCCGGCCAGTACACGCCGGGTACAGGTGAGTGGAAGGTCGGCGCGTTTTACGCGACGTGCACGGACACCGTCGCCATCGAGCGACTCGGCGCGGCACCCCTCGAGCCGGCGCTCAACCAGATCGCCGCCATCAACAGTGTCGACGACTTGAAGCGAGCGCTTGGCTCGCTTGAAAAGAGCTATGGACTGGCGCCGATCTCGGAAGGATCCGCGCAGGATGCAAAGGATGCGGCAAATACCATAGCCGGCCTGTTCCAGGGCGGATTGTCGCTGCCGAACAGTGAGTACTACACGAAGACCGACACCGCGTCGGCCAATCTGCGCGCGAAATTCACCGCCAGCGTCTCACGGATGTTCCAGCTGCTCGGCGATGCTCCGTCGAAGGCAAACGCAGAGGCCAACACGGTGCTTGCTGTCGAGACGCAGTTCGCCAAAGGCTCGCGTACTCCAATTCAGCTCCGTGATGTCGTCAATAACTACCATGGCATGACGCTGCTGCAGGTTGACTCGCTGACGCCGCATTTTTCGTGGGGAGCGTTCTACTCGGAGCTCGGAATTCCAGCGCCGGCGAAGCTCAACGTCGGTCAGCCCGAATTCTTCCAGACCTTTGACCGCCTGCTCACCAGTGTCCCGCTTTCTGATTGGAAGACGCTATTGCGCTGGCGACTAGTCAACGCCGCCGCGCCATCGCTGAGCACACCGTTCGTCAAGGAGAACTTCGAGTTCAACAAGCTCTTCACCGGCGCTACCGAGATCAGCCCGCGCTGGAAGCGGTGCGTCAACGCCACCGACAACTATCTCGGTGAGCTACTCGGCCAGGAATTCGTGGCGCGCAAATTTTCGCCAGCCGCCAAAGCGAGAGCAGTCACGATCGTCGACAACCTCGTGCGCGAGCTTCGCGCCCGAATCGAGCAGCTGCAGTGGATGGGACCGGAGACGAAGCAGCAGGCGCTGGTCAAGCTCGACGCCTTCAATCGCAAGATCGGCTATCCCGACAAGTGGCGCGACTATTCGAAGTTGCAGATCAGTCCGAACGGGTACTACGCGAACGTGCTTGCCGGTCAGCAATGGGCATCAGCGCGTGACTGGGCAAAAATCGGCAAGCCGACGGACCGCACCGAATGGGGAATGACTCCGCCCACTGTCAACGCCTACGAGAACCCGCTTCTCAATGAGATCGTGTTCCCTGCGGGAATTCTGCAGCCGCCCTTCTACGATCCCAATGCCGATGACGCGTTGAATTACGGAGCAATGGGCGCCGTCATCGGACACGAGATGTCGCATGCGTTCGATGACCAGGGCCGGCAGTTCGACAAGTTCGGCAACATGCGTGACTGGTGGACGAAGGAAGACGCGGCGAAATACGAGGCGGAAGCGAACAAGATCGTCACTCAATTTGACGCCTACACCGTGCTCGACACCGCCACTCACGTGCAGGGGAAGCTCACCCTCGGCGAGAACATTGGAGATTTTGGCGGCTTGACCGTTGCCTACGCGGCAATGAAGCGCGCGCTGGCGGCGCACCCTCAGCCAGTCATCGACGGCTTTACTCCCGAGCAGCGCTTCTTCCTCGGCTGGGCGCAGGTGTGGCGCGAGCTGGATCGACCCGAGTTTCTGAGATTCCTGGTCAGCTCCAACCCACATCCGCCCTCGAAATGGCGCGTCAATGGCCCGCTGAGCAACATGCCGGAATTCAAGGCGGCGTGGGGATGCAAGGATGGAGATCCGATGGTGCGTCCGGCCTCGCTTCAACCGCGAATCTGGTAGGCGGGATGCAGGCGGAGACCACCACACCCTCTGCACTGACGCTCCTCTCTGAAGAAGAGATAATGTTCCGCGACGCAGTTGCTGCGTTCGCGGAAGAGGAAGTGCGTCCGCGGGTGATGGAGATGGAGAAGGCGGGAAAGATCGACCCCTCGCTGCTGCCGAAGTACTTCGAGCTCGGCCTGATGGGGATCGAAGTTCCAGAGCAATACGGCGGCGCCGGCGGTACGCTGTTCATGGTGACGCTGGCTGTGGAGGAGATCAGCAAGATCGACGCAGCGGCGGCGATTGTTTGCGACGTACAAAACACGCTCGTGAACTACCCCATCGCTCGCTACGGTAGCGACTCGCAGAAAGCGAAGTATCTGCCGCAGCTCACGGCGGAGATCGTCGGCGCGTATGCGCTGTCGGAATCCGGGTCGGGGTCAGACGCGTTCGGGCTGGCCACACGCGCCGAGAAGCATGGAGACAAGTGGTTTTTGAACGGGCAGAAGCTGTGGATCACCAACGGCGCCGAGGCCGGCGTGTTCGTGGTGTTCGCCAACGCCGATCCGTCAGCCGGCCATCGCGGCATCACCGCGTTCATCATCGAGCGGGAATTCATCGGACTCAAGGTTGGCAAGAAGGAGGACAAGCTCGGAATTCGCGCGTCGAGCACGACCGAGCTTCTCCTCGACAACTGCGAGGTCCCGGAGGAGAACGTGCTCGGTCCGGTCGGCCAGGGCTACAAGATCGCCATCAACACGCTCAACGAGGGCCGCATTGGAATTGGCGCGCAGATGATCGGCATCGCCCAGGGAGCGATCAACGCCACGATCAAGTACGTGAACGAGCGCAAGCAATTTGGAAAGCCACTTGCTGACTTTCAGGCGATCCAGTTCCAGCTGGCGCAGGCGGCGACCGAAGTCGAGGCGGCGCGGCTGATGGTTTACAACGCGGCGCGTCTCAAGGATGCGGGAAAGGACATCGCGCGCGAGGGTGCAATGGCGAAGCTGTTTTCGTCGCAGGTGTGCGAGCGTGTCACCTCGTTGTGCGTCGAGCTGTTTGGAGGCTACGGCTACACCAAGGACTATCCCGTGGAAAAGTTCTATCGCGACGCCAAGATCGGGACGATCTACGAGGGAACGTCCAATATGCAGTTACAGACCATCGCGAAAGCAATCCTTAAGTAGAAAAGCGATTGCGAATCGCTTTCCCGTCAGGGCGCTGTAATGCCCTTCAGTATTCCTTCCCGGACGCGCTTAGCTTTCGCCGACGCTCTCAAATCCTCCACCAGCCTCGACTCGATCCTCAGCACGAAATGCAGATGCGCGGTCAGCGTTTGCTCGGCGCCGCTTCGTTTTATCACCACCGGCAGACCTGTTCCCTCTGGTTGACGGGCGTAGCGCGAGCGGAAGTTGTCCGTCCAGCTGGGATCATCCGCGCTGAACCCGCCGACTGAAACGAGCTGGTCGCCTGGCTGCACCCCCGCCGTGGCGGCGGAGCTCTCTGGGAGAACCTGCGTCACGTGCAGACCGGTCGAGTCCTGCAAACTTGCAATTCCGAGTTGCGGGACACGAGTGGTATCTCGGGCGACGCGAAGCCCGGCCAGCGGGAAAATCTGATCGTACGGCAAGGGCTGGCGTCCGTCGATGAAGCGCGCGTAGAAATCACGGAACGATTTGCCGTTGGCCAGCTTCGTCACCGTCGACCACCACTCGTCCGATGTAAAGCCACGCCCGTTCTTGTAGGCGGCGTTGTAGAGAGTGCGCATGACGTCGTCGAGGGAGCTGCGATTGTCGCTGGCGTCGCGGATCGCGATGTCGATCAGCAACCCGGCGAGCGACCCCTTCGGATAGTAGATGTACTCGGTGCCATCGCGCGGATGGACCCAGGTAGATAAGGACGCGTCCTCGAGCGCTGTCGGCGGCAACGCGTCCACCTGCGACATCTTGTCGCTCGTCAGCGCATAGAACCCCTTGGCATCGATAATCCCGCCGCGCGCTTCGGCCAGGTCCGCGTAGTAGTCCGTGATTCCCTCGCTGACCCAGAGGAGAGTCGTCGGCTGCTCGCCTTCGTAGCGGTACGGCCACATGTCGCTCGGTCGCAGCCGCTTGACGTTCCAGGCGTGGAAGATCTCGTGCGCGTAGAGCGACGGCATCACGGTCGACCCGGTCATCCCCGGTCCGAGCACATCGACGTGCGAGTTCTGGTGCTCGAGTCCTGACCCGCCGCCGTAGGAGGGATCCGAGATCTGCATCACGCTGTAGGTCGTCCACGGGACTTCGCCGAAGACTTTGACCTCGACCGGAATCACCCGCTTCAGCGTTTCCCAGACGGCGATCCGCGCCACGCCGGTGACGCTCCCCGCCGGATAGGATGCAAATCGCACCCACGTTCCTGAGATCTGGGTGCTGTCGACGTCGAATTGTCCGACGAAGAACGGCATGTCGACCAGATCGTGATAGTTCGACGCCGAGTACCGGCGCGGACCAGCCGCCGTCATTCCAGTCACGACCTTCCAACCGGCTTCGGTGTTCACCGTTACCGATGCCGGAAAATCGTATCCCCTTCCCTCGGCGTATGGAAAAAGGTTGGTGCCGTTGAAGAGCAGAAAATCCGCACGGGCCCAGGAGTTGGCGTTGTCCAGACTGTCGGCGAGATAGTCAAATCGCACCGTAACCTGGCCGACGCCTCGCGGGCGAACGCGCCACGTGTCAGGATCGACCTTGTCCCAGCTGAGAGAAGTCCCCGACTCCTCAGCAGAAAAATTGGCAACATTGCGCGCGAAGTTGTCGATCTCGTACGCCCCCGGAGTCCACTCGGGAAGCGAAAGCAGAACGGGCTCGGTGCCGCCAACGGTGAACGTCATGGCGGACGTTACCTGACGCCGCTCGCCGTTCGCGCGCGTGAATGTCACATCGTAGCTGATGGCCGTGATTGGCGCAGAAGTAGCAAGACCTTGCGCGGACGCGCGCGATACTGGAGCCGCAAGCACTGGGGCGAGCAGCAGGATGATTTTTGTTCTCATTTGCAGTGAAATGCAGGAAGACCGCGCTTTTAGTAGCTATATTCGGGCCTAGACACCACCGCACCTGATGATCTCCTCTCAATCCCTCGATTTCCTCAAGAAGCTCCTCGACACTCCCGGACCGTCTGGCTTCGAAGCCGCGCCGGCAAAAGTTTGGCGTGAACACGCGAAAAAATTTGCGAGAGTCAGCGGCGACGTCGCCGGCAACAGCCTCGCCGAGGTGAACAGCGAAGGCAAACCGACGATCATGCTGGCGGGTCACATCGATGAGATCGGCGTGATCATCAACTACATCGACGATCAGGGCTATGCCTACATCCAGCCGATTGGAGGGTGGGATCCGCAGGTATTGATCGGCCAGCGCCTGAGATTCAGCGGACGCAATGGCGAGATCTTCGGCGTCGTCGGTAAGAAGCCCGTGCATCTGATCAAGCAGGAAGAGCGCGAGAAGGCTGCAAAGTTCACCGACCTGTGGGTCGACCTCGGCTTCAAGTCCAAAAAAGAAGCGGACAATGCAGTATCTGTCGGCGATGCGGCCGTCATCGACTCGCGGACCATGGAATTCCCGAATGGCAGACTGGTTTCTCGGTCGATCGATGACCGAATCGGCGCCTTCGTCGTGCTCGAAGCGTTGCAGCGCTATGCCGAAAAACCGGGTGCGGCGCGAGTCGTCGCCGCGGCGACGACGCAGGAGGAAATCGGCTATCGCGGCGGCGGCGCCGGAATCTGCGCTAGCTGCATCGGACCCCAAGCGGCGATAGTGGTAGACGTGACTTTTGCCATCGATCATCCCGGCGTCGAGAAAAAAGAATACGGCGAAGCGGCGATCGATTCCGGCCCCGTACTGACGCGTGGCTCGATCATTTCACCGGTAGTCTTCGGGCTCCTGCGCAAAACCGCGGAAGATCGAAAGATTCCGTTTTCACTCCACGCCGCGGGTCGCGACACGAGTACCGATGCCGATGCGATCCACATTGCGCGCGAGGGAGTAGCGACTGCCCTCGTCTCAGTGCCAAATCGGTACATGCACTCGCCGAATGAGCTGGTGAGCATCCAGGATATCGACCACGCCGCCGAGCTGATCGCACAAACCTGCCGCGCGATCACGAACAAGACCGATTTCACCGCGCGCTGAGCGCGCTCGATGCCAAAACCTATCCCCGCGCCGCGCGAGGAAGGCTTCACCGCGACGACGGCATCGCCGCTGTACTGGGTCAAATATGGTCAGGTGAATGCGCGGCGACTGCTCGTGCTTCACGGTGGTCCAGGCGCGGACCACCGGTACCTCCTGCCGCAGATGCTGCATTGGGGAGAGAAATACGATCTCCTCTTTTACGATCAGCGTGGTGGAGGCAAATCCAGATCGGACGCCCGCGTCCCCATCACCTGGCGAACCCACGTCGAAGATCTTGGCGCGGTCGTCACGGAGTTCGGTCTCGAGCCGCTCTCGATCGTTGGCTATTCGTGGGGCGCGATGCTCGGACTGCTTTACGCAATCGAGCAGCGGAGAAACCCGCAACTGCGGGCGCTTCATCGAATGGCGCTCATCGATCCAGCGCCCTTGACCAGGGAATATCGCCGCCAGTTCGAGGCGGAATTCGCGCGTCGTCAGGCGAGCCCTGAGATCCAAAAACTGCGCGACGAGCTCACTGCGTCCGGGCTGCGGGAGCGCGATCCGGAGGCGTATCGCCAACGCGCCTTCGAGCTCGGTGTCGCCGGCTACTTCTCTGATCCGCACAAGGCGACCGACCTGACTCCGTTCAGGGTTGTCGCCAGGGTACAGGACTCTGTCTGGGAAAGTCTGGGGAATTTCAACCTCATCCGGGACCTCGAGGGCATGCGAATGCCATCGATTGTGATTCACGGGCGTGACGATCCGATTCCATTAGCGTCTTCCAGTGAAGCTGCCCGTGCGCTCGGAACGACCTTCGTGGTTCTGGACGAGTGCGGGCATGTGCCGTACGTTGAACAACCGGCAAAGCTATTCGCGGCACTTGACCCATTCCTGGAAGAGACAAATCCGCCCGTACGACGCTGAAATTCAGTAATGACATCAGACTCCGGCGTAACACAGCACGCGATCAGCTCGATCACGGTCGACGGCAAGGAATACCGGGTAGCGCTCCGTCTCGCTTATGACGGCGTTGAATACATCGGAAGGCTGTGGTTCAGCGACCCCAACAGCGATCAAATGGGAATCCCCGACCACGGTGCAGTGCCCGGCCGGACCATCGCCGAGGCGGTTGAAGTCGCCAGGAAGCTGACTCCGCAGGACCTCGAGCGCCGCTGCCACCGCGCTCTCGCCGACAAGCGACGCTACATCCGACTCCGTCGCGCGACGGAAGAGATCATCACCAAGATCAAGTACATGAACCGCGTAGCGGTGACGATGCGCCACGGCATGCTCGACAGCGAGGGCGCCAGCCAGGAGCTCGAGCTGATTCAGAAGCAGATCGAAGAGATCGTGAAGACTCTTCCTTTCCACGCCGGAGTGGAAGAAGCAACCTGAGTCGTCGCCCCCGGCCCCTTAAATTGGGGGAATGGATTCCCGCTCGGCGGCGCACGTTCTGTCCCAGATCGGCGCCCTCCTCCAGGTAAAAGGCGAACAGAGATTCAAGGCGCGCGCATACGCGGGCGCTGCGCGGGCGCTCATCGCGCTGGACACCGACGATCTCGGCCCCCTTCTGCGCTCTGGTGAGCTGGCGGATACCCCCGGCATCGGACCAGCGACCCTATCGGTGGTCAAGGATTTGGTCGAAACCGGCGAGTCCCGGTATTTGAATCAGCTCAGCGAGGGATTGCCGGAGGGATTGCTGGATCTTATGGAAGTTCCCGGACTCACCGCTGCCAGGATCCAGCTGATTTACGAACGACTCGGCGTGCAGAACCTCGAGGATCTCGAGCGAGTCGCCAAAAACGGAGAGCTTGCCGATCTACCCAAGTTCGGCAGGAAGACCGCGGAGAAGATCCTGCGGGGAATCGAGATCGTCCGCCGTGACGCGCACCTGCAACGCTTTCCGGCCGCTGCGATCGAAGCACACATGCTTCTGGCCAACGTGGTGAAACATCCCGAGGTGGCACACGCGGAAGTGGCCGGCTCGATTCGCCGCCATAATGAGCTAGTCGCCGACATCGACATCGTCGCTGAATGCTCGAAAGATCCGGTGAAGGTAGCTGCATCCTTCGCCAGGTCGCCCGGCGTGCGTGAGGCGAAGACCAGGGCAGACCCGGGCTCGGTGCACATCCGGTTCGTCGACGGGACGCATCTCGACATGCACTGCGTCAGCAAGGCGGACTACCCTGTGGCGCTGTGGTGTGCGACCGGAAGCGCGGCCCATGTCGAAGAGATGAACGTCCTGGCGCGGACCCGGGGGTTCGAGATCAGCGGTAACTCACTGATCGGGAAAGATGGGAAACAGATCAAGCTCACTGACGAGCAAAGCTTCTTCAAAGCCCTCGACCTGCAAGTCATTCCCCCGGAGCTGCGCGAAGGGATGGGCGAGATCGAGGCCGCGGCGCGGCGAGAGCTCCCAAACCTCGTCGTGTACGACGATTTGCGCGGAGTGCTGCATTGCCACACGCAGTATTCCGATGGAATTGCGTCGATCGAGGAGATGGCGAAGGCGGCGCAACAGCGTGGCTGGGACTACATCGGGATCTCCGATCACTCGGAGTCAGCGTTCTACGCCGGCGGGCTAAAACGGGACAAGCTGCAGCGACAGCTGGACGAAATCGACGGGCTCAACGAAGACACGTCCGGGTTTCACATTCTCAAAGGAATCGAAGCCGACATTCTGGCCGATGGTCGCGTTGATTACGACGCCGAGACTCTGGAGCGGTTCGACTACGTCATCGGGTCGATCCATTCCCGGTTCAGCATGGATGGGGACGCCATGACGAAGCGCGTACTTACCGCGCTCGACGATCCGCATCTGACGATTCTGGCGCATCCGACCGGCAGGCTGCTGCTATCGCGTGAGCCGTACGCAATCGACATCGAAGCAGTACTGGAAAAAGCAGTTGCGGTCGGGGTAGCAGTCGAGTTGAATTGCGATCCACACCGGCTGGATCTGGATTGGCGGTACTGCCGGCAGGCAAAGGAGCTGGGCGTGACGATCGAGATCGGCCCCGATGCGCATTCGACGCCTGCTTTGGACAATGTCCACTTCGGAATCGGATTGGCGCGGAAAGCGTGGCTGGAAGCGGGGGAAATTCTCAATACGCGGAGCGCGGATGATGTAATCGCGTTCGCGCGTAAGCGGCGGGCAAAGTGAAGAGGCCGATAGCGAAGCTGAAGAAAGGCAAGCCGCTCGTCGTTAAAGCCAAAACCAGAGTGCGAGCGGCGCGAAAGCCGCGTCTGAAACCCGGCGATCTCAATTCGTACGCGCTCGAAGTTTTCTCGCGTCTTAAGAGGGCCTATCCTGACGCGCACACTGAGCTCGATCACGAAACAGCGCTCCAATTGCTGATTGCGACAATCCTCAGCGCGCAGTGCACCGACAAGCGCGTCAACATGGTGACGCCGCTCGTCTTCCGAACCTATCCAACGGCACAGTCACTCGCCGACGCCGATCCGGAAGTGCTCGAGGAGATGATCAGGAGCACGGGCTTCTTCCGCAACAAGACGAAAAGTCTGATCGCACTGGGAAAGGCGTTGGTCGAGCGCCATCAGGGTGAGGTGCCAGATTCGATGGATCTACTCGTCAAGCTTCCGGGCGTTGGTCGCAAAACCGCCAACGTCATCCTCGGCAATGCCTTCGGAAAAAATGAAGGCGTGGTGGTCGACACCCACGTCGGACGATTGAGCGTGCGCCTGGGTCTGACGAAACAGACTGATCCGGTAAAAGTCGAGCAGGACCTGATGAAGCTTTTTCCGCGCGACGATTGGGCGATGCTCGCGCACCTGCTTATCTTCCACGGCCGCAGGGTGTGTTTCGCAAAATCGCCGCAGTGCGCGATCTGCACCCTCAACGATATCTGCCCGTCGAGCAGCGTTTAGTCGCGAGGGTCAGGAGGACGCATGAAGATCGGAATCATCGGTGCCGGACACATTGGAGGCACTCTCACCCGTCGGTTCACCGCGCTTGGCCACCAGGTGTTCGTCGCCAACTCACGCGGACGGGAAACGTTGGCTGATCTGGCGCGCGAGACGGGTGCGACGCCAGTCGACGTCCGCGAAGCCGCGCGCTCTGGCGACGTTGTCATCGTCACCATTCCAGTCAAGAACATCCCGAAACTGCCGCGCGATCTCTTCGCGAAGACACCCACGAGCGTGGTAGTCGTGGACACCGGCAACTACTATCCGCGGCGCGACGGCCACATCGCGGAGATCGAGGCCGGAACCACCGAGAGCAGATGGACTTCACAGCAGCTCGGGCGGCCCGTGGTGAAAGCGTTCAACAACATTTACGCGCAGCATCTGCTCGAGCTCGGAAAACCCGCTGGAGCCCCCGGACGAATTGCGGCACCGGTTGCCGGCGACGACAAGGCGGCGAAAGCGGTGATCATCAAGCTCATCGAGGAGCTCGGCTTCGATGGCGTCGACGCCGGCACGCTCGACGACTCGTGGAAGCAGCAGCCGGGCACGCCCGTGTACGGCACCGACCTCGATGCCGCAGGAGTCCGCCGGGCACTGGCCGAGGCCAAGCCCGAGCGACTACCGGGATTCCGCGCCGCGACGAGCGGGGCATCGGCGGGAACTGCTCGGCCGGTTGGTTCTGGCAATCGACCGGAAGCGAGCGCTTCTTGACCTCGATTGCAACTGAACGGGTGCGAGCAGCGAGAGGCTCAGTTGTCAGCTGTCAGTTCACTACGCCCTGACTTACCTCCTTGGCGTGATTGCAACTGCTTGTGCGTCGAATGGCGCGCAGGGACGTCCAGGCGTCGTGAACTGAGAACTGGGAACTACACCGCTGACTGCTCGCACCCGTTCAGTTGCAGTTAAAGTCACGAATCCCCGAATTGAATTATTTTCTTTATTCACCGCCGATCTATTCCCCCACGAATGACGAAGATTGCAACGATAGAAACCAACAAAGGAACGATGCGCGCCGAGCTTTTTGAGAAGGAGGCGCCGAACACCGTCGCCAATTTCGAGAAGCTGGCGAATTCCGGATTCTACGACGGAACGAAATTCCACCGCGTCATCAAGGACTTCGTCGTGCAGGGCGGCGATCCCTACTCGAAGGGCGGCGAGCACGCCAAGGGTCCCGTTGGAACCGGCGGCCCGGGCTACAAGATCGATTGCGAGACGAAGGGAAACCCGCACACCCACCAGCTCGGTGCACTGTCGATGGCGCACGCCGGCAAGAACACCGGTGGCAGCCAGTTCTTCATCGTGCTCAATGAGCAGAACACCAAGCACCTGAACGGCGTGCACACCGTCTTTGGAAAAGTGATCGAGGGAGTCGACGTAGTTCCGAAGATCAATCAGAACGACACCCTGTCGAAGGCCAGAGTCTCCAGCGGACAAGGAGCGAAGTGATGGCAACGAAGAAGAAGACCGACCTGAGTGCCGCACTCACCGGCTTCATCCTCGGCGCGGTGACGCTCTTCCTGCTGCTGACTTCGATCGTGCTACTGACCAACGCGCGCTATCGCCACAAGGAGGCGGCAGAGGCGCCCCACCAAAGGGCTACGCCGTAACGGAGGCGTAAAGCGGCGGCAAAACCCGAGCGCAGTCATTGACCCACTGGCGGGTCAATAGTATCTTACTGACCGGTCAGTTACTATTATTTACGGATGACGCGCACAGCCCCCGCACCTGCAAAATCGCCCAAGTGGCGTAGACGACCTGAGC
>Ga0209160_1002614_pt1 | contig 14923 bp, 13 predicted proteins | sample GraSoiAngelo_153_FD_186167 | JGI IMG/M metagenome (GOLD analysis project Ga0209160, IMG submission 186167) | Grasslands soil microbial communities from the Angelo Coastal Reserve, California, USA - 14_1009_12_40cm (SPAdes) (version 2) | ecosystem: Environmental > Terrestrial > Soil > Grasslands ...
CCGAAGATCGCGCGCGTCGTCGCCACCTCGGCGCCAGTGAGCACGAGGAGCAGCACCGCGAGCGCCACGACGGCGCGGCGATCATCTCGCAGAATCCGAGCAAGGCCGCCGACGTAGAGCAGCGCGATGGGCACGAGCACGGCGAGAAGGAGTCGCCCTGCCGTGAAGTACGGTGAGCTCGGTGACGGGTGCTGCGTTCGAGCACCGAAGTGGAACCGGATTGACAGCAGCGCGAGGAACGCGATGGTGCCGAGAACGGCGGCGGCCGAGCTCCAAATGCCGACTTGAGCCCACCGGGGGCGCCTGGCGATCGCGGCCACCACGCAGACGAGGGTGGATCCGACGTACAGGAGGTCCAGGTGGGGCCAGCCGATCGGAGCCAGGTGCCAGACGAGATCGCCGCGCCAGAAGGTCGCGAGCAGTCCGCGAAGAAACACGGTAGCGAACGGGAGCCCGAAAATCGGGTGCGGCCAGAGCTCGCCCAGACCCTTCGGTGTCCACCCGAGCGCCATCGCTTTCTGCGTCGGCCCTGACGGCTCTCCCGCGATCCAGTAGAGACTCTGCCACGCGAGGAGCGGGACCGCCATGCTCGCGAGCGTCGTGAGGGCTCTGATGGCTTCAGCGCGACTCGCCCACGGACGGCGGCCGGCCAGCGCGACCCCGAGGACCAGAAGCATCGCAATGGCCGTCGTTTTGGTGAGTAGCGCCGCGGCTACCAGAGCGCCAGCTCCGATCGAGAGCGCCAGGGAGGGCGCCGACTCACGCGCGAGCCGCAGGAGTGCGTAGAATGCGAGCCCACTCGTCAGAGGCGCCAGGGCATCATTGCTCACGCCGTAGAAGCTCCCCCGTGGCACGAGCGCGACGAAGAGCGCGACGCCGACGGCGAGCGCGGGCGCCTCCGTCATGGCGAGCCGTGCCGCACCGACCGCTACCGCGACGATCGCCGCTTCCAGGAGCGCGTTGAGGAATCGGGTCCAGTAGAAGAGCCGGCCCCCCGAGAGCCCGAGGGCGGTCCCCAAGCGATACCAGGCGCCGGCGACCAGGTAATAGAGCGGCGGCTCGACGGCTTCGTAGTTGAGGCGATCCCAGTCGCGCATCCCCCACGGCACTGCGGCCGCGCCTATCGCGGGAGGTGCCGTCCACACCGGTGGCGGCATTCCATCGGGCGGACGCGGGTTCAGGTATTCAGGACTGCGGTGCAGAAGGATCGAGTCGGAGCGAGGGTTCGAGATGCCGGTGCCGAACCGCACGATCGCTTCTCGGGTGGCCGGATCCAACCGCTCGTCGGTGAGCCGAACGGGGACGTGGCCGCGCGCGTACTTGACGACCAGGTCATAGTGGAAGGCTTCGTCCAGAGGGTGGAAGGGCGGCAACGCGGCCGCGAACACCCAGACACGCAGAGCACCGAGCAGGCAGAGCAGCGTCACCCACACCCGGGAGCTCAACACGAGGTTCACTCGCGCGCCTTCACGTAGAGCGTGACCTTCGGCCGTTCGCCCGGCTCCCGGAAGACGTGCCAACCCGGCTCGGGGATGTTTTCCCAAATCGTGTCGGCCAGGGGGAGGTCGACGCGCCGATAGCGCGGCAGGGTGACGTTCGCTCGCAGGTACTGGAGCGTGCGCTCGGTGTCTGCCGTCGCGCCCGGGGCCGTGGACTGGAATCTAAAGAAGTAACGGACGATCACCCAGTCCGGCGCTGGCCAGCCCGCCAGGCTCTGGCACCCCTGCCCGCCACGCACCTCCAGGCCGGTATAGAAGCGGAGCGGCAGATCGCCGTACGAGATGAAGACCCGGTCCCCCGGCCGAGCGCTGGTCTTCAAATGGTGGACGATCCCCTCGAGGGGCCCCTGGACGTGATGAGTGATCTCTTCCACGTACTTGGCCAGCGTGACCGAGAGTCGGCCGTTGACGAGGTCCGCCCTGTCCGGCACGAGCGCCAACAGCAAGATGACGGCGGCGAGCACTCGGCTCCGTGCGCCGAGGGCTCGGACAATCCAGGCCTGAAGGAGCGCCAGGGCGGGCAGGAGCGTGAGCAGGTACCGAAAAAACACGAACGGCACCGTCGCGACGACGAGAACGTGGGCGACCACGAAAGCGACGAGAAAGAGGCCCGCGCGGGTCTCGGCAGCGCCGAGAGCCATGCGCGTCCCGGCGGCGACGGCGACCAGCACGAGGCCCGCGGCGAGGAGCAACGCCGGGAACGCATAGAGCTCGATCTTTGACGCATATCGCGCGACGTTCCCGCCGAATTGCACCACCGAGTTGAGGGAGAGCAGCAGGCGGCTCTTTCCGCCAAGGTCCGACGCCAGGAGCCAGGGAAGATTCACGAGAACCGGCGCGACGAGGGCGGCGGTGAGCCACGGCAGGACCGCGCGGTCGAAGACGACGATGAGAAAGCCGAGCGCCAGCCCCGCGGCGGCGCCGAAGAAGAGGAGTTGGCTCGTATGCAGGAGCACGCTGAGCGCCAGCGCCAGCCCCGCGGCGGCCAGGCGTGGGGACCTCCGCAGACTGAAGAAGAAGTAGAGGATCCAGATCGCGGCGAAGATCGCCACGCTGTAGTAGCGGCACTGGCGGACGTGCAAGAGAAAGGGCACCGAGAGAAGCAGAGAGCCGGCAGCGATGAGCGCCGTTGCCCGGTCGGCGAACACCCGGCGCGCGAGCACGTACATCGAGGGCACGCAGAGAAGACCCAGGAGCGCGAACGGAAGTCGGGCGGTGAAGGTGCCGGCGTCGAGCAGCGCGAAGGAGGCGGCGGTGAGATAGATGGGTAGCCACGGCGTCTGCCGCCAGAGATAGTTGATGTCATAGTCCGAGCCGCACTCCTGGGAGATGAGGCTCACGCCGTCCCAGGCGACGGGCACGCCGAAGCGCAGGACGTTCTTCGCGAGGAGGGCGGTCTCGGCCTCGTCATCCCAGAGGTACCGATCGTCGAGGTTGGGAAAGATCAGGAGTGCGGCGAGGAGCAGGAGCCCCGCGACCGTGCTATTCGCCCAGATACGCTCTGCGGACATCGGCGTTCTCCGAGAGCTCGGCCGCGGTTCCCGCCAGCGCGATGGAGCCGGTCTCGAGCACGTACCCTCGGTGGGCGATGGAGAGCGCCATCGCGGCGTTCTGCTCGACCAGGAGAATCGTCATCCCCTGGCGGTTGATGTCGCTGATCGTGTCGAAGATCTGCTCGACGAGGACGGGGGCCAGGCCCATGCTCGGCTCGTCGAGCAGCAGGAGCCGTGGATTCGCCATGAGCGCGCGCCCGATCGCGAGCATCTGCTGCTCGCCGCCCGAGAGGGTGCCGGCCACCTGGGTGAGGCGCTCGGCCAGCCGTGGAAACAGCCCGAAGACCCGCTCGAGGTCGGTGCCGACGCCGGCATCGCTCCTGAGATAGGCGCCCATCATGAGATTCTCGCGCACCGTCAGGCGATTGAAGATCCGGCGGCCCTCCGGTACGTGGGCGATGCCGCGCGAGACGATCGCGTGCGGCGGCACGGCGAGGAGCGATTCGTCCTCGAGCATGATGGCGCCGCGGGTCGGGTGGAGGAGCCCGGAGATCGTCTTGAGCGTGGTCGTCTTGCCGGCGCCGTTGTTGCCGAGGATCGTGACGATCTCGCCCCGGCCCACCTCGAGCCCCACGCCCTTCAGCGCGCGGATCTCGCCGTAGGCGACGTCGATCGACTCGACCTTAAGCACCCGACCTGGCCCTCGGCCCGGCGCCGCGCTTGCCCAGATAGGCCTCGATCACGCGCTCGTTACTCTGGACCTCGCGGGGCGCACCCTCTGCGATCTTCTCGCCGTGATCCAGCACGGTCACGCGATCGGAGACCTCCATGACCACGCGCATGTTGTGCTCGATCAGGATGATGGCGAGGTGGAGGTCGGCGACGAGCCCGCGCAAGAGATGCATCAAGGCACTCGCCTCGCCCTGCGTCATCCCGGCAGTCGGTTCGTCCAGGAGCAAGAGCGCGGGCTCGGACGCGAGCGCCCGGGCCAGCTCGAGCCGACGCCGATCGCCGTACGGGAGATTGCGCGCGACGACGTTCGCAGTGGCCTGGAGGCCGACGCGGTCGAGCAAGCCGACGGCGCGAGCGGCCAGCTCGGACTCGGTCCGGTGGAAGCCCGGATTTCGCGTGAGCACGTCCCAGAGGCGGAGCGTGATCCGAGAATTCATCCCGACCAGGACGTTCTCGATCGCCGTCATGTTGGCGAAGAGCCGGATGTTCTGGAACGTCCGGCAGATGCCCAGCGCGGTGATCTGATCGGGGCGCAGGCCGAGGAGCGCCTGGTCACGGAAGGTGACGCTGCCTTCGTCCGCGGCGTAGAGCCCCGTGAAGATGTTGAAGAGCGTCGTCTTCCCGGCGCCGTTCGGCCCAATGATCGAGGCGATCCCCCGGTCGACCGCGAGGTCGACTCCATGCAGCGCCGTGAGTCCCCCGAACCTCTTCGTGACGCCACGCGCTTCGAACAGGGACGGCATGGTCGGGGACCCTAGGACGCCAGCTCGCGCTGGCGGCGCCGCGCGGGGAAGATACCTTGCGGGCGGAAGATCATCATCAGGACGAGGATGATGCCGAAGACCATCCGCTCGTACTTGGCCGGCTCGAACTGGGTCGGGAGATCGGCGAGGCTGAAGCCGAAGATGGTCACGCCCGCGTTCTTGAGCTCATTGAGCCAGAGGGAGAACCCCTTCAAGACCTGGAGGTTGAGCACGGTCACGACGGTGGCGCCGACGATCGCGCCGGGTATCGAGCCCATCCCGCCGAGGATGACCATCGCCAGGACGCCAATCGACTCGAGGAACGTGAACGACTCGGGATTGATGAAGACCTGCTTGGCCGAGAACAACACACCCATGACGCCGGCGAACGACGCGCCGCAGGCGAATGCCATCAGCTTCATCCGCACGAGCGGCACGCCCATGGCTCTGGCCGCCAGCTCGTCCTCGCGGATCGCCTCCCACGCCCGGCCGATGTGGGAATCCTCGAGCCGGCGGTTGACGATGATGACCGCGACGACGATGAGGAGAGCCAGGAAGTAGAAGTACTCGCCGTACGGAAGCCCGAACGGCGTCGGCGGCCGCGAGATCGGCGTGATGCCTTTGGGGCCGTTGGTGAAGTTGATCGGCTTGTCGAGGTTGTTGGCGAGGACGCGGATGACCTCGCCGAAGCCGAGCGTGACGATGGCGAGATAGTCGCCGTGCAGGCGCAGCACCGGCAGGCCGAGCAGGATTCCGGTGACCGCGGCGGTCCCGAGGCCGACGAAGAGGAACACGTAGAACCACCAGCCCGCCAGCGGGAAGGCCTCGCCGCCGAAGATGATGTTGGCGTGCGGTGAGCCGAAGATGGCCCAGGAGTAGGCGCCGACCGCGAAGAAGGCCACGTACCCGAGATCCAAAAGCCCGGCCAGGCCGACGACGATGTTGAGGCCGAGCGCCAGCGCGACGAAGATGCCGACCTGGGTCGCGACCTCGAGGTAGTAGCTGTTGAAATATCCGATGGTCGGCATCAGCACCAGGAGCGCGATTGCCAGGAGGCCCCAGCGGAGCCGCTCGGGGATCCGCGCCTTGAAGACGAACAGGAGCGAGCCCTGGAAGAGAAGGAACACGAGGACGGAGCGCGGAAACGTGGCGACCGCGAGCGCTGACAGCGCCACCAGCGCCACGGCGATCGGCGAGTAGATCAAGCCCGCTCCCGCACGATCTCGCCGAGAAGACCCTTGGGCCTGAAGATCAGGATCAGGATCAGGATCGAGAAGGCGAGAATGTCCTTGTATTCGGCGCCGAAAGCGCCGCCGGTGAGCAGCGAGAGATAGGCCGCGGCGAACGCCTCGAGGAGCCCGAGGACGAGCCCGCCGACCATCGCACCCGGAATGTTCCCGATCCCGCCGAGCACCGCCGCGGTAAAGGCCTTCAGCCCTGGAATGAAACCGCTATAGGGATTGATCAGCCCGTACTGCACACCGAAGAGCACGCCCGCGGCGCCGCCCATCGCGCCGCCGATCAGGAACGTGAGCGAGATGATCCGGTTGACGTCGATCCCCATCAGGCTCGCCGCCGCCTGGTCTTCGGCGACCGCGCGGATCGCGGTGCCGACCTTCGTGCGGTTCACGATGAGGTGCAGGGCCCAGAGCATGAGCAACGCGCCACCGATGACCACCAGGGACTTGACCGACACATCGATCGTCTCGGTGAGCTCGAAGCGGTGATTGAGGACGTCCATCGTCGGGTAGACCAGGTTGAAGGCATTGCGCCAGAGCGACTCGACGAGCCGGATGAGGTCCTGCAGGAAGAACGATATCCCGATGGCGGAGATCAGCGGGATCAGCCGGGGCGCGCCGCGCAGCGGACGGTAGGCGATCCGCTCCACGGTGACGGCGAGCAGCCCGCTGGAGGCCATGCCCGCGATCAGGACCAGCAGCAGCACGAGCGGCCACGGGAGGCTGTCGAGGAGGCCGATGCTCTTGAGCCCCAGCAGGACCTCGACTCCGACGAAGGCGCCGGCGATGAAGATCTCGGAATGCGCGAAGTTGATGAACTCGAGGACGCCGTACACCATCGTGTAGCCGAGCGCGATGAGAGCGTACATGAAGCCGAGAATGATGCCGTCGAGAAGAACTTGCGGAAAGATCCCGACGAGCAGCTCGAAGTCCATGCGTGCTAGGCCACAAAGTCTGAGGGGTCGGACAGCGGCGGCGGGAAGGGGTCCGGGGCGAGTGGAGTTCCGAAGCCCCGCGACCCCTTCCCGGCGCCGCTGTCCTGACCCCTCGGACGGCGCCTATTTCTTGGCGGCGGGAGCGGCGATCGCCAGCTGCTTGACGATCTTGTTGTTGCCCCACTTTCCGGGGTCGTCGCTGGCAACCTGCAGGACGAAGTAGAGCGCCTTCTTGCGGTCGCCCTTGCCGTCGAACTCGATGTCGCCGGTGATGCCGTTGGGGAGCTTGGTGCTGCGGATCGCGGTCGCGACGTCCTCGCGGCTCGGCACCTTGCCGCCCTTCGCGGCGGCCTCGATACCCTTGAGGGCGATCGTGGCGGCGTCGTAGGCCTCGGCCGCGTACGGCTCGGGGTTTTTCCCGAACTTCTTCTTGAACTCCTCGACGAACGCCTTGGCCCGCGGCAGCTCCGAGGCCGGACCGGCCGCCGAGGTGTAGTACATGCCGACCACGGCCTTTCCGGCGATCTTGGTCAGGTCGGACGAGTCCATTCCGTCCGGGCCGAAGAACTTGCCCTTGACGCCCTTCTCGCGGGACTGCTTGAAGAAGGGCGCGGCCTGATCGTAGATGCCGCCGAAGTAGATCACGTCCGGGTTCTTCGCCTTCATCGGCGTGACGATCGGGTCGAAGTTCGACTTTTCTTCGGTGCCCTCGAAGCCGAGGACCTTGATGCCCTTCTTCTCGGCGTCGGCCTTGAAGAACTCGGCGACGCCCTGACCGTACGGAGTCTTGTCGTGGATGATGTAGACGGTCTTTGCCTTCATCGTCGCGTGCGCGAACTCGGAGCCGACGACACCCTGGACATCGTCACGCCCGCACACGCGGTTGACGTTCGGGTAGCCGCGGTCGGTGATGACCGGATTCGTGTTCGCCGGCGAGATCATCGCGAGCGAGACTTCCTTGTAGACCTCGGACGACGGGATCGCCACGCCCGAGTTCAGGTGACCGACGATGGCGAGAATGTCCTTGTCGGCGATGATGTTCTTCGCGTTGGCGACGCCGACGTCGGGCTTGGCCTGGTCGTCGAAGGGGACCAGCTCCACCTTGAAGCCCTGCTTCTCCAGGGCTCCCTTGAACTTCTCGACCGCCAGCTGCGCGCCGAGCTTGATGCCCTCGCCGAGCGCCGCCTGACCGCCGCTGAGAGGACTCTGCGTCGCGATCTTGATGGTGCCCTTGCCGCCTTGCCCTTCCACCATCGAGGCCGGGAGCCACGCCACGGCCAGAACGGCGACGAGCGCAAGAACGAGGTAGACCCTGTGACGCATCATCGGTGCCCTCCTTACATTTTCAGTCACGTTCGGTCACGTGGTGAGTGCCGGTCGGCGCGGCGCCATTATAGCGGCCCGCGCCGGTTCAAGTCACGTTCCGCGCGGATCGCCGCGAGGAATTCGCGGGTCGCGGCGGCGGGATCGGGCGCTCCGCAGACGGCCGAGATCACCGCCACGCCGTCGGCGCCGGCGCGGATCACCTCGGCGACGTTCTCACGGGTTATTCCGCCGATGCCGATCAGCGGCGACTTGGTCGCGGGCCGCACCGCGCGGATCAGCTCCGGCCCGACGAGCTCGAAATCAGGCTTGGTCTGCGTCGGGAACATCGAGCCGACCGCGATGTAGTCGGCACCCTCCGACTGCGCCTCTCGAGCCTGGGCGACGCTGTGGGTCGAGCGCCCCAGCACCATGCCTGGCCGAAGCAGCGGCCGGGCGGCGCGGGTGGGCAGATCGTCCTGGCCGAGGTGAACGCCGTCGGCGCCGACGGCGATGGCCAGATCGACCCGGTCGTTCACGATGAACGTCACGCTGCCCCGGCGACACCGCTCGCGCAGCCGCTCGGCCAGCGGCAGGAGTCGCCCGGACGGCCACTCCTTCTCACGGAGCTGGATCAGGCGGCAGCCACCGGCAATCGTCGCGTCCAGGATCTCCTCGAGATCGCGGCCCCGGGCGGCCGCCCGATCGAGGATGACGTACAGCGAGGGGTCCATCAGCCTCGACGTCTGACCATCTCGACCTTGTTGACGTGACCCTCCTGGAACGCCGGATCGTCGAGCAGTCTCAAATGGAACGGGATGGAGGTTTTGACGCCTTCGAGCACCGTTTCGCGCAGCGCCCGGCGCATCCGGTCGATCGCTTCCTCACGGCTCGCGCCCCGCACGATGATCTTGGCGAGCAGCGAGTCGTAGAACGGCGGGACCGCGTAGGGCGCCATCAGGTGGCTATCGACGCGGACATTGAAGCCACCGGGCGGCACCCACATGGTGACGCGGCCGGCGCTCGGAGCGAACGTCTCGGGATCTTCCGCATTGACGCGGCATTCCATCGCGTGGCCCTCGAACCGCACCGCGTCCTGCCGATAGCCGAGGGGCTCGCCGCCGGCGATCCGGATCTGCTCCCGGACGATGTCGATCCCGGTAACGAGCTCGGTCACGGGGTGCTCGACCTGGATCCGGGTGTTCATCTCGATGAAGTAGAAATTGCCGTCTTCGTCCACGAGGAACTCGACGGTGCCCGCGCTGACGTAGTTGACGGCCGCCGCCACGGTGAGCGCGGCCTGGAGCAGCCCATCGCGCGTCTTGGCAGCCAGGAGCGGCGCCGGCGATTCCTCGAGAAGCTTCTGGTGGCGTCGCTGGACCGAGCAGTCTCGCTCGCCGAGATGGACCCGGATACCGTTGCGGTCGCCGAGCACCTGGACCTCGACGTGCCGGGCGTTCTGAACGAACTTCTCGCAATAGACCTCCGACGAGCCGAAGGCCGCGCCGGCTTCCGACTGGCAGGCGTCGAACGCCTGGACGACTTCGCCGCGCTCCCTGACGATCCGCATCCCGCGGCCGCCCCCGCCGGCGGCGGCCTTGAACATGATCGGATAGCCGATCCGGTCGGCGACCTCGAGCGCCTCCGCGGAGCCCTTCAGCGCGACCTCGCTGCCCGGGATGACCGGGACGCCCGCCTGCATCGCGATCTGGCGCGCCTGGGCCTTGTCGCCCATCAGCCGGATCGCCTCGGGCGACGGGCCGATGAACGTGATCGAGCACGCCCGGCACACCTCGGCAAAGGCGGGGTTCTCGGCGAGAAACCCGTAGCCCGGATGGATGGCCTCGCTGTCGGTCACGGCGGCGGCGGAGATGATCGCTGGAATATTGAGATAGCTTTCTCGGGCCGAGTCGGGGCCGACACAGATCGTCTCGTCGGCGAGACGCATCGGTAGGGAGTGGGCATCGGCCTTCGAGTGAGCGAGCACCGAGCGGATGCCGAGCTCGCGGCACGTGCGGATGATTCGTAGCGCGATCTCGCCCCTGTTCGCGATCAGGACCTTATGGAACACGGATCAGCCGCCCAGGATCCGCCGCCACTGGGACTCGAGCTCGGTCAGCCGGAGGCCGTAGACGCGCGGCATCGCCTCGGCAATCGACTCGCCGGCGCCGAGGCGGGCCAGCAGCTCGCGCAGCGACTCCATGCCGCCCCCCCGATCGAGGAGATCCCGGACGATCCAGAGCGCGATGTTGTAGCCGGCGCGGGCACGAAGCGGATCTTGATCGCCGGCCAGCGCCTCCACACCCGCGAGGGTGAGGCCTGACGGAGCCCGCAGTATCGGATCCGAGGTCGCGCCCTCGAGGACCTGAGCCAATCCCTCGTGGAGCCACCGCGGCGCCCGACCGCGCGCCAGATCGTGAATGGCGGCATGGGCGTATTCGTGCACGACCAGCCGTTCGAGCTCGGTGGCGGGCGGCCGGACGCGGCCGACTGGGAGGCGGATCTTCCCGTCGAACAGTCCGGTGGCCCACGCGTGGACGCGCGTCACGTCGCGGAACTCGTGGTGCTCGTACAGCACGACCGTCGTCCGCTGCTGCGGGGTGTAGGCGAGCATCCGGGTCACGCGCGCAGCCGCCGCCTCGAGCTGCGTGACGATCTCGCGCCGCGCCTCGGCGTCGAGCGTGTCGCGATACTTCACGACGAAGCGCGGCGTGATCTCTCGCCGGAAGCCGGCCTCCGCGCGCCACTCCCGCTCGACCTTCTCGAGCAGTCGGCGCGCCGATTCGTTGGACGGCTCGCGCTCGAGCACCGCTCTCAGATTCACGACGGCCTGCGCCGGGTTGTCGCGGCGGTCGTGGAGATGGGCAAGCAGCAGCCGGACCTCCGGATCGTACTCCGCCCGCGCGGCGCGCTCGAGCGGGGCGAGGGCATCGTCCGGCCGCCCGGCGTGGACCGCGGCGACGCCCAGGCCTTTCAAGAGGCCTGGATCGTCCGGTGTCTCGATCAATCCGTGCTTGAACAGCAGGGACGCCTCGTCCGGTCGCCCCTCGCGAAGCGCGTGCCAGCCCCAGCCTTCGAAGCATCGGATGACGTCCTGACGTCGGGCCGCGCTCGCCGGGTCGTCCGCCGCGGCGCGGCCGAACTTTTCGCACGCGCGCGGAAACTGGCCGGCACCGTACAGGCGGATGGCTTCCTCGGTGAGCGCCTGAGCATCGCGGGCACCGAGGGAGGCGAACACGACGGCTCGCTCAGAGGCGCTCCGCTCGTAGCGACGGCCTTCGCGCCAGCCGAGCAGCAGCGCCGCGGCGCCGAGCAGCAGCGCGGCGAGGGCGAGCAGGCGGACGTTAGGGATGAGCGGCACGCCCGTGCTCAGCGGGCGGGGTCGATCAGGAACAGGGATTGGCCGAACTCGACGGGGTGCGCGTTTTCGACGAAGATCTTGACGACCCGACCCGCTACCTTGGATTCGATCTCGTTCATGAGCTTCATCGCTTCGATGATGCAGAGGATCTGGCCTTCCTTCACGACGTCGCCTTCGCTCACGTATGGCTCGGCCGTCGGCGACGACGCCCGGTAGAAGGTTCCGACCATCGGCGCCTCGATCGTGACCCCCGAGCCCGACTCGACCTCGGGCGAGACCATCCCCGCCGGCCGTTCCACGGACGTCACCACCGGCGCGGCGGCGAACGAAATCGGGGTGGCGACGCCGCGCTGCAGCCGAACCCGGACTTCGCCGACCGTCACGTCGATCTCGGAGAGCCCGAGCTCGGTCAGCAAGGTGCCGAGGCGCCGCGCGAGCTCGACGGTCGCGCTCTCGCCCGTACCGGATTGGCGGCGGCGCCGCGCCATCAGGAGCCCGCCGTGGCGACGCGCCCGAGATACTCGCCGGTCCGAGTGTCCACCTTGACCACGTCGCCCTCACTCAGGAACAACGGAACGTTGACCACGGCGCCGGTCTCGAGGGTCGCCGGTTTCGTCCCGCCCTGGGCGGTGTCACCGCGGACGCCCGGGTCGGTGCGGGCGATCGCGAGCTCGACGAAGTTGGGGAGCTCGACCGCCGTCGGCGAGCCGGCGATGTAGAGGACGTCCACCTCGGTGTTCTCCTTCAGGTACTCGCGGGCGTCGCCGACCTCATCGGCCGACAGGGAGACCTGCTCGTATGTCTCGGTGTCCATGAAGTTGTAGCGGTCGTCACGGTAGAGGAACTGCATGTGCTTCTCTTCGAAGTCGACCAGCTCGACCTTCTCGCCGGAGCGGAAGGTGTTGTCGATGACCTTGCCGAGCTTCATGTGCTTGAGCTTCGTCCGGACGAACGCGCCGCCTTTGCCCGGCTTCACGTGCTGGAAGTCGACGATCGTGTAGGGGTTGCCGTCGAAGACGATACGCAGCCCCTTCTTGAACTCCGCGGTTGACACCTGCATCGAATCTAGCCTTTCCGTCGCTGACGCGCGCGCAGCGCACCCTCCAGCCTCTCGCGCGCCTCTCGATGATCCGGATTCTTTCGCAGAATCCGGGTGAAGATCTGCGCGGCCTCCTCGACGCAGCCCTGCTCGAGGCAGAGCGCGCCGAAGGTGACCGTCGCGAACGTATCGTCGCTCAGTACCCGGGCCAGGCCGGTCGCCTCGACGGCCCCCGGCGCCGCGGCGCGCAGCAGCGACAGCAGCGCCTGCGACTCGCGGTCGCTCGAATCGAGCGCGATGGCCGCTTCCAGATGCCTCACGGCCTCGTCGATGTGACCGAGCCGACGCTGGATCTCCGCCGCCAGGCGGTGGCTCTGGGCGTCCTCGGGGCTCACCTCGAGAATAGCCTCGAGCTCGACCTGCGCGGGAGCGAGCTGACCGTCGGCCACGAGCGCTTTGGCCAGGATGAGGCGGGCCGTTGTGTAGTGAGGATAACGCGCGAGCCCATTGCGGCAGAGCGCCACGGCGTCACGCGTCCGCCCGGCCTTGCGATACAGATCGGCCAGCTGCGCAAAGGCGAGGGAAGCGGGATCCCGCGCCAGCCGCTCCTCCTGCCGGCGGATGGCGCCGACGATCGCCTGATCTTCCCCAGACATCCCATGCGAGTTATACGGACCACAAGTTTCCGTTGTCAACCCTGCCTCGGACATCACGACCCGAGGGAGGCGATGACCGCGTGGATTTCGGTGGTGGGGACGTCGTAGACGATTCGAAAAGCGCCGATGCGAGGCGCCAGCACGAATGGAACGCGTCCGTCCTTTGCCTTCTTGTCGCGCGCCATCGCCGAGACGATCGGCTCGACGTCGATCGATGGAGCCCGGACCGGAAGCCCGAGCGTCTCGAGCATGCGCTCCTGCCTGGTCGTCGTCTCGTCGTCGGCGATGCCGAGGCGACGCGCGAGACGCGCTTCGGCGACGATCCCCAGGGAGACCGCTTCGCCGTGGGCGTAGCGCGTGTACCCGGTCGCAGCTTCGAGCGCGTGACCGATCGTGTGGCCGTAATTGAGCACGTGACGGAGCTCGGCCTCGCGCTCGTCCCGCTCGACGACCGAGGCCTTGAGTCGGCACGAGCCGCCGATGATCCGCTCGAGCACGCCGAGGTCGCGGGCCGCGAGCGGCGCCAGGTCGCGCTCGAGCTCGGCGAAGTAGTCGGCGTCCAGCACGATCCCGTGTTTCACGATCTCGGCCAGGCCGGAGCGGAACTCGCGCTCGGGGAGAGTCCGGGCCACGGCCGGGTCGACGACGACGAGACGCGGCTGGTGGAATGCGCCGATCATGTTCTTTCCGAGCGGATGGTCGATGGCCGTCTTGCCGCCGATCGACGCATCGACCTGGGCCAGCACCGTCGTCGGCAGCTGGATGAAGTTGATCCCGCGCATGTAGGTCGCGGCGGCGAAGCCGGCCACGTCGCCCACGGCGCCGCCGCCCAAGGCCAGCACCGTCGAGGTCCGGTCCAGACCGGCCGTGAGCAGCCGATCCCAGCAGTGCTCCGCGACCGCCAGGGTCTTCGCGGCCTCGCCTTCCGGCACGTCGATCGTGGTGACGGTGAACCCCGCGGACTCTAGGCTCGCGACGACCGTCTTGCCATAGAGACGCATGATCGCGCCGTCGCTGACGAGCGCGGCGCGGCTTCCCAGGCGCAGCTCTCTCAGCCGCTCACCGACGCTCTGGAGCGCGCCGGACGCGACGACGATCCGATACGATCGGCTGCCGAGATTGACGTCGACGATCATCTGGATTTTCCTGACGATTCGCCCTGGACGGGTGAGCCGCCGCCCAACCAGGCTACCAGGTTTTCAGGGTAGCGAGATAGGTCTCGTAGTTGCGGCGGATCTCCTCGAGTCCGTCGCCGCCGAACTTCTCCAGGAAGGCACCGGCCAGGACGATGGCCATCATCGCCTCGCCCACGATGCCAGCGGCCGGGACGGCGCAGGGGTCGCTCCGCTCGACCACGGCCTCCACCGCCTCCTTGGTTGCGAGATCGACCGATCGCAGCGGCGTCCGGAGCGTCGAGAGCGGCTTCATCGCCGCCCGGGCGATCACCGGCTGGCCGTTGGTCACGCCGCCCTCCCGGCCGCCCGCGTTGTTCGTCGAGCGCCGGAACCCGCTCTCGTGGTCGAACAGGATCTCGTCGTGAACTCCCGAACCCGGCCGGCGCGCGGTTTCGAAGCCGAGACCGAGCTCGCAGCCCTTGATCGCCTGGATCGAGCAGATGGCCTGGGCGAGGCGGCCGTCGAGGCGGCGGTCCCACTGCACGTTCGAGCCCAGTTCCACCGGGCAGCGGAGCGCGACCACTTCGAAGACGCCGCCGAGCGTGTCGCCCTTGCCGCGGGCCTTCTTCTGGGCGACGCCCGGCTCGGGTGGGCCGACCGAGATCGTCGACTTCCAGTTCTCGCAGTCGCGGTTCGCGATCTGGAGCGTGATGGGACCGCCGAGCGTGGATCCCCACCGCACGCCCGAGAGGATGTGGACCTGGTCGCGCTCGATCTTCATGCGGCCGCCGCGCCCGTAGCCGCGCTGGC
>Ga0209160_1002617_pt1 | contig 14919 bp, 11 predicted proteins | sample GraSoiAngelo_153_FD_186167 | JGI IMG/M metagenome (GOLD analysis project Ga0209160, IMG submission 186167) | Grasslands soil microbial communities from the Angelo Coastal Reserve, California, USA - 14_1009_12_40cm (SPAdes) (version 2) | ecosystem: Environmental > Terrestrial > Soil > Grasslands ...
CTGCACCGCCCAATCGCCGCTCGTCAACGCGCGTGGCGCTCCGCCCGCGGCCGACACCACGTAGAGATGGGCATACCCCGTCTCTTCGCTGGCGTAATAGGCCGTCTCCCCGTCCCCGAGCCAGCCGGTCCAGGCGCCGGGGCCCAGAAACCCGTCCACGCCGAGCCATGCGTCGTCGTGCAGGTGGACGACGTCGCGCCGCGCGAGTGACGGCAGGTCCACGACCACCAGCCAGGCGTCCTTGAAGTCCCGGCTGGACATCCGCACCAGCGCGTGCCGCCCGTTTGGCGAAACGCCGATGCCGGTGACGTCCGTTTGCCCCGTGTCCCGCGCGATCCACGTCGCCTTCCCCGTCGCGACGTCGATCACCACGGCCCGCTGGTGGTTCTGCGTGTCGCCGACCTTGGTGCGGATCTGCTGCGTTTCGACGAACCCCGTTTGCGTCACCCACACCGGCATCGTGACCTGCTGCGCGGCGGCGGTCCCGTCGGGACGGTCGGTCACGGTGGCGAGCACGAAGCGGCCGTCGGGCGAGGTCTCGAAGCGCCCCACGCTCTCGGTCTCCGGGAGCCACACCGCTTTGCGGCCGGTGGTGTCGGAGTCGGCGCGCTGGCGCTGCTCGGCCACCTGGCGTCGGATGAAGTCGAACAGCTCCCGCTGTTGATCGCGGAGGACCTTCTTCTCCCCCGTCGGCTCCGTTGGGGCCTTCGGCGCAGGCCCCCGGCGCACGTCGGTCAGCTGACGCTCGGCGCCCCCGTCCACATCGAGCGCCCACGCGTTGCCCTCCCGCGTGAAGAACACCGTCCGGCCGTCGCCCGACCAGCCGGGATTGGACTCCGCCGCCGCCGTCTCCGAGAGCCGCCGCTTCGTCCCGCGCCGGTCCACGAGCCAGAGGTCCCCCTTGAGCACGACGACCTCCCGCGTCCGGTCCGGCGACCACGTCCCGTCCGCCATGGGAATCGTGTCGACCGCGAAGCGCGCCAGGCGCTCGGGACTCCCGCCCGCGACCGCCGCGCGGTAGTCCTGGTCCGCGGTGTCGGCGCCGGGACTGCGCCAGCGGAAGTACACGTAGCGGCCGTCCGCCGAGAAGCGCACATTGGCCGGCGCGGTGCCGACGAGGTCGGCGCCGCGCATGATGTTCTCGACGGTGAGTTGGAAGCCCTGCGCCGGGACGATCGCGGGGATGAGAGCGGCGAGCAGGACGAGCGCGAGACGACGCATGGAGACTCTCCGGTGGCTGCAGGCGGCGCTAATGTGCGCCGCGCTCGCGGCCTGCACCAGCACGCCGCGCCCCTTGCGAGTGGGCACGACGTACACCGTGCAACAGTCCGGCGCGCTCGACGTCGTCGACGCGCTGTGGACCGGGGCGCGCGTCGTCACCGTGATCGGGCCTTCGGGACAGATCCTCCAGTCGGCGGCGCGCGGCGACCTCGACGTGGTGATCACGCACGCGCCATCCCTCGAAGCGCGGATCCTCGCGGGCCACCTCCTGCTGCGCTGTCCGTTCGTCGCCAGCCGGTTCGCCGTCGTGGGGCCGCCAAGCGATCCGGCGGGCGTCGCGCGCGCGCGACAGGCGGCCGATGCGTTCGCCCGCATCGCCCATGCGGGAGCGCGGTTCGTTTCGCGCGGCGACTCGTCGGGGACGCACGTGAAGGAATTGGCGCTGTGGGCCGCCGCCGGCGTGCGGCCGCAAGGCATGGCATGGTACGTCGAATCCGGCGCAGATCAGATAACGACCTTGCAGCTCGCCGCCGAGCGCGGCGCGTACGCCATAGCCGACCTGCCGACGTTCGTCCACGGCCCTGACCTGGGGCTGCGCACCCTCTTTACCACCGATAGTCTGCTTCGCAATCCTTACACGGTATACGTGGTCCGGCAGCCGGCTCCGCATCCCGCCGCGCGCGCATTCGCCGCGTGGGCGATGGGGACGTGGCGTGAGGCACTGCTCTCGTGGCGCCTCCCGGACGGCTCCCCGGCGTTCGATCGCCGGGCGGGCGACTGTACCGCGGTCGAATAGCGGCGTGAGGAGACGCCATGATGCTCACCGATCTCGTCCCGCGCGCCAGCGTATGGTTCGAGCGTAGCGGGACATACCTGTTGGGCGATGCGGAGGTGCGGCTCCTCGAAGCCATCGAGCGCGCCGGCTCGATCAAGGAAGCCGCAAAGGGTGCGGGGATGAGCTACCGGACGGGGTGGGCGAGAATCCAGCAGCTGGAGCGCGCCCTCGGGGTAGCGGCGGTGGAGTCGCGCGCGGGGGGACTCCGGGGCGGGACATCGACGCTGACCGCCGAGGCGCGCGAGCTCGTCAAGCGGCACGCGGATCTGCGGCGGCGGGTGGTGGAGTTGCTGGAGCGAGCCGCCACCCCAGCGCCATAAACACGGCGACGCCACCCACCACTTTCGCCTCGTACCACCACGGGTGCGCCTCTCCCGGAGGCGCGACGAACCCCAGGACGATCGAGAACGCCACCGCGACCAACCCTGCCACGCCGACGGCGACCGTGAGCGGCGTCCGCCGCCGCCGCAGCTTGAGGTACGCCCCGAAGACGTAGAGATACGGAATGAAATAGAGGATGAGCGTGGTCTGCGTGAGCACGAGGTAGGCGCTGGTCACGCTCGTGCCCACGAGGCTCGAGACCACGAAGACCGTCGCCAGACCTCCCTGGACGAGCAGCGACAGGTACGGGGTACGCCACCGCGGGTGAACGCGCGCGAACGCCGGGGGCAACGCGCCGCCGATGCCAGCCACGTACGGCAGCCGCGCCGAGCCCGCGAGCCACGCGCCCACGCCGCCGACATTGCCGAGCACCAGCAGCGCCGCCACAATCGCCGCCACCCACCCCAGCCCCGGCACGTCCAGGCGCGCGACCAGCGCGGCCGTCGCCTGCGGCATGCCGTTGGTGATGCTCACGGTTTCGCGCGGCAGCGCCACGAGCATGGCCACTGTCCCGAGCAGGTAGATCGCCACGATGGCCGCCGCCGAGAGCAGGACCCCGCGCCGCAGCGTCGCCGCCGGATCGTGGATCTCCCCGCCGAGCGACGGCGCCAGCTCCAGCCCCGCATAGGCGAACGTCATCGTCGCGAACAGGTTGATGGACGGGAAATCGAAGCGCGCCGGGACCAGCCCGGCCGCGGTGAACCGCGTGGCGCTGCCGCGCGCGACGACGACCCACGCCGCGAGCGCCACGAAGATCAGCGCCGGCAGCCAGGTGCCGAAGCCGCCGAGGTTCTGGAGCCACTTGCCCACCCGGAGGCCCACGACGTTCAGCCCCACCGCGAGCCACAGCCCCACGAGCGCCACAGCGGCGATGAAGCCCCGGTCATCGCCCAGGTGGACAAAACGGGGGCCGCCGATGTACGCGGCAATCGCGGCGGTCGCCACCAGCAGTGACGGATAATAGAAGAGGTTGTTGACCCAGTACCCCCATCCCGCGAGGAAGCCTTGCCGTGGCCCAAACGCCCGACTCACCCAGCGGTACAGGCCGCCGGCGCCGGGGTCGATGTCCGCCAGCTCGCGCACGGCGAGCGCGGAGGGAATGAAGAACACGAGCATCGCCACCACCCACAGCGGCAGCGCCGCGACCCCGAACTGGCTGGCTGCCGTCGTGAGCCAGCGCAGGCCCACGATGGCCGTGATGTTGAACAGCACCACGTCGCGCAGTCCCATGACGCGGGGCAGCTCGGCGGGCGGGGTGGGACGCTCGCTCACGGGTGGAATCGAGCCACGAGCCAGCCGACGGCACTGCCCAGCGCCGCCCCGCCCAGGACTCGGCGATCGATGGACCACAAGGCGGCGGGATCACAGGGAGCGCACGGCGGCGGCAGGCTCGGCAATCGCAGCGCGGACGGCGGCAGCGCGACGGCCACCGCCCCGGCGGTCGTGGCCGCGTCTCCCCAGCCGTAACGGTATGCGGGGGCCTGGGCTGCAAGTCGAATCGCCACAGCGGCGAGCGCGGCGACCGGGGCAGTGGCGCGTCCGTGCACGGGAGCCCAACTTACGGCCCGGGGCACGGTCGCGCTAACTCGTGGGCCTGCGCCGCCTTGCGATTTTCGGCACCCCCGGCTAAGCTGTACCGACCTTCCAACTGGGATGCGTGCCTTCGTGCGGACCGAGACCCTGCAGCACATCGCGCTGTTCGACAAATGCAGATCCTTCACCCGGGCGCGCGAGATCCAGGCCGCGGGGCTGTATCCCTATTTCAAGCCGATTACGCAGTCCGAAGATACCGTCGTCGTCATCGAGGGCGAGCCCCGGGTCATGATGGGCTCGAACAACTATCTCGGGCTCACCCACCACCCGGATGTGCTCGCCGCCGCCAAGGCCGCGTTGGAGCGCTACGGCTCGGGCTGCACGGGGAGCCGCTTTCTGAACGGGACGCTCGACCTCCACGAGCGTCTCGAGACCGAGCTGGCGGAGTTCTTCGGCAAGGAATCCTGTCTCGTCTTCTCGACGGGCTATCAGGCGAACCTCGGCGTGATCTCCGGGCTCGTGGGCCGCGGCGACCTGGTCTTCCTCGACAAGCTGGACCACGCCTCGATCGTGGACGGGGCCAAGATGTCGCACGGGGAGACCGTGCGGTTCAACCACGGCGACCTCGCGGGGCTGGAGCGCAAGCTGGGGCGCGTCCCCCCGAACACCGGCGTGATGATCATCGTGGACGGCATCTATTCGATGGAAGGCGACATCGCGGATCTGCCGGCGCTGATCAAGGTCGCGCAGAGGTTCTGCGCCGCGCTCGCGGTCGACGACGCCCACTCGGTCGGCGTGCTGGGCCCCAAGGGGGACGGCACCGCCGCCCACTTCGGCGTGACCGACGAGGTGGACCTGATCGTCGGCACGTTCTCGAAGTCGCTCGCCTCGATCGGGGGCTTCGCCGCCGGATCCGAGAGCGTGATCCACTACCTCAAGCACCACGCGCGCCCGATGATCTTCACGGCCGCGCTGCCGCCCGCGAACACCGCCGGCGTGCTTGCCGCCCTGCGCGTGCTGCAGCAGGAGCCTGAGCGTCGCGAGCGGCTGTGGGTGAATACGCGGCGCCTGCAGGATGGGCTGCGCGCGCTCGGCTTCGATATCGGTCCCACCGAGACGCCTATCATCCCGGTGCTCATCGGCCCGCTCGAGAAGACGTTCCTGTTCTGGCGGCAGCTGTTCGACGCCGGCGTGTTCACCAACCCTGTGGTGCCCCCCGCGGTGCCGCCGTCGCAGTGCCGGCTGCGCACCAGCCTCATGGCGACCCACACCGCGGACCAAATCGACCAAGCGCTCGAGGCGTTCGCCCGGCTCGGCAAGGAGCTGGGGGTCATTTGAGCGCGGTGGAGATCGTGCCCGTCAGTGACGGGCACGGCCTCAACCGGTTCATCGCGTTTCCCTACCAACACTACCGCCGCGACCCGCTGTGGGTGCCGCAGCTGCGGATGGACGTCCGCACGCTGCTCTCGCCGAAGAAAAACCCGTTCTGGAAGCACGCGACCGCGCAATACTTCATCGCCCGATCGGACAAGCCTGCCCCGAGCGGAGCGAGGGGGACGGTCGGACGGATTGCGGGCATCAAGAATGATGCACACAACCGGACCTGGAACGACCGCGTCGGGTTTTATGGCTTTTTCGAGTGCGTCGACGACCAGGAGGTCGCCAACGCGCTGTTCGACGCGGCGGGAGCGTGGCTCCGCCAGGAGGGCCTGACGACGATGCGCGGCCCCGCCAGCCCATCCCTCAACGATGAGTGCGGCCTGCTCGTCCAGGGCTTCGACACGCCACCCACACTGATGATGTCTCACAACCCCTCGTATTACGTCCGGTTGACCGAGCGCGCGGGCTTCCGCAAGGCGAAGGACCTCATCTGCTACGAGTCCACCGGCACCGACATGCCGGAGCGGCTCGTGCGCGGCGCCAAGCTCGTTGCCGCCCGCAAGGGAATTACTCTGCGGGCGCTCGACCTGAAGCGGTTCCGGGAGGAAGTGGAGACGATCAAGCGGCTCTACAACGCCGCGTGGGAGCAGAACTGGGGCACGGTCCCGCTCACCGACGAGGAGATCGACCACCTCGCCAAGCAGCTCAAGCCCATCGTCGTCCCGGAGCTCATCGCGTTCGCGGAGCTGCGTGGGGAGACGATCGGCTTCGCCGTCGCCCTCCCCGACTTCAATGTCGCGCTGAAACACAACCCCTCGGGGCGCGTGTACGGCCTGCCCATGATCCTCTGGCACGCCCGCAAGATCTCCCGCGTGCGCATCCTGCTGCTCGGGGCCCTCAAGGAGTACCGGCACACCGGCGTCGACGCCCTGATGTACCAGTGGATCTGGGAAAAAGGCACCGCCAAAGGGTTCCGCTGGGGCGAGGGCGGCTGGGTCCTTGAGGACAATGCCGCCATGGTCAACGGGATGCTCCGCCTCGGCTTCCGGCCGTACAAGACCTACCGGATCTACGACCGGTCCCTGTGAACGTCTTCGTCACCGGGGGCACCGGTTTCGTCGGCGCTCACCTGGTGCGTGCCCTCCAGGCCCGCGGCGACCGGGTGACGTGTCTGGTGCGTTCGCCCGCCAAGGCCGCGGCCCTGGGGTGGCGGGCGGTGCGGATCGTGCGGGGTGACTTGGACGCCGCCGACGCTCTGCGCGCGGGCTGTGCCGATGCCGAGGTCGTCTATCACCTGGCGGGACGGATCGCCGCCCGCAACCTGTCCGAGTTCATGGCGGCGAACCGGGACGGGACCGCGAGCGTCCTCGAAGCCGCCGCCGCGGCCCCGCGTCCCCCCCGCGTGGTGTACGTCTCGTCGATTGCCGCGGCGGGCCCCTCGCGGCCGGGCCAGCCGATCGACGAGCGCCGCCCCCCCGCCCCGGTCACGGACTACGGGCGCAGCAAGCTCGCCGGGGAGCTCGTCGTGCGCACGGGAGGTGTGCCGTGGACGACCGTCCGGCCGCCAGTAGTCTACGGCGAGTGGGATCGGGAGCTGCTGAAGGTGTTCGAGGCGGCCCGCCGGGGGGTCGCGCCGGTGTTCCGTGACGGATCGCAGGAATTGTCGGTCATATACGCCGGGGACCTCGCCCGCGGCCTGATCGCTGCGGGCGTGACGGCGGCGGCCGTCGGCAACACCTATTTTGCGGCGCACCCCGCGGCGACGACGAGCCGGCAGCTGGTGATGGCGATCGGGCGGGCGCTGGGCCGCGCCGTGAGGATCGTGCCGATTCCCGGACCGGTCGCCCGCGGCCTGCTGTGGGTGATCGGCTCTCTCGTGCACCTCACCGGACGGGCCACAATCTTGTCGGCGGACAAGGCGAATGAATTCCTGGCGCCCGCGTGGACCTGTCGCCCGGACGCACTCACGCGAGATACGGGGTGGCGCGCGGAAACCGCCCTGGAGGCGGGCCTGCAACGGACGGCGGAATGGTACCGGAGCCACGGATGGCTTTCGTAGAGACCGGGAGACTCAGAGGGCAGCTGGCCCAATACGAGCCGGTCGACCTCGCCACCATCGTCTACGTGGTGGCGGCCACGATCGCGGTGCTGCTCTCGTTGCGGTCCGACGGCGTGCCCGGGGAGTGGTGGCTGCTGCTCGCCAACGCGCTCCTGCTGGTGCTCGTGGCGCTGGCTCCCCGGGCGCGCTCGCGGGGCCCGGTGGGCCGGACCCTCGGCGACTGGTATCCGATGTTGCTGCTGCCGGCGCTGTACGCCGAGGTCGGGATCCTGACGCTCAACGCGGGGTTCCAGAACGACTGGACCGTGCAGCGGCTGGAAACGTGGGTCTTCGGGTCCGAGGTCTCCTACCGCTGGATCCGCGAGATGCCCAACGTGCGGCTGTCGTGGATCCTGCACGCCTGCTACCTGATGTACGTCGTGATCCTGTACGGCTCGCCGTTCGGGCTGTGGGTGAGCGGGCGGCGCGATCAGGCCCGCCGGACCATTCTCGCGCTGGCGGTGACGTTCTTCCTTTGTTACATGGTGTTTCTCTTTTTCCCGGTCGCCGGGCCGCGCTACGCCTTCGATCTCCCCAGCAACGCCGCCGCGCGCGTGTGGCCCGCGCGCGCCGCGCAGTGGGTCCTGGACATGGGCGACTCCTGGGGCGCGGCGTTCCCCTCTTCCCACGTGGCCGGCGCGGTCGTGGCCACGGGCATGGCCGTGCGCTATTGGCGTCCCCTCGGGCTCGCGTTGCTGCCCGTTACCGCCGGGCTGGTGCTCGGCGTCGTCTACGGTCAGTTCCACTACGGCGTGGACGCCTTGAGTGGTCTCGTCGTCGCGGGACTGATTCTGGTGGTGACGGAGTGGTTGCCGGAGCGGCGGCCGCAACCCGCCGTCTCAGTCGTGGGCGCGCTCGAGGTCTCCCGCTAGATCCGCAGGCGCCGCGGGCTCGGCTCGAGTCGCCACGCGACTCCGGACCGCCGCGATCGCCACCGCAATACCGATCATCACGACGGTGATCGCCGCCAGCGCGAGGGTGGACACCGGCAGCAGCTCGCCGAACAACGCCAGCACGTAGTAGCGCGGCGCTCGTCCGAGAAACGTGGCGACGAGATACGGGCGAACGGGGTAGCCCGAGAGCGGCGCGAGAAAGCGGACCGCCCAGTACGGCAGCGGGCTCCACGAACACAGCCACACGCAGAAGAACGGCGCCTTCTCGAACAACGCAACGGTGCGGCGGACCAGCCGGGACTGGCGCGTGCGCTCGAGCTTGGGATGCAACAGCGCCGCGCGGTACAGGTGATAGTTGATGTACTCCATGTACAGCGTCCCCGCGATGCCCACGATGGCCACGAGGAGCGGCGGGTACACCCGCCCCGTCACCATCAGGACGGCCTCGTGGGCCGCCGGCAACAGCGGGGCCAGCGGCCCGTGGAGGAAGATGGTGATGCACAGGAACGCGACCATCCCGGCGACGTTGGGCCAGCGCAGCGTGGGATAAATGGCGAGCGCGGCGACGATCCCGGTGCCGCGCAGCACCGCATCCCAATGCGGCGTGCCGCGTCGCTTGGTGAGGGCGGCCCAGACCCCGCTCAGGCGCCGACCCCGACGCCCGCCGCGAGGCGCGAGAACGGTACCCCGTCGAGACCGGGAGGTACGGGAACGCCGAGCAGCTCCAGCATCGTGGGCATCAGATCGACGGTGCGCAGCGGCGCCTCGGGCAGGGGCACGCTCGCCGCGATCGGCACGGCCATGTGCTCGGCGATCAGGCTCCCGTGTCCGGACTTGTGCTCGGGAATCTCCCACGGCCCGCGGAAGTCGGACCCCGCACGTGCCGCCAACACGAGGTCGCCGGCGCGCGCGGAGCGGAACAGCTGCAGCAGCTGGCGCGGGGCGTCCGGCAGCTCGCCGGAGAGCGTGCGACCCAGCAGATCGCGATCGTCGGCCGTGAGCGCTTCGGGCCCCAGGCCGAGCGGATCACCACTGGCCGGTTCGTAGCCGACGCGTCCGTCCACGTCCCGCAGCCGCGCCCGCGCCGCGCTCGTGGCCACCGTCACGCCTCCGGTCCCATCCCGCCACGCCGCAAGCCGCACCGCCGGCAGCCCGAGCAGGTGCGCGACGACGTCCGCCGGGAGGTCGGGCTCCGCAAGCGCCGTCGCGCGTCCGGATCGCGGCTCGAAGTAGATCTGCACGCTCGCGTTTCCCGACACCATCGTCGCCGCCCGCGCCTTCCGGCGCCACACGTGCACCGGGTGACGCAGGGTGCGCCACCCCAGCGCCTCCAGCTCCATGGCGATATCCGAGTGCTCGCGCATCACGCTGCCGCCGTGATCCGCCGCGACGAAGATGGCGGGGACTTCGCCGGACCGAGCCGCCCGCGCCATGAAGCGGCCCAGGGCCGCATCGATCGCTCGATACGCGGCGAGGACTCGCGGATGGAAGGGGTCGAGCAGGTGCGTCAGACCGTCCGGGCCGGGGAAGACCACGAACAGAAACCGCCACGGCTCGGCGGCGGCGTGGACCCAGGCGTCGCCGACGGCATCGTCGAGCACCTGATACGTGCCGACGTAGTGCGCGACGCTGCCCAGCAGCGCCCGCGCCGCGGTGAGCCGGCCCGCCCCGGCTCGCAAGCCGCGCGTCAGCGGCGTGCACAGCGCGACGCTCTCAGGCACCAGCTCGAAGATGGACGGCCCCGTCTCGAGGTCGCGGTTCAGCCACCCCGCCTGCACGCCGCAGTAGCTGCGCGCTGCACGCCACTGGGCTCGCCAGTCCCCCCCCCCGATCGCCTCGCGGCGGTCGAGCCAGCGGATCCCCGGAATGTTCGCGGTGCCGGGATAGACCCCATAAAGGAAGGGGAGGTAAGCGACACCAGTGGTGGACGGGAACACCGACGAGCCGACCGTGATGCCGCCCGGCTCCACGACGTGCCGGGCCAGATTCGGCAGGTCACCCCCATCGAGCAGGTCCCGCACCACGTCGGCGCGCGCGCCGTCGACGAGGACGAAGCAGACTCTCCGGGCGGCCATGGTCGCCAACAATCGCTATGGGGAGGCGACGGGCGCAAGCGGCGCTCAGCTCTCCTCCAGCAGTCGCTGCCGCTGCCCCGCACCAAGCATGTCGCGGGCCACCACCTGCCGGATCACCCGCGCCCGGAAGCTGAGGCCACGTCCTTCGGCGACGAGCCAGCCTTCGCGCTCAACCTCGTCGAGACAGGTCCACACCGTGTCGGCAGGGAGCGTGGTCTTGCGCGCCAGCAAGTCGGCCTCAACCCGGTCCCCCAGCACACTCGCCGCCGCCAGCACGGTCTGAGCATTCGAGGTCAGGCGCCGGAAACGGACGCGGATCGCCGCGACGATCGCATCCGGCAGGTCTCCCGGAAAGCTCTGGTCCAGGGTCCTGAACGGCTCCGGCCAGGTGCCGCCGGTCGATTTCAGATCCAGCCCCAGCGCGACGGCGAGCAGTAGCTCCACCGCCAGAAGCGGCAGACCGGCCGAGTCGGTCGTGATGCGGCGCGTGACCCGGTCCAGCTCCGCATCGCCGTATGCGGGCAACGCCCAATGACCGAGCTCGCGCAGCGCCGCGGCGCTCAGCGGGGTCAGCGTCACGGCGACGCCGGGCTGGTCCCGGCCGAGCCGCGTGCGCAGCTCGTCCAGCTCGGGGCTGGGCGGTTCGGGGGCCACCGTGCAGACGAGCAGCAGCGGTGCGTGGGCGAGGTCGCGCGACGTCGCGCTCAGCGCGAGGACAGTGTCCCGATCGAGCCAGTGCGCGTCGTCACAGGCGAGCACCAGCGGGGACTCCTCGACGATGGCGCGCACTACGTCGCTCAGCGCGCGGGGCAGCGGCGCCGCCGCAACACCGCGCACCGCCGCGGCGAAGCGCTCCGCCCATTCTGGCGCCAGCCCCGCCACCGCCACTAAAGCGTCCGCGGGAGCGGCGGCGAGCCCGGGGGCCTCCCCCAGCCCGCCACGCGCCAGCCCCAGCAGCCCGCTCCACGGCACGGCGCGGTCCGCTTCGACCGAGCGCACCGTCACCGCGAACGCGCCGTCGAGGCGCGCCCGCGTCACCAGCTCCTCGAGCAGCCGCGTCTTCCCGAGCCCCACATCGCCGGCGATCACCGCGATCCCGCTGCGCGGCCCCTGACGGCATGCCGCCCATTCCTCGAGCAGCCGAGTCAGCGGCGCCTCGCGGCCGATGAGCGGCGCACGGCGGAGCGGAACCGTCGGGGTCCGGGAGGGGGCCGACGGCGCGCGCCACGCGCGCTCGCGGCGGATGCGATCGGCCAGCGTCTGGGTCTCCGTGGCGGGAGCGGCGCCGATGACTTCCTCGAGCCGCGCGGCGAGCTGGGCGTGCGCCTCAAGCGCCGCGGCGCGGTCGCCCGCTACCGCGAGACCGCGCATCAGCATCCGGGCAGCGGACTCGGACGTGCGGTCGAGGTCGACGGCCCGGTGCGCCGCGTCCACCGCCCCGGCCGCGTCCCCGCGCGTCAGCAGCGCGTCGGCGTGGCGCGCCAAGGCCTCGACCGCCCGCTCCCGCCACAGCGAGCGCTCCGCCGTGAGCCAATGCTCGAACTCCGGCGCGCCGGGAACGGCGAACCCTTCGAGGAACTCCCCCGCCACCAGCGCCGCAGCGGCGCCCCAATCCTGCCGGCCCGCTGCCTCCTCGAAGCGCTCGGTGTCGAGGCGCGCGGCGTCGGGCGCCAGGCGCACCTGCCCGTGATCGGTCGTGATACCGCTCTTCCCCGCGAAACGGCGCAGCAGCTCGAGCGCCACGCTCAACGACCGCCTGGCGTTCTCCTCGGGCTTGTCTCCCCAGAGGAGGCCGATCAAGTGCTCCCGCGTGCGGGCGCGCTTTGGGGACCGTGCCAGGTAGACGAGCAACGCCAGGTGCTTGCGCCACTGCAGCTCGCGGGGTGCGGCAGTCCCGTCCAGGAGGACCTGCACGGGCCCCAGGGTGTTGCAGGTGATCACCCCGGGCACTTGAGCTCTCGATAACGCGTGGCGGCGGTGTCGGCACGGGCCGCATGGAGCGCGTCGCCGCCGCGCCACAAGCGGGCCACGTTGCGGTACGCGTCGCACAGTTCGCGGTCCGACGCCCCCGCGCGGTCAAGCAGGCGAGCCAGCCGCCAGCGGGCCAGGGTGCCGAACGCCCAGTCCACGTCGTTGGGCTGCGGGTCGCCGGTCGGCCAGCCCTCCAGCGACGACTGCTCGTGCCAGTGCAGGATGCGGCGTGCGAGCTCGACGCTGTCGGCGTTCCCCGCCCACTCGGCGCGCCGCAGGAACAACGCCGTGCGCAGAAAGACGTCCGCATCCTGGGCGGCCGAGTCCCCCGCGAGCGGCGCCGAGGCCGCGAGCGCCCCGCGCAGGTCGCCCGCCCGTGCGAGGGAGTCCGCACTCAGCAGCCGGCGCACCGGCCCGGGCGGGGCGGGAGGCCCGCGGCGACCGGCGAGGGCGTCGAGCCACGAGCCGCGGACAGGATCGGCGATCGCGCCGGGGTCGAAGATCGCGACCGCAGCGGACAACTGCGCTACGAACCGGGCGATGGCGGGCTCCGGGAACGCCGCGCGAAGCCGTGCCGCGGTGGCCTGCATCGAATCCACGCGGCCCAACGCGAGCCAGCCGACGGTCGCGGCGATCAGACCGGAGCGACGGAGGTCGGTGCTCCCGGCCGACGCGGCGAAGTGATTCCCCAACCAGACGGCGCCCGCTGGGGCGTCCACCGTCGGCAGCAGGCGCGGTCCGGCCGCGAGACCCGGGAACCGCTGCACCACGGGCCTTTCGACCACCTGCTCGGTCACGCGCGCGGCGGACGCGGGAGCGAGGAAGCGCCAGGCAAAGCCGACCTCGTGAAAGGCCTGGAGCACGCCGGACATCGCGTCCGTGGAATCACTGAGCCGCTTGAACGTATCGAGCGCGGCGAGCGCGCCGGCGGAGTCTCCTTCCGCAATCCGGATGTAGGCGAGGTGCTCCCATCCCGGGGCGTAATCGGGCCGCAGGTGGACCGTCCGCTCGAACTTCTCCACTGCCTCGCGCCGCGCGTGCCCGTATATCGGTCCCCGGTGGAACAGCTCGTCGCCCAGGTGGAACCACGCCAGGAAGAAGCTCCGGTCCCGCACCGCACGCTGCAGGGTGTCGAGTCGCTCAGGCATCGGCACCACACCCGCGTGGATGAGGCTCTGGTACTGCGAGGGGAACGTCTTGAGATGCGCCGGGGCGAGGTAGCTGCGCGACTCCACCGCGACCAGCGGCTGCCCCAGCCAGCGCTGCACGTCGGTGATGCGCCACGCGCACAGCCAGCAGGTGGTGTCGATCGCCTCGGCCTCGAGGTACGCCGCCAGCGCCTCAGTCCAGCGGCCCGCCGCCTGGAGTCGCTCCGCCTTGAGCTCCGCCAGCTTGCCCTGGGCGGTGACCGGCAGGGGCGGGAACGTCTGCCCCAGGGGATTGTCCTCGTACCACAGCCTGGTGACGATCTGATCGACCGCAGTCTCCGCGACCCGCGACCAGTCGTTCGTCGTGGCTGCCAAGAGGGGGAGCGGCCCGCTCGGCAGTCGCGTTTGCAGATGGAGGGACTCGCCCACGACACTGAGCCAGCCAGCCACATCCAGGGCGCAGCCGCTGCCGGTGCGCACCTGGAAATCGGTGAACCCGGTCAGTTTGCCCAACATCCAGCGCCGTACCGAGTCTGCGACGGCAGGAGGCCCTGCCAGCACCTTGAAGTCGCCGAGGCAGACGCCGGGCGAGCGATGGGCCCGTAAGATGATCCACCCCAGAACCGCCAGAGACGCGATCCCCGCGCTCCACGCGGCCCGTTTCAGCCAGGGCGCGGGGTCGAAGGCGGCGAGCAACGCTTTTCGGAACTCGCCCGCGTCGGCCCAGCGGTCACCCGGCGCCCAGGCAACAGCTTTCTGGAGCACCCCTCGCAGAGTCGGCAGCACGCCGGACCAATCAGCTCGCTCCGGGGCGTCCACGACTCGCCATTCCCGCCCGGTCAGCGCCTCGTACAACACGATGCCGGCGGAGTAGACGTCACTGCGCGGGGTGACGTCGCCAGCGATCTGTTCCGGGGCCATGTACTCGCGCGTCCCGATCAACGCGCCTGGTTCCGTCAACTTCTCCCCCGAGCGCGAGCGCGCCGTGGCCACGCCGAAATCCGTGAGCACGGCGCGGCCGTCCACGAGGAATACGTTGCTCGGCTTCACGTCCCGGTGGATCACGCCGTGGTGGTGAGCCGCGGCGAGCGCCTCGAGCAGCCCGTCGGCCAACTGCCGCGTCTCGCGCATCGAGAGACGGCCGCGCGCGAGTCGCTGCGCCAGCGTCTCGCCGTCGAGCCACTGCATGATGTAGAAGTAGACGCCGTGCCGCGAGCCGTAGTCCCGGATCGGGACGATGTTGGGGTGGGGCAGATTTGCGAGGATCTGCGCCTCGCGCAGGAACCGCTGCACCGCCGCCGCCGTGGCTTGCTCGGGACGGAGCACCTTGATCGCGATGGGGCAGTCGAGCTGCGTGTCGTGGGCGCGGACGACCATGCCCATG
>Ga0209160_1002619_pt1 | contig 14917 bp, 19 predicted proteins | sample GraSoiAngelo_153_FD_186167 | JGI IMG/M metagenome (GOLD analysis project Ga0209160, IMG submission 186167) | Grasslands soil microbial communities from the Angelo Coastal Reserve, California, USA - 14_1009_12_40cm (SPAdes) (version 2) | ecosystem: Environmental > Terrestrial > Soil > Grasslands ...
AAGTTCCACCGCCGATTCAAAAAGCTGTGTCGGCTCGAGTGCCACGTTCAGCGGCGTGCCTGTCCAGGCATGAGCCAACGAGTTAGTGAAGGTAACTCCCCAAAAAGCATGCGTCGGTTTTCCGTAGCAGCAACCCGCGGCAAAACATCCGATACGACCGATCGCATGTCCCAGGGCCAACCCCGGCGCGAACGCGTCGCAAGTGGCCAGCGCTGGCATCTTATGTTTGCGGATATACCATGCCGCCGCCGCCAGCGCGCCAATCAGTCCGCCGGAAAAAACTCCCCCCGCCTGCAACGTGTTGAAACTGAAAATCTCGCTGGGATGAGCCGCGTAAGAACTCCAATCATTAATAATGTAAAGAATTTTCGCGCCCACAATCCCGCACAGAACGACCAAGATGCCAAGGTTCCACGCCAGTTCCCGGTCAATCCCTTGCTTCTCAGAATTGCGCACACTGATCCACAATCCGATCAGCACCCCCATGGACACCAAAAATCCATAGGTAGGCAGATTGAAATTGCCGATATGAAGAAGTCGGGGAAACACTTGTTAATATTAGATGCGCTGCTCTGAAGATAAGTTTAGCAGGAAGTGAGAAGCCGACCCACTAGGGCCGTGTGGAGGGCCGAGAATGAACCCGTCGTAGACGGTGGGAACCCGCCGCGATCCATTAGGCATTTCCGCATGGCGGAACGTTGCACACCGGACCTTCTTTACGAGTCAAGTCCCCGTTCATTCGTTTGTTGGTTCAAAAATCGGTTACCACCATCACCAACCTTGCAGGCCGGCTTTCAGAAAGGATGCTAGGGAAAACTGGAGAGATTGGCAATAGGGGGGACGTAAAAAGTTGGCAGTCCAGTTGCCAGCAGGTTCTTACCCCGCCCGTCGCTTATCCTCAAGGACCTCATCCAGGGCGCGGGATAGATGGTGAGCCCGTTGCAGATACTCGGTTGCCCCGGTATCACCGGTGCGCTTCAGCAGATGGTATTCGTCGGCAATATTCAGGGCAGCGAGGACCGCCAGACGCGCCGTATCCACGGTGTGGGTCTGCTCCGCAACAGCGCGCATCTTGGAATCGACGTACTCAGCCAATTTAATGATGTAGTCAGCGTCGGAGCCGCGAAGATTGTAGGCCTGGTCGAAAATTTCCACTCGGACAGCATTATTGCTGGGATCTTTCAGCGGCGGATGTTTCGTGACGGATGCCATAACCTGTTCGCTCCTTCCGGAAGCTCAGTCCGGCGCGGTACTCAGCTCGCCGCCTGCTGCTCCTCGGCAATGGTTTCAATCTGTTGCAGCATCTTTTCCACGCGCCCGCGGATATCTTCCCGCTCCTTGCGCAGCCTGACCATCTCGCGACGCATAGTTTCGACTTCTTCCTCGCGCTCTTCCAGTTGCTCGCGCACGCGCCGTACATCGCGCTCCGCAACTGCGCGCGCCTCTCGTGCCGCTTTGTACAGCTCAATAGTGCGATAAACCTTATCTTCCAGTGCTTGGAAATCGTCAGCAGGAACCTGGTTGGACAACTCTTCAGCCATTCGCAAAGACATGATCGCGCTCTCTTCCCCGAGAGATTTTTATGTGGTGCGGGCGCCCTCGCCCGCATCCGAACTTGAGCGCAGTATACCGCAGAAAGCTGTGGAGAACCGTGGATCAGATGGATGAGAGGTGAACAGGAATGGACGGGGCCTGGTTAAGTCCAAAGCGCTGCCGAGCTTGCTCGGCTGGACAGGCGAGTCGCCTGCCCCTACGTGGTTCGTTGCAGCTTTCGCAATCGTTTTGCTGCCTCATCCAGCGTCTCATCCCGCTTGCAGAACGCGAACCTCACTTGCCGTGCGCCATCTCTAGGATCGTTGTAGAAACTCGATCCTGGCACTGCCGCCACGCCAATCGTCTTCACCAGATGACTCGTAAACTCGACATCGTTGTCGAATCCAAACGCACTGATATCGGTCATGACGTAATACGATCCGCGCGGACGGAAGCAGCGGAAACCAGCGTCCGTGAGAGCCGGCATCAAGCGGTCGCGCCGCGTGCGATATCCCTCAGCAAGATTCTTGTAATAGCTGCGCGGCAGCCCGAGCGCAACGGCTCCAGCTTCCTGCAGCGGGGCGGGCGCGCCTACGGTAAGAAAATCGTGGACTTTCCGAATGGCGTTGGTGATCGCCGGCGGAGCCACGGTCCATCCCACGCGCCATCCGGTCACGGCGTAAGTCTTCGACATGCCATTGATGGTGACGGTGCGCTCGCGCATTCCATCCAGAGTCGCGATCGAGATGTGCTCCGTGCCGTCGTAAAGAATGTGCTCGTAGATTTCGTCGGTAATGGCCAGCACATTGAACTCGACGCACAGATCGCGGATCAGCTCCAACTCCGCCCGCGTAAAAACTTTGCCGGTGGGATTATTGGGCGTGTTGACTACGATGGCTTTAGTTTGGTTGTGAAACGCCGCCCGCAGCTCGCGCTCGTCAAACGTCCACTCGCCATCGACATCCGCCTTAGCCGGCGGACGCAGCCTCACATACCGCGGCTTCGCCCCCGAGATAATCGAATCCGGCCCATAGTTTTCGTAAAACGGTTCGAAGATGATGACCTCATCTCCCGCATTGCACACCGCCAGCAAAGTGGAAACGATGGCCTCGGTCGAGCCGCAGCAAACCGTGAGTTCGGTCTCGGGATCAACCGTCATCCCCTGCCATTCCTGAAATTTCCGGGCAATGGCGTTGCGCAGACTTTTCGCGCCCCAGGTGATGGCGTACTGATTGATGTCGGCGGCAATCGCTTCCTGCGCCGCCCGCTTGATCTCCGCCGGAGCAGGGAAGTCAGGAAAGCCCTGCGCCAGATTGACGGCGTCATACATCATCGCCTTCCGCGTCATCTCGCGAATCACGGACTCAGTGAAGTGCGCGACTTTGCCGCTGAGGAAGGACTTCGTTTGCGTGGCTACATCGCCCATATTGGGTGAGATTATCAGGAGCGACGGAGAGTTGGCCACCATAGAGCGAGATCACACCGAACGTGTTGTTCGGCTGCCTGCGCAGAGCTTTAATTGGACAGGAGTGGTAGATAATTGCGCCTTGCTCAAGCTCTGAAAGGGTAATAGACTTAGCGGCGCGTTAATCCCCACATCCTAGCTTTGCAAACCGGAGAAAAAATGAAAGTAAGATCGATGCTGTTGACGTTGGTAGTGTGCTCTGTTGCATTTGTCATGAGTTCCGCCCAAAACCCCCACCTGGGTACTTGGAAGCTCAACGAAGCCAAGTCGAAGATACCCGCAGGAATGGCGAAGAACACCACCGTTACATACGCTGAGGCGGGCGACAGCGTGAAGGTCACCACCGATGGTACGAGCGGCGACGGCAAACCCATGCAGACCGAATGGACGGGCAAGTTCGACGGGAAAGACTATCCGCTGACGGGAGATCCCACTGCGGATTCGCGTTCGTACACCAAAGTCGACGATCGCACGTTGACCTTAGACAACAAGAAGGATGGGAAGGTCACCACCCACGGACGAATCGTTGTGTCCCCGGATGGAAAAACTCGCACCTTGACCGCATCAGGCAAAGATTCGGCGGGCAAGAAGATCACCAGTACCGCGGTCTACGACAAGCAGTAGTCGCATTTCGGCGCTGCTCGATATCTCACTTTTTATGGTGTCCACAGTGTGGGATGTCGAGCGCGCCAAACCAAGTGCCCGACTCACGGTAGCCCTTTTTTCAACTGCTCCAAACTGAGCACGGCGATGGGACATTTCAGGAGGTGTGGCGTGATAAGCGCCTCGTCCACGACAATGTAGGACACCACACGCCACCCGGTTCGCGCCGGTATTTCGAAGAATTTCAGCACCTCAGACATGTGCTCTCGCACCCACCGGATTCGATCCTCATGCTTCGCAACGACAGAGCGGTGCTTTCTATCTCCATACAACAAGTGGGTGACCTCGTCCAAAAGTTCGTGAGGAGTGCGGGCCACCGAGAGATCTTTGCATTCCAGACCGATTATGTGCTTCCTGCTCGCATCTGCGGCAAGCACGTCTATATCGCCGAGATTGTCAAAGCGGAGCTTACCGATTTTTCTAACGCGCCGCTTGGTAGGCAACTTCAAGCTATCGCGTAAGGTATCCGCCACAGAATCGTTGAAGTCCTTACCTTGCTTATTTCGACGCTTGCCGATGAAAGCTCGCATGGCGCCGCTTCGAGCCTTCAGTCGGCCTGTGAGACACAGGCTGAGCAGGTTTTCACGCGCAGTTTCTAGATGTCGATCGCCCCACAGAATCTCTGGCCCCGACTGTCCCCGACGGAGGATCAGCGGGCGACGTAAGTACGGGAGCGCGCGGTTGAACCGCCATGGGTAGATATCTCCCGGAGACATTCCCGGCGGAGGCTCCAAGAAGTTGGACCTCGGTCCTAAGGAGAACAGTTCTATCGCCTCAAGGACGCGACTGTCTCGCCATCCCAGCCCATCGGAGATACGCGAGACGAGCTCGTCTCGCGTCGTCCATTCTCCGCGCTGATTATTACTTTTCATGAAATTCGTTTTGCTTCCCATTGGTTTTCCTTAAAAAATGAGTTGGATAAAAAAAAGGCGCAGCCGGGGGCCGCGCCTTTGAATAAATCCCTATATATCCAGCATAGCATTTTCAGAGCGGTAAATGGGACATCGAGGGTCGAACTATATTTGTACTGCCTGCATGGAGTTAGACCCGTTCGTGTAGTTTCTACTACATATTGACAAAGTTTTCCTCGGATTTCCACAGCTTATGTTTGAGCTTTGCAAGAGAGGCTACAACCCTACTGTTTCGACTTGCTGTGGCTTTTAACTTTCTCAGCAGTTCGTCGAATGCGGCGCTTAATTGCGGCTTGCTCTTTGCGGGCCAGGCGTTCAGTCTCGGCTACCGCGTCATCGCTGGCACCACGGCTCAAGGCCGTGTCTGCCAAAGCCAGCCAGCGGGCAGTGTCATTAGGATTGTCGAGGCTGCCCGTTCCGCGCTCTTCGGCAGGCAGGGTTGCGTGTGGATCGGGCGCGTCGGGTCGTTCTTTCGGTGACATAGGCGAACCGCTAGGGTGCCATAACCGGCTGGATTGTTCGATACAGTACATACTGTATTTCCAGAGTACCTCTTTTTTTAGTGGTCAGTGGCCAGTGATCAGTGGTCAGTTCCGCCAGCGTTAAAGCGGTGCGAGACTTCAAGGTTACTTACTTACTGCGAGTCCTTCTTCCCGAATAAGCACTTACTGGCCACTGACAACTGGCCACTGACCACTAAGTTCCTACCGCGATCGCAAGCTTCCGCCTAGCGCTTCCAGTGCGCGGACGATCTGCTGCGACCATTGTGCGACTTCATCCTCGCGCAGGGTTCGCTCTGCAGACTGGAAGCGGGCGCGAAGCAGCAGAGAGTACTTGCCGTCTGGAATCGCGCCGCCACGGAAGATCTCGACCGGAATGAAGCTGCGCAACTGGCTGAGACCGAGCGCGGTCACGGCTTGGGAAATCTTCTCGAACCCAATCGAATCGGCAAAAACAAATGAGAAGTCACGCTCGACCGCGGGATAACGTGGCAACGCTTCATAACGCACCTGACGCAGGTCGCGGCGATAGAGCTGGTCGAGATAGAGTTCGGCGATGAATACGTCCTGACGCAGCTTGCGAGTGGCGGCGATCGTGGGATGAATCTGTCCGAATTGCGCGACGGGGACGCCGTCCATGACAGCGCGCGCCGAGCGGCCGGGATGGTAGTAGTCCGCAGTCTGAGGATCAAAGTGCAAAGTGGTGTATTGGAACGGATGCAGAAGATTTTCTACATCACCCTTCACATCGAAAAACGATAGCGGACGCGCTTCTTGACGAGTCTCCTGATGAAGACGAACGCTGGGCGGCTCGGCGCTCCCAGTGGCTCCGAGGCAGATCCGCTTCAACTGCTCAGCTGTCGTGCCGGAAGCCTGGAACACATTGCCGGCCTCGAACAGGCACACATTGTCGCTTCCACGATTCAGATTGTAGGCAACCATATTCAGCATGCCCGGCACCATGGAAGTCCGCATGACAGAAGCTTCTTCGCTCAGCGGATTAGCCAATTCGATTACAGGCAAAGCGGAGAATTGTTCCGCCTCCTGATGCGAAATAAACGTCAGCGAAATGGCTTCGTTGTAGCCGAGGGCGAGCGCTGAGGTTCGTAACTTGTTATCTTTTTCCGCGTCGGGCTGTTCAACTACTGCGCCGGCATAGGCAGGCAGCGTGTCGGGAAATTTGTCATAGCCATGCAGCCGTGCGATCTCTTCGATGAGATCGACTTCGCGCTCTACATCCAGCCGCCAGCTCGGAATGCGCACCGTGAAATCCGCATCGCCTCCGCGTTCTGGGAGCACATCAAAACCGAGCTTGTCGAGGATGCGGAAAATTTCATGTGTCTCGAGCTTCTCCCCCAGAATGCGATGCACCTCGGCAATATGCAGCGCCACAGGAGCCAGATCCATGCTCCTAGCGACGACATCAAGGGGAGCGCCAACCAATTCCCCGCCTCCCGATTGAAGAATCAATTCCGCGACCCGATCGCAAGAAAGCACAGTGGACTCAAAATCCGCGCCTCGCTCAAAACGATGCGAAGCATCAGTATGCAACCCATGCCGCCGCGACATCTTCCGAACCGAAATCGGATCCCACCAAGCCGACTCGATCAGGATGTTTCGCGTCTTATCCGTAATCATGGTGTCGAAGCCACCCATGACGCCGGCCAGGGCCAAAGGTTTTCGTGCATCGGCGACGACCAGGTCTTCGGTGGTGAGCTTGCGATCGACACCGTCCAGGGTTTTGAGCTTCTCGCCATCGCGTGCGCGGCGGATGACGAGCTTGCCGCCTTCGAGCAGGTCGAGGTCAAAGACGTGTGTAGGTTTGCCCATTTCCCACAACGTGTAGTTGGTGGCGTCCACGGCGTTGTTGATCGGACGTTGATCTAGGAGAGCCAGCCGTTTTGAAATCTGTGCGGGTGACGGTTTTATTGTGACGTCGCGCAATATTCGACCGGTAAATCGCGGGCATAACGCTGGCTCATCAATCTGGATTTGAAATTCAGCGCTGCCTATGGCTGCGGGAAGCTGGGGCGCTATTGGTTTCAGCGGCAGGTTATAGATGGCGGAACATTCGCGAGCTACTCCGTAATGGTTCATGGCGTCGGGACGGTTGGTAGTGATGTCCATATCGAAAATCGTGCGGTCGCCTTCGCCGCTGATGGACTCGACCGCAATACCGGCCAGCGTGAGATCATCCGCCAGTTGGTGATAATTCACCTGGAGGTCGACGAAATCACGCAACCAGTGGGGAGAGATTTTCATTTTGTGAAGCGGAAAATATTATGCAAACTGTTCTAGAAAACGCACATCGCCCTGGAAGAAGAGCTGAATGTCGTCCACGCCATACTTCAGAATCGCGATGCGCTCTACGCCCATGCCGAAGGCGAAGCCGCTGACCTTCTTGGAATCGTAGTTCACAAATCCGTACACATTGGGATCCACCATGCCGCAACCCAACAGCTCAATCCAGCCGCTGGCCTTGCAATTGGGGCAGCGTCCGCCATCGCGGTATCCCTTGCCGCCGCAGAAAATGCAACTGATTTGCACGTCCGCGCTCGGCTCAGTGAAGGGGAAGAAAGATGGATAAAAACGTGTCTTCACACTCGAGCCGAACAGAGCCTTCATGGCGTGATCGAGCGTTCCCTTTAGATCGCAGAAAGTAATATTGGCGTCGACGGCCAGGCCTTCGACTTGATGGAAGATCGGCGAGTGAGTGGCGTCGGGAGCGTCGTTGCGATGGACCTTGCCGGGACAGACCACGCGCACCGGCGGCTGCATCTTTTCCATGGTGCGAATCTGCACTGGCGAAGTGTGAGTGCGCAGCAAGAGACGGTCGCGTAGCGGCTTCGATTCTTGATTGGCGATGAATAACGTGTCCTGCGTGTCGCGAGCAGGATGATTCGGCGGAAAGTTCAGGGCTTCGAAGTTGTAGTAGTCGGTCTCAATCTCCGGCCCTTCTTCCACTGAATAGCCAAGGTTCCGGAATACGGAAACAATTTCGTTCATCGTCTTGATGATGGGATGTTCGGCCCCCAGCGGGCGGCGGATGCCCGGGAGGGTGACGTCAACCTTCTCGGATTCGACTCGCGCGGTGGGAACGGAGCTGTGAATTCGCTTCAACGTGACGTCAACCGTCTCTTCGACTTGTACTTTTAACTGGTTGACACGTTGTCCGACGTCGCGCTTGCTGGGGGCGGGAGACTTTTTTAGCCAGAGATCATTAACGGTGCTCAGGATGCCATTCTTGCGCGCTATCCAGCGGTCACGGAAAGTTTTCCATTCTGCTTCACTTTTGACCGACTTCGATTCCGCGTTCAGCGCAGAAATTAATTCGCGCGAAGCCTTTTCCAGGGCCTCTGGCGAGTAATCCGTGAGTTTAGGAACGGTGTATGCCACGTTTTCTCCAACTGACTTCAAGTGTCAGCGGCGAATCCCTCGCAGCTAAAGCTGCTCGGGATGAGATCATGGAAGCGGTTGTCGGCACGGCTGAAGCCGTGCCCTTTCAAGGCGCGGGCCCAAAGCTGTTCCACAAGCTGTTTCTGAAAGCTCTTAAGCAAAAGACTCCAGCAATGTCCGTGATGGCTAAATGCCAAGTGCCAAGTGCCGATTTAACTCAGTGCTCCCTTGGCCTGCTCGACGAGGCTTTTAAAGGCGCCGGGATCGTGGACCGCCAAGTCGGCAAGGATCTTGCGATCCAGTTCTACGCCGCCTTTTTTCAGCCCGTGGATGAATTGGCTGTAACTCATCCCATTCATTTTGGCAGCTGCGGCGATGCGCACGATCCACAGGGAGCGGTACTGGCGCTTTTTCTGTTTGCGGCCGGAGTATGCGAATTTGAGGCCGCGCTCGACCGCCTCTTTGGCGGAGCGGTACAGTTTGGATTTTGTGAGGAAATAACCGCTGGCGCGTTCTAATATCTTCTTGCGCTTGGCGCGGCGTTTGGTTCCGCGTTTTACACGAGGCATGTTCTGCTCCTTTTAATTTCCATTTTGCGGCGGCTGGAGGCAGGAGACTGGAAACAGTCGGAATGGCCTCTTCACTCACCGGGGGCCACGCTGGTCAGGCCCACAGAACGCGGACAAGAACCCGCGCTAAACAACATACAGACTAGTATGGAATCATTCGTTTGATCTTGGGGGTATCTGCGTCGCTCACCAGGACCGACTTGCCCAATTTACGTTTACGTTTGTGTGCCTTGGAAGTCAGGATATGGCGCAAATGGGAATGGCCGCGCTTCACCTTTCCGCTGGCAGTTTTCTTGAAGCGTTTGGCGGCGCCTTTGTGCGTTTTCATCTTCGGCATAAATTCCTCGGGGGTAATTAGCACTCAGCAATCAGCACTCAGCATTTAGCCATTGTAGGTTTGTACAGATTTCTGCTAAGTGCTGCTTCTATGCCTGACTGACTCGGCCCTGCGACGATTGCTGATGTTGCTTCTCCGCCGCCTTTTTGGGGGCCAAGATCGCGTGCAGTGTGTTGCCTTCCTGCCGGGGGCGAAATTCGACGATGCCTCTTTCGCCGATGTCTTTGATCAGGCGTTCCAGGATCTCGCGCCCCAGGTTGGTGCGCGTCATCTCACGACCACGGAAGAAAATGGTGGCTTTGACTTTATCTCCCTCGTCGAGAAAACGCAGCACGTGGTTCTTTTTAGTCTCGTAATCGTGGTCGTCCACATTGATGCGGAACTTTACTTCTTTGACCACAATCACTTTCTGATGCTTCTTGGCCTCGCGTTCCTTTTTCTCCTGCTGATACAGGAATTTCCCATAGTCCATGATGCGGCATACAGGAGGCGTGGCTGTGGGAGAAATCTCGACCAGATCCAGGTTCTTCTCGCGGGCCATTTTCAGGGCTTCAAAGGGAGGCAGGATGCCGATCTGCTTGCCTTCATCATCAATCACGCGGATTTCGCGGGCTCGGATGCGGTCATTGGTGCGGATAAAACGTTTGTCGATACAATCCTCCGTCGATGAACAGGGCGAACGAGATGAAAATTATAGCATGGTCGGATGACGGAGGCGGGAGGCCAGTGCGTGACAGATCAATTCGACTAAGCGACACCATGGTTTTACAGGCATGTGTATAACTAATGAGTAACCTCTGAGGCAGGAGACGGCATCCGTGCTGAGTTCCAGGACTTCGGGAGAGTCCTTACCCCAATTGCACCATAATGGTGTATAGTGGTGTTATGGCAACAAAGAAAACAATCCGCCGCAGCCTGACGCTTCCTCGTCCCATCGCCAAGCAAGTTGACAGCATGGCGAGGCGGCGGCGGCTTAGCGACAATCGCGTACTGGTAGAGTTGATTGAGCTTGGGATCGAGGCCAGACGGCAGAAAGAAAAGGATTTTTTCGACCTGGCGGAGCGCTTCCGTGCGTCGAAAGATCCTGACGAAATCAAGAAACTAGGGGAGGAATTAGGCCTCTTCGTGTTTGGTGAGTAGTGCCCAGATTGCTAGCTGGTCTGACCTTCCCATTGCCATTCGTGACCATTTGGCCGAGCGCATGCGTGATCGCAAGATCAGCCTCACCGACCTCAATCAACTCCGAATCTGGATCGAGTCGAAGCCCGACGTTTCCGAAGGATCTTGGTACAAAGACTTCGGATCGTTCAAATTGTGTGGCGAAGGCAGTTATCCCAAGACATTTCTGCTGGCAGGCCAGACAGCAAAGGGCCGGAAGCTCTAGCTTAGCTAGCTAGGCTGGGACCTATTAATAGACTGCGACTCCGATCAACTCGGCGGTTTCGATTCCGACGACCTCTGCTTTCACCCAGCGGTTGGCGTCGTGTCGCCCTTCCACCTGGAGTTTTAGATAATTATCCGTGAGGGCCTCGGTGAAGTTGCATTCAGAAAGGCGGGGATCCTCGTCCCACCGCATGGCGTCGCTATGGGAATGAAGGGTGATGGCCTCAACCGTTTTTCCGACGAACGACTCCATGAATGCCAGCTTTTTCTCGGTCGCTCTCTCACGCAAAATCCGGTTCCGCTCCCGCGCTACATGAACGGGAACTTGATCGCGCATTGCGGCTGCTGGTGTGCCCGGACGCGGAGAGTAAGTGAAGACGTGAAGATAACTAAACGGTAGATATTCAATCATGCGGACAGTTTCGTGAAACTCGGCATCGGTCTCGCCGGGGAAGCCGACCATGACATCGGCCCCGATGCCTGCGGTGGGCATGGCAGCGCGGATCTTCTCGATTTTCTCTCGATAATGCCAGGGACGATATTTGCGGTGCATGCGGCGCAGGACGGTATCGCTACCGGATTGCATGGGCACATGCGCATGTTTGGCGATCCGCGGTGATTGGGCCAGAAGGCGTATCAGTTCGTCGCTCCAATCCATGGGTTCGACCGAGCTAATGCGGAGTTTTTCCAGTTTGGTTTGATCGAGGATGGCACGAATCAAATCTTCAAAGCGAGGCGGGCGGGGGCGCCCGCCCCACACTTCTTGCGAGAGATCGCGTCCCCAGCGGCCGAGATTGATTCCGGAGATCACGACTTCGCGATAGCCGGCTCCCACGAGAGCATTTGTTTCATGAAGGATTTGAGGCAGCGGTAGAGACCGGCTGTGGCCGCGAACGTAGGGTATGACACAGAAGGAACAGCGGTTGTCGCAGCCGTCCTGAACTTTGAGGTTGGGGCGAGTGCGTTCATTCGGAGCATCGAATACGGGAGCGGCCAGCAGTTCGGTGTGGGCGAAGATATCCGAAACGAAGATCGGGCTTCGGTTCTCGGACGTGAGGGTGGTAATAGGGACAAAGTGGCGGACCTCAGGGGCTAAAGCCGGTGTCTTCTCTTCACTTGCGGCACGGCTGAAGCCGTGCCCTTCCCAAGACAGTGCAACACCCTCAAACGCTTCAATATCCTGAGACCCTGCAATCGTCGGAGACCGCGTAATATCCAAAAGGACTGCAATCTCAGCCAACTGGTGTTTGTGCGAGTTCCCGATGACTTGACTCACGCCCGGCATGACGGCGATTTCATCGGGAGCCCGTTGCGCGTAGCAGCCAGTGACCACAATCTGACATTTCGGATTCTGACGATGGATACGGCGGATGGCGGCGCGTGCGTCCTGATCGGCGGCAGCAGTCACGGTGCAAGTGTTGAGCACCACAATTTCAGCTTGCGCCGGGACGTTGGCGCGAGTGAGGCCGCGCTCACGAAACTGATGCTCAATGGCAGCGCCGTCGGCCTGGGTGGCCCGGCAGCCAAAGTTCTCTACATAGAAACTGGCCACGGTCTATAGTAACGTAGAGGCAGTGCTCTTCGCCGGAGGATCCAGCCAGATGTTCTCGATTCTTCGACGAGAAGCGCAGCGGTCTTGAATTTCTTCGTTCTTGCGCTTGCGACTTACTTATTTTTACCCTCGAGGTTTTTCTATGAAGCGCCGAATTCTGCTGGTGGATGATGACGTGGCGGTTCTACTCACGCTAAAAGCGGTTCTGGAAATGAATCAGTTCGACGTGGAGACCGCATCCTCGGGCGCGGAAGCAGTTGAGAAGATGCGCTCCGGCGTCTACCAGATGGTAATTACGGACGCGCGCATGGAAACCGAAGATGCCGGATTTCATGTACTCCGCGCTGCACGCAAGCAGAGATACAATCCCGCGACTGCGTTACTCACCGCGTTTCCGCCAATGGATGGAGATTGGAAGCAGGCAGGGGCCCAGACTTTACTGGTCAAGCCGGTGGGGACGAAATACTTATTGCGGCAAATTGAGGCCCTGCTGATTGGGCATGAAGATGAAAAGCGGGGACAGAACAAATCCCCGCGCAGACAAACACCCGCAGCTCATCGCGCCCGTGGAAAGAGAGTGAGCTAGCCAGCTTGCTTCAGATTCAGGCCGTAGCCGCCTGCCGCCGCTGCTGAAAACATTCGCGGCAGAAAACGGGACGTCCCTGGGTCGGCCTGAAGGGGACGGTAGTCTCCTTGCCACATTGCGAGCAGACGGTTCGAGTTTCAACCTTGGCGAAACTTTGTCCCGGTGGGTGAGGCGTTGCACCCAGCACGGAGACGCGTTTGGTTTTACAGGCTTTGCACCGCTTGGGTTCATTTTTGAACTGCTTGTCGTGAAAGAACAGCTGTTCCCCGGCCGTGAAGACGAAGTCGGCCCCGCAGTCGATGCACTTCAATATTTTGTCCTGGAATTCCATGGAGACTTCCCCCTTCAACCAATCCCTGCTCGATGCGCGCGGCCGACGAGAGATTGCCGACACTCGTAACCCGCGCGAGGGCGCAGAGTTTCCCAATTACTGGTTGCGCAGCTAAAGATTGACCCTGGGTTCGGCCGGCCATACTGGCAAAAGTATGGATTACTGCCAAATCGTCAACAGCGAATGCAAGTGAAGCGGTACGCCCATCCAAACGGGGAGGCGATTTAAAAAAGGAATGGGCCACCCTTGGGGAGGGCGGCCCAAAAATCATTAGTCCTGCTCTTTGCGAGCTTTCTTCCGGCTGCGCTTCCGCGCCAGCGCTTCTTTCACACGCTTCTTTTCGCCGGGCTTCAAGTAAAAGGAGTGACGCTTGACCTCCTTGATGATGTCTTCCTGTTGCACCTTGCGCTTAAAACGCCGCAGTGCATTCTCGAGGGATTCTCCCTCTTGCAGTCTAACTTCAGCCAACGGACTAACACCCCCAAACTCGTCCCATTTGGACGGGATAGTTATTGCAAGGTTCAGCATACAAGTCAAGAACTATAACCATGTTACACAGGAAAAATGCGGGTTGCAGCATGAGACAGCATAATTTTAGATTCAGAAAATTAGTTTCAAAGCGATCTGCACTTGCCGTGGAGCATACGCGTCGGTGGCCCGCAAAAAGTTTGCTGGCCGCCGGTACTGTGCCGGGAAGTGATTGATTCCAGTCTGGTTATCGACTTGAACGAACTGGCCGGCGGTGTTCAGGAAGCCGTCGTCACTGAATTGGACACGCTGGTTGGCACGGTTCAGCAAGTTGAAAGACTCAGCCACCAAATCGAACTTCACTCGATCGTGAACATACAGACGACGAGTCAGGCGCATGTCCGTGGCGGCGTAATCCGGGCCCAGGAATGCGTTGCGTCCGGCTCCGGGAAGTCGATCATTGGTACTGCGGTCACGCTGGGGCCGGGCGCTGGTGGCATAGGAATTTTGTACAGTCACTGGGCGTCCGGCGACGAGCGAATCTTGTCCATCGTCGACGGCGTGACCGAAGGTGTAGGCCAGCCGGAAATACAGACCGCTGGTCATGCGACGGCGCAGCGAAACTGTGAGGCCGTGGTACACGCTGGAGGCGGCGCTTTCGAATACGTTAATTGCGCCGATCTGTGGAATCGGCCGCACCAGCGGATAGCAAAGCTAGATCGGTGAAGCGGCGGCCGTTCAACGGCAATTCGCTGATCGCACGCTCATCGATTACGGCAGAGATGGCGGCGGGCTGGGTTTCAACCAGCGCCGGCTCATCGGAAACGGTGACGGTTTCCGTGGCTCCGGCAACTGCCAGCTTGAAAGCCAGTTGGAGGGTGCCACCGATGTCCACGTGCAGTGTGGGCGTGATCTGTGGAGACATTCCAATGGATTCGGCGCGTCCGGAGTAATCTCCTGGTGGAAGCAGCTGAAGAGCAAAGCGGCCTTCAAGGTCGGTTGAATTTGAATAGCGCAGTCCGGTCGCATTGTCGACCAGCGTGACGCTGGCGCCTGGAATTCGGCCTCCCACCTGGTCGCTGACGATTCCCCGGATGGCGCCCGTGGAGGCGTCTTGCGCAAGGGCGGCGGTGAGCAGCAAAACGCAAGAGAGGAAAAGGGTACGGCAATGCGACATAGGACTCCCTGGTATCGAAAAATTGAAAGTGTCAGGTGAGTCCAGT
>Ga0209160_1002624_pt1 | contig 14902 bp, 8 predicted proteins | sample GraSoiAngelo_153_FD_186167 | JGI IMG/M metagenome (GOLD analysis project Ga0209160, IMG submission 186167) | Grasslands soil microbial communities from the Angelo Coastal Reserve, California, USA - 14_1009_12_40cm (SPAdes) (version 2) | ecosystem: Environmental > Terrestrial > Soil > Grasslands ...
GTACCAACCGCAATATCCTCTTGACCCGTCAGCCGATTGAGCAGAGCCACGAATCCAGCCAGGAAGACCATGTAGAGGGTGACGCCTTCCTGCATGCTCAAATGTTTCAGGCCGTTGATCAACGACCCTGGCAGGTCCAGAGAAGTGTGGGCACCACGGAAAGAATGGACCGCCGGGCGCGGACGATCGGTCGGCAGTGCCAGGGCGGGGACACCTGCCAGCTGGGCCTTCCAATAGGACAGTTGGTCCCCCAACACGGGCCCACGGAGCCAGTCGCGCTGCCAACAAGCAAAATCTACATACTGGATCTCGAGCGACGGCTCGATTTGGGAAGGCTGGCCATCGCAGAAGGCGTTATAGCATTGGACCAGCTCCCGCCCGATCACGCCGTACGACCAGTGATCAGAAATGATGTGATGCGTTGTAAGCACCACGACGTGCTCTTCGTCGCTCACCTGGATCACTCGCACCCTGATCAACGGGCCGGCGGTCAGATCGAAGGGGCGGCGGGCTTCATCGGTAGCCAGCGCGATGGCTTCATCCACCCGCCTCTCTTTGGGTCGCTTCCGCAGGTCGACCTCCGTGATCGTCACGGGCTGAAAAGGGTGAATCACTTGAACGGGGTGGCTCTCGGCGTGATGGAACGTCGTCCGTAGGGACTCATGCCGTCGCACCAACTCGTTGAGACTGTGCGCCAAGGCTTCTTTGTTGAGAGGACCGACGAGACGGACGCTGACCGGAATGTTATAGGCCGAACTCTCCGGTGCCAGCTGGTACAGGAACCACATACGCTCTTGCGCGAACGAGAGAGGCAATGAGCCTTCACGCGAAACAGGGGTGATGGGCGGGACCGCCAGACTTGGCTCACGACGCTGTTGCTCAGCCAACCACTCGGCGAGGCCTGCGATCGTCGGAGTTTCAAATACCGTTCGGAGGGGAGGTTCAACGTGAAAGAGCGACCGCAGGCGCGAGAACATCTGGGTCGCCAATAAAGAGTGCCCGCCCAGCTCAAAGAAATTGTCATGGACGCCAACATCTTTGATATCCAAGATCTCGCCCCAGACATGGGCGAGGAGTTGCTCTGTAGGATTGCGGGGAGCAACGTACTCAGTCTTGAGGTGGAGAAGCCCGGCTCGACTGTTGACCGGCGCCTGTAAGGCCTTTCGATCAATTTTGCCATTCGGTGTGAGCGGCAGGGCAGGCAATTCCACAAACGCAGAGGGAATCATCGAGTCCGGAAGTTGTTCCTTGAGGAAAGCCCGCAGATGATTGACGTTCAGCGCGCTGCCCGGCGCGGTGACGAGGAAAGCCACGAGCCGCTTATCCCCGGGCAAATCCTCTCGGACCTCGACGGCAACTCCGCGAATCGCGGGATGGGTCTCGAGGACAGATTCAATCTCTTGAGGCTCGATCCGGTGCCCCCTGATTTTGACCTGTCGATCGGCGCGCCCCAAATACTCAAGCTCACCGTTCGGCAACCACCGGGCCAGATCACCAGTCTTGTAGAGACGGTCACCCGGCTCCAGGCCAAATGGGTTACGAATGAACCGCTCAGCAGTCAGATCAGCACGCTTCACGTAACCACGCGCAAGACCAATGCCACCGACATAGAGCTCTCCAGGAGTTTCAATCGGCACGGGCTGCAAGTTCCGATCGAGCACGTACACCTGGACGTTTTGAATCGCGCGACCGATAGGCACCTCTCGGAGAGGTCCGCTACTCAGTTCGGTGGACGTCAGGTCGCAGATGGTCGCCGCGATCGTGACTTCGGTAGGGCCGTAGGTATTCAGCAACCGCACGCGAGAACCGACATACCGTTGCCAGTCCATCAATGGTTGCCGCAGCGCACGTTCCCCTCCAATCACCACCGTGCGGATTTCCGGGGGGAACTCCAAGGACTCACCGCGGAGCCCCGCTATGAGCTCATGCCAGTAGGCGGTTGGAAGGTCCAGCAAGCTTACGTGCCACTCCCGGCACTTCTGGAGAAACCCCGATATTGAATCCAACATGGATCCTGTTCGAAGGACCAGTGTGGCGCCTGTCAAGAGACAGGTGAAAATCTCCTCCACGGCCGTATCGACGCTGACAGATGCCAGCTGGAGTATCCGATCACCCGGTCCGAGACGCGACTGGGTACCGAATGCCGCCACGTAGTTCACGACCGACCGGTGCTCCACCATCACCCCTTTGGGCTTACCGGTCGACCCTGAGGTGTAGATGACGTAGGCCAGGTCTCCACCCGTCGTTCCATTCACCGGGGGCTCACCGGATTCTCGAGCAATGATGCTCCATTCCGTATCCAGGCAGACGGCGCGGAGCTGATGATCCGGAAGCCGACCCAGGAGATGCTGCTGGGTTACCAGGATCGATACTCGAGCCTCCTCCAGCATCGACGCCATGCGCTTCGTGGGATACTCGGGATCGAGCGGCAAGTACGCGCCACCCGCTTTGAGGATGCCCAAGAGGCCCACAATGAGCTCGAGCGATCGCTCGACGCACACTCCTACTAAGACATCCGGGCCTACCCCAAGATTGCTGAGGTAATGACCGAGCTGGTTGGCGCGCGCGTGGAGTTCCCGATAAGTGAGTCGCTGATCCTCGAACATAACGGCCAGGGCATCGGGGGTGCGCACGACCTGCTCGTCGAACAACCGATGGAGGCACCGGGCTTCGGTGTGGCTGATGCGAGTGTCATTCCACGCCACCAAGACCTGACGCCGTTCTTCGGGCGTCATGAGCGGGAGATCGCCAACCAACTGGTTGGGCTGGTCTACGATGCCTTCGAGAAGCATTTGGAAGTGTTCCTGCATTCGGGCGATCGTCGTGGCGTCAAACAGATCGGCGTTGTATTCGAAACAGCCTGTCAATGGACCATTCGTGTCAGAGATCTCGATCGTCAGGTCGAATTGCCCTGGGGATTGCGGTACCAGATACGGTTCGAACTGGACCTGTTCGCTCGTTCGCGGGGTGCCGTTCTTGTCTGAACGGTCACCGCCGTCGAGTTGGGTCATCAATTTGAACTTTTGCAATACGAACAGAACTTGAACTAGAGGCGCACGACTCGGATCCCTGATCGGCTGGAGCTGTTCCACGAGAAGCGAAAAGGGATAATCTTGATGGGCGATCGCCTCCAGAACGGTCCGCCTGGCTTGTGACAAGAGAGCTTTGAATGTTGCGGCACCGGACACTTGGTCGCGTAAGACTACGACATTGACAAAATCCCCAACCGTTTCGCTAAACACTCCTCGGCTCCGGCCGAGCATGGGCGACCCGATCAAAATATCTTCCTGGCGTGTATAGCGGTACAACAGGACTTGCAAGGCTGCCAGGAGTGTCACGTACAGAGTTGTCCCTTCGGCCTCGGCAAGTGCCTTCAGTCGCCGCGTCAGGTTCTTACTGAGCACGAACTCGCGCCATGCAGTGTTGTCGCGCTGTACAGTCGGCCGTGGCCGACTATGGGCCAAATCCAGCACTGGCAACTCGCCGGACAACGTCTCTCGCCAGTAGCTCCATAGTCTTTGTCCTTGCGGCCCTGCCAACAGATCGTTCTGCCAACGCACGAAGTCCGTATATTGCGCGGTGGGTTCAGGAAGAGGACGCGTCTCTCCCGTCCGCTCTCCTTCATACAGACGTTTGAGATGCTCGATAAGAACCTTCATCGACCAGCCGTCCACCGCAATATGATGTGCTGCGAGAAGGAGGTATGCCTCGGTCGGCGAACACGGGAACAGTTGCGCACGCCAGAGCGGTCCACGTTCGAGGTCGAACGGCAGCTCCGCGGCCCTCTCCGTGTGTGTCTTCACTTCATCCCAGTTCCACCCCGAAGCATCAGTCTCCACGAATTGCATTGGGAGAGTTGGATGGATCTGCTGAAATGGAACGCCCTGTCGGGTTACATACGTCGTTCGCAGACAGGGATGCCGTGCCGCCAACTTCTCCAGTGCCCGCTGCAGGGCCCTTGGATCGAGCGGACCCCGGATCCAGAGCAGGAGAGTCGCATTGGCAGCCTTACTGTGGGGGCTCAATTGATGGAGGAACCAGAGAGCCGATTGATTTCGAGACAACGGATATTCAACGGGTCCGCTCGTGTCCTGGAGGGTCTCTCGTCGTAAGGGGAATGAGGCTGACGAACCGGAAAGCTGATCAAGTACCCGTTCTGTAAGCTGGCTGATCGACGCTCCGTCAAGCAGGGCTGGCAGCGACAGCGAAACGCCGAACCGCGTTTCCACCGCGTGCGCCAGTTCCGTTGCGATCAACGAGTCGAGCCCTGCCGTGGTGAGCGGTTGTTCCCTACTCAATCGGTTCGATGGAACGCTCAGCAACCTGCCAACGAGTGCTTCCAGGCAGGTGAGCAGGGTTGCCCGCTGTTGATCGACAGTTAACGCGAGCAGATCATCGCGGGTCAGATCGTGATCAGGTGTCGGTTCGTCGTTGCCAAGAGTGCTTATTGCGACAATTCCGAGCTGGGTCGACAGGAATGCGTCCCGACATGCACGACGTTGGATCTTTCCACTGGACGTCTTCGGGATGCTTCCTGCTCGAACGAGGGCGACCGTATAGACCTGGATCTCGTGATGTTCTGCGACTGCCTCCCGAATTGCGCCGACCACATCTTCGATGGCAGTGACGTGTTCTCGCCGTTCAATTTCCTGCACGACAACGAGGCGCTCTTCGCCACCTTTCTCGATCGCAAAGGCAGCCCCGGACCCCTGTCGCAACGCCGGATGGCTTTGCGCCACCGATCGCTCGATATCCTGAGGATAGTGGTTACGTCCCCGGATAATGATAAGTTCCTTCAGCCGACCCGTGACGAAAAGCTCGCCGTCTTTGACGAACCCCAAGTCACCCGTGCGGAGGTAAGGCCCTTCACCCGTCAGAGCTAGGTGCGCGCCGAATGTCTGGTTCGTCTCTTCTGGTTGGTGCCAATAGCCCTTCGCGATACTCGGGTCGGCAAGCCAAATTTCCCCCACGACGTCAGGTTCACACCGCTTGAACGCTTCTGGGTCAACGATGACTACCTCGGCCTCTCCAACTGGGCGGCCGCAGCTGACGACCGGACGCGCATCCTTTTGGTCCTCGCTAACCTCGCTCACAAGCCCTTTCTCGAGAGCGCGCGCATCCAGATTACGGAAGCTTGGTGCGTCATGTAGACGCTTCACCGAAATGAGCAAGGTGAACTCGGCCATCCCATAGGCGGGATGAAACGCCTCTCGACGGAAACCTGAGGCGCGAAAGGCTTCGATGAACCGGTCCATGGTGTCTTTTGAGACCGGCTCTGCTCCACAGCTTGCGACTCGCCAGGAAGTCAGGTTGAGATTCATTCTCTCAGCCGGAGTCGTCAGACGAACGCAGTGGCCATAGGCGAAGTTGGGTCCACCGCTATGCGTGATCCCATACCGCTCAATTGCTTCGAGCCATCGAATCGGCCGCTTGAGAAATGCCAGGGCCGGCATGAGATAAGTTGGGATCCCCGCAAAGAGAGGGTGCAGGATTCCTTTGACCAGCCCGTAGTCGTGGAAGTGCGGCATCCAGGAAAGGGTCACTGCCTGCGCGTCGTAGCCAGCAAATTTCGTGATGTACCCACAGTGATGAAGAAGATTGCCATGGGTCACCATCACCCCTTTGGGTGTTGAGGTGGAACCGGAGGTGTACTGCAAATAGGCCACACGATCCGGCGCCAAATCTGGCGGCCTCCACTGCCGTGCCCAGTCGTCACTGACGTCGTCAGATACGATCCAGTGGGTCGGGTCTTCGCCTGAAAGCGACAGGCGAGCTCGTTCGGCGGAATTCACGATCTCGGGCGTCGTCAGAACACCGGTAATCTGGGCGTCTTTCGCGATGCCCTGGAGACGTGGCAGGCTCTGCGTCATTCGCAAGGGGTCGAGGGGCGGAGCGGGAACAGCTAGAACGCCGGCATACAGACATCCCAGAAAGGCGCGTACGAAATGAAGGCCTGGCGGATACAGAAGCAGGACTCGGTCTCCGAATCTTGCACGACTTTGAAGAAATCCTGCTATCGCACGAGCATGCCGATCCAGCGCCGCATAAGTCAGAGACGTGTCAGGCGCGACGCCGTCCTTGAGGAAGTGATAGGCCGAGCGATCGGGTTGATCGACTGCACGCCAACGGGAGAGATCGACGAGGCTCGCCATTTGGTTGAGCTCGTTGGCAGAACCTGGATTCACGCCACTCCTCGTTTAGTGAACTCCGAGCGGTCCGATACGCCGCTCCGTCAGTCCGGTGTCGGCTGGAGGAGTGATGCCCAGCTAGTCAACTTGCGCTCAGTCTTTATCGCGAGTCGCTCCCGGGTCCGTTCTTGTGCACGGCGGTACTGACATTCCGTACGGTAGCATATTGCGTGCCCAACTGGAGCATATTGCGTGCCCGGCGTCGCCGGTCGTGGCGACAATAGGTTGCGATTCAGACGGCGGGCAAAGTGGATACATCTTGGCGAATTTTGGCAACGCTGTTGACACAGCCTCGGGGCTCCGAATTTCCGGAATACTTGACCTCGCTGGCGATTCCTGGACTTGGCTTGTTTTCGTTCGCGCAAAACGGGCGAGTGCGGGATGCGCGAAACGTTGGATCGAGAGCGGAGCGCTCGACACCGGTGGGAACGGGCTTCGGCGCATCCTTCGTCTGCCGTCGAGCACGATACCGTCTCCGCGCTCAGAGACTCGGGCCCGACTGGGCCCAGTTTCAGCGCGAGGGACTCGATTTGGCGCTCGCCGAGTCCACGAGCGTGCGATTGACACTGACGTCCGAGACGGCTGCGAGGGCGTGCGCGGTGGGCCGACCGTCACCCGTTGAAACCGATGATCCCGGCCGCCTTGCGGCTCAGATCCTGAAGGCGCGCACCCGCTCGTCCTCCGTCAATCAGCAGAGCGTTCCCCAGCGGTCGCGGCCGTGAAACTCCCCGTGATTGCGGTCGGATGGTAGGCCGCGCCTGGAATCATTCGGGGGTGTGCCCCACGCAGCACCTCAGTTCGATAGCGACCACGAATCGCAGAGCGCCTCGCGACGGAGGGCGTCACGGCTTGCCTCCCCGGACCTCTTGGAGTACCTCGAGCACCGCCGAGTGGATGCGGCCGTTGGTCGCGACGAGAGCGGGCGCGTCAAGGTCGAGGGCGCCGCCCGTCAAGTCGGTGATCCGGCCGCCGGCCTCCTCGACGAGCAGGCTACCCGCCGCGACGTCCCACGGGCCCAGTCGAAGCTCCCAGTACCCGTCGAGCCTCCCGCAAGCCAGCCACGCGAGGTAGAGCACCGCCGAGCCCAGCCGCCGCACCGCGCGGACGCGCACGCTGAACGCAGCGTACTCCTTCAAGTTGTTGTCCGGCACTTCGCGGAGGTTGTAGGGGAATCCCGTCGCCAGCAGGCTCTCGTCGAGAGTCGGCGTCGTCGACACGGAAAGCGGATGGTCGTTCATCGTCGTCCCGCGCCCCCGCTCGGCCACGAACATCTCGTCGAGGTTGGGATCGTAGACCACGCCGATCTCGACGCGGCCGGCGGACTCCAGCCCGATCGAAACAGCGAATGCCGGGAACCCGTGGGCGTAGTTCGTCGTGCCGTCCAGTGGATCGATGATCCAGCGTCGCCCGGACCGCCCCTTGGAAGCGCCGCGCTCCTCGGCGAGGACGGCGTCGTCGGGAAACGCCATCGCCAGGCGCCCGACGATCAGCTCCTCGGCGCGAGCGTCCATCTCGGTCACGAGGTTCGTCGGGCTGCCCTTGTAGGCGATGCGGCGCGATCCGGACAGCTCGCTCTTCAGGAGCTGCCCGGCGGCCCGCGCGGCGTCGATCGCCACGCGTCGTTCGAGCGATGCCATGCTGCCGCGCAATGTATCATACCTGTCGTGCACATCGTGGTGATGGGTACGGTGGTGTCGGCGTCCATTTCGGCGCCAGCCTCCAGCGCGACGGCGAGCGGGTGACCTTGGTCGCGCACGGCGCACACCTTGAGGCGATCAAGCGCTCAGGCCCGGTGCGTTCGGCCGCCGAGAGCTAAGTCACGCGCTGACCGCTCGGTCGTAGTACGTCGTCGTAGAGTTGCGTCGCCGCCCGCGCGACCATCCGGAGCGTGTTGCAGACACAGGGCGAGAGTCGCTGATTCGATCTCGACGAGGAAGCCGCGCGCGGTGAAGATGGCCAAGCAACGGCCAGCCCTCGGGCATCACCGCCGGCGAAACTGGGAGCATTCTACGCGGAGCACAAACTTGCCCGACAATTCGCAGGACATCTTTATGCGAGCACGGAGTTAGTGCACGCTTACGGCAAAAACTAAACGAGAACTTTCACTATTGACACCCGTTCATCTGTCTTAGGCGCCGGCCATTCTCGTGTCCAAGCTGTTGCCTACAGTGGATGGATCAGTATCAGCGTCGATCTCCAGGCCAAAATGCCATTCGATCACGACGGGAGATCGTTGTAGCGCCGAGCGCTTCACGTCTGGCCTTGCTCGGCCGTGGTTCACTATCGGTTGGCTCTCCTGATGTGGTCCGCGCGCGACTTCATCTCGAGGAGGTCCCGGTAATCCTCTAACTCTCGTTTCAATCTGGCAACAGCGTCTTTCACCCGCTCCTCATATCGTTTGCGATAGCGGGGGGACAGTCGTACCCAAGGTGTGGACGTCCAGTCGGGCTGAGCTACCTCAAGAATCTTCTTAGCCATCTCCGATATTACCGGCTCGGTCTGGAGCAGTGCGTCTGAGTTACGTTCGCCATAGAGTAGCCATGACGTTGTAACGCCGCCAAAGCGTGCGATTCTCTCAAGAACATCTGCACGGGGTACTCGGCCTGCCTCATACCGCGCCACTGATAGCGGAATAATGCCGAGTCTTCTTCCGAATTGAGCCTGCGTGATCTTCAAGCCTTTTCTGACAGAACGAATCCTGTGGCCGACACTGGCGTCCCGCATCTCGCCAGAACAATAACCGAGTCACTCGCACGATCAGCATAAGGTTTAAGATATCCATTTTCATATCCATTCGGATAAATTTTTCTTGACATTCTATCATCCTTTCGGATAATGATATCGACACGCAAGGAGAAATCTATGGCAAGCTTGAAACGCTGGCGCCAGATTGGGCAGGGACAGTTCCACAAGTGGGAGACGCCTGGAGAGGAATTCGAGGGCACGTGGCGGGGCATGCACGACGGCCGCTTTGGCCCGTTGGGTACCCTTGAGACTTCCGACGGGTTGGTCACATTTCCCCTCCATGCCGCCCTCCTGGAACGCCTGAAACTCGTCTGCGAGGGCGCCGAGGTCCTAATCCGCTACACCGGCAAACGGACCTCCAAGGCCGGGCGCGTCTTCAAGGCGTTCGAGGTCTTTGTGTCGGGCGAGGACGCGTTGAAGGACACCGCGGACGCGCCCCACCGACTCGCCGTGGGCGGAGAGTGCTAGCGATGGCGACCACGCCGGCCGATTCTCCACGCTCCTGGATCCGCGATCGGTTCTACACGATCGACGGTTGCCGGTTGCCGTCCGTAACGACCGTCTTGGACGTAATCGCCAAACCCGCACTCGCCCCGTGGTACGCCAAGCAGGAACGCCGCTACTTCGAGACCGCAATGCTCGAGGTGCTATCGAAGCCTGGCGCCCGGGACCCCGAGTACGTGCTTTCCGCTGTGGTCGATGCCATAGGCGGTGTCAAGGCCGCTGATCGAGAAAAACAACGAGCGGCGACCATCGGCACCGCGATCCACGCGGGCATCGAGTGGCAGCTCAGAACATGCCTCGGCGAGGACGCCGGCGCGGAACCCGTTCTTCCAGACGCAGCTACCTGGGCGATCGAGTCCTGGAAGGATTGGGCGAAGAGCACCGCCCTCGAGCCCTTGGCCATCGAGCGTACTGTCTACTGCGAGGCGTGTGGCTATGCCGGCACTCTGGATCTATACGCGAGGGTCGAAGGTGTCCTGACGGTCTTGGATTGGAAGAGCGGTCGAGCGATCTATCCCGAAGCATTCCTCCAGAATGTCGCCTACCGGCACGCGGCCGCGCGGCGGGGGCTGCGGTCCGCTCAGGGACTTATCGTCCGAGTCCCTAAGCTCGTGGATGATCCTTCCTGGGAAGTCATGGCGGTTCCGGAGACGCTCGTGATCGATGACTTCATCGCCGCGTTGCGGCTTTGGCGATGGCAGCGACAGATGGAAGGAAGGCCCATCGGCGATCTAAAGTTGGGGCGACCCTGCCACGAACGAGATCAGTCCGAGCGGACGGCGGCTGCGCTGTGATGAACAGACAGCGCGAACCCTTGGACTCCGAGCCGTCGCTGGCGCGCTTTCTAGCCCAGTTCTCGATCACGAATCGGGCCGAGGCGATCCATCTGGCCCTGCAAGCCTTGAGGGCGCGCGTGGAGCCCGACAGGGTGCTTGCATGCGAGTTGGCCTGGGAGGTTCACCGCCACGGATACTGGAGTCAGGTCCGCCGACCCGACGGCACGGCCTACGACCGTGAAGAGACCTATTTTCGCGAAGTCCTAGGGCTCGCGTCGTGGCGCACAGCCTACAAGCGGCTCGCTATCGGTCGAATGCTCTTGAGCTTCGGAGAACTCGAGCGTCCCGTCCTCCGCGCTGCGATCGCCGAAGTCGGGCTCGCCAAGGCCGCTGTCGTGGCGCCTGCCGTTGAGCGGTTTCGGGAGTGCCAGACTTGGCTCCAGCTCGCGCTGCAGTGCTCGATGGCTGTGTTGCAGGCTCGGGTCTCCGAGGCCCTTGAGGCGCTCCCGCGTGGCCGGGAACCGAGCCCGCCGGGCGCGCGCTTCCGACGCGACGTGCTCGCGGCGATGCCCGACATCGAGGCCATGGAGTTAGTGGAGCGCTTCTTCGCAATCGGGGCAAAAGTGCTGGGTTCGTCCCATCCGGTGGCGATCTTCCTTGCGGGGTGTCGCGAGTGCTTGGCCGAATGGGAGATCCAAGTGGCTGGCTGGCCACGGGTGCGTGCAGATCACGACCGCGATCCCGAAGACTCGGACGCGGAGTTTTGCCCACGTGGGCAAAGTGGTCGAGGGACAGAATGCTGAGACGGCGGACTCGTCAAGGGCTCAGTGCCAGCCCAGGGTTGCGCGCGGGCGTCCCGCGAGTGCGAGGCCGCCGGGCGGCAAGCTGGGCCGAGTGGGTGTCCATTCGAGAGCAGGTGCTCGCGCGTGCTGGCTGGCGCTGCCAGGCCTGCCGCGTGCGGCGACGCCTGGACGTCCACCATGTCGTCAAGCGCTCACAAGGCGGCTCCGACTTCGACCTGGATCAGCTAGTCGCGCTCTGCCGCTGGTGTCACGATCAGACCGACGCGCCGTATGAGCGGGGGCGGCTCGTGGTAACCGCCTTAGGCGCTGGCGAGTTTACGTTCGAGGTCGTCCAGCGGGCGGTGCGTGAACCCCTCAAGCCCGGTCCGACGTTTGCCGACGTGGGCAAAAACGAATGCGACTAGGCGCCTGGACGCTCAGAGAATTCCCTGGAAATTTGCGTGCGATGGGGGCATCGCCGCACTGTCGACCCAGCACCTGGCGTTAGCGCAAACCCCCGGGGCCGGCCAAGATTACACTCCGCCAAGCTTGCTTCGCAAACGTTACACCGCTCCGTTTCGGAGATCGCCCAAGAACTCATCGAGGAGAGCATCCGGATTCGCGAGTGCCCCGGGCATTTATTTCGCGTCGGAGCCGGCAGGCCGAACAGCCAAGATCGCCCGCATCCCTCGCCGTGTGGGAACTCCTCCGCGACTTCGTTCATGACCACGACGCCCAGCGGCTACGGCAGGCTTTTCCGCGGGTGTCCCGCCCAGCTCACCGCCGCGGTGACGTACTACGCGCGATCCCGGAAGAGATCCGCGCGAGGTCGAGGCGAACGCGGCGCTGACGAGCGAGGTGCTCGAGCAAGCGTGGTGCGCAGTGAGTGAAGCTGTACCTCGACGAGAACCTCTCGCCGCGTCTGGCCGAGATGCTTCGCGCGCCGGCCTCGAGGTCGTCAGCGCCTACGAGGTCGGCAACGCAGAGCTCGACGATCGAGCCCAGTTCGCGTACACCACCAGAGAGGAACGGGCGATTGTGACCTGCGACATCCCTGACTTCACCGTGCTGGCGTCGGACGCCCTCGCCGCTCAGCATGCCGGCCTAATCTTGTCGCGTTTCGGGACGGATGAGTTTGCGGGAATTGCAAAGGGAATCGAGGCAGTCGTTCGGCGCTATCCAGACGGGATTCCGGGGGCTATCGTCTGCGTGATGCGTCCCGGCGCGCTGACCTCGGTCACGGATCAACGCCTTCCGTAGGTCGCGGTTCGGCTTGAAGTCCACCGCAGTGGTAGACGTCACGATGTCAATCTGCCGGTGACAGCTTGTCGACCCAATCTCTGCGAGCACCGCTGTCGCTGTATGTGGCCGTCGCGCAAGAGTGGCCTCTGGCTTCAGGGCTACCCCATTTGGGATGACATTCCGAGCCAGGTATTCTGTCGCTCAGGTCTTGTCGCCACACGGTAAAGCGTGCGAACTTCGTAGCGCGTTTGAGTCGTGCGCTCCGCCATCGCGCGTCCCGCTCACCCACCAATCTCGGTCGTCGGTTAATCCGGTATATTTTTTGCACGTTGCAGGTGAGGGCACGCTTAAAGCTCCAAAGCATTGTTGCCGTTGGCTCAGGCAGAGTGCACGCGACCGACGGGCAAATTGGACACAGAGCCACTTTGCATATTCTGACAGTCGGGCTAACGAACGAGGGAGTCGCGTTGGAACTGACCTCCGAACGATCGCTGGGTGGCACCGCGGCACGGAGGCGCCCCCGAGCGCCAGAGCCTTCAATAGGAGGCCGTCATCGCGCTCAAAAGTGATCCGGAGAAGCCAGTCGCAGCAGCCCCTGATTCGCAACCGACGACAGGTGTGCGGAAGCGGGTATCAGCTCCCCATCCCGACGGGACGCCCTCCATTCCGGCTGAGATCTGGCAACTCGACAGCGCACGGCCACGTTCGCCGCGGCGACGCGGGCCCAGAACAGCAGCGGGGAAGGCGCGGGTCGCAGTCAACGCGCTCACGCACGGCATCTCCAGTACCCGGCCGGTCGTGCCGGGCGAAAGCAGCGACGAATGGGAGACGCACCGTCGTGCCCTCGTCGAAGCTCTCGCGCCCGCAGGCCCGCTCGAGACCGCCCTGGCCGAGCGCGTGGCGTCGGCCGTCTGGCGCCTACGGCGCGTGACCACGTACGAGGAGGCGGCGATCGCGGAGCGCCAGCACTTGCCGGCGGCCAGCGCGCGCCTGCTGCCGCATCCGCTCGAGATCGACAAGATCATCCGCTACGAAGCTCATCTGTCTCGGCAACTCTTCCAGGCCCTGCACGAGTTGGAGGCGATGCGCGCCGCACGGCGCGGTCAGCCTGCACCGCTGCTGCGGGTCGACCTCCAGAGCGCGGCCGACACGTTCGCCGCCAGAGAGGGGGCGACACCATGAGCCCACGCGACGGCAGCCACGATACGCGCGAGCTCGCGTGCAAAGACCAAGTCGGCGCAGTTGGCCACGTGGTCCAGACCGCCGCCGATGTGCGGCGGGTCCTCGGCGACCAGATCGCCCAGCTGACCGCTAACCCGGATCTCGATCCGGCTCGAAAGGCCGGGCTGCTCGCGAAGCTCGCCCCCATCGCACTCCGGGCGATCGAGGACGCGACCCTTGAGGCGCGCATCGCGGCCATTGAGGCGGTGTTGCAAGCTCGAACGGATCATCCAGGCTCTGATGGCACACAAGCGACGAACCTCCCGGCCATGGTGGTCATTGAGCCAGCGAATCATCCACGCCCAGACGGGACGCAAGCGACGAGCGCCCAGACGTTGGCCGCGCGTTATAGCCGGTTCACCCCAGAGGAACGGCTGCGTCTGGTCCTTGCCGCAGAGGCGCGCGGCGACAAGGAGGAGATCATCAGGCTCGTTGATAGCCGCCCTCAAAGGACCCTCTTTATTCAAGATCCTGATTACACGCATTTGTTCTACAGGTATTGGGTGGCCGCCCTCCAGATTCTCCTTCAATGGGTCGAGGTCTCAGACCTCGTTGTCCGTAAGAGAGTCCTAGCCGGTCTGTCCAACATTTTCGCGTGCCACGCTGAAGAGGCGCTCCGAATCGAAAATGGAAGCAGGCGACTCAGGAAGGCAAGGAAGGCGGTCTATGCCGAGCATATTGCAAGCCGAGACGCGCTTCGAATTGAGTGGCGGGGGGCGACGGCGGCATGGAAAGGTCTTGACTTGGCGATCACGAGGTTTTGTGGTGAGGTTGGATTCGAGCGTGACCAATTTGTCGCGATATGGAGACCCCTGCCAGACGTGATTGAAAAAGCTCGCGAAGTGTTGGCGCCCGACGTTCAGGCCGACAGCGAGTGGGAAGAATCCATTTATCGCCAGCTCTGTGACCCTTGGCCCAGCCAGGCATCTAAGCAGCAGACCGACCGTCAGACCCCAGCCGTGAGCGGGCCGGCAGCTGATCAGGCGGGGGAGTTAAAAAAACCAAACTCTACAAAACAATTTCTTGGTGGTACCAAGATGGCGTGATTTATAGCAAATTAACCAAACCGGCGGCCTGACCCGAGTGCCGCCCTTTTGTATGTAGCTTCTGTCGGGCCGACGCCGAACCGGGCGGGACGCCTCACGACACGGAACGTCACGGCTTGCCGCCTCGGACTTCCTCGAGCACATCGAGGATCTCCGAATGGATCCGCCCGTTGCTCGCCACGAGCGACGGTGAGTCAAGGTTCAATGCACTTCCCGTCAAGCTCGTGATGCGGCCACCGGCCTCCTCGACGAGCAAGCTGCCCGCCGCGACGTCCCACGGTCCGATGCGAAGCTCCCAGTAGCCCTCGAGTCGTCCGGAGGCCAGCCACGCGAGAAAGAGCACCGCCGACCCTAATCGCCGCACTCCTCTGACTCGCACGCTGAACGCCGCATACTCC
>Ga0209160_1002629_pt1 | contig 14889 bp, 10 predicted proteins | sample GraSoiAngelo_153_FD_186167 | JGI IMG/M metagenome (GOLD analysis project Ga0209160, IMG submission 186167) | Grasslands soil microbial communities from the Angelo Coastal Reserve, California, USA - 14_1009_12_40cm (SPAdes) (version 2) | ecosystem: Environmental > Terrestrial > Soil > Grasslands ...
GTCTCCTCGGGAAGATCATCCTGTTCCTGGCGGTGACGCTCGTCCCGCTGGCGGCGATCACCTGGTGGATCTCGGTGCGCGCCCTCACCACGAACCTGACGGACGAGTTCACCTCCAAGGGCACCGCCATCGCCAAGAGCCTGGCCAGCTCGGGCGTCGACCTGCTACTGACCCGCGACGCGTCGACGGTGCAGGCGACCGTCGACCAGTTCGCCGCCATCAACGGCGTCAAGTACGTGATCGTGTACGACCCGCAGAAGACGCTGGTCGCGCACACGTTCTCGCCGCTGGTCCCGGCGGGCATCGTCGACCGCAACCTGGTGCCCGGCGAGGCGACGCAGCAGGTTCGCGACATCGCCTACGCCGACCCGGTCACCGGGGCGGTTCAGCAGATCATCGACATCGGCGTGCCGGTCCTCGCCGGCCAGCTCGGAACGGTCCGCGTGGGGATGGATCGCTCGATCATCACCGTCGCGGCGGCCAGGTCCGGCCAGAACCTGCTCCTGGTCTTCGGCGGCGTCGCCCTGCTCGCGGTCCTCGCCGGCGCGGTCTTCGCCCACCAGATCACCAAGCCGGTCATCCAGGTCGTGCGCGTCGCCGAGCGTGTGGGGCAGGGCGATCTCTCGAGACTCGTGAGCGTGAAGTCGCGCGACGAGATCGGGCAGCTCGCGAACACCTTCAACGACACCGTGGTCCGGCTGCGGTCGCTGGTCCAGACCGAAACGGAGCGCGACGAGGAGCGCCACAAGCGCGAGGAACTCCAGCGCAACATCACACGATTCCTCGACACCGCGACCGAGATCGCGCAGGGAGACCTGACCAAGCGCGGCCAGGTGACTTCCGACGTCCTCGGCAGCGTCGTCGACGCGATCAACGTGATGGTCGGCGAGCTGGCGATGATCATCAACGACGTGCGCGACACCGCGCAGCAGGTGCTGACAAGCGCCACGGAGATGATCGGCGCGATGGAAGCGACGGCCGGCGGCGCTCAGACGCAGTCGCGGGAGGTCGTGGGCGTGAGCAACGCCATGGAGAAGCTGACTCGCTCGATGCGGCGGGTCGCCGAGAACGCGGAGGCCTCCGCGGAGGCCGCCAAGCTGACGCTCGACTCCGCGACGAAGGGCGAGCACGCGGTGCGCGCCAGTCTCTCCGGGATGCACCGAATCCGGGGCGAGGTGCAGGGGATCTCGAAGAAGGTCAAGAGCCTGGCCGATCGCTCGCTCGAGATCTCCGAGATCGTGAACACGATCGAAGACATCGCGTCGCAGACCAACCTCCTGGCGCTCAACGCCGCCATCGAGGCCGCCGGCGCCGGCGAGTTCGGCTTGCGCTTCGCGGTCGTGGCCGAAGAGGTGAGAAAGCTCGCCGAGCGCTCCGGCAAGGCGGCCAAGGACATCGTCGTGCTGATCAAGGCCGTGCAGGCCGAGACGCAGCAGGCGGTCGTGGCCATGGAAGAAGGCACTCGTGAAGTCGAAGCGGGCTTCAAGGTGACGGTCGAGGCCGGCGAGCGTTTGCACCAGATCGGCGAGATCTCGCAGAAGTCCGCGGCGCTGGCGCTGGAGATCTCGCAGACGACGCAGGACCAGGTGCGGGGCGTCGAGGGCGGCGCGGTCGCGGTCCAGTCGATCGCCGGCGTGGCGGTCGAGACCGAGAAGGCCGTCCTCGAGACGCGGAAGACGATGGACCAGATGGTCCGCGTGGCCGAGGCGCTCACGGCGAGCCTCGCGCGGTTCAAGCTGAGCGGCTGAGGCTCCGAGCGACTGGGGGCGGCGTGGCTGAAGGCGACCGGCAGTTTCTCCTGAGTGTCTTCCTGATGGAGGCGTGGGACACCCTCGCCGCCGTCGAGGACGGTCTCGCCACGCTCCGGAGCCCGGCGGATTCGACCGCCGTGATCGAGCACCTGGCGGTGGTGACGCATCGCCTTCGAGGCTCGGCCGCCCTCAGCGGCTTTCCGCAGGTGGCCGGTCTCGCCGCCGCGATGGAGGAGGCGGTGGAGCGAGTCGCCGTCGCGCCCCCGGGCGCGGATCGCCCCTCCCTCGCGGCGCTCAGCGACATGGCGTTCTGGCTCAAAACCGCGCTCGACACCATCGGCGAGACGGGCGTCGAGGACGCCGAGGCGATCGCCGAGTCACTCGCGGGGCTGACCCCTTCGACGCCACCGCGGCCGGCCGACGAGACGTCGCGGCGGCTCGCCGAGCTCGACCGATTCTTCACCGACCAGGCGGACGTCCTCGAGTACTTCGTGCCGGAGGCGGTCGAGCACCTCGAATCGATGGCGCAGTCGCTGATCGCGCTCGAAGGCGAGGGCGCGACCGAGTCCGAGATCGCGGCGCTGTTCCGCGCGGTCCACACGCTCAAGGGTGCCGCCTACACCGTCGGGTGCGGAATGATCGGCGACCTCGCGCATCGGGTCGAGGACATGCTCGGCGAGATCCGCGAGCATCAGCGCCCGCTGGATCGAGCCGCGATCGAGACCGTCTTCGCCAGCCTCGATGCCCTCCGCCTCCTCGTGCGGAGCGGAGAGGACCGAGCGGAGACGCGCGCGGGCGCCTACCAGCGCGCGACGGGGCTGCTCGATTCATTGCCGACGATCGGAGCGGGGACGACGCTGGAGCCTCAGCCAGGCATCGAGTCGGTCGCGCAGCAGACCGCCGACGACACGGCGGCGGTGAGCCGGGTCGCGACGAGCCAGGCATCCGTCGCGGAGGCTCCCCAGCGTCTCGACCCGGCGGTTGCCGTCGAGCGCGTCGCCCACGCTCCCGAGCAGGTCGCGCGTGGCCCCGAGCGGGGCCGCTCGGCACGTGAGGCCGCAGCGCGGAGAGTGCGTCCGAGCATCCGCGTCAGCCTCAATCGACTGGACGCGGTGATGAATCTGGTCGGCGAGCTCGTGATCACGCGAAGTCGCCTGGAGCGCCACCTGGGCCAGCTCGAGCAGGCCGGTGAGCTGCTGTCGTTCACGCAATCCCGCATGACCCAGACCGTCGCCGAGTTCGAGTCGAAATACGCCGATCGTCTGGTGCCGCCCGTCCGCTCGTCCGGAGGCGGCTCGACCGAGCCGGGCGCGTCTCCGCTGGGAGAGTTCTTCGACGAGCTCGAGTTCGATCGCTACGACGACTTCAATCTCCTCGCCCGCCGCGTGGGCGAGATCTCGAGCGACCTCACCGAAATCCAGCATGAGCTGACCGGCCTGGTACGTGTCGTGCGTGAGGACGCCGGCGGCGTTCAGCGCCTGAGCGGCGAGCTGCGCGGCCAGATCACGCGCGCGCGCATGGTGCCCGTCGGCCGACTCTTCGCGCCGTTCGTCCGAATGGTGCGTGACGGCTCGCGGGCGGCCGGCAAGAGCGTCGTGCTCGAGGTCCGGGGCGAGACCGTCGAAATGGACACGACGATCGTCGAGCTGATGGCCGATCCGCTGATCCATCTGGTGCGAAACGCCATCGCCCACGGCATCGAGCCCGAGGAGCTGCGCCACCGCACGGGCAAGCCGCCGCAGGGCACCATCCACCTCGGCGCCGCCCACAAGGGCGGCTCGATCTACATCGAGGTCGCGGACGACGGCCGCGGTATCGACGTAGAGGCCGTCGCGGAAGCCGCGCGGCGCGGCGGCTTCGTCACGGCCGAGACCCTGGCGCGGCTCGGCGAGCGCGACATCCTCGACCTGATCTTCCTGCCCGGCCTCACCACCGCCACGTCGGTGACGACGGCCGCGGGCCGCGGCGTCGGCATGGACGTCGTGCGCTCGAACGTCAGTCGCCTCGGCGGCGAGATCGAGGTGCAGAGCGAGGCCGGGCACGGCACGCGCTTCAGGATTCGTCTGCCGCTGACCGTCGCGATCACCGATGCGCTCATGGTGAACGTCGGGCCGCAGACGCTGGCGATCCCGGTCCCGGCCGTGAAGGGGGCGATCCACCTCCGTCCCGAGGAGATCCGGACCCTGGACGGCGTCGAGTCGATCGAGATCGAGGGCGAGAGCGTCGACCTCGTGCGGCTGGATCGCGTGCTCCAGATCGCGGGTCGCGAGACCGATGGGCCGCTGTCCGTCGTCACCCTCCGCACCGGGCGCAAGACGCTCGCCGTGGTCGTGGACGAGTTCCTCAGCAAGGAAGAGATCGTGATCAGGAATCTCGGCGCCTTCCTGCAGGGCATCGGGCCCTTCGCCGGCGCGACCGTGACCGGACAGGGGCAGGTCGTCCTGCTGCTCGACTCGCTGAGGCTTCTCGAGATGAGTGCGCCGTCGGCCCGGCCGCGCGCCAGCGACTCTCGTCGCGAGCGCGAGGCGGTCGCCGCGCCGGCCGCTGAGGCCAAGCGCCGCGTCCTGCTCGTCGACGATTCGGTCAGCGTGCGCAGGTTCGTCGGCGGAATGCTCGAACGTGCCGGGTTTCACGTCGTCACCGCCCGGGACGGCGCGGAAGCGCTGCAACAACTCTCGAAGCAATCGGTCGACGTCATCGTCACGGATCTGGAGATGCCACGCCTCAACGGCTACGAGCTGATCCGCGACCTCAACCGCGAGCCGAGCACGTGTGACCTCCCGGTCGTGGTCCTGACCACGCGGGCCGGCGCCAAGCACGTCAACCTCGCTCGCGAGCTGGGCGTGGAGCACTACGTGGCCAAGCCGGTCGACGAGGCGAGCTTCGTCCAGCTGATCGAGTCGCTCGCCGTCACGCCGCCGGCGGGCAGGAGCCTGAGGCGACGATGCCGCGCGTGATCTTGATCGATCCGGACCGGACGGCGCTCGCCGCGATGCAGGCGGCCCTGGCCCAGGGCGGCTTCAACGACGTCCTGGCCGTGACCAGCGGCTCCTTCGCGCTGACGATGCTCGAGCGCAATCGGCCCGACCTCATCGTCAGCCGTGTGGGCGTGCCGGACATCGACGGCTACGAGCTGTGCTCGATCGTCCGCAAGGATCCCCTGATGACGGGCGTGCTGTTCCTGCTACTCGCGAGTCCCGGCGACGAAGCGACCGCGACCATGCCCGAGGACAAGCCGGACCAGACGCTCGCCGGCGACTTGCCGCTCACCGCGATCGTGTCCGAGGTCGCCAACCTCCTGGGGCGCGGCGCGCAGCCGCCCGTCGCGACGAGCGAGCCCACCGCGCCCGCCGCCCAGCCCGACGGCGCCCACGGCCTGCGCGGGTCGCTGGCGGTGATGGAGCTGCCGGACATCACGCAGGCGATCGCGCTTGGCGGCAAGACCGGCCAGCTCGTGGTCACCCTGCCGGCGGGGCGCGGTGCCGTGTTCTTCGACCGCGGACGGGTCGTGCACGCGCAGTTCTTCGGGCTCATCGGCGAGACGGCCTTCGCGGCCTTGCTGGTGGCGGCGCACGGCGAGTCGACTGGGAATTTCGCGTTTAATCCACTCGAGGCGACCCCGGTCAACGCCGCGAAGACGATTCATCGGGACCTCAAGCAGCTCCTCCTGAACGCCGCCGCTGAAATCGACGAGGGCCGCGCAGACGCGGCCGTCGCTCCCATCTCTAGGAGGACGTGATGCAGAAGGTCCTCGTGGTAGACGACAGCTTGAGCGTGAGGAAGCTCGTCGAGAAAGCGCTCGAGGGTCGTGGGCTTCAAGTGCTCGCCGCCGCGTCCGGCGCCGAGGCGATCCTGATGATCGATCGCGACCGACCCGACGTCGTGATCTGCGACGTGATCCTGCCTGACAAGGACGGCTATCAGATCTGCCAGTACGTGCGGACCCATCCCGCCATCGGCGCGACGCCGGTGCTCCTGATCTCCGGGATCGACAACGGCACGGTCCAGGCGCGGGCCGCCGAGGTGCGATCCGACGAGGTGATGTTCAAGCCGTTCGGCGTCGACGACCTCGTGCGCAAGATCGACAACCTGCTTGCCGGGAGCTCCAACGGAACGAAGAAGGAGGTCGCCGCGGCTCCGCCCGCGCGGGTGTCCACACCCGCGTCGAACGGACCCTCCTTCGCATCGACAGCGCCCGCGGTGTCCGACCCTGGCCTCAAGCAGCGGCTACAGGCGCTCGCCGGCACGCCGGGTATCCGCTTCGTCGTGCTCACCGATCGCGAGGGGTTCCTGATCGAGACCGCCGGCGACCTCGCGCCCGACGCTGACGAGGTGGCCGGCGCGCTGGCCTCGTGTCTGGCGGAGGCGTCCGACGGCATCGGACGCGAGCTCGGCCAGGGGCGGCTGACGGGCACGATCCTCGAGTACGAGTCTGGCACGCTGCTGCTGCACGGTGTCGGGCCCTCAGCGCTGCTGGCGGTGCTGGTCGGCGATCAAGGTGCCTTGGGCAAGGTGCGCTACTACCTGAGGAAAGCCGTGCCGGAGCTCGTGCGGGCGCTTTGATGGCGTGGCCACGCTCCTCGCGGGTGAGGCTGGTCTGGGGGCTCGAGCTCTCGCTCGGTCTCGAGCTCTACGCCTGCGCGGTGCTGGCCCTTCATGCCCGCGGCCTTCGCGCCACTCCGCTCGAAGCCTCGCCAGCGCTCGTCCTGCCGGCTCTGGTGATCCCGCCCGTCTTCTACGTGCTCGTCGGGCTCGTCAGTTTGCGCCCGCTCTCGATCCGTTCAGTACTCAGCGCGGCGGCCGCGATGTGCGGGGTTCACGCCTTGCTCGTGATGGCGACCGGCGCGCTCTTCATGATGCCAGACCTTCTCAACTATGGCGCCGCGGTCGCGTTCGCGCTCTGGGGCTCGCCGGCGGTGACCTTGCTCCAGCTGACGGCTGCGCCGCTGGTGTTCGCTCGCCTCAGGCCGCTCTTGTCGCCCCGCACGGCTCGTGAGGCGCGAGTGGTCCGCGCTCAGGGGCGCCCCGAGGCGCCCGCGATCCTGGGGGCGCCCCGGCCACTCGGGGGGCCCACCGCGGATTCGGCCGCCGCCACCCGCGCGGCGATCGCGCAACAGCGTGAGCAGGCCGCCGCGGCGCAGGCTCAAGCTCGACCTCCCGCGGCGCCAGCGGCCATCGCCGCGTCGACTATCGCGCCGTCAGCCGCGCCGACCAGCCCCATCGTCTTGTCGCCCGCGCCTGCTGGCCAGGCGCTCGCGCCGTCGCCGTCAACCCCGGTGGTCGTACCGCCCCCGGCGTTCGTCGAGAGGCCGCCTGCGCCGCGGCCGTCGCCCGTCGTGGGAGCGGCCGCGCCGCCCAGCACCGTTCCCACGCCGGCGGAGTCGAAGCCGAGCGCCACTCCCCCTAGGCGCGCGATCGACTGGACGGAGCCGATGATTCGGGTCCCGTTGGTTCGTATCGTCGATCAGCTCCCCGTAGAGATGTTCGCCCGAGGCCGCGAAGGCTTGAAAGACACGCTGCGGCCCGGTGTCTCGCTGCTCGTGCCGCGAAACCTCTTGCTGCCGCATCTGGGCGAAGGGCTCGCGCCGGTGAAGTGGGAGGTCGTCGCCGACCAGTTCCCCGTGGACGAGCTCGCGCTGACTCACGAGGAGATCGCGGATCGCTTGCCCGACAGTTCGTTGCTGCTGCCTCTCGACGAAGTCGTGCCGCAGATCCCGCCGGCCTTGCTCGCGCTTCAGACGCCGCCTGCCGATCTCGGCGAGATCGAAGAGTTTCCCGCGCCATTCCAGCCGCATGCGCCGGCGCCTCCCGAGGCGACTGCCACCGACGTCGAAGAAACGCCCGAACCGGACGCCACGGAGGTCGAAGAGACGCCCGAGCCCGAGGCGGTTGATGAGACCGAGCCGGAGCAAGAGCCGGAGACCGAGGCCGAACCAGAGCCCGAATTCGAGCTGGAGCGCGTTGCCTCAGCGGAACCTGAGCCCCCGACAACAGCGCCCGAGCTCGTTACGGCCGCCGCCGAGCTTCTCACCCGACCGGAGCCAGTCGTCGAGCTCGCACCCGCTGCGAACGCGGCGCCCGCGAACGTGGCGGCTGAGAGCGGCAGGAGCGAGCAAGCGCGACGCATCGCCACCTTGCTCGCGCCGCTACTGAATGGTCTCGAGATCGGCCAACGAGACGGCGCGGGCACCACGCTCGTCACGGTCGTCGCGCCGACCCTCAGCGAAGATGCCGTCGTGCGCACGGCGGCACGGCTCGTGCCGTTCCTCGCCGACGCCCGCCTGCCTGAGCCCGTGACACAGGCGACGTTGACGGCGGCCGAGGCGACGGTCGTGCTGACCCCATTCGAGTCGCCCGACGCCGGCGCGATCCTCCTGACGGCGGTCGCCTCGCGCGCGTCACTGGCCTGGCTCGAGCGCCTGTCCCGGACCGCGGTGCGCGAAGCGCAGCTCGGGACCAGCAACGGCAAGCACGCTGAGCCGCGGAGTGAACTGGGCACCAGGATCGAGCTTCGCGCCGCCAACGTTCCGGCCGCCGTACGCGAGCTGGCGGGCTCGCTGACGGCGTTCGGTCCGGTGTCGCCGACCCTGCTGTGTGACCATGCGGGCGCGCTCAGCGCGTGCCTGTTCCTGCCGAGCTCACTCGACGCGCTACCGCTCGCGCGATTCGCGCGCGATCTTCACCTCGCACTCGAGGGCGCCGAGGTCGGCCGGATGGTCTCGGTCGTCCTGAAGCTCGGCGCGCATCGTCTGGTCTTGCGGGCGATGGACGGCGTGTCGGGCAGCGTGACGATGCTGGTCGGCGTCGGGCGCATCGATCGACCGGGGCTCGCGCGGATCGAGCTCGACCGGGCCGCGACGCGCCTGGGCGCCCTGGTGCGGAGCTGAGCCATGTCCGTCATCAACTACTCGAACCGGGTCATCGACTTCAAGATCGTCTACTACGGACCCGGCATGGCCGGAAAGACCGCCAACCTCCAGTACATCCATCGCAGCCTGCCGCATGCGAATCGCGGGAACATGATCTCGCTTGCGAGCGGCGACGACCGGACGATCTACTTCGACTTCCTGCCGGTGTCGGCGCTCACCGTGCGAGGGTTCCAGACGCGCTTCCAGCTCTACACGGTGCCCGGCCAGGTCCAGTACAACGCCACGCGACGGCTGGTCCTCCGTGGCGCCGACGGCCTCGTGTTCGTCGCCGACTCGCAGTTCGACCGCCTGCGCGAAAACGTGGAGAGCCTGCGCGATCTGGAGGCGAATCTCCGCGAGTACGAGTCGACGCTCGACGAGATCCCGTACGTGCTGCAGTACAACAAGCGGGACCTGCCGAACCTGGCGCCGGTGACCTACCTCGAGTTCATACTCAACCGCCGGGCCACGCGCGTCCCGTTCTTCGAGGCGTCAGCCATCGGGGGCAAGGGCGTCTTCGACACACTCAACACCGTCTCGCGCATGGCGCTCGCCAGCGAGTTCGGTGGCAAGCGGGAGAGACGCGATGAAGCTTCGTAACACCGTCATCCAGCTGCAGGACGCGTCGAGGATCCGCGAGATCCTGACGCGCTTCCTCGACGAATCGGGCGCGGGCGCGGCGCTCCTGATCGACCGCAGCGGTCAGCTCCTGGCGATGGACGGCGTCTCGGAGGCGCTCGACGCGGTGTCCATCTCGGCGCTGGCGGCCGCCGCCTTCAGCTCCACCGCGGCGATGGCCCAGCTGCTCGGCGAGCCCGAATTCAGCGTGCTCTTCCACGAGGGTACGAAGCGCTCGATCAACGTCTCGACCGTCGACGACGAGGCAATCCTCCTCGCCATCTTCGACGAGCGCACGACGGTCGGCATGGTGCGGCTCTTCGCCAGCGAGGCCAGCCGCGCGGTCGGGGGAGTGCTCGGTGAAGCTCGCGCGCGTCCCAAGCCGCCGAGAGAGTTCGCCGCGCCGCTGAGCGAAACCGAGTCGCGCCCGGCCTGGACCCCGCCGAGCTGACATGCGGCAGGTGCGCGTCGGGGGCCATTACCTGGAGGGCCGCGAGCAGCGGCTGTGGGCCGCGCTCGCCGGCCTGGTCGTGCTCGCGGGCACGGGGATCGCGCTCGTCGTCAGCGACCCCGGCTCCGGACTCTTCCATCCGACCCTGCTTCACCTGGGCGGAGGGCTCGCGGCCGTCGCGACCGCGTTCAGGCTCGGCCGGCCCGTTACCCGAAGCCTGTGGAGCGTGCGTACCGGCCGCAGGGGAGAGCGGATGGTCACCGATCTGCTCGGCGGTCTTTCCGACGACTACTGGCTCGTCAACGACCTGACGCTCGGATTGGCGCACGGCAACATCGACCACGTGCTGATCGGCCCGTGCGGCGTGGTAGTCATCGAGACCAAGGAGCTCGCGGGCAGCATTCGCTGCTGGGGCGATGACTGGTCCGTCAACGGATATCGGCGCGAGAGCATCGGCCGGCAGGTCAACTCCGGCGCGTGCGCCGTCCGCTATTTTCTGAGCGAGCGCCATCCCGAGCTGGCCGCCACGGCCCTGCGCTGGGTAGAGTCGCTCATCGTCTTCACCCATCCGCTGTGCCGTGTGGAGGCGGGCGACGCGCGGGCGACGGTCGTTCGCTATTCGCAGCTGTACCAGGCGGTGCTCGAGCTCTCGCGGAAGCATCGCCTGGCCCCGTCGACGGCCGCGCTGCTCGCCCAGACCTTGGCGAGCTCGCAGGGACGGGGCGGCGCCGGGGTGCGGCGCGGCGCCCTCACATCCGCGTCGTGATGCGCTCGATCGCCTCTTCGGTCTGCGCGCGAGATCCGAACGCGGTCAGCCGGAAGTAACCCTCGCCGCTCGGACCGAACCCGGCGCCCGGCGCGCCGACGACGTGCGCCTTCTCCAGAACCTCGTCGAAAAAATCCCACGACGTAATGGACGGGGGCGTGCGGACCCAGATGTAGGGCGCGTTGCGCCCGCCGTAGACGGTGAAGCCCGCGGCCGTCAGCCCGGCGCCGATGAACCGCGCGTTGTCCATGTAGAAGTCGACCAGCGCCCGCACCTGCTTTCGCCCCTCGGGGGTGTACACCGCCGCGGCGGCTTTCTGGATAACGTAGGGCGGGCCGTTGGACTTCATCGACGTGCGGCGAGTCCAGAGGGTGTTGAGGCTCATCGTCGTACCGTCCGCGCCGCGGCCGCGCATCTCCTTCGGTACGACCGTGTAGGCCAGGCGCATGCCGGTGAAGCCCGCGTTCTTCGAGAAGCTGCGGCACTCGATCGCCACCTCCCGCGCGCCGTCGATCTCGTAGATCGAGTGGGGGACTTCCGGCTCGACGATGTACGCCTCGTAGGCGGCGTCGTACAGGATGACCGCGTCCTCGGCGCGGGCGTAGTCGACCCAGCGCTTGAGCGCCTCGCGGGTGACCACGGCCCCGGTGGGGTTGTTCGGATAGCAGAGATAGATCAGGTCGACGTGTCGATCGGGCAGCGCCGGCTGGAAATGGTTCTCGGCAGTGCAGGGCAGGTACACGATGCCCGTGTAGCGGCCGCTCTCGTCGGCGCGCCCGCTGCGCCCGGCCACCACGTTGCTGTCGGCGTAGACGGGGTAGACGGGATCCATGAGCGCGACCACGCAGTCCTGCGCGAAGATCTCCTGGAGGTTCGCGCTGTCGCTCTTGCCGCCGTCGCTCACGAAGACCTCGTCGACGGCGATCTTCACGCCGCGCGAGCCGAAGTCGTGGGTCACGATCTCGGCGCGCAGGAACTCGTAGCCGACGTAGGGGCCGTAGCCCTTGAAGGTCTCGCGGCGCGCCATGTCGTCCGCGGCCGCGTGAATCGCGCGCACGACGGCCGCGGGCAGGGGCTGGGTCACGTCGCCGACGCCGAGATCGACCAGGCGAACGTCGGGATGCGCGTCGGTGAACACCTTCGTCCGGCGCCGGATCTCGGCGAAGAGATAGTTCTGATTGAGGTTCAGGTAGAACTCGTTGAATCTGGGCACGGTGTCTCCCGCGCGGATTCTAACAGAGCCGTGGACCCCGACTCGGCGTCTTGCGTGGCCGCGCTCGATCGTATAAGTTGGCGACGCGATCGCCGTAACGATCGCTCGAAGGGAGGCGCTCGATGAGAATTGCCGCGGTGTGGCTCGCGCTCGTGGTCGCGCTCATCGGTCTCGTCGGCCCGATGGCCTCGGCTTCGGCGCAGCCGGCCGGAACACTCGTCGTCGGCCTCGTGGCCGAGCCGGTGAACCTCGATCCGGCACAGGTGACCGACCTCAACTCCAACCGGGTCGGCCGCCGCGTCGTCGAGACGCTCGTCACGTTTCCCGAGGAGAGCACGCAGGTCGTGCCGGGGCTGGCCGAATCGTGGACGATCTCGAAGGACGGCCTGCGCTACGGCTTCAAGCTGCGCAAGGGTGTCACGTTCCACGACGGCACGCCCTTCAACGCCGAGGCCGTGAAGTTTTCCATCGAGCGCCAGATCGATCCCGAGCATCCGTTCAATAAGCTCGGCAGGTATCCGTTCGCCAATTATTTCTTCGGCAACGTGAAGGCCGTCGAGGTCGTCGACCCGTTCACCGTCGAGTTCGTGCTGAAGGAGCCGCGCGCGTCGTTCCTGACGATCCTGACGTCGGCCGCGGCGTCGATCGTCAGCCCGACGGCGGTGAAGAAGTTCGGCGCCGACTACGCGCTTCAGCCGGTCGGTACCGGTCCGTTCAAGTACGCCTCGTGGGATCGCGGCCAGCGCGTGGTCCTGGAGAAGAACCCGAGCTACTGGCGCTATCCGGTGAAGCTCGACCGCGTGGTCTACCGGCCGATCGTCGAGGGCCAGGCGCGGTTGACCGAGCTCCTGACCGGCTCCCTCGATCTCATCGTCGACGTGCCGCCCGACTTCGTCGGCCAGGTCGAGCAGAGCCCGAAGGCGACCTTGCTCAAGCAGGTCGGCGCCCACGTCTGGTACCTCGGCATCAACAACCAGAAGAAGCCGTTCGACGACAAGCGCGTGCGCCAGGCGCTGAACTACGCGGTGAACAAGGAAGCGATCGTGCGCGACGTCCTCAAGGGCACGGGCTCGCTATCCCGCGGGCCGGTGTTGCCCGCCACGTGGGGCGCCGATTCAGGGCTCAAGCCCTATCCCTACGATCCGGAGCGCGCGCGAAGGCTCCTGGCCGAAGCCGGCTACCCGAGTGGATTTTCGACTTCCCTCTGGGTGCCGGAATCGGGCTCGGGGATGCAGGCGCCGGTGCCGATGTCGACCGTGATCCAGTCGAACCTCAAGGCCGTCGGCGTCACGGTGACGCTGCAGACGATGGAGTGGGGCGCCTATCTGGCCAAGCTCAGGACGAAGGAGCAAGAGCTGTTCGCGCTCTCCTGGATGGCGGGCAACGAGGACCCGGACATGGTGATGTACCCGCTGCTCCACTCGAGCCAGTGGACCCCGGCCGGGCCGAATCGCGCGCTCTACAAGAACGAGCGCTTCGACGAGCTCTTGCACCAGGCACGGCTCACGACCGACCAGGGCAAGCGCGCGTCGCTCTACCGCGAGGCCCAACGAATTCTCGTCGACGATCCGCCGTGGATCTTCATCGATCACGAGATCCAGACCGCCGCGCATTCCAAGCGGGTTCAGGGGTTCAAGCTCCACCCGAGCTTCGACCTCCGCGTCGAGACGATCTCGCTGAAGTGAGGCCCGCCGGACGGTGAGACGATACGTCGTCCGCCGCCTGCTGCTCCTGGTGCCGGTTCTGCTGGGTGTGTCGGTGATCATCTTCATGGTGCTCCACCTGGCGCCGGGCGACCCAGCCGAGATCATGCTCGGCTCCCAGGCGACCCAGGCCGATCTCGAGCGTCTGCGCGCCGAGCTCGGTCTGACCGAGCCGCTCTACGTGCAGTACGTCCACTGGCTCGGCCTGGTCGCGCGCGGCGATCTCGGACGCTCGATCTGGATGAAACGGCCGGTGCTGAACGAAGTGCTCGGGCGCTTCAAGGCGACACTCGTGCTCACCGGCGCGGCGCTCGTGCTCTCGACGGCCGGCGGTGTGGCGCTCGGCATCGCGTCCGCCACCCGCCCGAACTCGCTGCTCGATCGGCTCAGCGCGATGGCCTCGCTCTTCGGCGCCAGCATGCCGGTCTTCTGGCTCGGGATCGTGCTGATGGTGATCTTCGCGCTCTGGCTCGGCTGGGTGCCCGCCTCGGGCATGTTCGCGCCCTACGGCGGAGGCGACCTGCGAGACCTGCTCGTGCATCTGGCGCTGCCCGCCGTCACCCTGGCGGCGGCGTCCGTCACGATCATCGCGCGTCTCACGCGGAGCACCATGCTGGAGACGCTCGGCCAGGACTACATCCGGACCGCGCGGGCGAAGGGTGTCGTCGAGCGCGCCGTCGTGCTGCGCCACGGGCTGAAGAATGCGCTCATCCCGATCGTCACCGTCGTCGGCGTGCAGGCCGGCTACCTCCTGGGCGGCGCGGTGCTCACCGAGACGGTCTTCGCCTGGCCGGGTGTCGGCACGTTGATGGTGCAGGGCATCCTCGCGCGTGACTTTCCACTGGTGCAGGGCTGCGTGCTGGTCGTCGCACTGAGCTTCGTCCTCATCAACCTGGTCGTGGACCTCCTCTACGCGTGGCTCGATCCGCGAATCCGCTACGAGTGATGGCGGCGTGCCGGTGAGCGTTCGCGTCGCGGGTGTCCGCGATCCGATCGCGCGTGCGGCCGAGACGTCACGCTTCAGGCGCGGGCTCGGCCGAGCCGCGCGGCGCGACCGCCTCGCGGTGGTGGCCGGGCTCGCCTTGCTGGCGGCGGTGCTCGTGGCCCTGCTCGCGCCCTGGCTCCCGCTGCTCGACCCCGACACGGTCGACACGCCGAATCGCTTGCGTCCGCCTTTAACGTCCGGTCATCGACTCGGCACCGACGAGTTCGGTCGCGATCTCCTGGCTCGGCTCGTCTGGGGCGCCCGCGTGTCTCTGCTCGCCGGGGTCGCCACCGCGGGCGCGGCGATGGTGATCGGCGTGACGCTCGGAATTCTCGGCGGCTTCTACACGGACTGGGTCGAGACCGTCGTGATGCGTTTGACCGACATCCTGATGGCGTTCCCGTACATCCTGCTGGCCATCGCCATCGTCGCGGGCCTCGGGCCCGGCCTGCGCAACGCGATGATCGCCATCGCGATCGTGGGCTTTCCGATCT
>Ga0209160_1002632_pt1 | contig 14882 bp, 15 predicted proteins | sample GraSoiAngelo_153_FD_186167 | JGI IMG/M metagenome (GOLD analysis project Ga0209160, IMG submission 186167) | Grasslands soil microbial communities from the Angelo Coastal Reserve, California, USA - 14_1009_12_40cm (SPAdes) (version 2) | ecosystem: Environmental > Terrestrial > Soil > Grasslands ...
CCGGCGCCAGGTTCCCGAAGTAGAGCTCGTGCAGCACCATGCCGCCGTATTCGAATCCGAGCCACCGGGTGAGTTCAGCGAAGGCCGGATTCGTGCCTTTGGCCTTGCCTTCCTTCACCAGGGCCTCGAGCTGGACGTTGAGCTCGTTCACGTTCTTGACGTAGCCCTCGTACAGCTTGAAGTGGTCCTGCAGCAGCCCGTCGGAGATTCCAGACAGTCCCTTCAGCCTCGGAAAGTGCTTCGGTTCGTACCGTTTCATGCTGCGCAAGATGCGCACGGATCCGCGGGCGTGCGGCGGGCGCTCGCTCCCTTCGTCGGATCTCTCTCGACGGAGCGATCCCGGAACGGTAGTGTGCCGCCGAAAACCGGCGTTCTCCGAGGGAGGGTGGATGGACTCCAATCTGAACGAGTGGCTGAACCTCGTCTTCCGCTGGATCCACGTCCTCGCGGGCGTGATGTGGATCGGTCATCTCTGGTTCTTCAACTTCGTCAATGCGCAGCTGGCGAAGACGTACGACGCGGACTCGAGAAAGAAGGTGGTTCCGGAGTTGATGCCGCGCGCGCTCTACTGGTTCCGCTGGGGCGCCGCCTATACGTGGGTCACAGGAATCCTGCTGCTCTGGGTCGTGTACTGGCCCGGCCTCATGGGCAGCGAGCGCATGAGCGGCTACGCCTCGGGCGGGATCGGGCTCGTGATCGCGGTGATCGCGTTCGTGATCTACGACGTCCTCTGGAAGGGCATGAAGAACGAGACCACCGGGGGCATCGTCTCGCTGGTCCTCTTCGCGGTGCTGGTCTTCGTCTTCCACTTGTTCATGGGCGGACGGGCCATGTTCATCTACGCGGGCGGGACGCTCGGCACCATCATGGCGGCCAACGTCTGGATGCGGATCTGGCCGAACCAGCGGAAGATCATCGCGGGCGTGAAGGGCACGGGACCGGCGGTCGATCCTTCGATCCCCGCTCTGGCCGCGCTGCGCAGCAAGCACAACACGTACATGTCCTTTCCCTTGATCTTCTTCATGGTGTCGAACCACTTTTCGACCGTGTACGGCAGCGACTACGCCTGGGTTCTCGCCATCGCGTTCCTGATCGTCGGTTTTGGAATCGCCACGTTCTGCTTCAACAAGTCGGCCACGCCCACCCCGGCGAAGTTCTAGCCCCGCCGGCCGAGGTTCGGAGAGAAGACGTGCAGAGCGTGAATCTGATCAGCGATGCGCGGTACTCGGACGACAAAGCCAACGTCTTGCACGCCGTGAAGACCGACCAGCTCCTGGTGGACGGCGTCTACCTCAAGGGCGGCCAGACGATGGGCTGGAAGAAGCATCCGGACGCGGACCGGGCGTTCGTCTGCGTGCAGGGCGCCGGGGAGCTGATCCTGGAAACCATCGCGGCCGGGAACGAGCTGCGCATTCCGCTCGTGCCCGGCGGCGTCGCCCTCGCCCCGAGAGGCGTCTTCTTCGATCTGGTCGCCGGCCCCGGCGGCATGGTCTGCTCGGCGCTGAGCAAGTTTCCCGTACGAGTGGTCGAAAAGGGCTAAAAGTCCTGGCGTGCGGAGAGTGCCGGAGCGCCGAGGCCTGAAGCGCCCCCCGGCCCGGCTGCGGCTGCTCGCCGATCGGGAGGAGCCGCTTCTCGGCTTCCTGGTCCGGCGCGGCGGAGTCAGCGAGGAACTGGCGCGAGCGGCGATCGCGAGGGGCGGCGCGTTCGTCCGCGGCAAACGCGTCCGGACCCCGGCGATCGAGCTCCACGCCGGAGATCGGGTCGAGCTGGCGCTGCAGGCGCGCGGGGTTTCGCCGCTGGGGCGCGAGCGCGTCCTCCATATCGACGACCAGGTGCTCGCCGTCGACAAGCCCGCGGGAGTGGCCGCGCAGCAGGATCTCGCCGGCGGTCCGGCACTGCCTGATCTCTGCAGCGCGCTCTTGCGAGAGCTCGGTGAGGAGCAGGCGCAGGCGCTGCTCGTTCACCGCCTCGACCGCGGCACGACCGGAGTCACTGTTCTGGCGCGCACCCAGCGCGCGCAGTCGGCGCTCCTCCTGGAATTCCGCGGCCACCGGGTGCGCAAGGAGTATCGCGCGCTGGTTTCGCCTCCGCCCAGAGGCGATGAAGGCGTCGAGGACAGCTCGATCGGATCGCGGCCGGCGCTGACCAGGTGGCGCGTGGTCGAGCGCTACGCCGGCGGCGCCCTGATCGCGGCCTTTCCGGAGACCGGCCGGACACATCAGATCCGCCTGCACCTGCGCGAGCTGGGATCTCCTCTGCTCGGCGACAGGGCGAACGGCGGCGCCGTCTTCCTCACCCGCCCCTCTGGCGCGCGGCACGACTTCGCCCGTCCGATGCTACACGCGCTCTCTCTCGGGCTGCGCCATCCCGCAGGCTTCGAGATGAACATCGAGGCGCCCCTGCCCCCGGACTTCGAGGCCGCACGCGCCTTCCTCCGCCGCGCGCGTTGAAAGGAGGCGGGGCGTCTGTTAGAGACGCGCGCCATGAGCGAGAATACCGAGGCGAAGAAGGACGTTGGACTCCTGATCGTGCAGAGCAAGGTTCGCGATCTGATCCGGGAGAAGGAGATGCGCACCTCGGACGAGTTCATCTCGGCACTGTCGGAGCACGTCCGGGCCGCGGTGGAGAAGGCAGTGTCGCGGGCCAAGGAGAACGGGCGCAGCACCTTGCGTCCCGCCGATCTTTAGAGCGGCGGGAAACCGGTTTCCTCCCCCGCGGCCCGTCCGCGGCGTTCCGGCCCTGACGGTCGCGGCGAAAGTCACGGCGCGCCGGCCGCGGCGCTGCTACCCTCTGTTCCGTGAGACATCTGCTGCCCAACGGGCTGACGCTGCTGGTCGAGGAAAACCACGCGGCGCCGGTGGTCGCCATCCAGGTGTGGGTGCGGGTGGGAAGCGCCGACGAGCGCGCCGACGAAGCGGGCCTGGCGCATCTGCACGAGCACATGCTGTTCAAGGGTACCGCCCGCCGCGGACCCGGGGAGATCGCCCGGACGATCGAGGCGTGCGGCGGCGAGATCAACGCATGGACGAGCTTCGACCAGACCGTCTACCACGTCGTCCTGGCGTCGCAGTTCTTCGCCGAGGGCATGGACGTGCTGGCGGACGCGGTGACCAGCGCCGCCTTCGATCCTGGCGAGCTGCAGCGCGAGGTCGAGGTCGTGTGCGAGGAGATCAAGCGCAGCATGGACTCGCCGACGCGAAAGCTCTCGCGCGAGCTGTTCGCTTCCGCCTTTTCCCGCCATCCCTACGGCAAGCCCGTGATCGGGACGGAAGAGAGTGTGCGCAGCTTCCGGCGCGAGGGGATCCTGCGGTTCTACCGGCGCTGGTACAAGCCCGAGAATGCCGTGGTGATCGTCGTCGGCGACGTCCGGGAAGCGGAGGCGGTGCAGCTCGCGCAGAAGCTCTTCGCCTGGCCGCCTGAACCGTTCGAGGCCGCGCCGGCGCGTCCTGCGGAGCCGCACCGGGAAATGCCTCTGGCGCGGCTGCGGAAGGAGCCGCTCAAGGAAGGATACCTTTCCATCGCCTGGCCTTCGCCGCCGCTGGTGCACGAGGACGTGGCTGCGCTGGACGCGCTCGCGATCGTGCTCGGCCACGGGGAGGCTTCGCGCCTGCACCGGGCGATGAAGCGCGATCGGCTTCTCTGCACCGAGGTCCAGGCGAGTTGCTATACGCCCGTCGATCCCGGTCTCACCATCGTGGGATTGACCCTGCAGCCCGCGAACGCCCGCGAGGCGGTGCGCGAGGCATTGGCCCAGACCTACCGCCTGCGCAGCGAGGAAGTGACGGCGGAGGAGCTCTCCGTCGCCTGCCGTCTGCTGGAAGGCGACGCGGTGTACCAGCGCGAGACCGTGCAGGGCCAGGCGCGCAAGCTCGGCTTCTACCAGTCGAGTGCCGGAGGCGTGGAGTTCGAGCAGCGCTACCTGGAGCAGGTCGCCCGGCTCACGCCCGCGCGCCTGCGCGATGCGGCTGAGCGCTGGATCGATCCGTCGGCCGCGGTGCTCGCGGCCCTGCTTCCGGAGCGCGACGCGCCTGCCGAGGGCGAGCTGCTCGAGCTGTTGCAGGAAGCGGCGCGACTGCGCCCGCCACGAGCACCCTCGTCGTCCGCCGCGCCCGAAAAGCGCGCGCCGGTGCGGTTTGCGGAGCATCCCAGGACCGGACCTCTGTTGCGCGAGGAGCTACCCGGAGGCGGCGTGCTCCTGATCAAAGAAGAGCGCGCCGTACCGCTGGTCGCGCTGCGCGCCGCGTGGCGCGGCGGTCTGCGCGCCGAGGACGCTTCGAAGGCAGGCATCAACATGCTGCTGGCGCGCCTCGTCTCCAAGGGAACGCAGACGCGGGCAGCGGAGCGCCTGGTACGGGAGATGGAGGCGATGGGCGGTTCCATCGGCGGGAACGCCGGCCGCAACAGTTTCGGGCTGCGCGCCGAGTTCCTCTCCCGGCATCTGGCGGAGGGATTCGACGTCTTCGCCGAGGCCATCTCCGCACCTGCCTTCCATCCAGAGGAGGTCCAACGCGAGCGCACGCTGCAGATCGACGAGCTCAGATCGCGCGAGGACAATCCGGCCGGCGTCGCGTTCCTGCTCTTCGGGGAAACGCTCTACCGCAGCCACCCGTACCGATTCGACATGCTGGGCACCGAGAACAGCGTGGCCCGCCTCGAGCCGGGACTGCTCGCGCAATACCGGGCACGGCAGTATCCGGCGGGAGCAGTCACGCTCTCGATCGTCGGCGACGTGGACCCGGACGAAGTGCGCGACCGGGTCCGGCGAACCCTCACGGCCGCGCCCACGGCGCGCAGCGCGATCGCGCCGGCAGAGGAACAGCTGCCGCAGGCGCCGCGCTTCGCGGTGAAGACGCTGGACAAAGCGCAGGCCCATCTGGTGGTCGGCTTCCCCGGCGCGCGCCTCTCCGACCAGTCGCGCTGGCCGCTGGAAGTGCTCTCGGCGGTCCTCTCCGGGCAGGGCGGGCGTCTCTTCGTCGAGCTTCGCGACAAGCGGAGCCTAGCCTACAGCGTCACCAGCTTCTCCATGGAAGGTCTCGATCCCGGCTACTTCGCCGTCTACATCGGCTGCGGCCCGGGCAAGGTGGCCGAGGCCCTCGACGGGATCCGCAACGAGCTGCGACGCCTGCGCGAGGAACCGGTTGCGGCCACGGAGCTGGAGCGCGCGCGCACGCACCTGATCGGCACGCACGCCATCTCGCTACAGCGCAATTCGGCCCGAGCGGCGGTGTACGCATTCGACGAGTGTTATGGCCTCGGCGCGGAAGCCTCCACGAGGTATGCCGCGGAGGTGGCCGCGGTGAGCGCGGCGGACGTCCTGGCCACGGCACAGCGCGTTCTCATGCCATCGCGCGAGGTCATCGCGCTCGTCGCCCCGGAGGGAGCGGTTCCCGCGGAGCTCCGGCGGTGAGCTGGGCGCTCGTGCTGGTCGCGCCGCCCGAGGACCTCGAGATCCGTGCCGCCCAGCTCTTCGACCAGGGGGCACTGGGAGTCGAGTTGCAGGAACCGGGGATGGCGCTGATGCCGGGGACGCCGCCGCTGCCGGAGGGCTGCGGGCGCGCCATCGCGCACTTCGCGAGCGCGGAGGACGCCTCTGAGTCGGCACGGCTCTTCGGCGCCGAGCCGCCCGTCGAGGTTCCCGAGCGGGACTGGAGCGTCGCCTGGCGCACGCACCACCGGCCGATGCAGGTCGGCCCGCGCTCCTGGGTCCATCCGCCATGGGAGAAACCGCCGCGCCCGGGCGTGGCGGTGGCCATCGATCCCGGCATGGCATTCGGCACCGGGAGCCATCCGACCACTGCTCTCTGTCTCGAGCGCTGCGACGAGCTCCTCTCGCGGTTTCCGGGAGCCGACCTGCTCGATGTCGGCACCGGGAGCGGCGTCATCGCGCTGCTCGCGAAGATGTTGGGAGCCGGCCGCGTGGTGGGCACCGAAAACGACCCAGTGTCGCTGGAGGCTGCCCGGCAGGGCGCGGCGCTGAACGGCATCGACGGCGTCGACTGGGTGCTCGCGGAAGATCCCGCGGCAGTACCGGGCAGGTTCAAGATCGTGATCGCGAACATCCTGCTCAACACCCTCGAGGAGCTGGCACCCGCGATCGCCGGCAAGGTCGCCGACGGGGGCCGGCTCGTCCTCTCGGGCCTCCTCGCCGCCCAGGGCGATGCGGCCGAGCGCGCCTACGTCGCACAAGGCCTGCGCCCTGTCGCTTGCAAGGAGCGCGAAGGGTGGTTGCGCGTCGAGCTTTCCCGGCCGTGACGACGCATCGCCTGTTCGTGCCGCCGGACCAGCTCGCGGGATCAGTGCGCGTGAAGCTGGCTCCGGAGCAGTCGCGCCATCTCGTCGCCGTCCTGCGCCTGCAGAGTGGAGCGGAGATCGAGGTGTTCGACGGGCGTGGCGGGCGGTTCCGCGCCGTGCTCGCCGGGGACGAGCTGGAGATCCGGGAGGCGCTGCCCTCGGAACGCCGCCGCGTCGATGCCGTTCTCGTCCAGGCGCTGGCGAAGGGCGAGAAGATGGACCTCGTCGTCCAGAAGGCCACCGAGCTCGGGGCGACGCGCATCGTGCCGCTCGCGGCGGAGCGCGCGATCGTCCGACTCGAGCGGGCCCGCGGCGAGGCGCGAGCGCAGCGGTGGCGGCGGATCGCGCAGGAAGCGGCACGGCAGTGCGGCCGTGGGGACGTGCCGCGCGTCGACGAGCCTCTCGACTGGGACAGCGTCTTCTCGCTCCTCCGCGCCGAGCCGGATCGGCGCGCGCTACTGCTCGATCCTGGCGAAGGCGCGCTGCGGCTCGGCGACGCCGCGCGCGGCTTCTCCAGGCTCCTGCTCGCGGTCGGTCCCGAAGGCGGATTCTCGCCGGAGGAACGGCGGCGCGCCCTGGAGAACGGCTTCGTGAGCGCCGCCATGGGACCGCTCCTGCTGCGCACGGAGACGGCGGGACTCGCCGCGCTCGCGGTGGTCCTGCACGTGAATGGCGAGCTCGGATGAGAGCGCCTGCCCACGCTTCGGCTGAACCCGCGTTGACACCGCGGCATCACAGGTATGGGTTGATGTCAGGAGGCCGCCATGCGGCGTCTCGCGGGGTTTTTGGGGGTTTTGGTCGTTTCGATGCTGGTAGCCTCATCTGTCGCGCGGGCGGAAGTGACCAGCGTATCCACTCGCGCACAGCTCTCCCTGACGATCATTCCCGAAGAGCGCGTCTGTTCGGGCGTCTTCGCTCCGCAGCCCTGGCGCGACGCTTCCGACCCGCTCTTCTTCGTGACGAGTCCGACGGCGCGGATGGACGAGACCGAGCTCGCGTCGGGCGTCCTCGTGCCACTCGCCTCCGTCCACTACGTCGCCGGCACGCTGCGCATCGTCCTGATCGGCACGCCGTTGCAGACGCAGGTCCAGTTCACGCGCCTGGGGTGGCGCCAGAGGTGGCCGTTCTGCTAGCCGCGGTTAGTGCGACCGAGCATGCTCGAGGCAGTACTCGGTCAGCTTGCCGTGACACCGTTCCTGGCAGTCGCAGACGCGGAACTCGAGGCTCGGATCGTCCGCATCGCTCTTGCCGCACTTCGCGCACACCCGCGCCTTGCGCGGCGGCGGCGAGAACGCCGGTGCGGCCTTTCGCCGCATCACCCTTCCTCCCCGCATCCGTGAGCGCAGCGTGCCGCCGCAGAAGAGTAGAAAGTCGGCGAGCGCCACACCGACGGCGGCTCGCGTGGCGAAGTCTCCACTGACCAGCGAGTAGACCATCAGGCCGCCGCTGAGCAGGCCCAGGTACTTCACCTTCACAGGCAGGATCAGCAGCAGCACTTCGAAATCCGGGAACTCCGCCGCGAACGCCAGCAGCAGGGCTTCGGCAACGTATCGTCCGCTCACCGGGCCGATGGCGAATCCGACGGCGAGCGTCCCGAGAGCGCCGAGAAAGAAGAAGAGGTCGAAGCGAAAGCTTCCCCACTGCGCCTCCAGAGCGCTGCCCATCGTGTGCAGGAACCAGAGACCGATCGCGGTCCAGAGCAGCCCGTAGCCGGTGACCGGTCCGGTCGGCGCGAAGAGGAACGTGACCACGCGCCAGACCTCGCCGCGCAAGACGGCATCCGGGTAGAGCCAGAGCAGCTGCGCCATGTCCGGGCGGGCGAAGACGAGAAGGTGCAGCGCGCCGGAGATCCCGACGATCCAGAGGATGATGCCCTCCGGCGCGTGCCGGCCGAAGCGGCGCTCGAGGCGGGCGAGGAATGTCTCCACGGCGCCTGATTAACATTAGCGGGGCAGGGAAAAACGGAGAATTTCAACGAACGCTGCTACGTTGCTGGCTCGAGCCTGTTACAAGATCGAGCCGATATGGATCCGATCGCGCGATTCGTCGAGCTGCTGGAGCGGGCGAAACGGACTCCCTCCGTCGCCGATCCGACGGGGATGACGCTCTCGACGGTCGGCGTGGACGGCCGTCCGTCGGGAAGGGTCGTGCTGCTGAAGGGGATCGACGCGCAGGGCCTCGTCTTCTACACGAACAACCGCTCGCGCAAGGGGCGGGACATCGCCGCGCACCCGGACGTGTCGCTCACGTTCTGGTGGCCACATCTCGAGTCGCAGGTGCGCTTCGAAGGGAAGGCGGCGCCGGTGAGCGACGAGGAAGCGGACGCATACTTCGCGACCAGGCCGCGCCTCTCGCAACTCGGCGCCTGGGCATCGGATCAAAGCGCGCCGCTGCGCTCGCGAGAAGAGCTGGAGGGCAGGTTCGCGGAGCTCGAGCGCCGCTACCAGGGAAAGACGGTGCCGCGGCCACCGCACTGGTCCGGCTACCGGGTGGCGCCCCTTTTCGTCGAGTTCTGGTGGAACCGGCCGGGCCGGCTGCACGAGCGCGAGCTGTATACGCGAGGGTCTACACAGGGCGCCTGGACGAGGACGTTGCTGAATCCTTGAGGCTGTCCCGTGACGATAGGGGGACACCATAACAACATGGTGTCCCCGTCACTTCTTGGGACCGACCATCTCTTCCGGAAGCACCCACTGATCGAACTGCTCGGAGGTGACGAAGCCGAGCTTCAGCGCCGCTTCTTTCAGGGTGATGCCTTCCTTGTGCGCCGTCTTCGCAATCTTCGCCGCTTTGTCGTACCCGATGTGCGGGTTGAGAGCAGTGACCAGCATCAGCGATTCCCCCATCAGCTTCGCAATGCGCTCGCGGTCCGGCTCGATGCCGACAGCGCAGTTGTCGTTGAAGCTCCGGCACCCGTCGGCGAGCAGGCGCACCGACTGCAGGAAGTCGTGGATGATGAGCGGCTTGAAGACGTTCAGCTCGAAGTTCCCCATGGCGCCGCCGATGTTGACGGCGACGTCGTTGCCGAGCACCTGGGCGCAGAGCATCGTCATCGCCTCGCTCTGCGTCGGGTTCACCTTGCCGGGCATGATGGAGCTGCCGGGCTCGTTCTCCGGGATCTTCAGCTCGCCGAGCCCACAGCGGGGCCCCGACGCTAGCCAGCGGACGTCGTTCGCGATCTTCGTCAGCGAGGCAGCGAGCGTCTTCAGGGCGCCGTGGGCGAAGACGAGCGCATCGTGCGCCGCCAGCGCCTCGAACTTGTTCGCGGCCGACGTGAACGGGTGCCCGGTCAGCCTCGAGATCTCGGCCGCGACCCGGTCGCCAAACTCGGGATGCGTGTTCAGCCCCGTGCCCACGGCAGTGCCGCCGATCGCCAGCTCGCGCAGGTGCTGCAGCGAGGCTTCGAGATGCCGGATCCCGTGGTCGAGCTGAGCGACCCAGCCGCTGATCTCCTGCCCGAGGGTAAGCGGAGTCGCATCCTGCAAGTGGGTGCGGCCGATCTTGACGATGTCGCGGAACTGTTCCGACTTGTGCGCGAGCGTGTCGCGCAGAAGGCGGACCGAGGGGATGAGGTGATCGACGATCGCGGGCACCGCGGCCACGTGCATGGCCGTGGGAAAGACGTCGTTCGACGACTGGCCCTTGTTCACGTCGTCGTTCGGGTGGACGAGCCGCTCCTCGCCGCGCCTGCCGCCGGCGATCTCGCTGGCGCGATTGGCGAGCACTTCGTTCATGTTCATGTTCGTCTGCGTGCCCGAGCCGGTCTGCCAGACCACCAGTGGAAATTCCCCGTCGTGCTTGCCCGCGATCACCTCGTCGGCAGCCTCGATGATCGCCCTGCCCTTCTTCGGGTCGAGAACGCGCAGATCCATGTTCACCTGCGCCGCGGCGCGCTTCACCTGCGCCAGCGCGGTGATCAGCGCCGGAGGCATCTTTTCGCTGCTGATCCGGAAGTTCTGCAGCGAGCGCTGCGTCTGCGCGCCCCAGAGTCTCTCGGCGGGAACCTCGATCGGGCCGAAAGTGTCCTTCTCGATGCGGCTGGCCATGCGCGGCTCCTGTCAGAGGGCGCGCGCTGCATAGCGCCGTTGCAGCCTGCAGACAAGCTGGCCGGCAATTTGTTGACCGGGCCGGCAACCCACGTACGTTCGGGCAATGCAGAGGCCGTTCGATTCGGGCCCGGCGGCGCCGGTGGATATGGCAATCTCCGACGTGCCCGTGGCACCCGTCGCGGTGTCGTTCGTTTCGGAACCTCCCGCAAAGCATCCGTTGCCGGCGACGCGCCGGACACCAGAACGGGCGTCGAGCGCGCGGCGGATCGCGGGCTGGGCGATCGACCTCGCCTTTCTCGCGCTACTGCTCGCAACGCACATCTTCGCGGCCGCGCGCTTTGGCGGCATCATCCGCTCGGCGCCCGAGCTGTTGCTGGGCGCGCCCGCACTGTGGATTGCAGTGGGTGCCGCCCTTGCGCTCGCCTGGTCGTGGGTGTTCGTGTCCCTCTGGGGCCGGACCCCGGGTATGGCGTTCACCGGGCAGCGGCTCCGCACGCTCGAAGGCCAGCCGCTCGGACCGGTCGTGGCGTTCGCGCGCGCCCTGCTCGCGGTGCTCTCTGGCGCGCTCGGCCTGTTCGGTTTCGTGCTGGCCCTGTTCGATCTCCGCGGACAGACGCTCCACGACAAGCTCTGCCGCTGCGTCGCGGTCGTCGACTGAGCTTTGGACTGTACACCTGCTGGGATGCGTTCTACGCTCCGCCGCCGTGGCTGAAGCGAAGCAATACATCCTTCCCATGCCGAGGCGCCGCGGGGTGATCTTCTTCCTCCTCGCGAACGTCTTCGCTTTCGCGCTCTGCGGCTGCATCTGGGCGCTGTTCTGGTACGGAGACTTCTTTACCCCGGCGGCTCGCGCCATCTGGGGCTTCCTGGCTGCCCATTCGGGATGGACGGTGGGAGCGGCGCTGTCTCCCCTGTTCGCCGCGCTGGTGCTCGGCTACGGCTACATGCGCCGGGCGATGGCGCGGCGGGCGCGGGAGAAGGCAGAGTCAATCGCTCTCGCCGCGCACCGCGCCGGAACGCAGCTCCCGAAATAGCTTGCTCCCGCTCCTCCTCGCCGCGGTGCTGGTGCCGGCGTCCGCGGACATGGTGCTTTCCGTCGAGGATGCCTCCGGCCTGCGAGCGCTTCTGGAGAAAGCCGGGAAGTACGCGCCGTCGCTGGCGCCGGAGCCGGTGGGCACCACGCTGCGCGATCGCCTCGGAGTCGACCTGCTCGCCGGGACCGACCGATGGGGCCTCGCGTCCCGCGGGGCGAGGATGCTCGTCTTCTCCCACGATGGCGCCGGACTGATCGCGCCGGTGCGCAATGCGGGCAGCGCGAAGAGGATGGTCGCGTCCTGGATCGCGGAGGATCCGCAGCGCCGTGCGGGACGCGTCGCGGGCCTTCGGCTCTTGACCGCCTCCGGCGGCAATCCGGCGGCGCTCCTGGCGACGATGTCTCGCCCCGCGCCTCTTCCCGCCGCCCTGGCGGCAAAAGCGAGTGGCCCCGCATGGCTCTGGATGCGTCTATTGGCACCGCTGCGAGCAGCCGTGCTCGCCATCGAGGCGGGCAGCACCGGAATCATCGCGCGCGGGCTCGTGCTGGCCGACGGTCCTGTCCTCGCCGGAAGCGCGCCGGCTGGGTGCACGGCCGGCGTCGCCTGCCTGCGCGCGGGCGTCGCGCCAGCCGGCCGCCGCGCGATTGAAATCGCGCTGGCCCGGCTCGGCGTTCCAGCGCAGGCGGAGCTGTCGCGCGCGTCTCGAGTGGAGGAACGGCTCGACGGAGTCGACGTGCACGTGCTGTCGGATGGACCCTCCCTCGGGCGGGCGCTCCGGGTCGTCCCGGTCTTCGATGCGCCGCCGGGCGGTGGGCCTTCACTCGACGCGAGCCTGGCGCTCGCGGATCTCGACGGGGCGCTCGCTGGACTGACGCCGCTCGATGCGCTGCACGGCCCGCTCGCCACCGGAGCGTATGCCTTCCACATCCTCTACGGATCGCTGTTCCGCCACGGCGGCCCGCTCATCCTCACCGGCAACCCGAGTGGCAACGGCGCGGAGATCGAAGTGCGACTGCCGCTCCGGTAATTCAGTTTCCGTCGTATACGCCGACCGAGCCGCGGCGGAATGCGATCAGGATTCGCCGTTTGGACGTCGCGGTCGCCGGTTGCACCTGGATGTCCCAAACCGCGCTGTTCTTCTGCGCGTCGCCCAGCGCAAGGTAGTGCAGCACGGTTCCGTCCGGCTTGATGCGCGAGACGCCGAAACCCGCATCGCGGTAGCCGATCCAGACGCTGTCGTCGGTGGGATCCTTCGCCAGAGCACCGACCGACTTCGTGGGCAGCACGTCCGTTGCATCTGCGATGAAGTGGCCGTCGTGATCGATCAGGCGCAACCCATTGGTGGACGAGCCGATCCAGGCGTCGCCGTTGGCGAGCACGGCGATGCCGCTCACCTCGTCGAATACCCAGTCGCTCGGGTTGCGGTAGTCCGGCTCCTGCGACAGCCAATTGCCGTTGGCGGCGTCCCTGCGCTCGCTCACCGGATCTGGCCAGATGTCCATGCGGTTCCAGAAGGCCGCCTGCGCGGCCGGATCGTCGGCGATGTTGCCGGCATTGTGCCCGGAGCTGACGTACAGCTCGGTCCGCACTTGCGCCTTCCAGAAGTCGCCGAGCTCCTCTCCGACGCGGAACCGCGTGGTGCGCGTGCGCCCGCCGAACCAGACGTCGAAGAAGGTGTTTCCCGCGCCATCCGTGTGGGGCCAGGTATCGATCGCGATGCCGTAATATCCGCCGGTGATCAACCAACCGTGCCGGTCGTTGATCCCGGGATGGGAGTGCTCGTAATTGCCGGAGCAACCTCGCTGGCCATTGCAGCCGGGATTGCCTCCGTAATCGGCGAAACCGAACGCGAACCCATGGTTCCCGCCGAACCAGACGTTGTTCGTGCCCCGCTGCCAGAGGATCCGGTAGATCGTGCACAGCTTCTCGCGGCCCGCGGGCTCGCCGCCGACCATTCCCGGTCCGCTGAAGATGTCGTAGTGCGCCACGCCGATTCCGGATCCTCTGAGCACGATCCGATCCGCATCGCCGCTCTTGTAGATGCTCGGGTCGGCGCGGCCGTGATCCGGACCGTACCGGTCCCACTCGTCCTCGCAGCCTTCCTTGCCCTCGTACCCGACGAACGCGCTCGAACCAGGCCCGCCCGAGATGCTGATCGCGGGCGTCGCCGAAAGGCTCGGACTCGACGACGCGGGCGAGCCGTCCGGCAGGTAGCCGTACGGATGAAGCCCGTCGGCGATGGTGAACTGCTGGAAGCGCCCGCTGCCACCGCGCTGCACGAACACGCCGGCGGAGCGGCCGGCGACCCAGATGTTGCCGTCCTCGTCAGCGGACGCTCCCATCACGTTCCCGGACGCGGACGACAGTCCGTCGCTTGAGAAATGCCAGCCTTCACTGTTCGGAACCATGATCACGTTGCCGGCGTGCCATGGACCTGCGTCGGGGCCAGCGTCCGTTCCGCCGTCGATGCCGCCGTCGCCGGCGTCCGGTGGCCCCGCGTCCACGCCGGCGTCGATGCCTGCGTCGAGTCCAGCGTCCGCCGGAGAGATGATGTCCTTCGATACGCCACTGCCGCTGCCGCAGGCGACTGCCACTGCAATCGCTGCCGCCGCGCCGGCCGCCGCAATGAACCAACGCATGCTATGGCCCCCTGTAGATCGCGACGGCGCCCGTGTAGCCGTCGTTTGCCCGGAATCCGACCAGCATGCGCCGGGTGGCGCCGTCGCCCGGGACGCCCAGGCGAACGTTGGCCACCGGCGCATTGGCGAGCGTCATGCCGAACGTCTCGGCCTGGTACTTCACGTTCACGTAATTCACGGCCCCTGTGGCGTCCCTGACGGGGACGTTGATGCGCGAGATGCCGAGCGCCCACTTCATTCCCGCCCAGAGACTGCGGTCGACGTCGAGGGCCAGCGACGAGATCTTCGGGCTGGCCATGCGGTCCGTCGCGTCCTCGAGGCGGTTGCCCGACGAGTCGATGCGGATGAGCCCGTTCGTGAACGAGCTGACCCAGGCCGTGCCGTCGTCCCGTGCCGCGATTGCGGACACGAGGTCGTCGACGCGCTGGTTCGGCATCACAAGATTGAGCCTGTTACGAATCGCGTCCCACTCCCCGACCTGATCCGGCCACAAGTCCCATCGCCGCGGAATCCCGGCCGGCGGAGCGGAACCATCCCACGGACCGGCTTCCGTCTCGGCTTGAGCGGTGAAGAAATCACCGCGCAGCGTGGCGATGCGGAACTTCGTCGTGCGAACGGATCCGCCCATCCACATGTCGTGGCTTATGGGGTCGATGTCGACGCCGTAGTAGTAGTCGGTAGCCCAGATCTCCTTGCCCGATGGGCACGAACCGGCCGCGTAGTCGAAATTGACGCTGCAGCCATTGATCGCCGGGTGCGAGTGTTCGCTTACCTGGCTGCACGAGCGGATGCCGTTGCAGGTTGGAACGTTGACCGCGTCCGCCTGGCCGGCGGCGAAACCGTGGTTGCTGCCGAACCAGATCAGGCTC
>Ga0209160_1002636_pt1 | contig 14876 bp, 20 predicted proteins | sample GraSoiAngelo_153_FD_186167 | JGI IMG/M metagenome (GOLD analysis project Ga0209160, IMG submission 186167) | Grasslands soil microbial communities from the Angelo Coastal Reserve, California, USA - 14_1009_12_40cm (SPAdes) (version 2) | ecosystem: Environmental > Terrestrial > Soil > Grasslands ...
AGCACCACGTCCACCACCGCCCCGTCCTCGGTCAGCCGCCGGGCGAGCGTGCAGCTCTTGTAGCACGCGATCCCGCCCGACACGCCGAGGACGACGTGCCGGCCGGCGAACGGCATCAGCTCTCTTGGCGCCGCCGCCGGACCAGCCGGTACTTGAGCCGCGCCCGCACCAGCTCGTCCAGGGCGCGCGTGGTGAGCTTCTGCTCCAGGTCGACCGAGCGGTCGCGCGGGAACTCATTCACGAACTTCGCGAACTTGGCCGCGACGAGCACGCCCAAGTACTTGTTCTGGGTTTGGGTGGCCACTTCGCTGGGGGTCACAATACGCATGTTCAGACCTTTTGTAAGGGTTTCGCCTTCGTTCGTCTCGCCTTCAACGCGGCCGCCTCGTCCTCGAGGGCTTGCGACAGCGCCTCCAGCTGCTCTTTCAAATCGTCCGTGCGCTCGGTGCGTCGCTTCTCGGCGTCGATGATCTTGCCGACCGTGCCGACCGCCGTCGCCAGCTTGTCATTGACGACGATGTAGTCGAACGCTGGCGCCTCCCTCAGCTCGCTCACCGCCCGCTCCAGGCGTCGGACCAGCGAGTCGGCGGACTCGCTCTCCCGCCGCTGCAGGCGCTGGATCAGGGCGCGGGGCGAGGGCGGCAACACGAAGATGCTCACGCTGGCCGGGGGAGGATACTGGGCCCTGATCTGGGCCGCCCCTTGCACCTCGATGTCGAGCAGCACGTGTCGGCCGAGGTCTTCCAACCGCTTCACCTCGCTCTTCAGGGTGCCGTACCACTCCCCCGCGTACTGGGCGCACTCGAGCAGCTCGTTCCGCTGCTTGAGCTGCTCGAACTTTTCCCGCGAGATGAAATAGTACGCCTTCCCGTTCCGCTCGCCCCGTCTCGGGGCGCGGGTCGTCGCCGAGATCGAGAAGCCGACGTCCTTGCGCGTGCGAACCAGTCGCTGGGCGATCGTCGTCTTACCGGCTCCGGACGGTGCACACAAGATGACCAGGAAAGGCGTCACTCGAGGTTCTCGAGCTGCTCCCGAAACTTCTCGAGCTCGCCTTTCATCGCGATGACCGTCTGGGTCACGCTCGCGTCGTTGGCCTTGGACCCGATGGTGTTCACCTCGCGCAGCAGCTCCTGGGCGAGGAAACCGAGCTGCTTGCCGACCGCCCCGTCCGCGGCGAGCGTCTCGCGGCACGCTGCGAGATGCGTGCGCAAGCGGACCAGCTCTTCGGTGATGTCCACGCGATCGGCCAGGAGCGCGACTTCCACCGCCAGCCGCTGCTCGTCCACCGACACGCCGGCCGCGAGCTCCGCCACCGCTTTCTTGAGGCGGGCCAGCTCCGCCGCGAGCCGTGCCGGCGCCCGCTCCGCGACGGCGCCCGCGCCCGCCTCCAGAGCATCGAGCCGCGCGGTGAGGTCCTTCGCCAAGGCCCGCCCCTCGCGTGCCCGCATCGCGAGGACCTCCTGCGCCGCCTGCGCCACGATCGGCTCCACCTCGCTCCACGCGGCTGCCGCAGCGCCGTCCGAGTGCGCGTTCAGCACGTCGGGCTGGCGGGCCACGAACGCGAGGTCGATCTCACCCTTGAGCTTGAGCTTCTTCTTGAGCTCGCTCGCCGCCGCCGGGCGATGTCCACGGCCACGGCACCGTCGGAGGGCGGCGCCTCGACCCACCGCGCCGTCACCACCACGTGGCCGCGGTCCAAGAGCTGCCGCAGCCGCTCGCGGACCTGGCCCTCGACCCCCGCGAGCTCGAACGCCAGCTTGAACTGGGGATTGTAATAGCGATGATTCACGGTGCGGATCTCGACCCGCAGCCGCCCGCCGAGCACCGTCCCGTCGGCCGAGCCGAACCCCGTCATGCTTCGCGGCACAGACATTAAGCTTAGCTAGCGGAACAACTTAGGTCAACTCACACACTCCGAGTCCACACGCTAAAGCGTGCGCTCGGCACGGCATTGCCCTTAAGGGCACGGCGCCCGTCAACTGTCAATTGGTGAACAGCCAGCGCACGCCGTAGAACTGGTAGCGACGCGGATAGTCGAGGCCGGGGACGTAGCTCCCGCGCATGCCGTTCATGTTGCGCTGGATCCAGAAGATCGTGACGCCCACGATCCTCACCTCGACGTTGGTTTCCATGAACGTGGCTCCGGGGAGCGCGAGCACGTTCCCGGCGGAGTCCACCCCTGCCGTGCCGCGGCTCCACGACTCCATGGCGATCTCTCCCCGCAGCGCGAAGATCCCGCTCTTATAGACGCGCCAGAACTTGGAGTAGAACGTGGCGGAGACGCGGGCGTGGTACGGTGGCTCGAAGTCGTTGCCGCCCGAGACGTAGGGATCGAAATACCAGCCGGCCAGGTGGAGACCGGGGAGCAGCTCCAGCGCGCCGTGCACAGTGAGATAGCTCGTGGCCTGGGTGGGCCCGAGGCCGCCGAGCGGTCGGAGCCCCGCCGGATGTCCCAGCGGCACGAAGGCGTCGCGCCGCGCCAGGCCGACCTCGAGCGCGACGCGGTGCCGGTCCCAGCGGACGGCGCCCGAGACGTCCGTCGTCCGCTGCGCGGAATCGGACGCGAGGGCCGGGGCCCCGAGGTCGTTCGCCCAGGCGACGTCGCCGTGCAGCGTCAGCCCGAGCGGCAACGCGAGGCCGGCCGCGAGATGGAGCCGCTCGCCGCTCCGCGAATTGCCATACCGGGCGTGGCGCGCGTCGGCGGCGAGCGTGAACGGCCGCAGCGGGATCCACGCGGCGGACCCTTCGATCTGCCATGGCCGATCCTCGTCCTGCGACCGGAACGTCACCCGGACGTGCCCGTGCCCCCAGCTCGAGCCCACCGCGAGCGCGCCTTGGGAGAGCGAGCGCCCGATCACCGCGCTGTCCGCGGCCGCGGTCGTCGTGACGAACGTCAGGTCGAGCCGCGGTCCCAGTCCGTCCTCGCGCGCCGCGGCGAACAGTCGAAAGATGCCGTCGCGGCGCTTGTATTCGAAGTGATCGGTGAGACCCGCCACGTCGGAGGGGCTGCGTTTCCAAGCCGAGCTCGCGACCTGATAGGACACGCCGACTCTCGGCGTCGGGAGGTACTCGGCCTTGAGCCACAGATCCACGCTGTTGAACGGGGTGCTCGAGCTGCTGCCGATGCCGGCGTTGTTGTTGTAGTCGGCGACCAGCGAGAGGCCCAGCCCCGAGCGCCAGCGGCGTTCGTACGACCCGCGATAGTTCGCCGTACTCGCCTGCCCCGTGGCGATCCGCACCTGCGAGGCCGTGGCGGTCGACTGCTGCCGCGCGGTGATGAGATACACGCGCAGCGTGGCCGGCAGGACCAGGACGTCGACCCGCTCGAGCGGCGCCAACGAGATCCGCCCGAGATCGAGGTAGACCGAGTCGCGCCCGAGCGGCAGGTAGGGGACGCCGTCCCAGTACACCTCCACCCCGGCGGGGCCGCGCCCGCCGTACAGCACGATTTCCGCCTGCCCGTAGAAGCCGCCCCGCGCGACGTACACCCCGGGGATGTGCCCGAGCAGATCGGCGAGGGTCTGCACGTTCGAGAACGCCAACGAGTCGGCGGGAAACGAGTAGCGCGTGCCGCGCGGCGACGGTCCCTCGGGGCGCGCCGCCGCGAACGCGGGGAGGTATGCGGGGGTGGTGTCGGGGCGGGCGGTCGTGTCGCGCCGCGCCGTGGTATCGCGCGCCGTCGTGTCGACCTGGGCGGCGGCACCTCCCGCGAGCGCGAGCAGCGTGGCCGCGCCGAGGAGCCCGCGGGTCACGCCCCCGCGCGCTTGAGGACGAATTCGGTGAAGAGGCGGACCCCGACGGCGGTCGGGCCTTTGGTTTGATGCGGCGGCTCGGTCTCGGTGTACGCGGTGCCGGCGATATCCAAGTGCACCCAGGGGAACCCGTTGACGAATTCGCGCAGAAACCAGCCGCCGGCGATCGTGCCGGCTCCCCGGCCGCCCGAGTTCTTGACGTCCGCGATGTCGGACTTCAAGAGCTCGCGATATTCCTCCCACAGCGGCAGCGGCCAGCAGCGCTCCCCCGCCCGCTCGCCGGCGTCCTGGACCTCGGCCAGCAGGGTCTCGTCGTTCCCCATCACGCCGATCGCGACGTGGCCCAGCGCCACCACCACGGCGCCGGTGAGCGTCGCCGCATCCAGCACGGCGGTGGGCTTGAAGCGGCGCACGTACGACAGCGCGTCGCACAGGATGAGCCGACCCTCGGCGTCGGTATTGATGATTTCGATCGTTTTCCCAAGGTGGCTCTTGATGACGTCACCGGGCTTCACGGCCGTGCCCGACGGCAGGTTTTCGGTGGACGGGATCAGGCCGATGACGTTGATCTTCGGCTGCAGGCGGCCGAGCGCCTCGAACGTTCCGAGCACCGCAGCCGCGCCCGACATGTCGAACTTCATATCCTCCATGTTCTGCGCCGGCTTGATCGAAATCCCGCCGGAATCGAACGTGACGCCCTTGCCGATGAGCGCCAGGGTCGCCCCGTCCGCGGCCCCCCGTCCGCGGTGCTCGAGCACGATGAAGCGCGGCTCCTGCGCGCTGCCCTGGGCCACGGCGAGCAGCGCTCCCATCCCTTCCTTTATCATGGCGGCGCGGTCCAGCACCGTCAGGCCGAATCCGTAGGCGGCGGCGAGCTGTTTCGCGCGGTCCGCGAGATAGCTCGGCGTGCACACGTTGCCGGGCTGCATCTGCAGGTAGCGGGCGAGCCGGTGGCCCGCCGCGATGGCGTCGCCGACCTTCTGGCCGGCGGCAACCTGGGTGGCCTCCTTCGCGTCGCACACGATCGCGACCGTCGCGACGTCCGGTTTGGGATCGTCCGGGGCGGCCTTGAGCTCGGTGAACGCCCAGGCGCCCTGCCCTGCGCCTTCCACGATCACCTGGCCCAGGTCCTTCGCGGCGAGGCCGTTGCGCGCCTCGGTGGCGACCGCGAACGCGAGCTGCGTCGCTCCCAACACGCGCGCGCGCTTCGCCGCCACCGCCGCGGCGCGTCGGATGCTCGAGCGCGTCACCTCGCCGCTCTTTCCCACGCCCACCAGCAGGATGCGCCGGGCCTTGCCGCCGCTCGGGTAGAGCAGCAGCGACTCGTCGCGCTTGCCCGTGAAGTCTCCGCTCGAGACGGCGCGGGCCAGCCCGCCATCGGCCGCGCGATCGAGCTCGGCGAGGGATGCGGGCAGGGCGGCGCCCTGCGCCAGCGCCACGGCGAGCAGGGGAGTGTCGACCTGGGGGAGCGGCGCGGTGACGAGCGTGCTGGTGATCTCAGACATGGTCGATGACGCATTCGGCGAACTGCGAGGTCGAGACCTCGGTGGCGCCCGGCATCTGGCGCGCCAGGTCGTACGTGACGCGCCGCGCCCCGATCGCGCCCGAGAGCCCCCGGACGATCGCCTCCGCCGCGTCACTCCAGCCGAGCTCCTCGAACATCATGGCTCCTGAGAGTACCACCGCCCCAGGATTCACTTTGTCGAGGCCGGCGTACTTCGGGGCCGTGCCGTGCGTCGCTTCGAATACCGCGAACCCGTCGCCCACGTTGCCACCGGGCGCCATGCCGAGCCCGCCGATTTGTGCGACGCAGGCGTCGGAGAGGTAGTCACCGTTGAGATTCGGCGTGGCGATCACGGCGTATTCTTCCGGGCGCAGCAGCACCTGCTGGAACATCGAGTCCGCGATGCGGTCCTTGATCACCACCTTTCCCTTTTCCCCTTTCCCCTTTCCCGCCTCTGATTCGGAAATCGTCTGACCGTCGAATTTTTCACGTGCGACCTCGTAGCCCCACTCGCGGAACGCCCCTTCCGTGAACTTCATGATGTTGCCCTTGTGCACGAGTGTGACCGAGGGGCGGCGCGCCTTGATCGCGTACTCGATCGCCTTGGCGACGAGGCGCTGGGTGCCGAACCGGGACATCGGCTTGATGCCCAGGGCGCTGCCGTCGCGGATCTTGGCGCCGAACTGGTCACGCAGAAACGCGAGCAGCCGGGTGGCCTCGGGGCTCCCGGCCGCGTACTCCACCCCGGTATAGACGTCTTCGGTGTTCTCGCGATAGATGACGACGTCGAGCTTCTCGGGCTCCCGCATCGGGCTCGGCACCCCGGCGAAGTAGCGCACCGGCCGGATGCAGGCGTAGAGATCGAGCAGCTGGCGCAGGGCCACGTTGAGGGAGCGGATCCCGCCGCCTACCGGGGTCGTGAGCGGTCCCTTGATGGCGACGCGGTGGCGGCGGATGGTGTCGAGCGTCTCCTCGGGCAGCCAGTTGCCCGTCTGCTTGAACGCCTTCTCCCCCGCGAGCACCTCCAGCCACTCCACCCGGCGCTTGCCGCCGGAGACCTTCTCGACCACGGCGTCGAACACGCGACGCGATGCGCGCCAGATATCGGGCCCGGTGCCGTCGCCTTCGATGAACGGGATCACGGGCCGGTCGGGCACGACCCAACGGCCGTTCGTGAAGTCGATGCGGTCCCCCATAGAGGCTCCAGTCTACACGGCCCAGCCGGGGTTGCGCCAGCCGAACGGACGCGCGTAGACTTGAAAATCATGCGACGCGCCGCCGCCCTCTCCGCCTACGCCCTCGCGGCCGCCTGCTGGCTCGCGGGCGGCCCGGGCGGTGTGACGCTCGATGCGCTGCTCGCCTGCCGCCACCATCAGGCGCACCACACGCACGGCGGACACGCGGGCACGCCGTCGGGTGGTCCGTGCTTCTGCAGCGAGATGACCGACACCTCGGACGTAGCGGTCTCGGTCGCCGTACCCGCGCCGCTGGCGACGCCGCTAGACATCGCCGTCGAGCGTCGCGTCGCCGACTCGCCTTCCCCCTTCCCCCTCCCCCCTTCCCCGTCGTTCGCTCCCGAATCTCCGCCGCCCAACTTACTCGCCTGACCTGATCCCGTAGCGTCTCACACAATTCGGAGGAGGGGCATCATGCGCAGCGCGCTGTGCAGCGTTCTGCTTTGCGGCGTGGCGTTCGGGGCCGCCGCGCAGGAGCGGGAGGTGACGTTCGAAGAAACCCCGCCCGTGACCATCACGGGGTTCGCCGTGGGCCGGGCGGACTACGATCGGGTGGCCCGCACCAACAGCTTCACGGCCGGGAAGATCGGGCTCAGCCTGTTCAAGCCCGTCGGAGACGCCTACTTGTTCGCGCAGCTCACGACGGCCGCGGACGGCGGCGCGACCGCCACGGAAATCGACAATCTGCTGGTGAGCTGGACGCCCCGGACCGCGAATCGTTGGACCCTGGCGTTCGGCCGATTCGACGCGCCGATCGGCTTCGAGCGCGACGACGAGCCGCTCAACCTCATCCCCACGAATTCGTTCAACTTCACCTACGCGCGGCCCGGCAAGCTCACCGGGGTCGAGCTGCATTACACCGCGTCGCCGCGGCTCGAGGCGTGGGCCATCGCGGCGAACGGCTGGGACGTGACCGTGGACAACAATCGCGGCAAGACCGCCCTGGTCGGTGCCCGGTACATCCCGATTCCCTGGGTGACCGTGGGCGTCACGGGCATTTACGGACCGGAGCAGGCTGGGAGCGTGCCGGGGCGAGCGGGAACGTGACCTGGCGGGGCATCGCCGGCACGGTGTTCTTCCGCCTGGCGCGCCACGTCGGCGTGACTGCGCGCTACGATCAAATGGAAGACACCGACGGCCTGCTCACCGGCACTCCGCAAATCCTGCGCTCCGCGACCGTCGGCCCGATGTGGTACTTCAGCAGCGCTCGCGAAGGAATTTTCAGCAACATCGAGCACACCCGCTTCCACCTGCCGCAGATCGCGCTGCGTGCCGCCGTTCGGGCCGATTGGTCGTCCCGGCCGTTCTTCGCGGACGCGGGCGGTGCGCTGCAGGGATCGAACACCACGGGCGTCCTCGAGCTCGTGTACGTCTTCTAGGCGGAGGGACTTTATGTCGTACGACCTGCGACGCGCCGACGCCCGCATCAAGTGGCTCGTCACCTGCCTGCTCGCCACGCTCGGCCTGTCCTACGTGTTCGGCGCGGTGATGGTCGCGTTGTACGCGGGCTTCACCCCCGAGCGCGTGGCCGCTACCTACGCCGGTCCCGGGATGACGATGCAGATGCCGCCCGAGACCACGATGACCGTGACACGTCCCATGTCCATGACCGATTTCGCCCGGCCCGAGACCCATGCGGTCGACACCAACCTGTTGATTCAGGACACGCACGTGCACGTGCCAATGTACGGAGTGATCGCGGCCGCCCTGTCGCTGGTGGTTCTTGGGTTGGCGCTCCCGCAGGCGTGGGCGCTCGGCCTCATTACCCTGCTCTTCGCCGCGCCGTGGCTCGATTTTGCCGGCATGTGGCTCACCAAGTTCGCCTCACCGCATTTCGCGATCGTCACGCTGGCCGGTGGCTGGGCCATGGGCGCCGGTTACACGATCGTGGCGACGCTGGCCGTGAAACAGATGTGGTTTTCCCAGGTAGAGGAAAGGAGTTGACATGAAGCCGCTGATGCTCGTCGCAGTGCTCGCGACCGCCTTGCACATCACCCCCGTTGTGGTGCTCGTGAAGCGTCCCGACGCCGTGCAGGCATTGCTCCCCGGGGCCGATGCCTACCTCGCACGCGAGGTGCATCTGAGCAACCGCGACGCCCACCGGCTCCACCAGGTTGTGGATTGGAGCCCGGAAGACGGCGTCCTGACCCTGTACACCGGGAAGGCGGGCGCAACCACGGTCGGCGCGCTCGAGTTCGTACGGGTGGACAGCCCGCACGGGCCGATCGAGGTGGCGGTCGGATTCACGCCGCAGGGCGCGGTGCGCGGGGTGATCGTCACGAAGGCGACGGTCGAGACGAAGCCATGGGTGCTCGAAGCCGTCGCCGCGGGCCTCACCAACCACTACCGGGAGCTCAAGCCTGGGGAGGCGCCGCGGGGCGCCGCCGCGCTCACCGGGCACGCCGGCAGTCTCGCCCAGTACATTGCAGGAGAAGTGGACAAGGGCGTGGCCCGGGCGCTCGCGGCCTACGGGACCTTCTACAGGAGCGCGAAGACGTGAACAATCCCGGTCGCTGGGGCGTACGCACACTGATGATGAGACCCGTCTATCTCGGCATCGCCCTCGTCGCTGCCGGCAGCGCGGCGTGCCCCGGTCCCGACCTGCTCGGGACCCGCGGCATCGCCATCGGCCACACCGGCGGCACGGGGGGCGACGTGCTCGCCTTCAGGGTCCAGCCCAGCAGCTTCACCGCGGGTAACATCATGACGCCGGCGGTGCAGGTCCAAGTCCAAGACACGCTGGGCAATGTGGACACGAGCTTCACCGCCAGCGTGACGGTGGCGATCGGTACCAATCCGGTGGGCGGGAGGCTCGCCGGCACCCCGTCCGTGGCGCCGGTGAACGGCGTCGCGCTATTCGGGGATCTGAGCATCGACAAAGCAGGAACAGGCTACACGCTGAGCGCGACCGCACCGGGAGCGACGGGCGCCGTCAGCGCCTCATTCGACGTCATCGCAGCCACCGGGAGCGCCCCCGCGAGGTAGCGGCGGCGCTATTGCACGGGTCCCTACGCGCTGGCGAGGTAGGGCTCGTTCCAGGCGATCTCAAACAATCCGTTGCAGCGGTGGCACCGCATGTTCGGCACCTCGCCTTCGAGTCGCGCGCGGTCCCGGCAGTTGGGACACACGGCGTACCGCGGGCCCCACGTCACCGGGAAGCGTGGCGCGTTCTTGGGCGCCGGCACGACGGTCCAGCGCTGCGCCGGTGTCGGCGACAACTGCAGCTCCCCCCGGGGAAGTGAGACCGGCTTCCCTCTCACGTCCACTGTCGCCTCGCTCGATGTGAGCTTGAGGATCCGGTACCACGCCCCGCGGCGCAGCGGCGTTTTCACGTTTTCCTTGAGGCGGGCCCACTGGAATGCTTGCATCGTGCTGCCTCGGGCTCTGAGAGGGGCAGGAGATAGCTTGCCGAAGCTACGGTAGGCGGGCAACCCCCGCGGGCGCGGTGGCCCAGCTCACGCCGGGCCACCGTGAGACGACACTAGTCGCTAATGACAGGTCCCGCTGCCCGCATCCCGGAACGAAGACCCTGCGACGGGAATGAACTCCCACGTATAGCCGCCGTCGTTGAGCGTCAGCTTCAGCACGCCGAAGCTGGTGTTGTCGCGGACCTCACTGTTGGCAATCGGCGTCCCGAAAGGATACCCCTTTTCGCTGCCGCCGGTCCCCACGATGAACTCGCGCACGCCACGCACCGGATCCGCGACACCGGTGGGCGTCTGCGGTGCGAAGCGCTCGTAGGTGTGCTCGTGTCCGCTGACCACCAGCTCCACGCCGCCATCATACAGCACCTGCCACGCGGGCTGCATGCCGGTGGAGCTGCCATGCGTGGTGCCGGAGCTGAAGCGCGGGTTGTAGACGTAGGCGACCGTGCAGGCCGCCCCCGCAGCGGCGAGATCACTCTTCAGCCACGCGAGCTGAGCGGATCCGGCCGTGATGTCTACCCGGCTGTTGAGGGCGACGACGTGCCAAGGGCCGAGGTTGTAGCTGTAATAGCCCTTCCCGGGCTCGCCCGCGGCGCTCCCGAAGTAGGCGAAGTAGGGCGCGGCGCCGGACGTGTTGTAGTCGTGGATGCCAGGTGTGGGACGCGTGCGCGCCTTGTGACGGCCCCAGGTCGGGTTGTAGCAGTTCGCGAAGTCGCTCACCGACCCGTTGGGGTAGGCGTCGTCTCCGGCCGTGAATACCGTTCCGTCAATGCCGTCCAGCAACGCCGCCGTGGCTTCGTCTCCTGAAGAGCTGCAATTCGCAATGTCCCCCGCTCCGACGAGGATCGCGCCGCCCGGAGGCGGGGGCGGTGGCGGGGGGGGCGGCGGCGGCGGCGGCGGCGGTGGGGGCGGTGGGGGCGGTGGGGGCGGCGCGTCGTGGCAGCTCCCCGAGCCCGTATCCGTGAAGCTGCCGCCCGCTACGGGCACGAACTCCCACGTGTACGCGCCCGTACCGTCGGTGCTGAGTGTGAGCTTCAGGACGCCGTAGGTCGTGCTGTTCTGGACCTCGCTATTCGGGGCCGGCGCACCGAGCGGGTCGTGAGCCTCGCCCCCCGTCCCGACCACGAACTCGCGGATACCGTATGAAGGATCGAGGGTACCGTCAGGTGCCTGCAGGGCGAAGCGTTCATAGTTCTCGTAGTGAGCACCGACCACGACCTCTGCACCGGCGGCGTACAGGTCGTCCCACAGCGGCTTCACCGCCGAGTTGCTTTGGGCGGAGGTGCCCGAGAAGAAGCGCGGGTGATGCCAGTAGGCAACCGTGCAGCGCCTGGGGCTCGCGGTGAGATTGGCGCGGAGCCACTGCTCCTGAGCCGAGCCCGTGGCAGTCGAGATACCGCTGTTCAGCACCACGACGTGCCAGTCGCCCAAGTCGTAGCTGTAGTAGCCCTGGCCGGGTGTCCCAGCTGCGGCGCCGAAATAGTTGAAGTACGGTTGGGCGCCCCCCTGTTTGTACTCGATCTCGCCCGGCGTCGGGCGGGTGCGGGCCTTATGGCGGCCCCATGTCGGGTTGTAGCACTTGTTGAAGCGATCTTTGGCGCCGTTGTCGTACGCGAGGTCGCCGTCGGCGAAGACCGTGCCGGGGATCCCATCGAGCAGCGTGGCCGTCGCGGCGTCGTTGCTGTTTCGGCAGGTCGCGACGTTGCCCGCGCCGACGAGTACTTCCCCGCCAATCAAGCTCACGGTCACGTCGGGGCTCACGGCTGAGCGTGGCGCGGCGGGCTGGGTGTCGGTGTTGCAAGTGGTCACAACGAGCGCGACGGCGATGCCGAGCGCGGGTCGGACGGCGGTACAGCGGTTGGGCATACGCGGGACCTCGGGCCACGGGTTTGGGGTGGGCGACGCTGTCGCGGATTGGAACTGCACAACCCGTGCGTCGGCGGCGCGGTTATGCAAATGCTTGCCTCTGCTACTGTTGTGGCGCGAGATGGGACGGCGGGTGCTGCAACGTTTCGACGAAAGCGATGGGCACCGCGCGGCGCGCGCGCCACAGCGGGTGTTGTCAGGTGCCCGAGGAGAGAGTCGAACTCTCACGGGGTTGCCCCCGGGGGATTTTGAGTCCCCTGCGTCTGCCATTCCGCCACTCGGGCGCGGTTTTGCCGGGGACTAACTTAGCTGCGCACCGGGCGCAGCGGCACCCTCACGGCCCGACCTCTGCAACGTTGGATAGCTCTCCGAAGACGGCGTCGCGATTCAACGTTCCCCGAAACGCCACGACCTGAAACTGATAGCTCGTCCCGGGCGTGAGCCCGACGACCGTGCAGCTGCGGTGCGCGCCGATCCGCGTGCCGGGCACCGGCGTGGCGCAGCTGCCCCGGGTCACGGGGAGCGCCGAGCCCCACGAAATCGGGGCCACGCTGTAGCGGAAGTCATAGCGGGCCGATCGGCCCGTGCCATCGTCCACTTCCGTGAACGCAAGCGTCACCGAGTCCGGCGTGACGGCAGCCACCGCCAGGTCGGTGATCGTTCCCGGCGACCCGGGGGGAGGGCCGGCGGGCGAGCCGGCTGCGCGGCCGCCTTGGTCGAGCTGACACGAGGTGAGTGCTGCGAGCCCCACAATCAAGGCGGCTAGCCTGCGGTGCATGAATCTCCCTTGGCAGTGGCTACGACCGTGAACCGGGCTCTGGTGCTGCGCGTCACAGTGTTCGAGCGTCAGACGTCCCATGATTGTCCCCCGGCCCACGAGGCTCCGGGGGCGCCCTAGCCGACACTTGCCTCTTACCTACGGGAGGGCGCAATGACTCATCTGGAGCAGTGGGCCAGAGTCCGGGCTCGGACGAATTGCCAGCTGCGTCGCGGCGCCTGGTATCGCGTGGTCCAGCTCGCTCCGGTCGACGTCGTCCTCGAGGTCAATCGCCAACCGCTGCGCGTACCGCGGCCATTCGTGCAGGTCGTGCCGATCCGTCCCCGCCTCTGGTCGGTCGTGCCGCGACTCCGCAACGCCGCCGCGCCGCCGGAGAGCTGGGGGCCGCGCTACGGCGTCTGTCCGCGCTGTACCAGTCGCGCACCGCTCCCCGAGCGATCCATCAGCATGCGCTGCCCGACCTGTGACATGGTGTCGGTGATCGGCTGGTCCGACGCGCATTGGCGCGTGTTCGAGATCCTGTCGGCGACGCCTGCCGGCAGACTGATCGCCAAGGCGCACGGCGCCGCCAAACGGCTGCGACTGGGCGGCGCGGGAGAGCGATGAGCTGATCGGGCCGGCCAAGCCGGTCGGTCAATCGCCGCATGTTGCGTGCCCGGTTCGTGCGCGGCGCCGGGGTGAAGGGCTGTTTGTTGCGGTCGTGCAACGAAATACCGCTGGTGACTTTACCTCGCGCTACGGGCGCCTGCGCACCCCGCGGCGCGGCCCCACCCCTTGCTGGCGGCGCTGTTGCTGGCGGTGGCGGATCAGTTCGGCCACCTTGTCTTGAAACCGCCGCCGCTCCTCCTGATAGCGCGCCCGCTGCACCGGCGTGAGGTAACGCTGCATCTCGCGATCCTCGTCGCGATTGATCTGCAGCAGTTTGAGCTGGTTCTCCTGCCGCTCGTTCATCAGTTGCTTCACGTGGTCTTCGTTGGGCGTCCCCGCGGACAGCTCGGCGTTCAGGTCCTGGTTGATCCGGCGCTGCCGCACCCGCACCGGCTGGCGCTGCTGCTCGAACCGCTGCTCGGTGGCCTGGACCTGCGCGGTTTGCTGGTCGCTCAAGCCGAGGGTCGTGTGCACATGCTCGTTCCAGCGCTGCCGGATCTGCTCGCGCAGCTGGTGAGCTTCGGCTGCGTCGGCTGGGATCGCACCCGAGTCGCTCTGCTCCTGCGCCCCGAGTGCCGGCGCCAGCGCGATCATGAGAATCCACGCGAGCCGCCGCATCATCCCTCCAGCGACCGGAGCAGCTCGCGCAACTGGTGAGCTGTGAGGTCGTCGAGGCTCTCGTCCGCGGGATACGCCGGCGCCGCCTCGTCGGTCGGTTTATCCACGATTTCGAGCAGCTGCTGCAACTGATCGGTCGACAGGTCGCTCAGGCCGGCCGCGGCCGGTTCGCCGCCCGCCGATGCCAACCCCTGCGAGCGCCACAGCGCCCGCGTCACGGCGCCGGCGGCGAGCAGCAGCACGACGGTCGCCGCCACCTTGAGCCACGCCGGCTGCATCGAGACCCGGGTCGCCACGCTCACACGCGGCGCTTCCCGCAGTCGCGTCACCACCGCGTGCGCGGTCCGCTCGACGTCCAGCCGCTCGGCGGCTCGAGCTCCGAGTCGCTGTGCGAGTTTTTCCAGCTCGTGTTCGTTCACGCCACATACTCCTTCAAGCGTTTGACGGCGTGGTGGTAGTGCACCCGCGCGGCGCCGGGCGAAGTCCCCAGGGCCGCCGCGATCTCTTCGTACTCGAGCCCATGCTGTGCCCGCAGCAAAAATACCTCCCGCTGCATCCGCGACAGCCGCCCGAGGCCTTCCCGCAGTCTCCCCTCCGCTTCGCCCGCCACCGCTCGCTCGTGGGGATCGCCGTCGGTGGCCCGCAGCTCGTCGGGCAGCGCTACGACCTTGGTGCGCCGCGCCCGCCGAGCCGCGTCCTTGAGGACGTTGCCGCCGATTGTTAGGAGCCAGGTGCGGAACCGGCACTGGCCCCGGAACCGGCCCACGCCCCGGAACGCCCGGATGAACGTCTCCTGCACCAGATCGTCCAGATCCGCGTCGGGCGCGCCCGCGCTCGCGAGAAAGCGCGCGAGCGCGCGAGCGTGCCGACGGACCAGTTCGGCCGCGGCCGGCTCGTCACCGCCTTGCCAGGCGGCAATCAGCGCCGCATCGGTCGGCACCGCGGCGACGGGCTCGGCGTGGGGCATGGCGCTCCGGACGGTGGACGGGAGTGTGCCGGAAATATTAAGGCGGTCACCGCGTTCGACCGCCCTTGACCGCCTTTGACCCC
>Ga0209160_1002639_pt1 | contig 14864 bp, 14 predicted proteins | sample GraSoiAngelo_153_FD_186167 | JGI IMG/M metagenome (GOLD analysis project Ga0209160, IMG submission 186167) | Grasslands soil microbial communities from the Angelo Coastal Reserve, California, USA - 14_1009_12_40cm (SPAdes) (version 2) | ecosystem: Environmental > Terrestrial > Soil > Grasslands ...
CAGCAGAAACAGGAGCCCGATCGCGCCCAGCCACACGATCTGCCGCCGGCGCTCGGGCGCCGTGACGCCCAGCGTGGCGAGGAGCACCACGGGCAGCCCGAGATACTCCGAATGGAACTTGAGCCCGTTCGAGCCCCAGTACGTGTCCCAAGACCGACCAACGAAGTTCTTGATAAAGAACTCGGGGACGTGGTCCCACGGGATGGCGAATGAGGTAGACCCCTCGAATCCGTGGTACCCTTGCGCGCGGGGCGAGAACGGGATGTACTCGAAGAACGGCACGATCTGAATCGCCGCGACCCCGAAGCCGACCAGGACGGCCGCGAGCGCGAGGCCGAGACGCAGCACGCGCTCCCCTCCCCCGCTGTCGCGCGACTCCTCGAACGTGAGATAGAGCGCGAACAGCCCCGCGACGATGAGCGAGTAGTACGCGAGCTGGAAGTGGCCGAGCAGAGACAGGGCGGTCGCTGCGGCGAGCAGCACGTAACCGGCCCAGCGGCGCTCGCGCAGCGCCAGCACCAACGCGAGCAACAGCAACGGCAGCATGGTGGAGGCGAACAGTTTGCCGTCGTGTCCCGGGGACGGATACGAGGCGATCAAGCCAGTCAGCTCGTAGGCGAGCCCCCCGACGACCGATCCGGTCCACCCGACCTGCAAGCGCCGCAGCAGCAGGTACGTGAACAGCCCCGCGAGGATGTAGTGCACGAAGAAGCTCAGGTTGCCCGCGGTCGTCACCGGCACCACGAAGCGCAAGAGCCACGTGGGATAGAACACGTCGCCGCTCCCCGCGGCGACAAAGGGCAACCCTCCGAAGATCTCCGGATTCCAAAGCGGCAAGTGGCCGCTCCGCTTGAACCACTCGGCGCTCCATGCGTGGAACGAAAAGCCTGCGGTGTACTGATCGCTGCTCACGGGATTCGCGAGCCACATCCCGGTGAGCATGGGCAGCGACAGGATCACCGGCCACAAGGCGAAGGCGACCGTAGCGAGCGCCGTGGGGCGTGCCGGTTCGTAGGAAGGCCCCGCAGCGGCGGGCCCTGGATCGCTCACGGAACGGACTCCTGTGGACGGTGGCGCAGCGGAAGGGTGAGGAGCGCGGCGGCCCCTTCCAGGACGGTCAAGAGTACGCGCGATGCAAGGCTCACGGCGAGCGCGCCACCCGAGCCCAGAAACGGCGCGAGGAGGCCGATAAGCACGAGCTCACGCACCCCTACCCCGCCCGGGGCGAACAAGGCCAGCAGGCCGAGGACGTAGCCGAGCGTGAAGGCGGCGACGGCGCTCATGAGCGGCAGGGGCGTCCCGGGGACGAGGCCTCGCGCCAGCATCCAGAACGCCGCACCGTACGTCCACCAGCTCAGGATGGTGAGCAGTGTGCTCGCGAGCACGGCGCTGAGGGCGAGCGGCTCGAGCGGGGGCGTGGCCTTGACCAGGCGACCCAGCCAGGCAGCCGTGGGACGCCACGCCAGCGCGCCGATGGTGACTACGGCTGCCAGGCCCGCCGCCGCGAGACGCAGCGGCGGGGCGCTATGCGGCGCCGCCGCGGCGACGACCGCCACTCCGCTGCCGAGCGACACGGCCTGGATCACGAAGGCGGATGCGGCCGCCGGACCCGGCTGGACGCCGGCCCGCTGCGCGAGCACCACCAGGCCGGCGACGCTCCACACCTTTCCCGGGACGTAGCGGCCGAGGTTGGCCAGGCTCCAGGTCCGGGCCGCGGCGGCGAAGCCGAGGCGCTGGTGCCACCCAGCCAGGATGCGGCGCCAGGACTCGATCTGCATGACGTAGGTCGCGAACACCGTGAGGGCGGAGGCGACGATCCACGCCGGCGTGACCGTCAGCGCGACGTGGAGCGAGCGGAACTCCGTCCAGTTGCGCGCGATCGAGCGGGCGACGAAGGCCACGACCGCCAGCGTGACGAGGCCCTGAGCGGCCCAGAGCCACCGCCGTGCGTTTGTCAGCTCAGGCCTTGACGAACTTGTAGGCGACTGACCGCGCGAGCATCCACCAGGGCGCCGGAATCGGTGGATAGAAGTACGTGCCGCCCCAAGCCACGAGGCGGAACCCGTTCATCTCGCCCAAGCGGCTGATCGTCTGGCGTGTCCAGCTGTAGATGTGCCCCTGCCTGTCCGGGACGCGGAAGAGATTCCAGATGATCTCCTTCACGTGATAGGGATTGGGCACGGAAACCATCCACACGCCACCGGGCTTCAGGACTCGGTAGATCTCGCCGGCTGTGCTGTACGCCGTGGGCGTGTGCTCGAGGACCTCGACCATGAAGACGTAGTCGAACGAGGCATCGGGAAACGGCAGCCCGCTCGTGATGTCGTGAATCAAGATGTCGGGAGCGGCGAACTCGGGGGCGATGTCGAGTCCCTGATACTTGACGTCGCGCGGCAGGTACTTGCGCAGGTCGCCGTTGCGTGAGCCGATGTCGAGCACCGCGCTGCCGGGGCGTACCTGCGCCAGCTGCATGTGCTTGCGAAACCGCATCCGCTCTTCGCCGGCGTTGCGCCAGTCGTGGCGTTCGCTGTAGAACTTGGTGAGCTCGGGTGACGCCGGAGCGACGCGATTGGCCATGGGTCGGAAAACTACCATGGCTCGAAACCCGTGGAAAGTCGTAGCTTTGGGCAACCTCCATGCGCATCCTCCACCTGGTCACGGCGTTCCCGCGCGCTCCGGACGACGTGATCGTCCCGTGGCTGGTCGAGCTCCTGAAGCGACTCCAGGTCGCCGGACACGAAGTGGAGGTATTCACCTCGTCCTATCGAGGCGCCCCGGACCAGGTGGTGAGCGGGATTCCCGTGCACCGATTTCGGTACTTTCCGCGCCGCTGGGAGCGCCTGACGCACGAAGAGGCCGCGCCCGACCGGATGCGGCGGGCGCTCTTGTACCGCGTGATGGCGGTCTGCTTCGTGGTGGCCGGCATGGTCGCGGCCTGGCGGCTGTGCCGGCGCCAGCGCTACGACGTCATCCACGTGCATTGGCCCTTTCCCCTGGCGCTGTTCGGCTGGGCCGCGCAACGGGCTCGCCCTGCCGCCCTCGTCACCACGTTTTACGGAGTGGAGTTACGGTGGGTGAAGACGGCGATGCCGTTTCTGCGGGGATTCCTGAAGTGGGCGGCGCGGCGCTCCGACCGGGTGGTGGCGATCTCGTCGTACACCGCCGACGAACTGCGCGAGCTCGTCCAGGTGCCGATCGAGGTGATTCCGTACACGACCAGCCTGCCGACGCCGGCGCCCCGCGCCGGCCACCGGACCGCCGGCGCACCCTTGACGGTGCTGTTCGTGGGCCGGCTCGTCGAGCGCAAGGGCGTGGGCCACCTGGTGGATGCCGCGAGTCGGCTGCTGCCCAGTGTGGACGTCCGGCTGGTGATCGTGGGGGACGGTCCAGAGCGGGCCCGGATCGAGGCCCGGATCCGGGAGCAAGGTCTCGACGGACGGATCGTGGTGCGCGGCCGGGTGTCAGAGGCCGAGCTGCAGGCCGCGTACGCGGCCGCGGACGCGTTCGTGCTGCCGGCCGTGGTGGACCGGCGCGGCGACACCGAGGGGCTGGGGGTCGTGCTGCTCGAGGCGATGAACCACCGCGTGCCCGTGATCGCCAGCGCCATCGGCGGCATCACGGACATCGTGGAAGACGGTGTGTCGGGCTTGCTGGTGCCGCCGGGCGACGCGACGGCGTTGGCGGCCGCCCTGGAGCGACTGGCCCGCGCCCCTGACCTGTCCGTGAGCCTGGGAGACGCGGGGTACCGGCGGCTCCATGAGCGCTTCAGCTGGGAAGCGATCACCCGTCGCTGGGTGGAGGTCTACAACGCGGCGGTTGCGCGCCAGCGCTAGCCGTCGCGCGGCCCTCCGTCCCCGCCGGTCGGCCGGTCCGGCGGTCGCCGCAGCGCCCGCACCTCCTCGCGCACCCCCGCGAGCATCTCGCCCACGAACCCGAAGCCGAACAGCATCAGGCCGGCTAGGACGAGCAGCAGCACCAGATAGAGAAACGCCCGGTTGCCCTGTTGGTACACGTAACGCTCGATCAGCGCGTAGACGGCGACCAGAAAACCGAGGAAGATGAGCGCGGCGCCGGGCACGCCGAAAAAGAGCAGCGGTTTGCGCCCGAACCGGAGCTGGAACCACACCGACATGAGGTCCAGCACGCCCACCGGGATGCGCCCGAGCCCGAACTTCGACTTCCCCGCCCGGCGCGGCAGCAGCGGCACCGGGCGCTCGGCGAGTCGGAACCCCTGTGCCGCGCCGATGACCACCATGAAGCGATGCCAATCGGGCCGGGTGGTGAGGCCGTCCATCACCTCACGCCGGTACGCCTTGACCGAGTTCAAGTCGGTGACCCGGACGCCGAACAACCAACGGCACAGCCCGTTGTAGACCCAGGACACGAAGCGTTTCTCGTAATGTCCCTGCTTGGTACCGGTGACGATGTCGGCCGTGTCGTCGAGGATCGGCTGCACCAGGGAGGGGATGTCGCTGGGCCGGTATTGCAGGTCGGCGGGATAGAACACGAGGACGCGGCCGCGGGCGGCGTCGCCCCCCGACGCCAGCGCGTCGGCGATGCCGCGCTGGCTGCGGTGCGTGACCACCCGGACGAACGGGTGCTTGGCCGCGAGCTCGCGCAGCGTGTCCGGGGTGGCATCGCGGCTGCCGTCGTCGATGATCACCACTTCACAGGTGTACGGCAGGGGCAGCAGCGCCTCGCGCGCCTGGCGCACGAATTCCGGCAGATTCTCGGCTTCGTCCTTGGCGGGCACGAGCACGCTCACCTCGGGAGTGGCCGTCCCCGTGGCGAGGCTCATAACCGCTTGCGCATGCGAGCGGGCAGGATGCTCAGCTGGTCGCGGTACTTGGCGACCGTACGCCGGGCGATCTTCACCCCCCGCTGCGCGAACATCTCGACGATCTGCTGGTCGGTCAGGGGGTTCTTGGGATCTTCGTCCCCCACCATCTTCTGAATCTGGGCCCGGATGGCGCGGGCGCTCGCGTCCTCGCCGGTGGTGGTGGAGAGGCCGCTCGAGAAGAAGAACTTGAGGGGCAGGAGCCCGCGCGGGGTCTGGACGTACTTCTCGTTCGTCACCCGGCTCACGGTGCTCTCGTGCATGTTGATCACATCCGCGACCTCGCGCAGGGTGAGCGGCTTCAGGTATTCCACGCCCTTCTCGAAGAAATCGCGCTGGCGATCGACGATGAAGTTCATCACCTTCAGCATCGTCTGGCGCCGCTGCTCGATTGCCTGGATCATCCAGTGCGCGCTGTTCATGCGCTGGTTGATGAACTCCTTGTTCTCGCCCTGGAACTTCTTTTTGTCGCGCGCGATGTCCTGGTACGTCTTCGAGATCCGCAGGCGCGGCAGCCCCGCGTCGTTGAGGAAGACCTTGTACTCCCCGTCGATCTTTTCGACCACCAGGTCCGGAATGATGTACGCGTCGTTGGCCGCCGAGTGCTGCAGGCCCGGCTTGGGGTCGAGTTTGGCCAGTTCGTCGGCGACCTTCTGCACTTCGGTGGCGTCGAGCCCGAAGCGCTTGCCCAAGTCGCTCCAGCGGTGCGCCTTCAGGTCGTCGAACGCGTCGCGCACCAGCCGGTGCGCCAACGTGTCGGTCTCGGCGCGTGCCTCGAGCTGGAGCAACAGGCACTCGCGCAGATCGCGGGCGCCTACCCCGGGCGGATCGAGCTTCTGGATGATACGGAGCATCTCCTCGGCTTCGGAGGTCGTGAACAGCTGCGGCTGGACGTCCTGCTCCGACTCGGCCGCGTGCTCCTCCAGCAGCTGGTTCGCGCCGCGCACGATCTCTTCGAGCGTGGCGCCGAGGTAGCCGTCCTCCGCGATGTTCCCGATGAACTCCTCGGCCAGGAGCTGCTGGCGGGGCGTCAGGTCGAGCAGCCGCATCTGGTCCCGCAGGTAGTCGGACAGGTCCTTGCTCTCGACCGGCACGGGCTCGACGTATTCCCGCGCCTCGCTCATGTCGCGGGGCGGCGCGCTCGAGTCCGAGCCGTCGTCGAGCAGGATCTCCTCCCAGTTGGGCTCGTCGTTGGCTTCGGCCTCTTTCTTGTCTTCCTTGGCCTCCTCCGCCAAGGGCACCTCGGTCTCCTCCTCCGGCTCGACCAGCTCGAGGAACGGGTTGCCGAGCAGCTCCTGCTTCAGGTGCTGCTGGAGATCGAGCAGCGGCATGTACAACAGGTCCATGGCCTGGTACAGCCGCGGGTTGATGCGGAGCTGCTGCGACAGTCCGGTGTGCTGCTGCAGGCCGGTCTTCATACGGGTTGCAGCTGGGCCAGACGGGCGCGCAGGCGCGCCGTGAGGGTGGGCCCGAGGTAGAGGTTCGCCACGCGGTCGTCGAACACCAGCTCGCGCACGGTGCCGCCGACCTGCACTTTCCCTTCGAACATGATGTAGGCGCGGTCCACGATGTCGAGGGTCTGCTCCACGTTGTGATCCGTGATCAGCACCCCGATGCCCCGGTGGCGCAGGCCGGCCACGATGGTCTGGATGTCGTGTACGGCGATCGGATCGACGCCGGCGAACGGCTCGTCCAGCAGCATGAACTTGGGCTCGGTGACGAGCGCGCGGGTGATCTCGAGCCGGCGCCGCTCGCCGCCCGACAGCTGGAACCCCTTCTGGCGCCGCAGGTGCTTGATGGCGAGCTCGTCGAGCAGGCGCTCCAGGCGCTCCGCCTGCTCACCATCGCTCAGCGGCAGGGTCTCGAGAATCGCGCGGACGTTCTCCTCGACGGTGAGCTTGCGGAACACGGAGGGTTCCTGCGCCAGGTAGCCGATCCCCATGCGCGCGCGGCAATACATCGGCTCCGGCGTGATGTCCCGGCCGTCGAGCACGATCTCACCACCGTCGGGACGGATCAGGCCGGTGATCATGTAGAAGCACGTGGTCTTCCCCGCCCCGTTGGGACCGAGCAGGCCCACGATCTCCCCCTGCTCCAGTTGCACGCTCACGTCGTTCACCACGCGGCGACCCTTGTACGTCTTGACCAGCCCGTGGGCTTCGAGGCGGCTTCCGCCCGAGACCACGGGGTGCTCGCCGGTGGGCGACTCGGCGCGCGCCAGCGCGCGCTCCGCGGCCTCCAGCATCCGGTCCGCCACGCCGCCGCGGTCGCCTGAGAGCTTGGCCCACACCTCGGGGGTGAAGGCGACCGTGGTCGGCTCACCGAGCGCCCCCAGCGGGTAGGTGACGATCTTCAGGAGCGCCAGCCGCGGCAGCACCGACGTCCGCAGGCTGGTGCGGAATTCCTCGACCGACAGGGCGCCGAGCTCGGGCAGGTCGGCGCCACCGAAGTGGGCGCGCAGTTTGAGGAACTCCTCGCGGTAGGCCACCGCGAGCTCGCCGAAAGAAGCGCACCCTTGGGCGTCGCCGACGCGCGCCAGCGCCGCCGCCGCCAGTGGAAGCGACGAGTCGCGGGCGGACAGGAGGTCTGCCAGGTGACTGGGTGCTGACGGGGTCGTCATCGGCCCGGAGCTTTCCTCTTTGTCGTGTCCGCCGGAACTTTCTTCTTGGTCGAGTCCGGAGGAGCGGGCGGGGCGGGCTCGAGCTGCACGCCGTCGGCCTTTCCTGTGACGGTCACGCGAGTGATCTTGCCACCCGCGAGGGCGATGTCGATCATCGCCCCACGGGAGTAATTGAGCGACGGCAGCGAGTCGCGCTGGTTGTATTGATGCGTGAAGACACGGGCCGATCCGCGCGAGACGAGGCGGTGCAGCTTGCTCTTCGGCTGCCCCGAGCCGGCGGAGTCGGCGTTCTGCACCCAGTGCGCCGTGAGCGAATCGCCGGTGATCCAGTCCGGAGTCGAATCCCGCTTGGCCGTAGAGTCGCGCTTCAAGGTCGAGAACGCGTGCCCGAACGCGCGCACCTCGGTCAACACCTGATCCGGGACGTCGAGCGCGAGCGAGTCGGCCCGGATCGTGGTGGCGCTCGAGACGGCCCGCGCGTGGACCGAGTCCTTGGGGCCCCAGGCGAACGCCTGCTGCAGCTTCTTGCGATCGACGTGCAGATGAATCGTGTCGGCGGTGAGGCGCCAGTCCGCGCTCGTGGCCACGCCGTCGCCCAGCGCCTTGACGAGCCGGATGTCGCGACCCTGCAGGCCGAGCTCGATGCGGGTACCCGTGAGCGTGTAGGACTCCGTCCCCTTGCCCTCGACCCGAGGTTTGCCCAGGAGCAGCCCGAATCCCGCGACCTGGTCGAGCTGCATCGAGTCGCCCCGCGCTGCGAAGTCGCTGCGATCGATCGTCACGGCTCCCCCGCCCCACATGCGGTCGTTGCCTTTGAAGCGTACCCGATCTGCGACGATCACATAAGGCTCGGCGGAATCGGCGGAACCACGGTAGTCGATCGTCGGGCGGCTCGAGGCGTACATCTCGAGGGTGTCCCGCACGCCCTTCAGGGCCCGGTAGTACGTCAGATTGGGTCCGCGCAGCACCGAGCCGCTGTTGCGGTTCACCGCGACCACGTTCTTGTGCGCTTCGAGCCGCTCCTGGCGGAGGAAGTAGGCGGCGGTCACGGCGTCGAGCGTGATGGCTGTGTCACGGATGTGCACCAGATTCTTCTGCCCGATCATGTCAAAGCGCTTGAGGCCGGCGAACCAGGCAACGCTGTCGGCGGCGAGGGTGCTCCCGGTGCCCTGACAGTGGGCCAGCACCCCACCGCCCGCGAACACATTGGTCTCGCCCACGCGTACCTCGACCTGTTGCGCCTGCCGTCCGACCGAGTCGATCACGATTGTGCACGGCCGCCCCCCGGTCGTGTCGGCGGGCGAGGTGGGTTGCTGGACGAGGGCGACGAGGAACATGGTAGCCATCATTGGTTCGGCAGGGTGAAGCTGCCGGCCCTCCCCGTCGGGCGGGTCGCCGTCACCACCTTGAAATCGGGGTCCGACGTGAAGCCCTGTCCCTCGATGTGGCGGGTCGGCTCGTCGAACACAAACGGCCGATCGGAGCTCACTTGACTGCGCGCCTGGCTGTAGTGCAGCACTTCGGTCCGGAGCGTCGCGCCGTCGATCCGCACCACCACCACGTTGCCGCGCGCCTCCATGTCGCCAGAGCGCCAATGGTAGGTGCCCTCGCGCGAAGTGAGCGTGGATGTCTGCGCACCGCGGGTATCGTAGAACGTGATGTGCACGTTGCGGAGCTCGGCGGTCTGCGAAGGCGAGTAGAAATATGCCGTGTCGGCACGCACGTGCGCGCGTTGGATGCCGTCGTTGGTCATATAATGCGACATGCTCAACAGCACCTGATCGGCGGAGTCGGCGGCGGAAATGGTTGCCGTGGGCTTGATCCCGGTGTCGCATGCGCTCAACACCACCGCGCAGAGGAGCCACGCGTACCTCACGCGGCGCCCGCCCTCATCAGGTCGTGCAGATGCACTATGCCGATGACCTTGCGCCCCCCGTCCAGCACCGGCAGGGCCATGATGCCGTGCTGCTCCATCGCACGCACGGCGGCACCGGCGAGCTCGTCGCGCGTGGTGGTCTTGGGGGTCCGCGTCATGACGTCGCCCACCGGCAAGTCGAGGAAGGCGTCGGTCTTTTCCATGAGGCGGGTGAGATCGCCCGCGGTGACCACGCCGACCAGACTCCCCGCCTGGTCCACCACCGCGACGGTGCCCCGCTTCTCGGCGAGCAGCACCACGCACTCGCGCATGGGGCGGTCGGGCCCGAGCGTGGGGACTTCGCCCGTGAGCATCACGTCCCCGACGCGCAGCAGGAGATTCCGGCCCAGCGCCCCCCCCGGGTGCAGCGCCGCAAAGTCCTCGCGCCGGAATCCCTTCACTTCGAGCAGCGTCACGGCGAGGGCATCGCCCAGTGCCAGGGCGGCCGTGGTGCTCGCGGTGGGCGCGAGCGTCTCCGGGCACGCCTCTTCGGCGACGCTCGCGTCGAGCACCACGTCCGCCTGACGGGCGAGCACGGAGTCCAGGTCGCCGGTGATCGCGATGAGCCGCACGCCCAGCCGCTTGAGCTGGCTCACGAGGCCGAACAGCTCGTCCGACGCCCCGCTCCGCGACAGGAGAATAGCCACGTCGTGCCGCCCGACGATCCCGAGGTCGCCGTGCAGCGAATCGATCGGATGGAGGAACGATGCGGGTGTGCCGGTCGAGGTGAAGGTGGCGGCGATCTTGCGCGCGATGAGGCCGGACTTGCCGACCCCCGAGACGATCACCCGGCCGCCCGCGGCCGCCAGGAGGCGCACCGCGGCGGCGAACGCCGGCCCCAGTCGCTGAGCCACGCGCCCGATCGCGTCGGCTTCGAGGGCGAGCACGCGGCGCCCGCGCTCAACGAGATCGCTGGGCTCCGTGCGGGACATCGCCACACTCCAGAAAGTACGTCGTGAGGAGACCGTGCCACTCGCCGCGCGCCTTGAGGATCCGCTCCGCAATCTCGCGGACGGCGCCCTGGCCGCCCGCTACGTCGGTGACGACCCGCGCCGCCGCCTTGACCTCGGGCACCGCGTTTGCGACCGCGACCGGCAACGCCACGCGCGTGAGCACCGGGAGGTCGGCGAGGTCGTCGCCGACGAACGCGCACTCGTCCCACGCGAGCCCGCGGCGGGCCAGTAGCGCCTCGAACGCCGGGAGCTTGCGGGCCGTGGGATCCTGGATGAGCTCGTCCACCTCGAGCTCCCGCGCGCGCAGCGCCGTAGCGGCCGATTCCCGCCCCGTGAGCCACACCACGACGAGGCCCGCCGAGCGGAGGATACGGATGCCGAGTCCGTCCTGGATGTGAAAGCGCTTGAATTCGACGGGGTGATCGCCCACGACTCCGAGATAGACGCCGTTATCGGTGAGCACGCCGTCGACGTCGAAGCCGACGAGTTTCAAGCGGCGGGCGAGGGCGGCATCAAGCACGGACCATCTCCCGCGTCGCGTGCCACACGTCCAACGCGACTTTGACGACGCCCTCCAGCCGGTCGAGCGGAATCATGTTCGGCCCGTCCGACGGCGCCCGCTCGGGGTCGGGATGCGTCTCGAGGAAAAAGCCGTCGGCGCCCGCTGCCGCCGCCGCGTACAAGAGGGGCGGGATGAACTCGCGCTGGCCGCCACTGGCGCCATCGGGCCCCTGCCCCGGCTGCTGGACCGCATGGGTCGCGTCGTACACCACGGGGGCCCCGCACGCGGCGCGCAGGCGCGCGAAGTTGCGCATGTCCACGACCAGGTCGCCGTAGCCGAAGAAGGTGCCGCGCTCGGTCACAGCCACTTCGGGGGCGCCCCCGCCCGCGCCCCCGGCGCGCACCTTCTCCACGGCGCCCGCCATCCCGTCCGGTGACATCCATTGCCCCTTCTTGACGTTCACGGGGCGGCCGGCGCGCCCCGCCGCGATGAGCAGATCGGTCTGGCGACAGAGAAACGCGGGGATCTGCAGCACGTCCGCCACCTGGGCGGCCGCGGGCACCTGGGCGGCCTCGTGCACGTCGGTGAGGATCGGCAGGCCGGTGCCCGCGCGCACCCGGGTGAGCGACTCGAGACCCCGCTCCAGCCCGGGACCGCGCGCGCCCGCGAGCCGCGACCGATTCGCCTTGTCGTACGACGCCTTGTAGATGACGTGCACGCCGAGCGCCGCTCCCAGCTCCGCGAGCGCGGTACCGACCCGGAGGTTCAGGTCGTCCGATTCGACGACGCACGGCCCCGCGATCAGGAACGGGGCGGCCCCGGCCGCGAAGTGCCGCGCCACGTCAGTCGCGTCGGCCGGCGAGCTGGGACGGCCGCTCGGCCTGGCTGGGCACCGCCCCACGCCGGGCCCGATGCTGCTGGCGCGCCGCGCCCACGAAGCCGGCGAACAGTGGGTGCGGCCGCGTCGGGCGCGACTTCAGCTCCGGGTGGAACTGGCAGCCGATGAACCACGGGTGATCCGGCAGCTCGATCATCTCCACGAGCGAGCCGTCGGGCGAGAGGCCGGAGCAGCGCATGCCGTATTCGGCGAGCACGTCGCGGTAGGCGTTCGACACTTCGTAGCGATGCCGATGCCGCTCGCTGACCTCGAGCGCCCCGTAGGCCTGGGCGACACGCGAGCCGGGCCGCAGCTTGCAGGGGTAAGCCCCCAGCCGCATCGTCCCCCCCAACTCCTGGATCCCCTCCTGGGAGCGCATCAGGGCGATGACCGGGTTCTCGCACTCGGGGGCGAACTCGCTCGAGTTGGTATCGGGAAGCTTGACCACGTCGCGCGCGAACTCGATGATCGCGGACTGCAGCCCGAGACAAATCCCGAAGAAGGGCAGCTTGTGCTCGCGCGCCCAGCGGATCGCTTCGAGCATCCCCTCCACCCCGCGCACGCCGAACCCGCCCGGGACGAGCAGGCCGTCGTAGCCGGCGAGCAGCTCGCCCGCGGCCGCTTGATCGGTGAAGCGGTCGGACGAGATCCACTCGACCTGCGCCCCGCACTCGTTCGCGATCCCGCCGTGCACGAGCGCCTCGTGGATGCTCTTGTAGCTGTCGGCGAGTTCGGTGTACTTCCCCACCACCGCGATGCGTACCCGCTCGCCGGGGTTGAGGATCTTGTCTACCATCTGCGCCCAGCCCCGCAGGTCGGGGTCCTTGGTCTCGAGGTGCAGCCGCATGCAGACTTCGCGGTCGAGCCCCTGCTCGTGCAGCTTGAGCGGGATCTCGTAGATGGATCGCACGTCCGGACTCTCCACCACGCAGCCGAAGTCGACGTTGCAGAACTGCGCGATCTTGCGCTTCAGCTCTTCCGAGAGCGGCCGCTCGGTGCGACACACCAGGATGTCGGGCTGGATCCCGATCTGCATCAGCTCGCGGACGGAGTGCTGGGTCGGTTTGGTCTTGAGCTCGGCGGTGGCGGCGATGAAGGGAACGAGGGTGAGGTGGATGAACAGCGTATTGTCGCGGCCGACTTCCTGGCGGAACTGACGGATCGCCTCGAGGAACGGCAGCGACTCGATGTCGCCCACCGTGCCGCCGATTTCCGTGATGACGACGTCGTGGTCGGGGGCGAGGCGGCGGATCGCCGCCTTGATCTCGTCCGTGATGTGCGGGATCACCTGCACGGTCGAGCCGAGGTATTCGCCGCGTCGCTCCTTGGTGATCACGGACAGGTAGATCCGCCCCGTGGTCACGTTGTTGACCTGCGACAGCGAGCGGTCGATGAAGCGCTCGTAGTGCCCGAGGTCGAGGTCGGTCTCGGCACCGTCGTCGGTGACGTACACCTCGCCGTGCTGAAACGGCGACATGGTGCCCGGATCGACGTTGATGTAGGGATCGAACTTCTGAATGGTGACCCGGAGGCCGCGCTCCACCAGCAGGCGACCGAGCGAGGCGGCCGCGATGCCCTTGCCGAGCGACGAGACGACGCCACCGGTCACGAAGATGTACTTCGTCGAGCTCACGGGCTCACCTCCTTCAGGTGCCGGGTCAACTGTGCCTCCGCGTATCGCAAATCGTCCGCCGTGTCCACGCCGGGCGCCGCCGGGCCGGCACACAGCGCCACGCCGATGGGCAGGCCGTGCAGCAAGGGCCGCAGCTGCTCCAGCCGCTCCCATCGCTCCTCCGGCACCGGCGGCAGCCGTACCCACCGCTCGAGGGCCTCGCGCGTGTAGGCGTACACGCCCACATGCTGGTGATACCGGACCGACCCCGTGCCGTCGCGGTCGAACGGGATCGGCGCCCGCGAGAAATACACGGCGCGTCCGCCCGCATCGACCACCACTTTCACGCGCGCCGGGTCCGCCGCCAACGCCCGATCGAGCGCCCCCGCAGCGGTACCGATGGGGTCCCCCGCGCGCACGCGCGCCACGGCGCCGCGCAGCGCGTCCAAGTCCACGAGGGGCTCGTCGCCCTGCACGTTCAGGACGAGGTCGAACTCATTAAACGATTTATTGTCAATGACTTCCGCGACACGCTCGGTGCCGGACTGGTGGTCGGGGGAGGTCAGGATCGCCTCGTATCCCGCCCGCTCAGCGACGGCGGCGATCTCGCGCGCGTCGGTCGCGACGACCACCCGGTCACACACGCCGGCTTCGTTGGCCCGTCGCACAGCCCAGAGGATGAGCGGCTCGCCTGCCAGGGGCAGGAGTGGCTTGCGGGGAAGGCGGCTGGAACCGAGCCGCGCCGGGATCACGCCAAGGACGGGCACGGGGCAAGATACAAAATCCGTGCCGTGGCGTCTAGCCCCGTCTCAATTCCTTTGTGGAGCGCGTGTTACCTGCCACGCACAGCTTCAGGAAGTTCTCGAGCAGCCGCTTGCCGTGCGCCGTGCCGATCGACTCGGGGTGGAACTGGACGCCGTAGATCGGATGGCGGCGGTGTTTCATCGCCATGATCTCGGCGTCCTTGGGGCGATCGGCGCTCCACGCCGTGATGACCAGGTCGTTGGGGAGCGACGCGGGCTCGAGCACGAGCGAGTGGTAGCGCATGCCGGTCACGGGACTCGGGATCGCTTCGAACAGCTCGTCGTCTTCATGGATCACTTCGCAGGTCTTGCCGTGCATCACGCGGTCGGCGCGCACCACGCGGCCGCCGAACGCCTCGCCGATCGCCTGATGGCCGAGGCACACGCCCAGGATCGGCACGTGGCCCGCGAGGGCGCGCACCAGCGGCACGAGGATCCCGGCGTCCGCGGGCGTGCACGGGCCGGGCGAGAGCACGGCCGCCGTGGGCTTGAGGGCGAGCACCTGCTCCACGGTGAGCGCGTCGTTGCGGTACACGACGGGCTCCGCGCCCAGCTCGCCGAACAGCTGCACGAGGTTGTAGGTGAACGAGTCGTAGTTGTCGAGCACGAAGAGCATGGGATGCGATGATAACCCCGACGGGCAGACGGGTCCAGCGGTTGGCACTTCCGGGTCTGGACGGCCCGAGTCGTCCGGTCTACGGCGCCGGGGTCCTGCCCCTCACGTCGACGAGCGAGGTGTTCGTCC
>Ga0209160_1002642_pt1 | contig 14852 bp, 10 predicted proteins | sample GraSoiAngelo_153_FD_186167 | JGI IMG/M metagenome (GOLD analysis project Ga0209160, IMG submission 186167) | Grasslands soil microbial communities from the Angelo Coastal Reserve, California, USA - 14_1009_12_40cm (SPAdes) (version 2) | ecosystem: Environmental > Terrestrial > Soil > Grasslands ...
CAAAGGCTCGCTGCTGCCGGTGTTCCCTACGAAGAGATTATCATTCCGGATGACACGCATCACTTCATGCGTCATGCGAATTCAGTGAGAGTCGACAGTGCGGTTGCTGAATTCCTGGGCCGGAAGTTACGCGTTGGAGAAGGGCGGCAAGCGTCGACATCCGCGCGATGACGTCGATTGGCGCGAAATGAGGTCGGACGTGGAGGGCGTCATATGATCAGCAGAATCTGGCACGGTTGGACGAAACGAGAGGACGCGGACAAGTACGAGCAGCTGCTCCGCGCCGACGTACTGCCTGGAATTCATCGCATTCGCGGCTATACCGGCGCGTTCCTGATGCGACGAGAGGCCGCCAACAACGAAGTCGAGTTCGTCACCATTACCCAATTCACCGACATTCATGCGGTGAAGGCTTTCGCAGGCGAGGATTACGAGCGCGCGGTGATCGCACCGGGCGCCGGAAAGTTTCTCACGCACTACGATGAGCGCTCGGCGCACTACGAGACGCTACTCACGCCGTCGGATGTGCGAGCGCTGGCGGCGCGGATCAGCGGAAGAAACCGGGTAGTCTAGGGTCTACTGCGAAGCAGGAGCTGGAGGCACTCCACCGAAGGCATTGACGATCGCGAGGCCCATGTTGGCCATCGTCAGCTGCGGCTCGTTGTCGACAAGCCAGCGCTGATCTTTGTTCTCCTTGGTCATCACGCACGCGGCCACACGGTTCCGCAAATACCAGAGCGTGCACTCCGTTCTCACCTCGTCAGTCTCGCCGTCCTTATGAGCCGCGCGGGCGCCGATCAGGTAGCGCTGCAACATCATGTCATTGGTATTGTGCTCGAGGATGTCGAGCATCGCTGAGTCGGCCGACGGATTTACTGCCTTGCCCTGAGCCATTAGCTCGAATAAATGCGCCATCTCGTTCGGAGTGGTAACGCCCAGGCCGTACTTGACGGAGCTGTCCATGGCGACGCTTGAAATGCGCAGAAAGCTCTTCGAGTGAACACGAGTATGCTGCAGTCCCAGCGAATCCATCTTCGCCCAGACGCGACGGATGATGACTCGATCGAGTAGCAGATTGGTGGCGGTATTATCGCTGATGGTCGACATCAGCCATGCGGCATCATGCACGGTTAGCACAGTGCCGTTGTGTAGAAACTGAATCACTCCCGATCCCGGCACCTGGTCGATCTTGAGAACGGTGAGCGGGTCGTCGAGCGAGAGCTGTCCCTTCGCGACCAGGTCGTAAACCGTTACCAGGATCGCAACCTTGATCAAGCTTGCCGTCGGGAAAGTCTCGTCGCCGCGTCTGCTGATGCGAGCTCCCGACTCCAGGTCGATGACGCTGTATCCAACGATTCCGTGGTGAGCGTCAGCGATGGAATCGAGTTTGTTGCGCAGAGCTGCAGTGTCGGCGCGAACGGCCCGGGGTCGCGGAGTGCTTGATCGGCCGGCTGTGCTCGCGGCACAGGCAATGGCGCCGGCGAGAATAATTGGCCCGTAACTGCCGAGAATTCGCAATGCGCGGTATCGGATAGTATCTGACACGTGGACGACCCTAGTTCCCGGTCGTCGTCGCCGTCGCGGTCGACACCGACCCTTCGGGATCGAGAGTCTTCAGCACATCCCGCCAGGCGAACTTCTTTCCGCTCCCTCTTACCCAGTAATCCATCCACGCCATTTCAGCGACTGACTTGAGAAGCTGATTGCGCGGATCGGGAATGCCGTGGGTGCTCCCCGGGTACACGTAGAGCTCGGTCGGCACTCCAAGCCGCTTGAGCGCCATGAACAGCTCTTCCGACTGCGGTCGAGGCACGCGCGGGTCTCCCTCCACGACGTGGATCATGGTCGGCGTCTTCGCGTTCTTGACGTATTTGAGTGGAGACTGATTCCAGTAGGCCTCGAAATCGTCGTAGGGCAGCTTGTTTCCGAGATAGAATTGTCGATTTCTCTGCACGTCGCTCTCGGCGTACATCGAAATCCAGTTCGATGTGCCAGCACCAGTGCTGATCGCCTTGAAGCGGGTGGTGTGCGTGAGAATCCAGTTCGACCAGTGGCCGCCAGCGCTCCAGCCGAGGACGCCCATCTTCGTGCTGTCGACAATGCCCTGTGAGATCAGGTAGTCGACACCGGTCATGATGTCCTCGTATCCCTTCTGGAAGTAATTACCGACGATGTCGGTCTTGTGCTTCTCGCCGTAATTGGTCGAGCCACGATAATTGGGCATCAACACTGCGTAGCCCGCGCCGGCGTAAGTCTGTGCGTTATATCCGCCGTTGAAGCCGAGGACGTCAGCAGCGGCAGGTCCGCCGTGGATGGCGACGATCAGCGGGTAGCGCGTTCCCGCCTGGTAGCCAACGGGCTTGATGAGGATCCCACCCACGGTCTTCCCGTCGGTCGATCTCCAGCTGATCTCCTCCTCCTCGCCAAGGGAAAAGTTGCGGACCTGGGGATTGGCATCGGTGAGCCGCCGCCAATTCGCGCGCACGGGGATCTGCTCGACAGACGCGACGGTGAACAACGTCGGCGGTGTGTGCGGGTCGGCGTAATTCAGGAGGAGCAGCTTCGAGTCGTCGTCCTGATCCGTGTTCAGCGATGCCTGTACGTTCGATACCTGACGGACTGAATTCTTGTCGATGTCCAGCGCCATCAGCTGATTCGTCGCCTTGATGCCTTCATTGAAGTAGATGGTTTTCCCATCCTTCGACCAGAATCCGATGGTGACGTCACCGTCGAAGTTGTTCCCCAGCTGCTGGAACGTTCCACTGTGGTTGTCGGTGCGACGCAGATGGACACGAGTGTTGGTCATGCTGTACTCCTTCATGTCAGCCGGCGCCGAGAATGCGATCCACTTGCTGTCGGGCGAGAACTCCACATCGCTCTCTGGAACTTCGTTGTTGTTGGTCAGCCGCTCGATGTTGCCGGTGGCAGTCTCGAGCAGATACAGATCCGCATTGATGTCCTGCTCGGTGATATTCCGCATGTAGCGGTTGGCGGCTACTCCATGGTAGCCGATCCAACGACCATCATCGGAGATGTTGAAGTCGGTGACGGAGATCGCGGTATCGCGCGTGAGTCTGGTCGCTTTCTTCGCATCGACATCGAGCGCCCACAGGCTCGACGTCGGCGTCGCCATGTTGCGGATGGCGACGCTGAACTTCTTTTCGACACGGAGCTGTTCGTCTTTGTCGAGGGTGTCGGCCGTTACGAAATAGATGCGGCGGCTATCAGGCGACCATTTCCACAGTCCAACTCCTGCCAGCTGGTGGGTCAGCTCGATCGGTTTCGCTGAATCGATCCCGGCAACAGGCAGCGCGTAAAGCTGCTCTTCATTCGACTTGCCGCTGCGGTAAACCAGCCACTTGCCGTCCTTGCTGAAGGCGAGGGTTGAGACGCCCTCCTTTGCATCGGTGATTTTGCGAGCTTCACCGCCATCCGGCCTCATCATGTAGATCTGATTCTGACTGGACTGCCCCGTGCTCCCAGTGGAACCGGCACCGGAAGGCGCCGCAGGCGCATCTCTGTTCGAGAGAAACACGAAGAACTTTTCGTCGTGGGACCAGCGAGGCGACGTCTCGTTCTTGTCCTTGGTGAACGTCATCTGCCTGGTCGATGGCAATCCATCCTTCACCGATACCAGGTAGATGTCGGTCTGCCGCTTTGCCTGACTCCAGTCGGGTGTCGAAAGCGTGTAGAGCAGCCACTTCCCGTCGGGACTTGGTGTCGGCGAACCGATGTCGCGTTGAAGTTGCCGGTCGAGAAAGGTGATCGGGCGTGCCGCACCGGTGGATGAAGGTTTCTGGGCAGCGAGTACGGCCGGTACTAGCGCGGCGATGAAAAGACGGTGAATGCGCATAGGCAGCGAAGTGAAAGGGACATAAAGATATGCTGAAGCGTGAGGCCGCACGAACGCAATAGCCGAAAAGCACCACTGTGTACGCTTTTTGCCTGACTCACTCCTCGCACAACGATAATTCCGCCTCGACTACCGGAGCGGTTTTTTTCTTGACCCCTGAGATGGGGAGGGAGACGGGTACGATGTCGATCAACGAAACGAGATCGAGAGTGGCGGTGCTGGCAGTAGCGGCGGTTGCGCTGGTTGGGTGTGCCAGGAAGGAGAACGCCGGCGTCGATACCACCGGGGCGGCCTCGACTACCTACACTGGTGCAACGGCGGCCACTGCGTCCAGCACGCCGGCGACTTCGGGCAACTGGACGGATCCGAACATCGTGGCACTACTCGATGAAGCGAATATGGCCGACAGCGCTGCGAGCTCGATTGCCGCAACGAAGGGAACAGCCTCCGAGGTGCGCGAGTTCGCACGGCGGATGATGCGCGATCACCACCAGCTTCGCACTCAAGGCGCGGCGCTTGCCAAGAAACTAAAGATCACTCCGGCCGCTCCCTCCGACGACCCCGTGATGCCGATGGCCCAGGACGAAACCAACACTCTCAATTCGACTGCTAAAGGGAAGGATTTCGACAAGGCTTATATCGATGACGAGGTCAAAGCTCATAAGGCGGTGCTGGATTTGGCGACCAAAGGGGCAAGCCAGACCCAGAATACGGAGCTGAAGAATCTGATCCAGAAAGCGGCTCCGGTGATCCAGGGTCACCTCACCAAGGCCGAATCGATTCAGAAGTCCTTGAAGTAGCCGTTGCTGGAAGGCGTATTTTCGATATTTGAGAGTGCTCGTCGACCTGCTCCAGGCAGCAGCGCAAACGGCTCAACAAACGGGACCACCGGGCGGAGCACCAGCTGCGCACGGGCCCCCGGCGGGTGGCTTCTCGTTCGCGGAAGCGTTTTTCCAGCTCGTCCAGTTCCTCGGTTATTTCCTGGCGATCGGTGCGCTTGGATTCCGATTCGGCATCGTGCGCCGGGTGCGCGGAATGTCGAAAGAGTCTCAGCGCATCCTCCGCGCTGACAATGCCGCGCTGCTCGGCATCGTCGGCATCGTTCTTCTCTTCGTGTCATACCTCGGTGGTCCGTACCTTCAGTCGATCACCGAGCACAAGACATTTGTCGAAATGCTGCCCAAGAACATCGCGCCATTCCAGCTCAGGATGGCGATGCTCCTGCTGGCGCTGATCGGGTTTGCGATGGTACGCACGTCGTCCTCCCTCGGCTGGACGCTCGCTGCAATTGGAATTCTGATTGCGGAACTGCAGCCGGTTTACACGAGCAAGCTGTCCGGCAAGGTGAACGCGGTCCACGTACTTGCGGCATCGACGTGGCTTGGCACACTGCTCGTCTTGAGCCTGATTGGGATTCGCCGCGTCATAAAAACCGGTGCGCCCGGCTTGTCGCGTGCTGAGCTGGTCTTCGATCTCGTGAATTCCTTTTCACCGCTGGCATTGACGGCGGCGTCGATCGTTGCGCTGACCGGTCTCACCACCGCCTGGCTCCATCTCAAGCGCGTTTCGGCGCTCTGGACGACGAGCTACGGCATCGCGCTCGTCGTCAAATTGGGTTTTGTCGTCTGTGTTGCCGTGATGGGCGCGTGGAATTGGAAGCGAGTGCGCCCGTCGCTCGGAGAGAGCGGCTCCGAGCTTACCATCCGCCGGTCGGCCACGACGGAGCTGACTTTCGGCGCACTCGTTCTGATTGCTACTTCGGTGCTTGTGACGTTGCCGTCGCCGAGGTAGCAGGACGCGGGGGAGCGTTCTTCACGTATTTGTCGAGCCAGTTGATGTACTCCCACAGCAGATGCCGCTGCGTCTCCATCGCGGTGTATCCGTGCGGCTCCAGCGGCAACTGCACGTAGCGGACGCTCCCACCGTTACCCTTGATCGCCGCAAAGAGACGCTCTGACTGAATCGGGAAGGTGCCCGAGTTATCGTCGCGCTGGCCGTGAATCAGCAGCACAGGCGCCTTGATCTTGTTGGCGTAATTGAACGGTGACATCGCGTTGTAGACTTCCGGCGCTTCCCAATAGGTGCGCGGCTCCGCCTGAAATCCAAATGGAGTCAGCGTTCGGTTGTAAGCGCCGCTCTCGGCGATTCCAGTGCGGAAGATGTCCGAGTGAGCCAACAGGTTCACGGTCATGAACGCACCGTAGGAGTGGCCGCCTATCGCGATGCGGTCGCGATCGGCGACTCCCATGTCGACGATTTTATCGACCGCTGCCTGCGCACTGGCGACGAGCTGCTGGATGTAAGTGTCGTTCGGCTCCTTTCCGTTGGCGCCAACGATCGGCATCGTCGGACCATCGAGCACGCCGTAGCCGTGCATCAGCAGCATCAGGTAGTTCTGGCGGCCGGGCCGCTTGAACTCGTATGGAGATCCGGTGAGCTGTGAGGCGGCGTCAGCCGACTGAAACTCGCGCGGGTAAGCCCAGAAGAAGAACGGCAAACGACCCTGCGATTTGTCGTATCCCGGTGGGAGATACATCGTCGCGGAAAGCTTGACCCCGTCGGGGCGCGTATAGGTAATGAGCTCGCTCTTGACGTTTGCAAAATACGGAGCCGGATCGCCGAGCCTGGTGATCTGCGTCAGAGAGTTCTTCTTCAGATCGCGGATGAAGACGTTCGGAGGATCGGTTGGCGACTCGCGCTGGGTAATAACGCGGCTCGCATCAGGATCGATCACCTGCAGCACTTCCTCATAGGTCGGCGCCGCCGATTGCCACAGGCGCTCCGTCTTACCGGTGGCGATGTTGAAGCGATCGATGAATGGGCGATCGCCTTCCGGCGATGCGCCATTGCCGCGCAGGTAGAGAGAGTTGCCGTCGCTCGAGCGTAGCGGGACGAGGCGATCTGTCGCTGGATCCAGAACGAATACCCAGAAACCCGGATCGGAATAACGGTCCTCTGTGCTGCGATCCCAGATCAGTTTAGGCGTGCCGCCATTGGGAGCACTCGGGTCGATCATCCACACGCGGCGTCTCGCTCCGCGCGACAGTCTGTCGGCGAGGAACGCTGTCTTGGGCGAGACCCACGTAATTCCGCCGTAGCGATATTCAGTTTGCACGAACGGTTTGGCGGGACCAGCGAAGGGCGCGGAGAGAACCGATACCTGATCGCGCTTTGGGACGGTCTTGCGTGGATTGCCGCTGTCCAGTGCTTCAACCAGAATCAGCGTTGCCGGAACATCGGGTCGCCAGCTCACACTACGAATTCCAGGTACCACTGCATCACGAGCGCTCGGCGCCTCCTCGGCAACGTGTGAATTGCGAATCTCGCGCAGAACTTTTCCGTTCAGACTCCAGACTTCAGTTCGCGATGGAAAGACATCCATCGGGACCTGGTATGAATACGGTCGCTGCACCGTCTCGACGAGCAAGTAGTTACCATCGGGCGAGGGCGTAACGCGCGCGTGGATTCCCGGCTGGCCGACCGGAGTGATGCGCCCGTCGAGTCCGACGAGAGCGATTTGGTCGGTGAAGTAGTAATCGAAGAGTGCTTCGTCCGTCGGACTTTGCAGCAGATACTCATAGGTGCGCGCAGGCGCCGAGCGTCCGTACGATTCCTGAACGATGACTCCGGAAGGAACGTCGGAGACTCTTGGTGACGCCCCGCGATTCGCCGGCCAAAGTCTGCACACCAGCGGCGCCTTTCCGTTGAGCCAGTTGCAGCCGGCGTCCTCGACGATGTTGGCCCGCAAGGTTGTGAAGTTGAGGCTCGAGGGCGTCAGTCGGCGAGCAGTTCCACTGTTCACATCCGTAACCCAGAGCGCTGATCCGGCGGGAGTAGTAGCGATGAAAGCCACATCCCTTCCGTCACGTGACCAATCGAGGTCTACAATTTTGCCCGATAATCCCTGTCCGCTTACACGGCGGACGTGTCCACTCGGCAAATCGACGAGCTCCACTTGCATCGTGCCTTTGGAGATCGTCGTGTAGGCGAGCTTGTCCCCGCTCACCGACCACGCAGCAGCAGAACCGATGCGACCGCCCGCTGGCACCTCGAGGTTGCGCACAATCTTCCCATCGATGCTGCTCACCGTCGCCGAGCGGATTCCGATATTCTCGACGCGATAATCCGGGTTCGCTCTGATCTTGCTGCCGCCGAGGTAGTAGGCGGAGTCGGCCATATCGCTGATCGTGATCGACCGCGGATCGCTCACCGTAACCAGGACCCACTGGCGGTTGGGACTGACCGACGTCACCGGATTCGCGGGAGCTTCGAGAACTTTCACCAGGTCCGCGGGTGGCGATTGATACGTGAGCTGCGCCGATCCTGAAGTAAACGGCGAGAGGACCAGGCATACCGCGAGCAGAAAACGGCGATACGAGACGTTGATCATTGGAGACCGGGGAGGAGTCGTTCGGGAGGGAAACGTGGTTTACTACTATATAAATACTGACAGCACTGTGGCAGTGTTGTCAGTGGTGTTCGGCGCGCGATTCCAGCCAGTGCACGGTCGCGCTACTGACAAAGGTGGTCAGAGCAATCGTCGCCGTCACGTCGCTGGTCCAGTGTTGATCCTCGTAGACACGGTCCCACCCCACCAAAGCGACGATGCCGCTGCACAGCGCGGTGAGAGAGGTCGAATGACTCTGCATGGAGATCGCCTCGGCGATCGATGCAATGTGGGCGACGTGGGCGGATGGCAGCGAATGCCAGTCACCGTTCGAGGTAAATGGGTGAAAGCGGTGCGAGTTTCCTTCAACATGCGGGCGCTCACGTCCGATGATCGGTTTGAGCACTGACTCTGCAATATCGGAAGCCACATATGCAGCGGCGGTGTTGAGCGTGCCGCTGGCAAAGGATTCATGGTGTGTCAGCAGAGCGGCGGCGTAGGTGAATGCCATCGCCGGCACGAGAACATGGACAGTTCCAAGGGGATTTACCAGTCTGGCGAGGCGATCGAGCGAGTGGGTATGCTCGCGAAGAGACCACTCCCGCAGCTCGGGGTCGAGCACAACGGAAGCAGCGAGGCCCGCTGGCACGACCCACGCACGCAGAGATGAATGCTCGGCCGCGGTTTGAGCCACGGAATCTTTCTGTGCTGCAGCAGGGTTTGAAAAGATGAGCAGCTCAGATACCGCGAGCAGCATGAGTCTAGTGCGCATGAATCAGAGTAGGAAACGGGAAGTTTGCCGGCAATGGGTAACTGAAAGTCGAGCAATAGCGCTGCTCGCCGCGCTCGCTATTGTCGCGTGCACGGAATCGCCGACCGGAGTCCCCAATCCGAGCCTAGGCGCCAACAATCACCCCGGATTCGATACGAGCATCTTTCCTGGCGACGCGGCGATGAGAGCCTGGCTCAAGCCAGCGTCACCGTATGAATGGGTCGGCTATTACCTCCAGGCTCCGTGTCATCGCGATCCATCCTGGATGGGACAACGGGCGATACTGACATCAATGGGTTGGGGGCTGGCGGTGCTCTTCGTCGGTCAGCAGACGTTTGATGGACTGCCAGATGTCCAGCTTCCGCCCAGCTTCAATCGACTGATGCCGATTGGCGGCTCGCTGCCCCGTGCACGTGAGGGAGTTGTAACTCCACCGACAGCCGCAGAAGCGCAGTCCGGAGTCGTGACTTGCTCGAGAACGTTGCTGACGACGGAACAGGGAAACACCGACGCAATCGACGCGGTTACGAAGACTGCATCGGAGGGATTCCCGGGTGGCACGGTGATCTATCTCGATATCGAGCACATGGACTCGATTCCGGCATCGATGTCAGCCTACTATCGTGCGTGGGTGCAGCAGGTGCTCGCCGACGGCCGTTTTCGGCCGGGGATCTACGTGCACAAGGCGAATGGCGCCGCGATCTACGACGGGGTGCAGCGCGCCTACGCGGACATGAACGTGAGTGGCTCCGCTGTCTTCTGGGTCACGACGTCGTCGGGCTTTTCGATCGAAAAGAGTCCGCAGGACGTCGGATTCCCCTGGGCAAGCATCTGGCAGGGCATCTACGAAGTGAATCAGACATACAACGGCGTTACGATCAACATCGATGTTGACGTCGCGGCGATGCGCTCACCCTCTAATCCGTAAGCAAGCGGGAAAGTTGCGCTGGCTGTCGGCCGGGGATGAGATTATCCGGTCCTCTTACTTCATCACACGATGCCGCACCAGCTCTCGCGCGCCCTAACCTTCCTCGCGGCCGCGCTACTCACGTCCCCCCTTACGAACCTTCAGGCTCAGGCAACGCCGAGCGCGAAGACAACCCCTCCGGTATTCGACGCCGACTCTGCGCGTCTCGCCGAGCTGCCGTGGCGATCGATAGGGCCGGCGGTGACGAGCGGTCGAGTGGTCGACTTCGCCGTTCCCGAGGGTCCGAAATCGCAGATCGGTGAGCGGCTCGGCGAGCTGTTCTACGTCGCGTCGGCTTCGGGCGGCGTGTGGAAGACGGTAAACGGCGGCACGACGTGGGAGGCGATCTTCGATCACCAGGGCTCGGCATCGATCGGCGACATCGCAGTGGCGCCCAGCAATCCGGACATCATCTGGGTGGGAACGGGCGAGAACAACAATCAGCGCAGCTCGTCGTGGGGCGACGGAGTTTACAAGTCGGAGAACGCTGGAAGAACCTGGACCAACATGGGGCTCAAGAAATCAGAGCACATCGGCCGTATCATCGTCCACCCGACGAATCCGGGGATCGCGTTCGTTGCAGCGACCGGTCCACTGTGGGGATCGGGCGGTGATCGTGGACTCTTTCGCACCACTGACGGCGGAAAGACCTGGAAGAATGTCAAGAACATCGACAAGTACACCGGATTTACCGATGTCCTTTTCGATCCCGGCGATCCCAACACGATCTACGCCGCATCGCTACAGCGTGAACGGCGTCCGTACACCTACGTCGGCGGCGGCCCCGGCAGCGGCATCTGGAAGAGCATCGACGGCGGAGACACGTGGACGAAACTCACCGAGGGACTGCCGAAGGGAGACGTGGGAAGAATCGGTCTCGATGTCAGCCGCTCGAGTCCGAACATCGTCTACGCGACGATCGAGACGAAGGTAACCGGCACGGGTGCGTCGCAGGGAAATACCGAGGCGAGCATCTATCGGTCAGACGATCGCGGCGCGAGCTGGCAGAAGACCGGTACCGCGTTCTCGTATCCGTGGTACATGGGTCAGATCCGCGTCGACCCGACCAATCCCGATCGCGTTTACTTCATGGGTGTGCCCCTGCAAGTATCGACTGATGGCGGTCACACTTTTCGCAACACCGCTGGCGGTGCGCACTCGGATCATCACGCGATGTGGATCGATCCGACCGATCCGGATCATCTCATCATCGGTTGCGACGGCGGTGTTTACATCAGTCACGACCGTGGCCGCACCGTCGATTTCGTTCCCAACCTTCCGATCTCGCAGTACTACGCGATCGCGACGGATATGCGTCAGCCGTTCTACTACGTGTACGGTGGCCTGCAGGACAACAGCAGCTGGGGCGGCCCGAGTCAGACGAGAAATCGTCAGGGCATCACGAATGCCGATTGGATTCGCACCACCGGGGGCGACGGCTTCTACGCGCAAATCGACCCTGTCGATCCGAACACGGTCTATGGCGAATCACAGGGCGGCGACATAGTGCGCTTCGACGTTCGCACCGGCGAGCAAAAGACGATCAAGCCGTTGCCCGAATTTGGCGCGAAGCCGTATCGGTGGAACTGGAGCTCGCCGATGCTAATCTCGCCGTACGATCACAACACGCTCTACTTCGGCGCGAATTACCTGTTCAAGAGCACCAATCGTGGTGACGCGTGGGTGCGACTCGGCCCCGATCTCACGCGCCAGCTCAATCGCGACAGCCTCCCTGTGATGGGGAAGATCTGGCCGCGCGATGCGATCGCGCGTCACCAGGGCACTGCCGACTACGGGAACATCAGCACGGTCGACGAGTCGCCGATCAGGCAAGGATTGCTTTATGTCGGCACCGACGACGGCGTGATCTCGGTATCGCGCGACGGCGGGGCGACGTGGACCAAATACACCAAGTTTCCCGACGTTCCGGATCAGACGTACATCAGTCGCGTCGTCGCTTCGCGATTCAAGGAAGGCACCGTCTACGCCACGCTCGACAACCATCGCAACAACGATTTCAGACCATACGTGATCCAAAGCACCGACTACGGCGCGCATTGGAAGTCGATAAACGGCAGCTTGCCGGCGAATGGGTCGGTGCAAGTCATTCGAGAAGATCCCGTCGAGCCCAACCTCCTCTTCGCCGGCACCGAATTCGGCGTGTTCTACACCGCGATGCAGGGAGTGTCGTGGACGCAGCTCAAATACAACATTCCGACGGTGGCGGTGCATGACATCGTCATTCAACCGCGCGAGCGCGATCTCGTCATCGGCACCCACGGACGCGGCATCTACATCATCGACGACATCACGCCACTCGAGAAGCTTGGTGAAGCGAACCGGGTCGGCACGTATCTCTTTCCCGTAAAGCCTGCCACCGAGTACAATCCGAACAGCTCCGTTCCCGGTGGCATCCGCGGCGCTGGCGCATTGGGCGACCGCGAGTACTCGGCACCCAACCCCGCGTTCGGGGCGGTGATCACCTACTTCATGCGTGACACTTTACCCAAGGGCGGCGATGTGACGCTCGGCATCTACGACGCTGCCGGCAATCGAGTGCGAGAGCTCACCGCCAACAAGAAACGCGGCATGCATCGGGTGACGTGGGATCTGCGCAACGCGCCGCCGTATGCAGTGCGACGTCCGGCAAATCAGGTCGGAGAACCCCAATTCAGACAGCGTGAGCCCTCAGGTCCGTTCGTTCTCCCCGGGCGATACACAGCGCGTCTCACCATCAAAGAAGGCTCCGGCATGCCGATCGTGCGTGAGGTACCAGCTCCGATCCACTGGTCCAATTGAGCGACGCCGATTACCGCGCCTTATACGACATGCGGGTGAGCACGGGACGACTGCAGGCGACCGTTCAGGCAGCGGTGCGCACGACCGAACAACTCAAGGACGAGATGACGGACGTCAAGGCCGCTCTCAAGAGTAGCACCGCGCCCGACAGTCTGACGAAGCAGTCCGACGCCGTCGACCGAGAGATAAGCGACATCCTGAAGAAGCTGCGCGGTGATCCGGAAGCGGAGCCGGTAAGCGACGACAAGAGGGTCGAAGATCCGTCCATCCAGGAACGGGTCAACAACGTGGCCGAGGAAATCGGCAACGTTACGTCGCAGCCAACCGAACTGCAGCGAGCGACTCTTGCGCTGGCATCGTCCGATCTGCAGCGTGAAGTTGGACGAATCAACAATCTGCTGCAGCGGCGAATTCCCACGCTCAACGCAGGTCTCGACGCGGCAAAGATTCCGTGGACGATCGGACGGCCGGTCGAGTTCATGAAATGAACTCGACTCCCGAGGAGCGCAGCATCATTGAGTGAGCTCAAGGATCACTTCGCAAAACTGGTGGCGCATCTGGAGTGGGCCGATCAAAGAGTGCTCGCCTCTCTGCGAGCGGCGCCTCACGCACCGGCGAAGGCGCTCGAGATCTACGCGCACATTCTTGGATCTGAGCAGGTCTGGGTGTCGCGGCTGTACGGAATGCCGCCGCGGCTTGCCGTGTGGCCGAACCTGGGGCTCGACGAATGCGAGCGTGTCGCTGCGGAGAACGCGGGGCAGCTCAAGAAGATAGTGGAAGCAATAACTGGTGACGCGCTGGAGCGCGGAATCACTTATCGCAACAGTGCCGGCGACCAGTTCACATCGACGCTCGAGGACATCCTCACTCACGTGATGATGCATGGATCCTATCACCGCGGCCAGGTCGCTTCGCTGATTCGCGCGGCGGGCGATACTCCAAGCCCGACCGACTACATCTTTTTTGCGCGCGGAGCTCCGGCCGCTACGCGACAGGGATGATTTGAAAGCGCCCGGCTCACGAGCCCTGCGCGAACTTCTGAGGATTCTTGGTCGGGGTTTCTCGCTCCACAGTTGCCGTCGCGTTGGCCGGGCGCGGAAGCCGAGACAAGCCGAGATGGTCTCGTGCCCCGTTGAGAGCATCATCGATGTTACCGAAAAGATTCTCCTCACCGATCTCTGGCAGAATATCCGAGCGGACGAGCGCAAACATCGGCTGAGCGTGCACGTCCGACAGCAGCAACAGGGTGCCCTCCCGGCGATAGCGGCGGGCGAGCTCCTGTAATACGTGGAGGCCAGTCGCGTCTATCGCCGGAACGGCGCGCATGCGGATGATCAGCACCTTGGGTTTCCTGGCGACCTCATTGAGCGTGTCCTTGAATTGCTCCGCGGCGCCAAAGAAGAACGGACCGTTGATCTCGAAGACCTCAACACCGTCCGGCACGCTCCGATCGCGGACTGCGTTCGGATCACCCTCGTCATCTCCGTCTTCATCCGCCAGCTCGCGCGTGACAACGCTGATGTTGGTGACCTCGGCCATGCGACGCATGAAAAGGAAGGCGGCGAGGACCATTCCTACTTCGATCGCGACCGTAAGATCGATGATGACCGTAAGAGCGAACGTCGTGAGCAGGACGACCACGTCGCTCTTCGGAGCCGTCAGCTCCCCGCGAAACGTCCGCCACTCACTCATGTGGTAGGAAACCACTACCAGAATCGCCGCCAGAGTCGCGAGGGGGATGAGAGCCGCCCATCTGCCGAAGAACAGAGTAATGAGCAGCAGCGTCAGAGCGTGAACCATCCCCGCGACCGGAGTACGACCACCGTTCTTGACGTTCGTCGCCGTCCGCGCGATAGCACCGGTTGCCGGAATGCCGCCAAACAGCGGCGAGACGATGTTCGCGATTCCCTGTGCGACGAGCTCCATGTTCGATCGATGCCGCCCACCGATCATTCCATCGGCGACGACAGCTGAGAGGAGAGATTCCACGGCAGCCAGTAGGGCGATGGTAAAAGCCGGAGCCACGAGCCCTCTGAGCTGGTCGAGGGTCACGTGCGGCACGACCGGATGCGGG
>Ga0209160_1002643_pt1 | contig 14852 bp, 13 predicted proteins | sample GraSoiAngelo_153_FD_186167 | JGI IMG/M metagenome (GOLD analysis project Ga0209160, IMG submission 186167) | Grasslands soil microbial communities from the Angelo Coastal Reserve, California, USA - 14_1009_12_40cm (SPAdes) (version 2) | ecosystem: Environmental > Terrestrial > Soil > Grasslands ...
TCCGCACCTGCACACCCCGAGGCTCGGGTGCGTCCTTAGCCAGCGACAAATGTGTGCGCGTCCCATTGTAGTAGTCGACGTACTTCGACAGGATCTCGCGAAGGTGCCGTTCGCCGATCACGACGACGTGGTCAAGGCATTCCCGTCGAATCGAGCCGATCACCCGCTCGGCATACGCGTTCTGCCACGGCGAGCGGGGCGCAATGACCGCTTCCCGAATGTCCAACGTCTTGGCCTGGCGCGAAAATCGTTCTCCATAAACTTGGTCTCGGTCCCGGATCAGGTACCGGGGCCCCTCCTCCAGCGCGCACGCTTCGAGCAGTTGCCGCGCCGTCCATTCCGCAGTCGGATGCTCCGTTACATTGAAATGCACCAGCCGGCGCCGTTTGTGCGTCAGCATCACGAGCACGAACAGGACTCGAAAGGTCGCCGTCGGCACCGTGAAGAATGTTCGCCGCGCCTGCGACGGCGGCCTCCGAGGCCGGACCATGTACTTCGACACTGTCGCCTGCGAGACCGTTAGGCCGAGCTTCAGCAGCTCGCCGTGGATTCTTGGTGCACCCCAGAGGGGATTGGCGCGGCTCATCCGCCGAATCAGATCGCGGAGCTCGGTCCTAATCCTGGGCCGACCGTGTCGGGGCCGACTCTTCCACGCCCAGTAGCGTCGGAATCCCTGCCGGTGCCAGCCGACCACGGTCTCCGGCCGTACCACCTGCAGCGCATGTCGCCAACTCGCCCACAGCCCCGAGAGGAGAACCCAAAAGATCCGGTCCATCTCCGTCAGCCGTGGCCGCGGCTCACGCGCCTTCCACACAGCGAGTTGCTGCCGCAGCGCCAGGTTCTCCAGCGCCAACTCGCGGTGCGTGCGAACAGAGCTTCTCAATGTCCCAAAGAAGATTCCGACCCATCGGATCATGACCGACCAAATAGCGGATCAGTACGCAGAAATGCAAATTAATCGCGACGGATGGCTTTTTGGAAGGGACAAGGCGAAACTGCGCAATGACAGCGCCGAAGACGATTCCGGCAGCGGCGGCGATGAGGAATCCGAGTAGCGACTCGTAGAATGTGATCCAGAAGTGCTCGAGGTAGAGTCGACTGGTGAGCCCATGCGCGAGCGCGCGTCCGATGGCGCTCGGGGCAGGCACCAGGAAGTCCGGGATACGCCAGATCTGGACGAGACTCTCCCAGGCACCGACGAACACGACGAGCACGAGCGGCACGAGCGGCAGATGGGGCCGTCGGCGGATGAAGGCACCCGGCGCGCGCCGGAATTCCTCGAACGTGGACAGTCGCTCGGCCGGTGCGTCGTCGTTCTCGACGGTGCTCAATCGAGCCATCCCCTCGGCCCCAGCATCTGGCGGATCTTCCGTGTGTAGACTCCGAAGCTGTCGGAACCGAGCATGTCGAGGTCCCGCGGGCGACCCAGCTCGACCGTGACGACGTCGACGATGCGCCCGGGCCGCGGCGACATCACGACCACACGGTCGCCGAGGAAGGCGGCCTCGGGAATCGAATGCGTGATGAAGGCGACCGTCTTACCCGACTCGCGCCAGATGCGCTGCAGCTCGAGGTTCATCGCCTCACGCGTCATGGCATCGAGCGCGCCGAAGGGCTCATCCATCAGGAGCAGCGCGGGATCGTGGACGAGTGCCCGCGGCAGCGAGACGCGCTGCCGCATCCCCCCCGATAGCTCGTGCGGATACCTATCCTCGAACCCTGTGAGGCCGACCAGGGCGAGGAGGTCGAGCGCGCGTCGGTGATGCGTCCGCCGGTCGAGTCGGAGCACGACGACCGGCAGCATCACATTCTCCAGCACCGTGCGCCAGGGCAGCAGCACGGGATCCTGGAACACCATACCGACTTTGCGGCTGGGTCCGCTGACGCGCCGGCCGAGCAGCTCGACGCTTCCCGACGACGCAGAGAGGAGCCCTCCGAGGATTCGGAGCAGGGTTGTCTTGCCGCAACCCGACGGGCCCACGATGGTGATGAACTCACCGTCTGCGACGTCGAGGGTTACGTCCGTCAGCGCACGAATCTGCGAGCCGGAGCGCGTCAGGTACGTTTTCTCGAGGTGCGACACCGCGATCAGCGGAGCGGTCATCGCTGGTATGGTGCTGTGGACGGACTGCTCGCGCAAGCGGATAGGGTTGCATAGGCCTTGGGCTCGTGCTGCTCCTCGAGGCCGGCACCCTGCCGCGCCGGTCCCGGACGTTACACGCGGCGCCCCCGACGCCCCGGACGACGGCCCCGCCCGGGGCGCCGCCGCCGGGGGCCGTCCTCGTCAGCCTCGGGGCGCGCCGGAATGACCGCCGACCGCCACGCCGCGTGCGGCGCGAGCACCCCGTGAAAGCGCAGCGTGTGAAAACGTGGGGGCGGAATCAGCAACGTCAGCTTCTCGATGAGCTCCAGCGGATCCAGCAGCAGGTGCGTGGCGCCGTCGGCTCGCGGATGCGGCAGCTCGAACACCACCTGCCCGCGCGCGCTCTCCGTCAACCGCTCCAGCGCCAGCGGCGGGTGCAAAAGGTAACGACACAGATGAAATCACGCGCACACCGGCACTGCACCTCGTAGCCCGCCACGAGGGCGGTCAGCAGCTCCCGCCCGGTGCGGCCTTCGCCTTCGGCGGTGGCCAGGCCCGCGGGAACGATGAGGACGCCGGGGTGGGTGAGCATGTGGTACGAGTCGCACTGGTTGTTGACCGCCACCGCCACGCCGTTGGCGAAGCCCGCGCCCACGCGGGTCACGCGCGTGCCCTCCACCCACAGGGTCGCGCCCTGGCCGGCGCCGACCCGCCGCGTGCCGAGACGCTCCTGCGAGAGCACGGCCTGACGGGCCGCTCCGGCGCGCTCGGTGCCGAAGCCCGCCATGCCGACGGTGACAGCGTGGTTCACGACCGCCTTCGCCTTGTCCACGACCGCGGGCGGGAGATTCTCGAAGCGGAGGCCAGCGACGAACTCTCCAAGCTGGACGGCGAGCGGGCGCGAGGCGGTGGACATCGCGGTCAGTACGGTACAACATCTCGCGCGCGCTGAGCACCTCTCGGACGTGGAGCCCTTGCGGGCTGAGAGCCTTGCGCCTAGCTGGGGAGAGGGTGTGGCTCCAGCAGCGCGTTCAGCCGGCGGCACAGGGTCAGCACTTCCGCGTGGGCGGCGGGGAACCACGCGCGGATCCATTCGGGGCGCTCGAAGAAGGCCAGTGGTGGCTGCCCTCGCCGGCGTATCGCGATGCGGCGCACCAGGCCGCTGGCGTTGATGAAGCTCACGTCCTCGAGGAGCCTGCCGGGCGCCGCGACGCCGGCGGTGATCGGGCAGAGCGCCGCGACCGCCGCGATGGACTCCGCCACGCCGCGCAGACAGAAGGCGCGCGTCCGGGCCCGCGTCGCGGCGGGCAGGGCCTCGAGCACGCTCCGCATGGTGAGGCCGGAGAACACCGTGTCGTCCACCACGGCGAGCGAGGCGCCGTCGGCCAGGGGGTCGATCCTGGCGAGCTGAGCGGCCAGCTCGGCCGTCTCGGTGCTGATCAGGTGATAGCCGCCGCGGCCGTCTTCCTCGCGCGTGAGCCCGACGCGGCGGATGCGCGGAAACCAGCCGGCGCGCTCGTGGAGCGTCTCCGCCACGCGGCGCCCGGCCGACCCGACGCCGATCGCGATCGCAAACGGCGCGTGCGCACCCTGGGCCACGACGCGCTCGACCTGCTCGCCGAGCGTGAGCAGCCGCACGCGCTCGGCCTCGCGCGCGACCGCGGCGAGAAGGTCTCGCGCGAGCAGCGCGGCAGGCGAGCCGGCGCCGCAGCGCCGGGCGACGTCGTCGCTCAGGTCGTCGTGGACGTAGAGGCGGCGCGGCGTCGGCTGCGCGTAGGCCACGACGTCGGCGCGCATCAGGCGGGCGCGGCGAGGACGAGGGCGAAGTAGTTCGAGGGGTCCACGTGCCATTCGGAGAGCGTGAGACCGGCTGTCGCCAGCATCGATTCGACGCTCTCCCGCGTGAACTTGTACGAGCTCTCCGTCCAGATGCCCTCGCCCGGCCTGAAGCGTATCGTCAACCCGAGGCGGCCGAGCTTCACGTGCTGCGCCGAGTCGGCCACCAGGTGCATCTCGATGCGCGCGGCGGCCGCGTTGTAGAAGGCGCGATGCCGGAAGGCCTCGGGGTGGAAGTTGCCGTCCACACCGCGATTGATGACGTGCAGGATGTTGCGGTTGAAGTCGCGCGTGACACCCGCGCTGTCGTCATAGGCCGCTTCGAGGATCTTCACGTCCTTCACGAGATCCACGCCCAGCAGCAGGCGATCCCGGTGGTCCGGCAACAGCCCGCGCACGCCGGCCAGCAAGCGTCGGCGCGCAGGCTCGTCGAGATTGCCGATGGTGCTGCCCAGGAACAGAGCCAGCCGCCGCCCGGACGGCGGCCGCACGTGGGGGAGGTCGCGCTCGAAGTCGCCCACCACCGCGTGGACGCTGAGCGCAGGGTAGTCGCGGATCAGCCGGGCCGCGCTGGACTCGATCGTCTGGCGGTCCACGTCCAGGGGCACGTACCGCACCGTGCGCCCGCCCGCGCTCACCGCGTCGAGGATCCGCCGGGTCTTTTCCGACGACCCGGACCCGATCTCGACGATCTCATCGGGGAAATCCCGGAAGAGCCCGGGGACTATCTCTCCCAGCAGGGTGGACTCGGTTCGGGTCGGGTAGTATTCCGGCAACTCGGTGATGCGCTCGAAGAGGATGGACCCCGCCCGGTCATAAAAGTACTTCGGCGGCAGGGACTTCTGCCGGGCCGTCAGCCCTTGGCGCACGTCCTCCTCGAGCCGCTGCTGCTGGGCTCGCTCGTCCGTGTACACTTCCATCAGGTAGCGCATGGCGTCGTCCTGCGGCAAGCTACGTGCACGCTGTGCCATGTGCAAGCGGAGGAAGAAACTACCGGAGCGGAGGGAATCACGTGGTTGAGATGATGGCGGACCGGCTCACCGATGCATGGGCACGCACGGATCGGATCTTCGAGATGCTGGCGCCGGACAGCTGGCTCGCCCAGCCGATCGCGCTGCGCCACCCGTTCATCTTCTATCTCGGGCACTTGCCGGCCTTCGCATGGAACCATGTGGGCCGCGCCCTGCTCGAGCGGCCATCGTTCGACGCCGCCTTCGATGACCTGTTCTCCCGCGGCATCGACCCGGACGTGGACGATCCCTCCCGCTGCCACGACCATCCTGACGTGCCAAATCGCTGGCCCGCCGTGGAGCAGGTGATCGCGTATCGCGATCGTGTCCGCGGATCCCTGCTCGACGTGGTCGATGCGGTGGCCGCGCGCGCACCCACGCACCTGATGGCCCGCGACAGTCGCGTCTTCGCCATGGTGATCGAGCACGAGCTGATGCATCAGGAGACGCTGCTCTACCTGCTGCAGCGTCTGCCCCTCGAGCAGAAGGTGCGTCCGACCTGGCTGCCCGGGTACGCCATGGCTCCCGGCCGCCCGGCGGGCAAGATCGAGATCCCCGCGGGCCCGGCCACGATCGGCGCCCGCTTCGACGACCTCCCCTTCGGCTGGGACAACGAGTTTCCCGCGGTGCAAGCCGCGGTACCCGCCTTCCGCATCGACGGAACGCCGGTGACCAACGGGCAGTACCTCGCATTCGTCGAGGATGGCGGCTACCGGCGCGCCGAGCTGTGGGGCGACGAGGACTGGCTGTGGCGTGGCCACGAGGCGATGGAGCACCCGGTGGTGTGGGAGCTGCTGGACGGACGGTGGAGGTATCGCGCGATGTTCGACCAGCTGCCGCTCGAGTCGGTGGCGGGCTGGCCGGTCTACGTGAGCCTGGCGGAGGCGCGCGCCTTCGCCCGCTGGCGCGGCGAGCGCCTGCCCACGGAGGCGGAGTTCCACCGCGCGGCATTCTGCCAACCGGACGGCGGCCAGCTGGCGGGGGCTCTACACGTTTTGCCCTGGGGCGAAGCGACGCCCGCGGACCGGCGCGGCAACGTCGGGTTCCGCCACTGGGCGCCCACGCCGGTGGGCTCGCATCCCGAGGCGGCCAGCGCCTGGGGCGTGCAGGATCTCATCGGCGACGGGTGGGAGTGGACCAGCACCGTCTTCACCGGGCTCCCCGGGTTCACCACCTACATCCCGGGCTACGAGGGCTATTCCGCCGACTTCTTCGACGGCAAGCACTACGTGCTCAAGGGCGGGTCATGGGCGACGGCCGACGAGCTCATCCGTCCGAGCTTCCGCAACTGGTTCCAGGCGCACTACCCGTACGCGTTCACCAAGTTCCGCTGCGTCTCGTGGCCATGAGCGATACCACTCCCCCCGTCCCGTTGACGCTGGCCTCGCGTGCCGACCAGGTGTTTCCGACGCTGACGCCGGAGCAGATCGCGCGCGTCGCTGCGCATGGACACGTGCGCCGCGTCGAGCATGGCGAGGTGCTCCTCGAGCCCGGTGACCAGAACCCGCGGTTTTTCGTCGTCACGGCGGGTCACATCGAGGTGGTCAAGCCGTCAGGCGACACCGAGGAACCCGTGACCATCCATCGCCGGGGTCAGTTCACCGGCGAAGTCAGCATGCTCTCGCGTCGTCGCGGGTTCGTCCGCATGCGCGCGGGCGAGGCCGGCGAAGTCATCGAGCTCGATCGCGAACAGTTACTGATGCTCGTGCAGATCGACAGCGAGCTCAGCGAGATCCTCATGCGGGCCTTCATCCTCCGGCGCGTGGAGATGATCGCGCATGAGTTCGGCGACGTCGTGCTCGTGGGGTCGACTCATGCTCCGGGGACGCTTCGCGTCAAGGAGTTCCTGACGCGCAACGGCCATCCGTACTCGTACATCGATCTCGACCGCGACGCCGGCGTCCAGGATGTCCTGGATCGTTTCCACGTCGCCGTGGCGGACGTGCCCGTGCTGATCTGTCGCGGCGAGGTGGTGCTCAGGAATCCCACCAATGAGCAGATCGCCGACTGCCTCGGCTTCAACGACGCGATCGATCACACGCAGGTCCGCGACCTGGTCATCGTGGGCGCCGGACCCTCGGGGCTCGCGGCGGCCGTGTACGGCGCGTCGGAAGGACTCGATGTGCTGGTGCTGGAGGCGAACGCCCCGGGTGGACAGGCCGGGTTGAGCTCCAGGATCGAGAACTACCTCGGCTTTCCGACGGGCATCTCCGGCCAGGAGCTCGCAGCGCGCGCATACACGCAGGCGCAAAAGTTCGGGGCCCAGCTGATCATCGCCAAGGGTGCCCGACAGCTCGCCTGCGACCGGAAGCCCTACGCCATCGAGATCGACGACGGGCCGCGCGTGCCGGCGCGCACGGTCATCATTGCGACCGGCGCCGAATACCGGAGACCGTCGCTCGAGAACCTGTCGCAGTTCGAAGGGGCAGGCGTGTACTATTGCGCGACATTCGTCGAGGCACAGGTGTGCCGCGGTGACGATGTCGTGGTCGTGGGCGGCGGTAACTCAGCCGGCCAGGCGGCGGTGTTTCTGGCACAGACCGCCAAACGCGTGCACATGCTCGTGCGATCGAACGGGCTGGCCGAGAGCATGTCGCGATATCTGATCCGTCGCATCGAGCAGAGTCCTGCCATCGTCCTGCGCACCTGCACGAACCTCGTGGCCCTCGAGGGGAGTGACCACCTCGAGCGCGTGCGCTGGCGGGACGATGAATCCGGGAGCATCGAGACCCACCACATCAAGCACGTCTTCGTCATGACCGGTGCCGTTCCCAGCACGGGCTGGCTTCGGGGTTGTGTCGTACTCGACGCGAAAGGGTTCATCAAGACCGGCCCGGATCTATCGCACGACGATCTGGCTGCCGCCCGCTGGCCCCTTGCCAGGCCTCCCTATCTCCTCGAAACAAGTCGGCCCGGCGTGTTCGCGGTCGGTGACGTCCGCGGCGGCAACATCAAGCGTGTGGCGTCGGCCGTCGGCGAGGGATCGATCGCTGTCGCGTTCGTGCATCAGGTACTCCACGAGTAGGAGCTGGGAGGCCGAGGATGCCGCGGGTCCACCGGTCGCGCGCGGGCGAGAGGCGTCAGCGTGGGCGGGCGACGACCTGGGCGATGGCCTCGACAAGTCGATCGGGCTCGACCGGCTTGCTGACGTGGATGTGGTAGCCGACTGACACCGCTCGCTGCCGCTCCTCTTCGCTCGCGAATGCCGTCAGCGCGACGCTCGGCACGAACCGACGCCCGCGCGCGCGCTCCATTTCGCGCCCCCGCTGCATGAGCGCGTATCCATCGATGCCGGGACATCCGGAGCGAGTTTGGGGGACGGCGTCGCTGCGGATCGCAATCCGCTACTCATTCGATGATCTCCAGCCGGTTCATCACATCGCGCGCGATCACAAAAGCTCGTCTCGTGTGCTCAGGGGCCACCAGATCACGATCAAGGGGTTAGTGAACGAGCTGTACCTCGACGACCTGCGAGACAAAACCCACCGGGGGCTGACCGGTCGAGCCCTCAAAGGCCTGAGCACGGGTGGACGACTGTTTGGCTACCGAACCACGCGCGGCGACGAGGGCGCCCAGTGGATCGTCTTTCCGTCCGAGGCCGAGATTGTCCGGCGGATCTTCAGCATGTACGCCGAGGGCCTGAGCGTGAAGGCCATCGCGGTCCGGCTGAACATGGAGGGCGTGCCCTTTCCGGCCAAGGTCACCCGCCGAGGCCCAATGCGGCGCGCCTGGGCCATATCGACCATCTACACCATTCTGATGAACGAGAAGTACGTGGGTCGTTGGGTCTGGAACAAGGCCATGTTCGTCAAGGACCCGGAGACTGGAAAGCGCACGGCCGTGCTGAGGCCGAAGGATGACTGGGTCATCGAAGACCGGCCAGATCTCACGATTGTCGCCGGCGATCTCTGGAAACGGGTCCAGGAACAGCTGAGGATCGTCCGCGCCGCTTACGGTGCGGCCGGGAAACAAAAGCGGCCTCGCGGGAAAGCGCCAGAATTGCACTCGCGCCACCTGCTGTCTGGGCTGATCCGGTGTGGCATCTGCGGCGCCCGGATCACGATCCAGGCCAGCCAGCGGAAAAAGAATGGCAGGGTCTACCGCTACGGTCGCTATCGATGCTCCTTCCACATGACCAAGGGCTCGAGCGTCTGCTGGAACAGCATGTCGATCCGGCAGCAGGATCTCGAGACGAAGTTGGTAGGGAAGTTCAGGGACGCCCTCACCCCGGAGATGATCGATTACCTCGTAACCGCGACGAACCAGACGCTCAGTGTGCTTCACGGCGCCACACCGCACGAGGTCGAGATCCTGGCGGAGGAGCGGCGGCATATCGAGGGCGAACTGTCGAACCTGGTCGCGTTCGTCGCCAAAGGCGACGTGTCGTCCCCGCGGCTGCGCGAAGAGATCGGTATCCGCGAGCAGCGCCTGGCCGAGCTCGGCCTGCAGCTCGAGCGGCTTCGTGGCGCGGCGACGCCTGCGCCGCTACAGATCAACCGGACCTGGGTCCAGGAGCAAGTCCTGCAGCTCAACGAGCTGCTGAGCAAGAATCCTGCGGGGGCGCGGCGAGAGATTCAGAAGCACATCGAGGATCTGCGGATCGCGCCCGCCCCCGAGATGGGCGAACGGGTCATCCAAGTCACCGGCCGCGCAAAAGTCGACGGCCTCCTCAGGGGCGAGGAGGCCGTGCGCCTACAATTGGTTGCGGGGGCTGGATTTGAACCAGCGACCTTTGGGTTGAGGCTAGTACTTGCCCGACGTCACTCGACGATCCTCATCCAGGCTAGACTCGTCCTTGACGCCCGGCTGTGACGGGTTCGTGCGCCTTGAGGAAGCGGCGCGCGTGCTCCACCACCTCGTCGATGTGCTCCTGCGAATCTTTCCAGGGATAGATGGTCACCTCGGCCTTCGGGGCGAGGCTGGCCACCTCCATCGCGACTTTGTACGGATGCGCTGGCACGTCGTCAGGCGCTATCAGCAGCGGCGTCTGGATGGAGCGCACGAAATCGCGCGACACGGTGAACACGAAGTCGGCGCGGTTGGTGTACATGCTGGTGAGGAAGTCATGGACTATGTCCATCGTGACGTCGGGGCGCTTCGCGCAAAGCGCCGGCCCCCAGCCCTTGATGTTGTTCTGGTAGAAGAGGTCCGGGGTCTCAGGCCTGAAGCCGCTGGGTTGCATCATCGCGGCCGCGACGACGCGCTCTGGCGCGCGCCGAATAAGGTTGTGAATCATCGGCCCACCGATGCAGAAGCCCATGACCATGAACTCTCGGATGCCAAGGTGGTCCATCAGTCCGAGCTGGTCGTCGGTGTAGGCGTCCCAGGGGCGGTCGATGTCCAGCGGGCCGCTGGACTGGCCGGGGTTGGCGTTGCGCAGGTCAGCGCAGATACAGCGGAAGTCGTCCTGGTACCTTTCCATCGGGTTGAAGGGCGAGGCTGTCTGCCAGGATGAGAAGGCTGAATTGAGCCCGCCGCCCGGGATGAGCAGTAGGGGGAAGCCGGAACCGACCTCTTCGTAGTGGATGCGGACGGGGCCTCTTTCGTAGAACGGCATGGCGATTCTCCTCTCTCAGCGGCCGGGCGCCACAATCGCGCCTCCGGCGGCTAAAGTCAAGCGCGCCGCCCGAACGGTAGACGAAAGGGGTTAGCGGCTGCTGCATCCTCTAGCACCTCGTCGATCGATGGTTGCGGGGCTGGCTATGCAGATTGCTACACGGCTACGACGCTGGGCCCGCTTGGAAATATTCGACGACCAGGCCGTCAGGGTGCCGGATCGTCGCATTGCGACCGTCGGTGACGGTGCGCGGGCCGGCCAGGCGCGCGGCGCCGCGCTGCTCGAGCCACGGCAGGAATTCGTCGAGGGAATCGACGTAGGAGATCCCCTGGACATGGCGCACGGGCGCCAGGCGATCTTCGCCGGCACATGATCAAGAAGGCGCCGGCGCCGACCGAACGCGAAAGACGTCGACTACGTCCCCCCGCGAAGCGCCCGTCAGAAACGGCAGACCGCTGAGGGTCAAACGTCGACCACCTGATTGATACAACGGGGGCGCCACCGATGCGCTGGAAGCGCCTAATTTTATTGGTGAGCCGTCCGGGACTCGAACCTTGGCCAACCTGATTAAAAGAGAAACTCGGGCTAACCATGCGCATCCACGACTACCGTATCTCCTCGAAAATTCGAAGTACGGTCGTTTTCCGCATCCACGAACAACCACCGAAAACCACGAATACCGCAACCGGCCGCAACCAGTGCTCGGGCAGCGTGACGACGGCGGCAACCGCCGACGCTGCATGGCGGCATCCGTGCGGCGCCAACGGCCGCCTGACGCCGTCTGTGGATAGTCTTAGGCGAGCCGGATGGCGTATGCGGCGCGCGGCCGACGACGGAGCCGAGTCAGCAGGCGGATCAAGCTGCGCTGCCAACCGTACTTATCGTCGAGCATTCTATCCGCCTGACGAGCTCCCTCGTCCTGAAGGGAACGCGCACTTCCTTCCGCCCACTCCCCTTTGACATTGCCGCGCGCATCACAGGGCGCGACGCGCACGCGCCGGTTCTGACGCATCCGTTTTGCCTTGCCGGAAGCAGCCATGGTGTAGAACACTAGTTCTCTATCCTGTTCGACGAACCATACAGGCGTCCGCACCGGCGTTCCGTTACGGCGATAGGTTTCGAGGCTGATATAACGGCAACCAGCGAATTGGCTCAATGCATCCCCCTTTGACTCTTATACACCTGTCGGCGCTGGGCGCGGACCTCGCCTCGCGAGGCCGCACTTCACGGGCGCCGCTTGCCTCCCGTGCAGCGCGAGCCCGCGATAGGGCAACCCCAGCGGGGGCAGCGAGTTGACGCATCGCCTTGAGCGCTGCGGGTTGGGACATATCGTGCAGACACTCGAACGCGGTCACCAAGTCGTAACGTCCGATAAGTTGTGGATCACGGACATCGCGGATGCTAAATTTCACCCGATGAGCCAGTCCGGATGCGTGAGCATTGGCGCTCGCGAGCGCGATCGACCTCGCCAACACGTACTCGGCTGTCTACACGGCCGTGGTGTCCTTCTTCGACGCCTCGATCCCTAGGAACTCCGGGACGTATCGGCCGACCAGCATCGTTGCGCCCGAAGGCTCACTGGTGAATCCTCGGGCGCCGGCGCCGACCACGATGTGTTCGTCAACGCGACTCACGAGAGGGCCAAGATCCTCCTCGGGGATGGCACCGGCCTCTGCATCTACACCAAGCGCCTGGAGCGGGGACGCTTCGCGTGTCTCTGAAAACCGTTGGGCTCACGGTTCCGCTATCGCTCTTGCTCCGGGCGGATAAAGTGATGGGGTGAGCGAAAGCTTGTCCAACATTGCTCGCGGAGAAGGAGAGAGAGATGTCAGAGAGTCAAGCCGCTGATCATGGCCGCCGCAATTTTTTCAAGCTGGCCGGGTGCGGGCTTGGCGCACTCGCGCTCGCCGCCCGACCGTCGCGGGCGAGCGCCCAGACATCGACCGCGCCGCCGCTCAAGATCGGCATGGTCGGGGCCGGACGCATGGGCGGTGCCCTCGGCGAGCTGTTCGTGAAGGCGGGGCACCCCGTGATGTTCTCGTCGCGCCATCCCGAGAACCTGAAGGACCTCACGACGCGTCTCGGGCCGCTCGCCCAGGCCGGTCCTGTCGCACATGCCGTCGCCTTCGGCGACGTGGTCGTGATGGTCGTTCCCTACGCGGCGCTCGAGGAGATCGGCAAGGCGCACGGCCCGGCCCTCGCCACGAAGCCGCTGGTCCTCGACGTCTGCAACCCCATCGCGGGGCGCGACGGCGCTGAGCTGGTGAAGTGGGTCAACGAGCAGGGCGGCGCCGGGCTGGCCAGCGCCAAGCTGCTGCCAGGGGCGCGGATCGTGCGGGCTTTCAACGGGATCAGCTATCGGAGGGTCGGCCCAATCGCCCACCGGCAGGGCGGCCTCGTCGGTGTGCCGATCGCCGGCGACGACAAGAAGGCCATCGCCATCGCAGAACAGCTCATCCGCGATATTGGATTCGAGCCTGTCCTCGTGGGAGGCCTGGCCATGGGCAAGTACCTGCTCCCCGGTACGCCGCTCGCTGAGGAACACTCGCCGGCGGAACTTCGGCGGATCGCGGCGGGTCTGCACTGAATGGAGCGTTCGGCGCTTCGCAGCGGACGATGAACGACAAGCGCCCGTACTGGTTCCTCGGCACAGCGCTATGGGTGCGGTGAGGGTGTGGCAAGGCTGGGCGGCGTGTTCTTCTGTCTTGTGCTCCCGGGCGCTATAGTATTGCTCCCTGCCCGTCGAGCAGCAGGGAAGTACTGATCTGGCTACAGCCGGTTGGTGCCGAAGCGGGGATTCGTTTGGCGCGTTCTCGATTGCGTCCGGCCAGTCGCGGGCGTTCTCCGATCTCATCAGGAGGTGAGCCACGCGACGTCTTGATACCGAGTGATACCGGATCACACCGTTTCACCTGGTACGATAAGCCGGGTTCTGTCCCGTCGTCGCACTCTCTCAATGCTTCTGCACGGTTGCGAGGAAGTTGAGCCTCGCGCTTCCGGAGGGCCTGTAATCCGACGAGCGGTGGTTTGTCTATCGGGCCGGGTGGCGACCGTGCACCGGGATCTCCTCTCTGTGGGCCCGTAGGTCCAACGGATCGGCGCCGCACGGATTCAGATCCACGCCTTAGGATGCGCCGAACGGCCCACCGCCTCCGGAGTCGTCGCGTGCCGTACAATGAGCGCGATGACGCCGGTCGATAGCCCCTCCGATCTCCTCGCGTGCGTCGCGGCCTTTGGACGGTCGCTCGACGAGAAATTCGATCCGGCCCGATTTCTGGTGGAGTTCTCGGCCCGCACCCAGCGCCTGGCCCCTCACGACTACATGATCATCGCGCTCCTGGAGGACCGCGGGCAGACCTACTCGCTGTTCGCCGAGCACGCCGTAGGTGTCAGCGTGCGCGGCGACGGCAGACGATACACCACGGCCTTCGAGCGCGGTGCTCGAGAGGCGGCTGAGAGCTTCCCGCTGGCGCCCGTCTTCGGGGGAGAACTGCAGCTCATCGGCGACATAACGACCGACGACCGGTTCAGGGAAGCGACCGCTTGCCGGGAAGCGCTGGACGAGGCGGGGCTACGAGCGACACTCGCCGTACCACTATTCGCCGGTGGCCGGGTCGGCGGTGCGCTCGTCGTCATGAGCACGACCGCCGGGTTGTATACCGAGGCGCACGCATCGGCCTGTCGTCAGGTTGCCGACCTCATCGCCCCGCTCGTGGACAGCGTTGTGGCACTACACAGGGAGCGCCGCCGCCGTGAACGCCTGGCGGCCGCCACGGCACTGGCGCCGATCCTCGGAGCCAGCCTCAAGGTGGGAGACGTTCTGGAGCGGCTTGGCGAGGCCATGCGGCCACTGATCGATTTCGACGTGATGGGCCTCTACCTCCTGGCCGCTGACGGACAGGGATTCGACCGCATGGGCATCATCGGCACTCCTCTTCCCGGCGGCTCCGCGACACCGACCATCCAGGATTATTCCGTTCTGGAGCGCGTCAGTCGCGGCGACGTCTTTCTCGTCCGAGACGCTCCGCGTGAGCTGGATCTCGGGCGCCGGGGTGACCAGCTCATCATCGAGGCGGGCCACCGATCGCTGCTCGGCGTGCCATTGCGGTTCGGTGAGCAGGTCGGCGGTGGCCTCTTTTTCGTCACGCGGCGTGAGCGCTGGTACGACGAGGGCGACGTGGAGGTCGCCGCCGCGCTCGCCGCCGCACTCGCCCTTGCGATCCAGCATCAGCGGCTCGCCGAACACCAGCAACGGCTGGGGGCTGCCGAGGCCAAGGCACAGAAGCTCGAGCGACAGGTGGCGTCGCTGCGAACCGCTCTCGACGACCGATTCGGGTTCGACGCGATCATCGGTCGGGCATCGAAT
>Ga0209160_1002646_pt1 | contig 14843 bp, 19 predicted proteins | sample GraSoiAngelo_153_FD_186167 | JGI IMG/M metagenome (GOLD analysis project Ga0209160, IMG submission 186167) | Grasslands soil microbial communities from the Angelo Coastal Reserve, California, USA - 14_1009_12_40cm (SPAdes) (version 2) | ecosystem: Environmental > Terrestrial > Soil > Grasslands ...
ATATGCTAGAATTTTCAAGATTAGTATGTGCATTTGAGAGAGTACCACGTACATCTTTTTCATTTGATCTTGAGGGCCAGCATGTTATTTCTGTCCAAATGGATGTTCTCAAAGAAAAACCTGTAATCTATTTTACTCCCACAGAAAAGATAGGTCATTATCTTTCCTACGGTTTTAAAGGAGGAAAAGAAGATTCTGAAATTGTTAACACAATAACAAATCCAACCTATCTTTATTCTCCTATTGTAAGAGTAAAATCATTACCATCATCTCTAAAGCCTGAAACAAATAAGGAACTTGAGGTAACATATGAACCGCTTGAACTTGAGGACCTTACGAGTTTGGTAAAACTAAGCTACGGATTTGAAGAATCACCATTTCCACTATTTGCTTTCTCAAATGGAACAAAATGGATGGTAGGTGTATTTATGAACTTTAATGAATCCGATGAAGTGTCATATTTCTGTCATGTCAAATTAGATAGTGAACCAACTAAACCTTTTTTGAAATATTCCAGTAAGGATGGGCTGGAACCAGCTTTTGTAAATACTGTAAGCGAGCACGGTTATTCTTACCTCAAAATAATAAAACTAAAAGACAAACATCCTCTAGTTAAATTATGACTGACTATAGAACCAGAATAAGAAAATCAGCATCTGGTAAAAGTAGGATCATATTGGCAAACGACTTGGAAAACCTATCCCTTCAAAAATTAGAAAGCAGTACAATCAAAAACATAAAGACATTAAGCAAGTTTCTATGTGCAATCAAATTCAATTTTCATCTAATCTTGCCTCTTGGAATGAAAAGTCTTACAAAAATAAACCGTGTTGCTCATGATGCAGGTTTACAAACTATTGCGGATATAAAATTAAATGACATTGGAAATACAAATCAAATTGCAACTGAGAGATTATGGGAATCTGGATTTGATGCTGTAATTGTGAATCCTATAATGGGTCCAGAAAATTTGCAAAACCTTATTGAATTCGTTCACAACGATGATCATGGAATTATAACACTTGTTCACATGAGTCATCCTGGTGCAAAGTTAGGATATGGCCTTACAGTATTACAACCAAACAAAAAAATTTTAAAAATTAATGAATTATTTTTGGAATGGTCCTGCTCAATGAAAGCTGATGGTATTGTAGTTGGTGCTACTATTCCACAAATAATAAAATCATGTCACAAGAAAGCAAAAGGTCGTTGTGAAATTTATTCTCCCGGGGTTGGTACACAAGGAGGAGACCCAAGAGGTGCTATCAAGTCTGGAGCAGATTATCTAATAATTGGTAGAACAATTTTAAATGCAAAAGATCCCATTTTGGAAGCAAAAAAACTTCAAGAACTAGATCTTGAATCCTAAATTTCGTACCCTTTTCATTACATTCTGAGCATTCTTGTAGGTTAGTTTCTTTAAGGCATCATCATACCCAAGCCAGATAAATCCTAAATGTTCATGAGAAATCTTAACGTCGATTGTATTTGTTTTAGCTAGAAAGAAAACTACTTCCTTATGAACCAATTCACCATCACGTTGATAATGATATTCTACTTTATCCTCAAAACCATCTACAAAACTCACGTCATGAATTCCTGTTTCTTCTCTGATTTCTCTTATCACAGTTTCTTTCAGAATTTCTCCTTTTTCGATATTCCCTTTGATAAAATCCCAATGCCCAGATGGATAGTTTAGAAGAAGATACAGATTTCCAGATGGATCTTCCCTGAATAACACTGTTCCTGCAGATCTCTCTTCAATCATTATTTAGGACAAATTATTCAGCTACGTATTCCTTTCTACTACTTTCCTAATCTTCGTGCTCTTCTTTGGAATGTTCTTATTGCTCTCATTAGATCTATTTTTCTGAATTCTGGCCAGTATACATCCATAAAAACAAGCTCACTGTAAGCACTTTGCCAGAGTAGAAAGCCACTAAGCCTTTTTTCACCTGACGTTCTTAATATCATGTCTGGTGATGGCTGTGGTAGATGAGAAGTATAGAGACAGGATTCGATAACATCTTTATCTATAGTATTAACATCGATGGAACCTTCCTTGATTTTGGCAGCAATTTTTTTTACCGCATCTATGAGTTCGTTTTGACCGCCATAAGCTATAGCAACGTTGAGAAAATGATTATCATAATTCTTTGTAGCTTCATCTAACCTATTCAAAACTTCTTTTAAGGATTCAGGTAATAGTTCAACACGTCCAATTGCTTTAACTCTCATACGATTTTTGTGAATTCGTGGATCGTTATACAATTTTTCAAGTCTCGCTTTTATCAAATCATAAAGATAATGTAATTCAGCATCATCCCGTGCCAAATTCTCGGCAGACAAAACATAAAGTGTTATTATCTTTATGTTAAGTTCTTCACACCAATCTAATAATTTTTCAACAGCGTCAGCTCCATGAAAGTGACCATCCATCCTTAGAACTAGGTTTCTTTTTGCCCATCTTCTATTACCATCCAATATTATTGCAATGTGGTTTGGAATGACTCCATTCTTGATTTCTTTTTCCAGCTTGTTGGAATAGATTTTATAGAAACCAGCGAATTGAAGAGCCTTTTCTTTTATTCCGATAATACTTCACCGCCTTTCTTCCTTCTATATCTGTGGAAGAGGACTGAGGCAGATATCAGTATTACTGCTAGTCCAAGCAAAAGAGGAGGGAGTAGAGTAAAGGGACTTTCATCGCGAGTCATAATTGTTGTAAACTGAAATACAATAGGATAGAGTGTGATCAAAACAACTATTCTTAGTATGTCTGTTATTGATCTTATACTTCCTTTGAACCAACTGCTTAGTAATGATCCTCCAAACATAGATCCAATACCCATCCACAAAAATGGTAACATTCCAGAAACAAAAGTGCCTACTACCACTTTGTCTGTGACCACTTTCAGTATGTCTGGTTTTGCCGTAATGATATCTGGATTAACAGCACTCAACCCTGAGGGTATTGAAACTAAAATCAAAAGTATCCCTGTGACCATTGTAAATATTCTGATAAAGCCAGCTGGTGTAGGTTTTATCCAATGTGACCAAGCTCGGTCTACATCAAAAGCTCTGATTAGAAATGCCCCTCCAAGGATACTTACTAAAATTGCAAAAATTTCTCGTGTCAATCCAAGCACGGTTGCAATTCCACCAATCAAAAGCAAAATTCCTGGAACTCCAAGGAAAAATTTTGAATACTTTGAATCAAAAGCAATTGCTTTCAAATATCTTCCAAAAACTGCATATGAATATTCAACACTTCTACTAACCCTCATGACAACTCTACGAACTGAAACAATAGGTAATACATTTTGAATTATTGGAATAACACTTTCATCATCTTCCCCGTCTGAAACAATAACTGCACCATTTGCCGCATATTTTTCCATTACAGATTTTACCTGTGAAACTATTTTTTCGTCAGCTTCAACTCCTTTGTCTTCTGTACCTGAAACAACAATTACTTCTGCTTGATATCCCTTGCTTACAAGATCTTCATAGGTTTTAACAGCTGCAAAAATTGAATTGGAATCTGCATCTTCGGGATCTTCTAAGGCAAGTCTTTGTGCAGCTTCAATACATGCATTTCTACCAACAATGGGTGTGGTAACTCCTCCCTTTTTTCCAATGTCGTCGTCTCTGTCGACACAAATTACTAATAATCTACTGGTTCTGCTCTCAGTAGTATTCTTCTGCAGATCACTTTCTGTGGTTGACATGATATATACAGAAATTGTATTTCCTCTTAATTAATCTAATTTCTATACCATCAAACCATCACTATCAAAAAATTTGACTTAAAAAATCATAAATCAAGCAATCTCACGGTTTTATCTCATTAGCCTTTATTGTAAATGATTCCGATTCCTTTTTCATAGTGCCCAATTTTTGTAGTTCATCTTTAAGATCGTCAATTGAGACACCACCTTTCATCTTGTTGGCAATGACTATAGTTTCTGTTAGATAATCATAGTACTTTTTTAGGGCTTCACCATAATTGAGGTAGCTCTCACGCCATTCTTGGGGGGACCTGCTTTCTATTATTTCAGATAATAAAGAATTGATTTGTAAGGACGATGTTTGGGCTCTTGTTATAAAATCATCGGGGGAAAGAGAACCAGCAAGCAAGTTCTTCCAATCCTCATCAATCTCCTTGATTATGACTCCATGCCTTTCTTTGATGCTATCTAATTCACTGCGATAATCAGAAATGACAAAACTTGAGTTCTCATGTTGGGGAATCAACCATATTGAAAAACTAGCTGCAGTAATTATGCTCAATATTATTGCAGTAAGGATTATACCCTTTTTCGTTGCCACTCCCAGAGTCATGTGGTGACGGTTAAAAGGATAACTGATTAATACGTAATTTTACATTTCAGTAGGTCCAAATTTTGCTAATTTCTCTAAGTTGGATCATTTACTCATTAGAAATAACAAAAAACTCTAAGATTTTATATAATTTCTATATATATCAACTAGTAAACAAATTGTAAAAATTCACCAGCCTCCAGCGTATAGTGAAATAATTTTTACATCGTCTTCCTAAATACAACTTCATTCGTAAAAATGTGAAATGACTACAGCATACTGTGTAAAATGCAGGAAGAAAGTCGAGATAGCAAATCCAAAAGAAGTTAAGCTAAAAAACGGCCGACCTGCAGTAAAAGGTACATGCCCAAAATGTTCCACTAACGTCTTTCGAATCGGAAAGCCTTAGGGGACTACTTTCTTCTTTTTTAAACTAAATCAATATAGGTAGCCATCAGAGAATTCTCTTATTGGTAAAAAGTGAATACGAGAAACTCTTGAAGAAAATTCAGGATAAGGTTTCTGAAAACAAGAAGGACTCTGGTTCTAGGTTTGAGCTTCCTAAAGTCGATATAATGTGGCAGGGTAATAGGACGTTTTTCCGTAACTTTGCAGAGTTTCCAAAAATTCTAAGGAGGCATCCTGATAAAGTTCTCCAATATCTTTCAAAGGAATTTGCATCACCAGTTCAAGTAGCTGGTGATAAAGCAGTATTCGTAGGAAAAAAAGATCCTCATGATTTTACTACGCTTTTGACAAGATACGTAAAAGAATATCTGGAATGTCCTACCTGCAAAAGTCCTGATACTAGGGTTGAAAAGTTAAACAGGCTTACTTTCCTAGTATGCGAGGCTTGTGGGGCGAAATCCTCACTTAAGGGTCCATATGCATAATGCCATTTGCAGTACGAACAGTCACTTATCAACAAAATAAGATGCTGAATATTTGTGACGCCGACCTAGTTGGAAGAACTCTTACAAAATCAGATTTTACATTAAACATTAGCAGAAGTTATTTTGCAGAACGAATCATTGAGAGAGAGGAAGCAGAAAAACTTTTAAAAACATCTTCCATAATAAATATGGTAGGGAAAGAAACTATTTCTTTATCTGTCAAAATGGGAATAGGATCTTCAAAAGGTGTAAAAGAAATTGATGGTGTTCCATTTCTTTTAGTTTTTAAATTCTGATAAAACATCACAATTATATACGCTCAAAAGGATCATTTTTCGATCATAGTGGGAAAGCGTAAAGTTCTAAATGAAAGTGAACTCAAAGAAATGAAATTACCAGAGGAGGGAGAACTTCTTGGTAGAGTTATTAAACTTTTAGGTAGTGATCACGTCTTGGTCAAGTGTACTGATGAAAAAACGCGAATGGGAAGAATTCGTGGAAAGCTAAAACGAAAAATCTGGATACGCGATAATGACGTAGTTACACTTGCACCGTGGGATTTCAGGTCAGAAGACAGAGGTGACATTACTTGGAGATATACCTTGTCACAGGTCGACTGGTTGAAAAATAACGGCTATTTGTCAAAAGACTTCTAACATATCCGTAACCAATTTTACTTGGTAAATTCAATTTATGATGTTGTCAGATGAACTTGAAAACAAAGTAGCAAAGCGAATTGATCGTAAAGTTCTTGCAAATGAGAGAAGAGAGAAATCGCCGAAAGGCGTATTTGATCGAAATAAAGTTCTAGATGACGTTCTAGACAAAACCACAATAATGACCTTATCAAAGATGATAAATTCTGGAATTATATCGTATGTTAACGGAGCAGTTGGATCTGGTAAGGAATCCAAGGTGTATTGGGCTGTGGATCCTATGGGAAGGGATATTGCCTTGAAGATATATCTTGTAACTGCTACTAATTTTAAAAAAAGACTTCCATATCTTATAGGGGACCCAAGATTTTCAAGTATTAAAAAAGGAACCAGAAATATGGTAGAACTCTGGGCCAAAAAGGAATTTCGAAATTTGAATCAATGTGTCAAGGCTGATATTCCAGCAGTCAAACCTATTAGCCTAATAAAAAACGTGCTAGCTTTAGAATTTGTAGGAAAAGGAGGTGTGCCTGACCCTACCTTGGTAGGAACCGAAGTTACTTATGACGACTATAAGCAATCAATTTTGATTATTTCAGATCTTTATACCAAGGCTAAACTAGTACATGCTGATTTCTCTGAATATAATGTCTTTAAAACCCAGAAAGGTTTGGTTGTACTTGATTTTGGTTCCTCAGTTGACATACGACATCAAAATGCAAAAGAATTTCTTGAAAGAGATATTACGAATATAACTAGATTCTTTGTTAAAAGAGGCTTGACAGTAGAAAATCCATCTGATATATTTGCGAGGATAATGAATTGAGTTTTGAAAAGATTATTCTTATCCCACTTGACAGAATCGGTGCATTAATTGGTAAATCAGGAAAGATAAAATTAAAAATAGAAAAAATATGCTCTGTCACAATAAATGTAGATAGCAAAACAGGCGAAGTAACTATTCGGGGAACGGAGAAAATAGAAGATATGCTTCCTTTCAAGGCTGAAGAAATAGTGATGGCAATTGGACGTGGGTTTTCTCCTGAAAAGGCAATGCGCCTTTTACAGGGTGAAAATGCATTACATGTTATTGATCTAAGAGAATTTGGCGGTAAATCTTCTTCTCAAATTGAAAGGATAAAAGCAAGAATAATTGGAGAAGGTGGTAGGGTTAGGCAAAATATGGAACAACTTAGCGGTGCTAGTATCTCAGTTTATGGACGAACAGTAGCAATAATTGGAGAAGGAAATCATCTAAGATCTGCAGTTGATGCCATTACTGCTCTCTCAAGTGGAAGCACACATGGAAAAGTTTACAACGAATTGCAAGAAGCAAGGCGTAGAGAAAAACGGGAAAGATTACAACTATGGGAGAATGGAAATGTCTTTGATTAAGGAAACCTTTAGTCAGATCTCGCCAAGCGAGTTCTTTTACAGAAATAGGGACCTTGCTGGGTTTAGTAATCCTACCAGATCTCTTTATACTTCAGTACGAGAATTTGTAGAAAATGCATTAGACGCATGTGACCAAAAGAAAATTTTACCAGACATTCATCTTTCAATAAAAGCAGTCGATCCAGAACAACCAGATCCAAAATCATACATTCTTTCAGTAAAAGACAACGGTCCTGGCATTGAATCAAAACATGTACCTCTTGCATTTGGAACTGTTCTTTATGGTTCAAAATTTGGGCTAAAACAAGCTAGAGGTATGTTTGGACTTGGAGCAACAATGGCAATATTGTATGGTCAAATCACAACAAACAAGCCAGTTACTGTAAGGAGTTGTGCAGATGGAAAAACTCAAGATGAATTTGTAATGTTGCTTGACATACAAAAAAATAAGCCTATTATACAAAAACACACAACAAAAGAAGCTTCAAAAACTGGGCTCTCAGTTAGTATTGTCCTTGAGGGTGACTATTCAAAGGCAGGAACTAAGATTAGAGATTACGTATCACAAACATCTCTTATCACACCATATGCTTCTATAACATTTGAGGATCCTTCAGGAGAAAAGTTTCATTTTCCTAGAATTGTAAAAGAAATGCCTCCTCCACCTACCATCATAAAACCACATCCACATGGAATTGATGTAGAGACAATTAGAAGAATGATAGTAGATACACACTATCAAATACCGATCGTTGATAACAATATGATTACAAAAGTTAGAAGCGAGCTTGGATTGCAGAAAAAAAATCTTAATTCAAAGGGAATCTTGGAACGAGCACAAAAAAAATGGTCGGGTCTTTCTAGGTCTGTAAGAACAATTATTGCAATAATGTCATTTCTTAATTTAGATTTTGATGGACTAGGCAAAATTCGAATAGATGATCTTGATATTGCAAATAAAAAACTTTCATATTGGAATTTTGGTGAATCCAAATCACATGTAATTGAGTTAGATCCTGAGAGCCCATATTATAAACAACTTGCTAATACTGTACAAGGTGACACACTACATTCCTTTTTAACAAAAAGATTCCAACGAGTTGGACCCACAACCGCAGATAAATTCTGTGAATTTGCCAAATTAAAACCGGAAAAAAGGATTGGTAGTATGACGAATGAAGAACTTGTTAGACTTGCTGATGCGCTTCAAAAATTTGAAGAATTTCTATCTCCAGATCCAAGTTGTCTTGCACCTCTTGGAGAAGAGCCACTATCCAAAGGAATAATGAAATTTTTTAATCCAGAATTTGCAGCCGTTATTCAACGAAGCGCATCTGCTTACTCGGGATTTCCGTTTATAATTGAGATGGGAATTGCTTATGGCGGAGATATTCCATCTGCCGGACTTAAGGTATATCGTTTTGCCAACCGTATTCCACTTCTTTATGATGAAGGAAGTGATGTCGTTCTCAAAGTAATCAACGAAATGGATTGGAGTCGTTATAAGGTAAAAGGTGATCCGCCACTTGTAATAGCATCCCATATCTGTTCTACCAGAATTCCGTACAAAACAGTCGGAAAGGAAAATGTTGCAGACAGACCTGAAATAGAACGGGAACTTAAAAATGCGTTGCAATTTCTGGCAAGAAAACTGACAGTACACATGTCAAGGCAAGGAATGGCAGACATGGCAAAGAAAAGAGCAAATCTCTATTCAAAATATATTCCACTTATTGCACAGTTTGTTACGGAACTTTCTGGAAACAAAAAGGAACCAAATTATAAACAACTAATAAAGAAGGGAAGTGAAATTGAAGAACAGCAAATCTAAGGCTACCAAAACAGCTGAAGCAAGAAAGGAAAAATTACTTTCTATTTTAAAAAATCAAGGTCTTACAATTTATAATGATCTAGAGATTGGTACATTTCCACAATTTTCAATTCCAAGTAGATCTGTTAGTAACATAGTATATGATAAGAAATTAAGGCAATACATTCTGGGTAATTCTAGCGCAGTTAGAAGTGCAAGAAACATGTCACAACTTCGTTCATACACTCAACTTGCATGGCTTGCATTTTTTGTAAATAGACTCGTAAAAGAAGGAAAATCCTCTACCTTAAGAGATATTTATTATTCATCACAAGCTTTTACCATTGATTTTGAAGATCAGCCAGAATCTGATAATATCATAGTTGATCTTGAAGCCTTACTATCATTTCCCAGAGAAGATTTTCATATCTTTCCAGAAGAAAGAAGTAGCGTTTTTGGAGATCTTACAATAGAATACACTGTACCGGGATATGAAGGAAAAAGGGTTAACCTTTCCGATCATCCGGATGGATATCTAATAGGACCAAGTCTTAGTAGTGCAGAGTTGGTTGACACGAGTGCTGAGCTTGTGATTGCAATAGAGAAGGGTGGTCTTTTTACAAGGTTTGTTGAGGAAAAAGTTCACAAAAAATTCAAGGCGATAATTGTTGATACTGCAGGTCAGGCCCCACGTTCTACTCGAGGTCTTCTCAAGAGACTTAATCGGGAGATGGGATTACCAGTTGTCATCTTGGCTGATGGTGATGTATATGGTGAACACATAGCCATGGTCATAAAATCAGGCTCTGCAAACGCTGCACATTTAAGAGAATTAACAGTTCCAGACGCAAAGTGGCTTGGTGTATGGGCTACAGATATTGAAAAATACAAACTTCCAACAATACCGATGACAGAATCAGACATTAAGAGAATATATGATTTACAAAAGGATCCACGTTACCAAGAAGGAAATTGGAAAACGCAGCTAGAAGTATTCTTGAAACTAAAACGAAAAGCAGAACTTGAAGCCTTTTCAAAATACGGATTGACAAATATTACAGATAAATACTTGCCAGAAAAATTAGAGTTATCAAAGAGCCTCTAGTTTTTTAATTCTTAATGTAAGCACGCCATTTCTATACTTAAAATCATGAATTCCCATATCTGGAGTAGCTTCTATCGGGATTTCTTTGGAGAACTTGGCAGATCCTCTAATGTATAAAATTCCATCAATCAATCTGACCGTTACTTGATCTTCTGGGCCTGGTACTTCCGCAACAAACACTAGTTCTTGATCTCCTTTTATCAAATCATATACCCAATTCTTTGAGTCGCTTTCTTTTGTAGTGTATTGGGGTTGGTTATCCTTTGTCATCTTCTTTAGAACTCTTACCCAGTAAATCATGATGGCAGCGGTAATACCTATCAAAATAAAGCTAACAAATCCTTGCGAAGCTCTTAAAGACAAAATGTAAACTACTCCAAGAAATAACAAAACCATTAACGGTATGATGAAATCAAGTGATTTATCATTCGAATATCTATTTTTATAGCTTGCCAAGGTTTTCTATATACCCAACCATTCCACCAAATATAAAGGATCTTTGATTTTTTGTCTCTGGTAATCTATCGAATTTCAACAAGTAACTTAATTAATTAAATTTAAGATTGGATTACGAAATATTTTGGTATGAAAAACTTTAGGTAGTTTCCCATCGTTTGAACAAATCATGCTCAATACCAAACTGATCTAGACATTTTCCAACAATGTGATTTAGCATATCGTCTATTGTTTTTGGTCTATTGTAGAATCCTGGCATTGCAGGAAGAATGATAACTCCTATCCTAGCAAGCTTTAACATATTTTCCAAATGAATACTTGTCACTGGTGTTTCACGTGGAACAAGTACTAATTTTCTTGACTCTTTCATTGTTACTCCAGCTGCTCTTGCAACCAAGGTTTCTTCATAACCATTTGCAATACTTGAAAGTGTTTTCATACTACATGGGATTACAATCATTCCGTCTGTTTTATGAGTTCCACTTGAAACACTTGCAGCCATGTTGGAATCATCAGAATAGTGATCCGCAAGAGATCTTAGATATTTGAAATCATAATCTGTCTCTAAAACAAGACATTTTTTTGCCCATTCTGTCATGATTAGATGAATTTCAGTATCGCGTTTTTTGAGAACCTCAAGCATCCTTATCCCATAAAGGATGCCAGAGCTACCCGTAATTCCTATGATTAACCTCACGATCAAACTGTTCTGGTTTGATATTTAATTCCAACTATATGTTCTCATGCCTCACCTTTAATTACAACAGAGATTTTCTCAGACTTTATGAGTGTGAATTTGAACACGGTTGAAGAAAAACTTGTTTCTGAACTTAGGCTTTCGCCAATTCAAGCTAAAGTGTTTGTCCTGGTTGTAAAAAATGGAAAGATGTCGGCAGAAAATATATCAAAAAAATTAGGAATATCCCATTCAGCAGCACTAGACACTGCACAAAGTCTAATAGATCTTGGTGGTTTTATTGACATAACAAAGACAGAATTTGAATCCACACATCCAAGATTTGCTGTTGTAAATATGTACAGACGAATGTGTCAAAGAGAAAATATTCAATTTAAAAAAAATCTCCTTGTAGATAATATCTCCATTATTTTAGAAAAACCATATGATGATGCAAGAACTAAATAGAACCGAGTCTGGAGAAGGAATAATGTCAGTACATCAAGAAACATGTAAACATGAAACAGTCTATTTTGGTGTTACTAACATAAACTATGAAAAAAAGACAATTGGTTCAGTTGATATTTGGCGTTGTGTTAAATGTAAAAAAATTTTCTGTGAAGAAAAACAACTAGGAATTGAAAGTATAGTAGATTATGTTGGAATGCCCAAAATAGATAAAGATCAAAAATGGGCAGTTCTTTTATGTAATTTAAGAAAACATAAAGAAAAATGGAAGCTTGTCAAGATTAGAAAGGATGATGAGATTCAACATGAGTGTTTGGATGAAAAAGTTATCAAACTTAAAATAAATGACTTTAAGATCCAGGACGAAAAACATTGGAATTTTCTTATAGAAAACTCTGTTAACAAAGCAGTTGAGATATAGGGGTTATTCATGAATCTTAGGGTCCATATCAGCAATGTTCGTGGAAGTCAAATAGCTGCAAAAATTACTGGGGTTTTTACCATTGATGAACACTATTCTTTTAGGTTTAACGCTATAGCATTTGGGAGAATCGGGGGTCATAATATTGGTGCAAAAATTCCTAAATCCACACAGAAGGCACTTGAAAAACTAGGATACAATGTAGATGAAGTGATAAACGAACTTCAGCACAAATTAGTTCATGGTGATATTACACTTCCTGAGGGAATTAAAAAAGACACATTTGCTGACAGTTAAAACTGGGCTTCTGATAATGCTTTTTCACAGGAACAATTCCTTTGTTGTGGAATTAAATCAGGAAGGAGTGAAAGAATTTTTCTAGTAGTTTCAACGTTTTTTGATAATATCTTCAAAACTTCTTTTGCTGTTACTGGCTTATCTGCCCATACATCATAATCGGTAACAGTTGAAATTGAAACATAGCACATTTGAGCTTCTCTGGCAAGCTGACATTCTGGTACCAAAGTCATCCCTATGATGTCTGCTCCTATTACTTCTTTATAGAATTTTGATTCAGCCCGTGTTGAAAATCTTGGTCCCTCAATACAAACATAGGTACAATTTTTATGAATCTTTAGATTTATTTTGTCTGAGACTTTGCTTACTGCGTTTTGTAGTTCAGGACAAAATGGATCTGCAACAGATATGTGGACTACCTTCTCTCCTTCAAAAAAAGAATGTTTTCTTGATTTTGTAAAATCAATAAATTGTGATGGTAGAACAAAGTCTCCTGGCTTTAGATCTTGTTTTAAACTTCCTACTGCAGAAGGAGCAATTATTCTCGTTATACCCATTTCTTTGAACGCCCAAATGTTAGCTCTAAAATTAATTAAATGCGGAGGAATACTATGTTTTCTTCCATGTCGGGGCATAAATGCAACTTTTTTACCTTTGAAAATTCCTAATGTTATAGAATCTGACGTCTTTCCAAATGGAGTATCGACAGTAATCTCTTTGCTTTCAGTGAGGAGACCAGAATCATAAATTCCAGTTCCACCAAATATGCCTATTTCTGCTTGTTCCATTAGTACTTCACTAGCGATTCATGCCTGTAGTTTTTAATTTCCTTTGAACCTTTTAGATCTGTTAATTCTATTATAAACGCAAATCCGGTAACTTTGCCTCCTATTTTCTCAACTAGTTTTGCTGCCGCTTTTGCTGTTCCACCAGTGGCTAGTAGATCATCACAGATTAGAACTTGTTGTCCTTTTTTTATGGCGTCATTTTGAATTTCCATTGTTGCACTTCCATATTCTATATCGTATGAAATTTTTCTAGTTACTCCTGGTAATTTTCCTTGTTTTCTAATCATTATCATTCCTTTGTTGAATCTTAACGCAATAGCGCAAGCTAGAGGAAATCCCCTTGATTCAATCCCTGCAATTAAATCAATATCATTTGGATGATAAAGTTTGGCAAATTCATCGACTACAAGTGAGAGTGCTGATGGATCTCTTAAAAGTGGGCTGATATCTCGAAACAAAATCCCTTTTTTTGGGAAATCTTGTATTTCGGCAATTTTTTCTTTAAGATTCACAACATGACTGGCATTAGGTGGATGTAAAAAATATTTCTAATAAAAAATTTGTTATTTGATGTTTATCTTTGTGGTTCCCTGACCAGTTATTGATTTTACCTGAATTATGTAAGTTCCAGGATTGAAGTTTACAGGTATCTTCCAAAGTGTACTGAAATCTCCTCTATTAGTTGATGATATATCTAAAGATAAAATTTGGGTACTGTGAGTATCAAGTACCTTTATGATTGTGTCAACTGAGTTACCAGCGCCTGTACCGGAAATTGTAATAATGTCTCCTCTGGAATAAATCGGTGGATCTCTGTCAAGCTTTACAGAAATTCCTTCATGTCCTGATTTTATAGTGAGATTTAGGCTTACATGATTAACGCCACTGGTTGCTTCTAATTTCCAAATTCCTGTGGTGCCATCTCCAGGAATTCTAAAATCTGTTGAAGAAAAGATTCCGGTTTTATCGGTGAATGTGTCTTGAGATTTTACAATCACACCATTAGGATCAGTAAGAGTAATTCTGAGGATTGTGTTTGGATTAGATTTACCTAGAATAATAATATTATCGCCCAAAAGATATGTGTCTTTTATGGTTTTCATGGTAATTGCCCCCGAACCAGTCTGAAGGCCAATTGCAAAATTTTCTACTGCCTTGTCATTTCCTCTCTGAATTACTGCAGCATAGATTCCAGGAGTGTATGATGTCACATTAAAAGAATAAATGACAAATCCATTAGAATCTACCTGAATCGTATCAGCAAACTTTTGTTTGCCAGATGGGTCTATTACTACCAGATTGAGAGTTGAAGAGGGCGGGCCTGAAATGTTAATGGCAGGTTTATCAACATTTTGATAGTTTAGTTTGTCCATTGAAAGTGTTAGCTGAGGAACTGGATTTTCTCCAACACCAAAGTAGGCTGTAACCGCGTCAGTTCCTTGTGACGCAATTACTTTGTATGTACCTTTCATTGCAGCACTATCTGTTGAATAAGTTATTGCTATCTTTCCATTAGATGTGACATTGACATCCTTTGTAAAGACTTGATTGCCTG
>Ga0209160_1002651_pt1 | contig 14827 bp, 16 predicted proteins | sample GraSoiAngelo_153_FD_186167 | JGI IMG/M metagenome (GOLD analysis project Ga0209160, IMG submission 186167) | Grasslands soil microbial communities from the Angelo Coastal Reserve, California, USA - 14_1009_12_40cm (SPAdes) (version 2) | ecosystem: Environmental > Terrestrial > Soil > Grasslands ...
AGCCCGCGTCTCCCAAGGGGTTTCGCGAGCTCCCGTCAGGAAGCGATGTTACTGGTGCGCTACGTCTGGCGCCACGGCGCGGGCAGCAGATGGGCCACGATCCGATACACCTCGGGGTTCACGGCCAGTCCGAGGTGGCTGCCGTGCACCTCGATCGAGTTGAGGTCGTGCCGCAGGCATGCCTTCCAGTTGACGACTCCGTCCGAGCGCGAATAGATCGATGTCGTGGGAACGCGCGGTGCGGCTCGCAGGTCGCGCAGGAAGCGCATCTCGACCGAGGCCGGATGTCCGTAGCGGACTGCGTTGAAAAGATGCGCCGCATGTACGCCCGCCATCGTCAGCGGGTGCACGTCGAAGGGGTCGTTCAGTGGAGAGCCGAGCGTGATGACCTGCTCGACCAGGTCCGGCTTGCGGTGCGACAGGACTTTCGCGAGCACGCCGCCGCGGCTGTGGCCGATCACCGAGACGCGAGACGCGGTCTTGTGGTGCATCGCGACCAGCGTGTCGATGAGCGGCCTGAGCATGACCTCCGAATACATCACGTTGAATGCCACACCGGCGAGGCGCGGGCGATAGCCGACCCGGCGCAGCCAGTCGAACTGGGTGCGAAGAGTCCAATCGCCCGCCAGAAAACCCGGGATCAATAGAACTGGTTTGCGCAGTCCGGGCGGCACGTCGTCGCCGCGAAAGACGGGGTCCCGGATCAGGCTGAGGAACTCGAACGAGAAGCGGCCCTCGAGCCACATCGGCGGGATCGGATCCCAACGGCCCATGTGGCGCAGGTGGGGAAGGATGGAGGCGGAAACCTGCAGCCGTCCGGGCCGCCGGCTATGGGGTGGTTCTGAGACGGTTGCCACTTTGTGTGCTGAGCGCTTTCTCCGTTACGAAGCCGCGGCGGGCTCCGACGGGATTCTATACGCGCTCCACCTATGAAGCGCCTGCATGAAGAGTCCTATGCCGCAATGCGTCATGGATGGTACGCGAGGATCCCGGAGGCAAGACGCATCAGGATCTCCGCGACAGCTGCGTACGTCCGGCGACCGTCTCTGTGGAGCTGGTCGAACATCCCAAAGGAGCTCAGCGCGGCGAGCACGTCTTCGGCTTCTTTCAGCGAGCACCCCGGACGGAGGGCGTCGACGGCAGCCAGCCGCTCCGCGAGCCGGTGCTCGACCTCCCGGTCAGCGCTCCCGCCCGCGCTCGGGAGGTGCCGGTAGAGAGAGGGGTCGGCGGCCCACCGGGCGCACGCCTGGAGCAGGTGCCGCCGCACCGCCTCGCGCGGGTCGGAGGCAGCCGGTTCGGCAGGGTCGGAATGGGGAGCTGGGGTGATCGCCTGCAGCAAGCCGGCTTTCGAGCCGAAACGGTTGTAAACGGTGATGCGCGACACCCCCGCCCTCCGGGCGATCGCACCCACGCTGACTCCGGCCCCTTGGCCCTCCGAGACCAGGGCTCGCGCGCCGTCGAGGATCGCCGCGGCCGTCCGGTCCACGGACGCCTCGCGCCGCCCGAGGCGATATTTTCGGCTCACCCAAATAAATTAACATACTGTATGTTCAATAACTCCAAGCAATTCAGGGGAGTGGACTGCAAGCAGGAGGGGTCCCCGCCCGCCACCGCCTGCTTCCGATCGGTGGCTTTCCTACGCCACGTTGCCGCTCGGTCGACGACCTACCATCGTCCGCTGTGAGGTTGTGGGACCCGCTTGCGATTCGTGAGCTTTCCGCCCTGCTTCGCGACCCGGTGTTTCGCGGCCGCGGAGTGCCGCATGGCGACGGCCGCCCCGTTCTCCTCATCCCCGGCTTCCTGGCGGGGGACTGGACCTTGCGCGTGATGGACGGCTGGCTTCGCCGGGTGGGCTACCAGACCTTTCTCTCGGGGATCCTGCTCAACATCCAGCACTCCGAGCGCCTGATCTCGGACCTTCGCCGTAAGGTCGCCGAGCTCGAGAAGGAGACCGGATCGCGCATCACCCTGGTCGGCCACAGCCGCGGCGGGCTCCTGGCCAAGGTGCTTGCGCAGCGCCGCCCGCAGCACATCGAGCAGGTCATCACGCTCGGCTCGCCGCTGGCCGACTGGACCGACCTGGCCGCGGTGACGCATCACGCCGTCGGCGTGGTGACGACGGCGAACGAGCTCGTCTACGGCCGGAGACTGAATTCCGAAGGTCGCTTCACCTACGACCTGAAGCTGGCTCCGATCGTGCCGACGACCTCGATCTACACGAAGACCGACGATGTCGTCAACTTCCGCTCATGTTTGCGTCCCGACATTCCGGCGCTCCAGGTCTGGGGATCTCACAACGGGCTGGTGGTCAACCCCGAGGTGTTCCGGCTCCTGGGACGTCTGGTCGCCCGGCCGCGCCGGGCGGCATAGCAGCGGCTTGATCGCGATCGCGGTCGGGATGGCGCTGGTGGCTGCGGCCTTCCACGGCACATGGAACATCCTCGTGAAGGTCAGCGGGGACCCGATCACGACTTTTCGGCGGGCCACCGTGATGGCGGCCATCGTCGCGACGCTCGCGTTGGTCCCCGCCTGGTGGCTGTTCGGTCGCCCCAGCATCCAGCCCACGGGCATCCTCTACTGCCTTGTCTCCGGGGTGCTGGAGACCGCCTACCTGTGGCTGCTCTCGGCGGCGTATCGCCGCGGCGAGCTGTCGGCTGTCTACCCGATCGCTCGCGGCTCGGCGCCTCTCCTCAGCGTGACGGTCGGCCTGGTCGTGCTCGGCGAAAGACTGGCGACGCCGCAGCTCATCGGAGTCGGCCTTTTGCTGGTCGGGATCATGGCGGTCGCGGTTTCGCAGGCGAGCGGGCGCGCCACCTTTCCGGCCCTGCTCACCGGCGTGGCGATCGCGGCCTACACGTCCGTGGATCGGGTCGGCGTACGCCTTGCCACGCCGTGGTTCTATGCATGGCTCCTGTTCATGCTGATGGCGATCGGGCTGCTGCTGTCCGTGTGGGCGGCGTCAGCTCTGGGAGCGTATCGCCCGCCGTCCACGGCGCCGCCTCCGACCTGGCGTCAATCAGCCGTGATCGGCTTTTTCTTCTGGGCCGGTTACTTCCTCGTTCTGTGGGCGCTCAGCCTCGCGCCACTTGCTGTGGTGGCGCCGGTTCGCGAGCTCGCCATCGTGGCTGTCGCGGTCTGGGGCGTGTGGCGCCTGCGGGAGGGCGGGAGGGCGGCGCTGAAGCTCTCCGGCGCCGCCGCCACCCTCGCAGGAGTCGCTCTTCTCGCCATTTAGATCGGGTGGTAAGGTAGGCGTGTCCCCGGGTAGTTCGGGGATGTTCGCCGCGGTCGGATCTTCTCGAAAGGACCCGTGCGTTCGCGACTAGCTTTCGAGAAGAGGAGTAAGGGGGATGCCGACAGGGACGATAAAGAAGCTTGTCTCCGACCGTGGATTCGGCTTCATCGCGGCGGAGGACGGGAAGGAGTACTTCTTCCACCGGACCGGCCTCGACTCGAGCATCAACTTCGATTCGCTGGCCGGCGGTGAGCGGGTCAGCTTCGAGATCGAGACGAGCCAGAAGGGCCCGCGCGCCAACCGGATCAAGCTCGCCTAGCTCATTCGACCTCGAGCCGCTCGGCGGCTACTCGCTGCGGGAAAGCGCGGGGTTCATCGATGCCTGGCATGAGGCTCCCTCCGAGGGCGGCAAGACAGAAGGTCATCTCCACCTCGCCTTCCTGACGGATGGCGACTGGGCCCCGGTCGGCGTCTGCCTGACCCAGGAGGCCGAGGGTCGCGTGCACGGGATCGTTTACGGAGATGCGCCAGTCGGCGCGGTCCAGCGCCAGACCTCGCGCATCCTGAGCCTCGACGTTGACGGTCGCGATTGGCCGCAGGTCGGGCAGCGCGACCCGGTCGTCGACCGCCTGCAGCGAATGTTTCCCGGTTTTCGCCCCGTCAACTGGTCGAACGCCTACGAGGCGGCGGCGTGGTGCCTCATCTCATCCCGGATCTCGATGCGCCAGGGACAGGGCGTCAAGGAGAGGATGTGCCGCGAGCTGGGCCCGTCGATCGACATTCACGGCCATCGCCTGTACAGCTTTCCGGTCCCTGAGGTGCTGGTCCAGATGAGATCGTTCAAAGGACTCTTCGGGCGAAAGGTCGAGTACCTGAATGCGCTCGGTCATTCCGCGCTGGCAGGCGAGCTCGACACCGAGACGCTGCGCGCTCTGCCGCCTGACGCGTCGCTCGAGCGCTTGAAGCGGCTCGCGGGGATTGGCGAGTTCGGATCGCAGCTGATCAGGCTGCGAGCGTTGAGTGCGGTCGACGAGCTCCCGACGACGGAACGACGGTTGCTCGAGGCGATTCGGACGGCTTACGGGCTCACGCACGAACCCGACATCGCGGAGCTCGAAGCCATAGCTGAGCGGTGGCGGCCGTACCGGATGTGGGTCGCCGTCTGTTTCCGGCGATCGCTCGCCGACGGCGCCGGCATGATGCACTCGCGGGCCGCGGGCTAAGGGCGTACAGGTCCTCCCCATTCATGGGGAGGTGTCGGCAAAGCCGACGGAGGGGCTGTCCCGAACGTGCGAGGCCGACTCGCCATCGCTCTTTCTATGAGAACGCGACAAGTCAGTGCGAGTGGCTGCGCACCAGCACCATCGCCGCGACCCAGAGCAACCCGCCCGAGATCAGCAGCACCCAGAGCGTCCAGGGGATGAGGGAGAACTCGACCAGCGCGCCGAAGATGCACATCGCCGCGGCGCCGGCCAGCACGAAGGACCCGGGTAGGAGAAGCCAGGCCGAGTACCAGGGCGGCTGAACGACGTCGCCCCGGCTGAAGACCCGTCCGGCCCCGAAGATCAGCCCCGCCGTGATCATCGCCGGCCCCGTCAGGCCGAACGCCCAGCGCAAGTCCACGGCGCCGGCCGCGGCCGCGACCAGCGGCTGCACTCCAGCGAGCGCAAGCCCGGCTGCGACCGCGAAGGCGACCAGCCGGAGCATCGCGCTCGGATGCGGCACGTTCAGCAAAGCAGTGTGACGAAGAGCAGTCGAACTTCCCCCGGTTACTTGACAAACGCACCGGAGGTGGCCGCAACCCGATCAGGCGACGGCGAACAGAACGTGGTTGCGACCGGTGGTCTCGATGGCACCCGGATGCCCGCGCCTCAATGCCTCGGTCGCCGCCTCGATGAACCGGCGGCGCCTCCCGGCATCCACTCCTTCCAGGCGCGCGGCGCAGTCCCACCAGCTGCTGCAAAGCGACACGAGCTGGTCGGCCGACTCCCAGACCACCCGTTCCTCGACGACCTCGACACGCGACGATTCGAAGCCCGCGGCCAGGGCTGCCGAGCTGAGTGCGTCAGCGTCGGCGACCGTCTGCCGCGTTGCATCCTGGTCGACGGCGCGAGGCGCTGGCGGAAGCCAGCGGTCGATGACCGGGTCGAGGAGCGCAGAGACCGAGTCCCGCAAGGGCGTCACCGGGACGCTCGCGGCGAAGGTAGAGCCATTCCGCAGCACTCTCCGGACCTCGTGCAGCGCGCGGTCGAGATGCGGTGAGAACTGCAGGCCGTGCCCGCAGGCCGCCGCATCGAAGGAGGCGACGGGGAAGGAGAGCTCCTCCATGTCCATGACCTCGAAACGCGCGTTGGGTATCGCGGCCGACCGCGCGATCTCGACCATCCCGTGCGCAAGGTCGATCCCCACGACCTGGCCCCCGGGCGCGACCAGCGCCGCGAGGCGCCGGCTCAACGTGCCGGGGCCGCACGCGACGTCGAGCACGGCCATCCCGGCTCTTGCGTCGACGAGCTCGATCACACGCTGCCGTCCGCGAGCCTCGCCTCTCGCCATGATCTGGTCGAGCCGGCGCTCGTACGCGGCTGCGTGCCGGCTGAAGATGGCGGGAAAGAGCTCCTTGGACTTCAGCGCTCGAACCCCATTTGACCCTCCAGCCACGCCGCCGCCCTGAGGGTGTCTGCGTTGGAGCGGCCGGCCACCTGGATGCCCACCGGAAGCCCGAGCGGCAAACGCGCGGGCAGGACTGCCACCGGTTGGTGAGTCGTGTTGAACGGACGGGTGAACCTCGAAAGCGGCTCGCGTACCTCAGGGCCGGCGTCGACCGGCGGGGCGACGATCGCCGTGGCGGGCAGGACCAGCGCGTCGATCTCCTCCATCGCGCGTTGCGCTGCAACCTGCAGCTGCGTCCTCTCCTGCAGCGCCTCCTGGTATGCGTCGATCGGAATCTCGAGCCCGCGCTGGATGAGGCGAAGCACGTCGGCGCCGTATTTCTCCGGATGGTCGGTGGCCCATTGCCTGTGGTATTCGGCGGCTTCCGCCAGCAGGATGGTCAGGCCGACCTCAAACAGCCGGTTGCGGTCGACGAACTCGATTTCGGGCAGCCCGTTCGACACTTTGGACCAGGCTTCTGCGGTCGGTCCATCGAGGTCGCCAACCCAATCCGCCGGCACCGCCAGCTGGGGCGCCGCAAGCCCGTCGAGGGACACCTCTTCGCCCGACATCATCGTGTACGCACGCGCCACCGCGGCGATGTTCGGCGCGATCGGCCCGAGGGTGTCCAGCGACTTGCTCAGCGGGATCACGCCGGAGATGTCGATGCTGCCGAACGCGGGCTTGAAACCCGCGACGCCGCAAAGGGAGGCCGGGATGCGGATGGAGCCGCCGGTGTCGCTGCCGATGGCCCAGTCGCACAGGGCCGCCCCCACCGCGGCGGCCGAGCCGCCCGACGACCCGCCCGCGACCCGGGTGGGGTCGGCCGGGTTGCGCACGGTGCCGTAGTGCGGGTTGACGCTGGTCACGCCGTAGGCGAACTCGTGCAGGTTCGTCTTGCCGATGATCACGCACCCGGCCTCGCGGATGCGGCGGATCACCGGCGCGTCTTCGGCGGCTTGGACGTCGGGGAGGATGATCCCGCCCGCCGTCGTGACCATGCCCCTGACGTCGACCAGGTCCTTGACCGCGACCACGATCCCTTCAGCCTTCTCCTCCGACACCGAGATGAATGCGTTCAGGTGGGGCCAGAGGCGGATCCGATCTCGTGCCTCGTCGAGGTTCACGGAAGTCATTCTCCAGGGTGTGGTTTGGGGGCCGCCGAGTTATCCTTGCCCGCTGATGTCAGGCAGCCCTTCCGGAGGGTTCACCGGCGCCAACCTCTCGTGGAGCAAGGTCGACGTGCTGACCTCCTCTGAGCGGCTGACCGCCGAGATCCAGGTCCGCGGCGGACGGCTCCGCGAGACGATCAACGACCCGGAGCCGCTCTTTCACCTCCGCAACGTGAGCGCGGAGCCGTTGGTCCCGGGCGCTGTGCCGCTGACCGGGATTCCCGAGGGCCTGTTCAACAAGGACTTCATCGGCGGGATCCGCACCATCGAGCCGGAGCCGCCGCCACCCGACCTGGTGGCCGACATGATGCGCCGCTATGTCATGTTCCAGGCCGCGAGCTTCATGGTCACCGGAGCGGCCGAGTTTCCAACTGCGACCGAGGCCTCCATGCACCAGGAGATCCTGATGAAGGCCCGCTTCTTCTCGATCCTCGACGCCACCGTGACGATCTTCGGCGTCGCCGGCAAGAGCTGGACCCAGCCCAACATCTGGGTCAACCGCGACCTGATGCTGGCGGTATTCCTGGGCTAGGACGGACCGCCCGCGAGGGCTGGAAGCGGGGGTCAGGGAGGGCGCCCTGGTTGCTGATGGAGGCACCGAACCAAGTACGTGTTCTGGTTAATGGGGCTTGACAACGAACTTTTGTTTGGTACAATTACAAGCGTGGATTACGCCGGTGTCAGCCCCGCCAACCAGGCCCGCGCAAGGGAGCTCGAGGATCGCCTCGGACAGATCTCCGCCCAGGCCCACGCTTCGATGGCGGGCGTGGCAATCGCCGCTGCCGAGTTCGACGAGCTCGGCGGCTGGTACGACGGCGGTATCCGCTCGTTCCCGCACTGGCTGACGATCAGCATGGGATTCGATCCCCACACCGGAAAGGAGCTGCTCCGCGTCGGATACGCCCTGAAGAGCCTGCCCCTCATAGCTGCTGCATTCGCGGCCGGTCAGCTGTCCTTCGACAAGGTGCGGCAGATCACCTCAGTGGCCACGCCGGACACCGACGAGCTGATGCTGGAAATCGGGCGCGGAGCTTCCGGATCGCAGCTCGAGCGCATCTGCCGCTCGCTGCGGCGCATCAGAGAGCTCGAATCCCCGGGCCACGACCAGAAGGAGCTCGCCAAGCGTGGCCTGTGGACCCACCTGGACGAGGACGGCATGATGCGGCTGGTGGCCAAGCTGCCGGCCGAGGATGCCGCCGTCGTGGTCGCCGCTCTCGAGTCCATCACCGGCTCACGACCGGTGCCCGATTCGTCAGGCGACGAAGTTCCGGACCCGGCTGAAGACCGTTGGGCGGCGCGCCGCGCTGACGCGTTGGTGGCGATGTCCGAGCACGTGATCTGCGGCGCGGCCGGCGGTCTGGTCGTGGCCGGCGAGGCGCACCAGGTTGTAGTTCACGTCGATGTCGGCGTGCTCACCGGTGAGGCACGCGATGGTCTGTGCCAGCTCGAAAACGGAGCGCCACTCTCGGCAGCCGCGGCACGCCGGATCGGTTGCGACGCGGAGATCATCCCCGTCCTTGAGCGGGACGGCCTGCCGATCGACGTCGGCCGCAAGCACCGCAGCGCCCCCCAACGTCTGCGCCGCGCGCTCGAGATCCGCGACAGGTTCTGCCAGTTCCCCGGGTGCGGCGTGCCTGCCCGGCAGACCCACGCGCATCACCTCGATCACTGGGCGGCCGGCGGCGCCACGACGCTCGACAACATGATTCTCCTGTGCGGCTTTCATCACCGCGGCTACCACGACGGCGGCTATCGGATCACAAGGATGGCCGGCTGCGTGACCTTCGAGACTGACGACGGACACGTGATCGGTCAACGGTTGCTCGCGCCGGTCGAACAGCAAATGACATTCCCTCCCGGTACCGCGCGAGCGGAATGGGGCGGCGGGCGCATCGACCACGATCACCTGATGTTTGGCCTGACCCAGTACCTCCCGACGCCGGAGGCCAGGGCGGGTCCGCCGAACTAAAGACCGAACCGCCCTCTGTCGCTTACCCCTCGTCAGCCGCGCGAATCGCTACCGCGCCGGCCGAACAGGCGCTGCAGCCGGAGCGAGATGAGGTGCAGAAACATCCCGAAGGCGTTGATCGGCTGCGCAGCCGCCGGGGGCGGCTCGGGCTGGCTGTTGGCGGCGGCCCCGACGGATGGATTCGGCGGCGGCGCGGCCTCCAGGTTGGCCTTGATGCAGGCAGCCATGTCCTTGACGATCCGCTTCGACACATCCTCCATCACGCCGCGCCCGAACGAAGCGACACGACCGGCGACGTGGTAGTCGGTCACGATCCGGACCGTCGATCCGGCGCCCGCAGCCTCGACCGTCATGAGGGCGGTCGCCTTGGCCGTCCCCTGGCCGGTGGTCTCCCTGCCTTCGGCGATCAGCGTGGCCGTGCGGTCCGAATCGCTGCGTTCTGAGATCCGGGCCGTGCCGTTGTACGCGACCGAGATCGGCCCGACCTTCACCTTGACCTTGCCCTTGAACGTGCTCGCGTCGACGACCTCGGTGAGCTCCGCGCCGGGCACGCAGCCCACGACCTTGTTGACGTCGAGGAGGTAATCGAAGACCCGGTCCGGTGGGGCGCCCACCTGAAACGAATTCTCCAGTTGCATTTCCGGCCTAAAAGTAGCGCAATAGAGGGGTTCATCTGCGATGAGTTGATCGGTGCCGCCCGCGCACCGCCTTTTGGTGGGGTTTTAGGAGGACTGATGAAGCACAAGGTCGCGACAACCGTCAACGGCCGCCAGCACGAGCATGAGGTAGAGCCACGCCTGCTGCTCGTGCACTATCTCCGAGACAACCTGGGGCTCACCGGCACGCACATCGGCTGCGATACGAGCCAGTGCGGCGCGTGCACCATCCTGGTCGACGGCAAGGCCGTCAAGAGCTGCACGATGTTCGCCGTCCAGGCCGAAGGGCGGAGCCTGGTGACCATCGAGGGCATGGCGAAGGGCGGGGAGCTGCACCCGATCCAGCAGGCCTTCTGGGACGAGCACGGTCTGCAGTGCGGCTACTGCACGCCCGGCTTCATCATGGCCGCCGCCTACCTGCTCGAGCAAAATCCGAACCCGACCGAAGACGAGATCCGCAAGGGCCTCGAAGGCAACCTCTGCCGGTGTACCGGCTACGTCAACATCGTCAAGGCCGTCCAGAGCGCAGCCAAGACGATGAGCGCCACTCCGGCCAAGAAGGCAACGGTCACAGCGGGAGGCAACTGACATGGCGGTCACCCAGCTGGTCGGTGCCAAGATCCACCGCCGCGAAGACCCTCGCTTGATCACCGGTCATGGCCACTACGTCGATGACCTCACGCGGCAGGGCACCGCGTACGCCCATTTCGTGCGCAGCCCACTCGCGCACGCACGCATCAAGAGCATCGATATCACCGACGCAAGCAAGTCTCCCGGCGTGGTCGGCGTCTATACGGCGCGCGACTTCAAGGGCTTGCTCGCCGGCACGCATCCGGCCGCGCCGGCCTTTGTCGCCGAGAAAAAATTTGTGCCCGAGCGCTTTCCGATCGCCGAGAAAGAGGTCACCTACCAGGGAGAGATCGTCGCCGCGGTGCTCGCCGAGACCAAGAGCCAGGCGGCCGACGCGGCCAACCTGATCCAGGTCGAGTACCAGGACCTGCCCGCGGTGATGGACCTCGAGAAGGCTCTCCAGAAGGGCAGCCCGAAGTCGCACGTGGACGGGCCGGACAACGTCTGCTGGGATTTCACATACACGGGGCCCGAGATCACGGAGGCGGCGTTCAAAGAGGCGGACGTCGTGGTGAAGGAGCGAATTCTCCAGAACCGGCTGGCGCCCGTGCCGATGGAGCCGCGTGGCGTGAGCGCCGATTACGAAGGCTTTGACAAGAAGCTCACGATCTGGATGTCGAGCCAGAACCCGCATTTCATCCGCCTGTTCGTCTCCGGCGCGATGGGGCTCAAGGAGAGCCAGGTGCGGGTCGTCTCGCCCGACGTGGGCGGTGGGTTCGGCAGCAAGATCAGTCCGTATCCAGAGGACTACCTGGTGCCGACGCTCTCGCGCATCGCCGAGCGACCGGTGAAGTGGACCGAGACCCGCACCGAATCGATCCAGAACGCCACGCACGGCCGCGGCCAGTTCTATGACTGCGAGGTGGCGGCGAAGAAGGACGGGACGCTGCTCGGCATGCGTGTGGTCCAGTACGTCGACGTCGGCGCCTACCACGGCACGTTCGGCGCGTTCCAGCCCGTAGCCTGCCTGATGGCCGGCGGCGCATATAAGTGGAAGGGAATCTCCGCGCGAACGGTCGGGGTGTTGACCAACCGGGTGCCGACGGACCCGTATCGAGGAGCGGGCAGGCCCGAGGCGACGCACCTCGTCGAGAGGATGGTCGACCTCGTCGCCCTCGAGCTGAAGATGGACCCGGTCGCAATCCGGCGCAAGAACTTCATCCAGCCCGAGGACTTTCCGTTCACGCAGAACTTTGGGCTCGTGGTCGACTCAGGCGATTACGACAAGGCGCTGGACAAGGCGCTGCAGCTCATCGGTTACGACGAGCTGCGCAAGAAGCAGGCCGAGCTGCGCAAGCAGGGCCGGTACATGGGCATCGGATTCTCCACCTGGATCGAGCTCTGTGGTTTCGGTCCCAGCGCGGCGACGGCGCCGGCCACGGGCGGAATCGCGCTCGTCGAATCGGCGCAGGTACGCGTGACCCCGACCGGCTCGGTGATCGTCTACACCGGCACGCACTCCCACGGCCAGGGACACGAGACGACATTTCCTCAGATCGTGGCCGACCAGCTGGGCGTGCCGTACGAAAGCGTCGAGCTGAGGCACGGCGATACGGCTGAAGGCACGGCGTTCGGTTATGGCACGTATGGCAGCCGCAGCCTTGCCGTCGGCGGAGTGGCGATAAGCAAGGCCGCGGGCAAGGTCATCGACAAAGGCAAGAAGCTGGCCGCGCACATGCTGGAGGCGGCGGAAGAGGACGTCGTCTTCGAGCACGGGAGCTTCCATGTCAAGGGTTCGCCGGACAAATCAAAGGCGTTCGGCGAGGTCGCCTTTGCCAGCTACGGGATGAACCTGCCGGAAGGGATGGAGCAGGGACTCGAGGCGGTCGCGTACTTCGACCCGCCAAACCTCGTGTGGCCGTTCGGCACGCACATAGCGGTGGTCGAGATCGACGCGGAGACGGGTGCACCGCTGCTCACCAAGTACGCCGCCGTGGATGACTGCGGAAACATCATCAACCCGATGATCGTCGACGGCCAGATTCACGGCGGCATCGTGCAGGCCATCGCGCAGGCCCTGTATGAGGAGGTCGTTTACGACGAGGACAGCGGCCAGCTTAAGACCGGGACTCTGATCGACTACAGCATGCCGACGGCCAATGAGATCCCGACCATCCTTCTCGACAAGACGATCACGCCGAGTCCCACCAACGATCTCGGCGTCAAGGGGATCGGCGAAGCCGGGACGATCGCCGCGAGCGCCGCGGTGATCAACGCGATCTGCGACGCACTGAGCCCGCTTGGCATCAAGCACGTCGACATGCCCGCGAGCCCGGACAAGCTCTGGAAGATGATGAAGGAGGCACGGAATTGATTCCCGCCGCATTCGAATACGCTCGCGCCTCCTCCGTTGAAGAGGCCTCGAAGCTGCTCAAGAAATTCGGCGAGGATGCCAAGGTGCTGGCGGGGGGGCACAGCCTGATCCCCCTCATGCGCCTGCGCCTCGCCCAGCCGGCCGCCCTGATCGACATCAACGGCATCAAAGAGCTCGACCACATAAAGGAGGACGGACAGAAGCTCCGCGTCGGGGCGCTGACCCGACACGTGACAATCCACAACTCGGCGGTCGTGAAAGCGAAGCTGCCTCTGCTCGCCGAGATCGCGAGCGAGGTCGGGGACAACCAGGTTCGCAACATGGGGACCATGGGCGGGGTGATCGCGCACGCCGATGCGGCCGGTGACTATCCGACCCTGGCGCTGATGCTCGATGCCGACATCGTGACCAACCAGCGGACGATCCCCGCGCGCGACTTTTTCAAGGACCTGTTCACCACGGCGCTCGGCCCGGACGAGGTGGTGACCGAAGTCGTGTTCCCGGTGGCGAACGGTCCGCACAAGTACGTGAAGTTCCGCCGCCGGCTGTTCGACTGGGCGATCGTCGGAGTGGCGGCCCAGAAGATGAATGGCGGTTGGAGGATCGGCCTCACCAACGTCGGTCCGACGCCGGTTCGGGCGAACGCCGTGGAGGAGGCGCTGCAGAAAGGCGCCAAGGCCGAAGAGGCGGCGCAGCATGCGTCGGACGGTCTCGACCCGGCCGGCGACCTGCGCGCCAGCCCCGAATACAAGAAGCACCTGGCCCGCGTGCTGACCAAGAGGGCAATCAACCAGGCCGAAGGACACCAGTAAAGGCTCGGGGAGGCGGGACTACATCAGTCCCGTCTCCTCGTACGCTTTGTCTCCGTGAGCGCTCCACTTGCCATCGAGGACATCGAGCGCCGCCTACGCGAACGTCGCTACATCGGCGACCGGGCGCTTGCCACCTCGATCTTTCTCGCCCTCCAGCTCCAGAAGCCGCTGTTCATCGAGGGCGAGGCGGGTGTGGGCAAGACCGAGGCGGCCAAGGTCATGGCCGATGTGCTCGGCGCGCGGCTGATCCGGCTCCAGTGCTATGAGGGGATCGACCTCGCGCACGCCGTGTACGAGTGGAACTATCCGCGCCAGCTTCTGCACATCCGCCTTATGGGCGAGGGAGAGGACAGAAAGGTCGCGGAGCGCGAGATCTTCAGCTCCGAGTTTCTGCTGCGCCGGCCCCTGCTTGACGCGATCGACAATGACGACGCAACGCCGCCGGTCCTGCTCATCGACGAGATCGACCGGTCGGACGAAGAGTTCGAGGCCTTCCTGCTCGAGCTGCTGTCCGACTTCCAGGTCTCGATTCCAGAGATCGGCACGATCAAGGCACGCCAGGTGCCGTTCGTCGTGATCACGTCCAACCGCACACGCGAGGTTCACGACGCGCTCAAGCGCCGCTGCCTCTATCACTGGATCGACTATCCGGACCTCGACAAAGAGGTCGAGATCGTGCGTGCTCGGGCCCCTGAGGCGGCGGATGGGCTGGCCCGCGAAGTGGCGGCGCTCGTGCAGGGACTGCGGGGAATGGACCTGTACAAGGTGCCGGGAGTCGCGGAGACGCTCGACTGGGCGCGTTCCCTGGCCGCACTGGGCGCCACGCACATCGACTCGAACCTCGTCAACGCGACGATGGGCGCGGCTCTCAAGTACCAGGAAGACCTGGAGCGCGTTCGGGAGCAGGTCCCGGCGCTGGTCGACAAGGCGCAGCGTGCCTAGCGACGGGGTCGACCTGCTTCCGCGCCTCGGCGCGTTCGCGCGCCTCTTGCACGATGCAGGACTCGAGGCGGGGCCGCGCCGGCTGACCGACGCCACGCGCGCGCTCGGCGTCATCGACCTGAAGCAGCAGGGCGATTTTCGCAATGCGCTGCGGTCTGTGTTCGTGAGTCGCAAGGAAGACCTACCGACATTCGAAGCCGCCTTCGACATCTTCTGGGCGCCGCCCGACCCTCGCGCTTCGGCAGGTGTCATCCCCGGGCGCAGCCGCGCCCTGCCTCTCTCGCCCGAACGCGCGAAGGCGTGGGCCAACGCCCTCGGGCTCAACGCGTCGCAGATGAACCGCGAGCAGAACCCGACCGAGTTTCCCGCCCGCTCGAGCGGGTACAGCGCGGAAGAGCTGCTCCGCCACAAGGACTTCGAAGAGATGACGTGGGCCGAGACGGAGCAGGTC
>Ga0209160_1002655_pt1 | contig 14814 bp, 10 predicted proteins | sample GraSoiAngelo_153_FD_186167 | JGI IMG/M metagenome (GOLD analysis project Ga0209160, IMG submission 186167) | Grasslands soil microbial communities from the Angelo Coastal Reserve, California, USA - 14_1009_12_40cm (SPAdes) (version 2) | ecosystem: Environmental > Terrestrial > Soil > Grasslands ...
ACGATGGCGCCGATCTGCTCGCCATTGCGCTCAACGATGTAGTAGAACGTCGCTGGCTGAACCCTCAGCGCCACCTCCGAGAGCTGCTGCGCCTCGCTGCGGTTATCGTTGCGGCGCACCATCATCGCCATGCCGCCCAGCCAAAGGGCGACGATCAGGGCGGCTACCACTCCACGACTGTGTTTCATTGGCGCTGCCGCGCGCGAGCGGCGCGGCGATCAGGACTGGACCGGGGATTCACCCCTATTAGACGATTTGGAGGCTCGTCTCGCTATTTATCCAGCCAAGGTAGCGTTCCAGCCCGCCCGTCACCGGGACGGCCAGCAGCTCTGGAACCTTGTAGGGATGAAGCTCCTTGAAGGCTTTTTCTAGCCCGTGAATTGCCCCAGAGCGGGTCTTGAGCATCACCACGACTTCGGTTTCGTCGGCGAGCTTATCTTCCCAGCGGTACAATGAGCGCGCGGCTGGCAAAATCGTCCCGCACGCGACCAGCCGGCGATCAAGCAGTGCGCGGACGAACTTCGCGGCTTCATCGGCGTTGGCCAGCGTTGTCAGAACGACGACTGCGTCGGTATGGGGCACTGCGGATCCGGGTCAGGTTGTGAAGAATCTAATCACAAAAAGCTTAACAATGTCTTTGGAGGGGAGCATCTTAAGAGCTGCCGACCACCACTAAGCATGCGCCTCGACACCTCACTTTACATCAATCGTGAGCTGAGCTGGCTCGAGTTCAACGCCCGGGTATTGCACGAGGCGTTCGACCCGCGGAATCGCCTGCTGGAGCGGCTGAAGTTCCTGTCGATCTTCAGCACCAACCTCGACGAGTTCTACATGGTCCGCGTCGCAGGTCTGCGTCGCCAGATCATGGCCGGCGTCCACGCCACCGGTGCCGATGGGATTCCCCAACCGCAGCAGCTCGATGAGATTGCCGCGCGTGTCGCCGAGCTGATGGAGCTACAGCGGAAATGCCTGTGCGACGTACTGCTGCCCGAGCTGGAGGAGCACGGCATCAAGATCGTAGCGGTGAAGGACGTGTCGAAGACGGAGCGCCAACGTCTCGATCAGTTCTTCGAGTCCCAGGTGTACCCGGTGCTGACTCCGCTGGCGGTCGACCCCGCCATTCCACACCCGTACATCGGCAACCTCGCATTGTCCCTCGCCATCCGGATCCACGACCCCGCGACGAAGTCATCGCGTCTGGCCCGGATCAAGGTGCCGAAGAGTCTGCCGCGGTGGGTGCCTTATGGCGAAAAGAACCACTTCGTTCCATTGGAGCAATTGGTCGCCGCCAATCTGGAGTCGCTGTTCCCGGGCATGGAGGTTGGCGAGTGCCGCGCTTTTCGGGTGACCCGCTACTCGGATCTCGAGCTGCCGGTGTTCGACGACGATGACGATCTACTCTCCGCGATCGAGGAGCAGGTCTTCGAGCGGAGATTCGCAGAGGTCGTGCGCGTCGAAGTGGAGAAGGGGACGTCCGCCGAGTTGCGCGAGCTGATTCTCTCCGAGCTGCGCGAGGAGCAGCCGAGCGAGATGCCGTCGCTCGCCGACGACGACCTGGTCGAGACCGGCGCCATGCTCGACCTCGGCGACTTGATGTGGATCGCCACGATGAACATACCGGAGCTGCGCGATCCGCCGTTCATACCGGCGACGCCGCCGGAGCTGCGTGATACCTCGCGCTCGATGTTCGACGCCATCAGAGAGGGTGACATCCTGGTCCATCACCCGTTCGACTCGTTCGAGACATCAGTGGAGCATTTTCTCCTGACCGCTTCCGCCGACCCGAGCGTGCTGGCGATCAAGATGACGTTGTATCGCACTTCGGGCGACACGGAGATCGTGCGCGCGTTGACTGAAGCCGCGCAGCGTGGAAAGCAGGTCGCCGTTCTCATCGAGCTGCAGGCCAGACAGGATGAGCTGAACAACATCGCCTGGGCGCGCACGCTCGAGGGATTCGGCGTCCACGTCGCGTACGGCCTTCCGGGCCTGAAGATTCACACCAAGACGGCGCTCGTCGTGCGCAAGGAGAATGACGGAATCCGGCGCTACGCCCACATCGGATCAGGTAACTACAACTCCCAGACGGCAACCGTGTACACCGATCTTGGTGTGTTCACGGCGAGACAGGACGTCGGCGCTGATCTTACCGATCTGTTCAATTCACTGACCGGCTTCTCGCGAAAAAACTCCTTTCGCAATTTGCTGGTCGCTCCGCGCAACATGCGCGAGCGCTTCACCGAGATGATCGATCGCGAGGCTCAGCACGCGCGCCGCGGCAGGCCGGCGCGAATCATTGGCAAGATGAATGCGCTCGTCGACCCCGAGATCATTCAGCACCTCTACAATGCTTCGCTGGCGGGTGTCGACATTGATCTCATCGTGCGCGGGATCTGCTGCCTGCGGCCGGGAGTGACGGGTGTCAGCGAGAACATCAGCGTCATCAGCATCGTCGGCCGCTTCCTCGAACATTCCAGAATTTTCTATTTCAAGAACGATGGTGAAGAGGAAGTCTATTTTGGATCCGCCGACTGGATGCCGCGCAATTTCGATCGCCGGGTCGAAGTCGTCGCGCCCATCGACGACCGTCGCCTCCGCGATCGCGTCTGTTCGCTCCTCGAGACGCAGCTGGCTGACAACCGGCAGGCGTGGGACCTGTTTCCGGATGGCAGCTACGTACAGAGAAAGCCCGGTGCCGGCGTGGCGATATCCACGCACGAACAGTTGCTGAAAGACTCCTGGGGGATGTCGGTCCGCGCTGCTACCGATGGCGAGCGCGCGTCGCGTCCGTCGCCGTCTCCCCAGCCGGCTGGAGCTCAGTCGGCGGCGCCGACCTCGTCGTCGTAGGTCATCACCGAACCGTCGGGGCCGACAATCTCCACCGGCACACCGGCGACCTCCGCGAGCAGATTCGACTTTCGCGCTGCTCCCCACAAATCCAGACGCAAGTTGAGATTGGCGCGACGCGGCACCGCCGTCAGTCGCAGTGCCCGCTCCAGCCAGCGTGCCTTTATCTCCGCGACCGCGGAGGCGTGGCCTCTGTCGAATCCGTCTGCCACCCGCAGAATCGCCGACAGTCGCTTGATAGTGCGACGCATTTGCTTATCGAGACCGCTGTAATTGCTGTGCGTCTTTTTCGGCTCGGCGCCGCGATGATACCGCGCGACATTGGCGACGGTGATCTGCTCCGACGGCGTCATCCCCAGCAGCTCGGCGTGCTCGATGAGATGGTATGAATGCTTGTTGTGCTTGTCGTAGCTGATGTGATAGCCGATGTCGTGGAGAAGAGCAGCGTCGGCGAGGAGGCGGCGATCTTCCGGCGCACAACCCAGCCGCTGTCCGATCGAATCGAAGAGCTGGAGCGCCAGCTTCTGCACGTGCTGGGAGTGCGGCGCTTCGTAGTGAGTCCTTTCGGCGAGCTGCAACACCGAGCGCTCCCGCGCTTCGCCCGGATCGGCGGGGGTCGGCGCCACGTGCGCGCTTTCGAGAAGAATTCCTTCACGAATGCCGTAGGCTGAGACGACGAGCTCCTTCGCTTCGACGCGCGCGGCAACCTCCGCCGCGACGGCAAGTCCGCCGACGATGATGTCGCTCCTCGCCGCGTTCAATCCGGGAACCGTCTGACGCTCGGCGAGCGACATGCTCTGCAACATGTCGACGATGTGCTCCAGCTCGACGCGTGGAATCACAGTTCCATGAACCGTCTTCGCCTGCGCCATTCCGACGCGCGCAAGATACATCGACGCGAGGCTGGTGAACGTCCCTCCCGAGCAGAAGATTCGCGGCACGCGCCAGTGACGTGTCAGTCGACGCCGCATTTCGTTGCGCACCTGCTTGCGCAGCTTTCGCAGACCTTTCTTGCGGGCGTCGGGGCTCAGGTAGCGCTCCGACATGTGGATGGCGCCGAGTGGCAACGATACCAGACGCTCGACAAGACCATCTTCACTGAGCGCGAGCTCGAGCGATCCGCCGCCGATGTCCATGACGACGGCGCGTCCCGACCCGAGATCGAAATGGGCGAGCGCGCTGCGAAAACTGAGTCGTGCCTCGTCCTCACCGCGCAGAATTCGCACTCGGAGAGCAGTCTCCGCTTGCACGCGCGCGAGAAACTCCTTGCCATTCTCGGCGTCGCGCACCGCGCTCGTGGCGACGACTTCCGTCCGCTTGACGCCGAGCTGACTGCCGAGCGTCGCCATCCTGCTCAGCGCGATGAGGGCGTTCTGGATGGCGATCTCACTCAGTACGCCGCTCTCCAGCAAGCCGGCGCCCAGGCGTGGTGCGGCCTTCATTTCGTCCACGACGCGAATCGTCCCATTGGGGGAGACGTCGGCGATCGTCTGCCGGATCGAGTTTGACCCGATGTCGATCGCCGAGATGCGAATCTCCTCACCTCCCGCCGGAGCGCTGGAGGTGCTGAGTGTCAGATGCGGAGTCGACGAAGTTGCCATTCTACAAAGTTGACGCGTACTTGCGAGAATTGAAACTGTTTTTTCAGTGGCATCGACCGCCGCCCTCGTCCCAGACTCTGCCGTCGGTGTCGATGAAGCTGTGCCGGTATTGACCGTCGCCGAGCATCACCTTGAGGACTCCGAAGCGACCCTGGATCTGGGCTACGGAGTTTCGCGCGAGAGGATAGCGAAAGCGGCGCAGCTCACCACCGCCGGTTCCGGTAATGATTTGCTCGATTCCTTTTACCGAGTCCGGCGTTCCGTCCGGTCTCTGCGGGAGGAATCGCTCGTAGTCATGGTCGTGCCCGTTGAGTACGAGATCAACTCCCTCAGCGTAAAGGATCTCCCAGAGATTTTGCACCATCGTCGTTCCACCGTTGGTACCCGAGCTGAAGAGTGGGCGATGGAAATACGCTAGGGCGCACGTGGTTCGATGCTGCTGGAGATCCTTGCGCAACCAATCTTCCTGCGCCTTCGCCAGGTCCGGATCCGGATTCTCGAAGTACAGCTCGCTGTTGAGCGAAATGATGTGCCAGCCGCCGAGGTCGTAGCTGTAGTATCCCTTGCCTGGCGGCCCAGCTCGATCGCCGAAGTAAGCGAAGTACGGATCGCCGCTGCCGCTATCGTAGTCGTGATTTCCGGGCGAGGTGTGCAGCACCTTCATGATGCTGCGCCGCCCCCACGTCGGCGAGAAGCAGCGCGGAAAGTCGTTCGTTAGGCCTTGTTGACCGGAGGGATACGCGTTGTCGCCGAACGTCGCGACGATGGTCGGTACGCCCAGCGCACTCTCAGCGAGCAGCAGGCTGTCGACCAGCGCCGCGGTTGCTTCGTCCCCCGGAGTTCCGCAGACCGCGATGTCGCCGGCACCGACTAATATCGGCGCACCTTTCAGGACGACTTCCTGCTGGGGCGGGCCTTCCCTGGTTGGCGACGGCTTCTCCTCGCGCGAGCACGCGATAGCGCTCAGCAGCGATGCGAAAACCAAAAGACCTTTGATCAGAACGCGAAGCCGAAAGTCGTAACTATGTGATGGCCTTTCCGGTTGGTGAACAGCACGTTGAAGTTCGGCGCCGCGTTGAGGTAGCCGACCCACAATCCGCCACCCGCCGCGCTATGCCATCCGCCCGGCGATTGCCCGTTCACGTAGACTCGCCCGGCATCGGCGAATCCGATGGCGCCGACATCGAGCGGCAGAATGAACGGGAATTTCGCGATGGGGACGCGCAACTCTGTTGTCCCGTACGCCGATGCGTCACCCGCCCACCGTTGGCGTTCCTCGGTCCTGAAAGTCTCGGATCCGCCGAGAAAGGCGGCATCGAAATAGGGGAAGGGACCCCACAGCTTCTTCCCACCCGCGCGCAGGGCGAGCACCGGCTTCTTCGCCACCGGCAAAGTGAAGAACGCACTGGCCCAACCGTCCACCGCTTGGTACGGAGTTGCCACATCCCACATACCCGGATATCCACTGCCGAGAACGTCGAGCACGAGGCGCGGCTTCGTCGTGTCCGGTACGCTACGGCTCTCCAGATGCATCTTCAGCTGCAGACCGCCCTGGCCGAACTTCGAAAAGCCGGTCGGACGCTGCTGCGAGATGAACCGGTTGGCGATGCTGTCAGTAGTGGTGTAGAGGACGATCGGTCCCAGCGAGATGTCGCTCACGGCGCTGAGCGAGAGTCCGACCGCTGGTCTGAACAGCCACTGTCGCTGGCGAACGTCGTAGAGTCTACCACGCAGATCCGGAAGATCATTGCCGAAGCCGTGGAACTGCACGACCTCGAACTGCGACATGTAGCCGTTTACAGGAACGTGGACGTCGGATTCTTCGAACCGCTTGTCGAACGCCGCTCTGACGCGCATGCGATTGCTCGCCGTCGCCTGCGCGATGTCCGCTGACATCATCGTCGCGTACGGCACGTCGCGGAAACCGTACTGGTACTTCGTGAAGCCGATCACCGGATAAATCCCCAGGCTGCGCTGCGAGTGCACCCCAAGTATCGGACGGATCGAGGAGCCACGGTCCTGCTGTGGCGGAATCAGCTTTCCATAAGCACGGAGCCAGGGTCGCCGGTTGAAGGAATGATTGAACGCGTTGTCGACGTTGGCTTTCTCGTCGACTGTGTCCTTGGCGTACTTCACGTCGGTGACGGTGCCCGGGTCGTAAAATCGGGTCGGGTTTCTCCGGCCACCGACAGTCGAAAGATCAACGAAGGTGTTTGTACCGTTGCCACCAATGATCCGCACCGGAATGCTCTGCCGAACATTTCCTTCCACGGTTGCCCGGTCGTCGCCGCCGTGAAGGTAGATGCGGATCTCCCTGGTGTCGGCCAACAGGAATCGCCGCGAGAAGTACGCGGCGTCGGCCGATCGAATTTGCACGTCTACGATTCCATCTCCCGAGCGAACGACAGTCGCCTGTTCGGCCGCGTCTGTGCCGTGGATGTCGGCGACCCTCCATAGCTCCTTGTAGTACCTGTCGGCGACACCGCGAAGGCCGTCGCGACGTGCCTTGAGCTTGGCCGCCAGTGTGCGCGAATTGGCCGCGTATGCCGGTGGGAGCGTGGTCATCGCATTGTCGATCACCTGGTCCGTGATCCTCTGCATTAAGCTGGTCTCCACCGAATCCCACGCCGTCTTGTCGAGACCCTGGAGCATTCGCCGGTCAAACTCACCGGCGTTGGAGAAGAGCGCCTGTGGATCCGGATACTTGTCGGTGAAGGTCACCAGGCTTGGAATCGCCAGGCGGGCCATACTCATTAGCAATCCGCCGTATGAGACGAATACCTTGTCACGGTCAACGGCAATCGGCTCCCAGGGCGCCTCGTCCTTCTTTCCAAATCGAGCCCACTTCCATTGGTCCGGATGACGGTCGTTGTCGCCGAGGATCAAGTCCATCTCGACCGCCGTCAGGAAATTGAGCGCATCGACGCGCGCTTGAGAGTCGGTGTTAATGTGCGCCAGCAGAGAGTCGCTGCCGATAATGTTCTCGGCGTCGGCGAAAGCCTTACCCTTTTCCGGTTTTTCTGGATGTTGCTCCATCTCGCCAAGCATGCCGGCGAAGTCCTTTCTGAATTCACCGAGAATCGGATCGTCCGGCATCATCATCACTGTCGGACTTGGATGAAGAATTCCCGAGGCCGTCTGGATGGGCGCTGCAGCGATAGCGCCGAGGGGATGCGATGCGCTGCCCTCGTCACGAACGATGTACCATATGACCGTGCCCCTGTACTGCTCCGGCAGGATCCTGAATCCCTTGCGCACGGATCGAAACGCCCAGGTGGTCCCGTCGGCGGCGTCGAATCGCAGTGACCTGGTTTGCGCGCCGCCCCCTTCCTTGGTCGGTTTCAGACCGCCGTGAAAGGTTTGCAGGTTGAGGACGGGCACTGTGATCTGGGTCGTCCACAGATCACGGTAGTTGTCGCCCAGTAGAGCGCGGTGAAAGCCGCCCGCCTTGTATATCTCGCCCGGCACCACGACAACGCTGTCCCTTCCGGCTGCCCGCACCGTTTGATTCTGGGCGACAGCGGTCGAATGGGCGGCGACGAGCAGGAGCGTCACCAGGGCCAAAGCACAACGCGTTTGATCGAAATTTTTTCGCAAGGTGATTCTCCGCACTAGGGGCGCCACCTGTAGAGCGTGATTGCCGCTGGCATGACGTTCGCTTCGTCGCTGATCAGTAGTAGGCTGTCTTTCGTTATCGCCACTCCTTCGGGCTGCCGGTGGTCACCGGGCAACGGCCCCGAGCGTACGACGTCGCCGTCAGGGGTGACTACGGCGAGTCCCTTTTCGTGGGATGCAATGATCACATAGTTCCGCGTGAACGGATCGATGGTCATGTCGGAAGGCCTGAAGTTTTTCCATTTGTTGGATCCGATTAACTGGTGGAGCGGAACCCTTACTATCGTGAACGTCGCCCGATTCAGCGGCAGCGGCATGTGATAAATCACGAGGTCCTGGGGTGCCTGCTTGTCGAGGATTCTCTTGCACACCATCAACAGGCGGGTGCTGTCGGCCTCGTAGGCGAGACTCTCGAACTCGCACTGCTTGCGCAGTCCCGTATCGAACATCATGAACTGAACCTGCTGGCCGTCGGCGCCCTCTCTGAACCGAAAGAGCTTGCCATCGCTTGCCATCAGATAGATGTCATCGCCGGCGATCGCTATCGCCTCGAAGTCTTCCTTCTGATTACCGATTAGCGAGAAGCTCTTGAGCAGGATTCCGGTTTTTGGGTCGATTTCGGAGATGCGACCGGCGTTGTCGTCGTGTGTGAGCACGGTACCACGGGACGTGAGCGCAAGGCCGGAAATCTCCCGCAACTGTGGTGGCATGATCCACTTCGCCACCTCAACGACCTTGTCTGGATTGGCGTCAGCCATCGCGATCCGGCGCACGAGCCCCTGCCTTCGCGTTGCTGCTATTTTTTGTAGCTCTGCGGCCTTTGCCCTAGGCGTGTCCCGACACGCGGCCGCCCACGGCATCGCACACACAAGCAATATCAGGCCGACCCTTCCGGTCATACCTTCACGCCATCGTTCTTTTCCTTCTTTTCCTCCCTCTTTTCCTTTTCTCTATCGACCTCCCCGCTCGTTTCGAGGTCGGCGGTGGCGATGACGCCATTGGCGTTCTCATGGATCGCGGTCAGCAGTACATCCCGCGGGATCGACTTCTTCAGTCGGGTGAGGTAGTAGATCTCGCACGGCTTCCCCGTATTGGTCACGATCTCGTCGAGGGACCACCGCTTGGTCATTCTCGCGAGAACCTCTTCAACCCGCCTCTGCGCGTCCGGCACGTCGTCGCACGTCACGGTCAGGATCGAGTCGAAGCGCGGCTTTTTCCTCTTTTTTCCAACCCTCTTGCTGACACGGCTGAAGCGATCAGCGAGTGCCGCGGCTTTATCCGGGGTCAGCGACAGCACGAGGTCGCGATCAGGAATCTGATGGTCACCCGTGGGACTCGCCAGCGCTTCCAGGGGGCGTGACCACTGCGCCGCCGCGGTCGGCATCAGCATGTTCCGCCCGTAGTCATAGTGCCACGTCACGACCAGGACGAAGTTGAACACGATCGAGATGACTGCCCCAACCGCGAGCGACTGGACTCCTGCGGCGAATCCAACGACGATGCTCAGGAAGATGTAAACGAGATCCCGGGAGTCGCGCAGAGTAGTCCTGAATCGCACGGCGCCGACCACGCCAGCAAGGCTGAACGCCAATGCCAGGCTGTTCTGGACGATGAACACGATGCCGGCAACCACCAGCGGGAGGATGATCAGCGTCTGCACCACGTTTTGATTGTGCTGTCCGCCCGACGGCCGCGCCGACATGTACACCCAAGTCACCGGAAGCATCAGTATCAGGGCGCCGATGAGTATCAGCACCGTTGTCACGGCGACGTCGAAGAGCGACCCTGGTCCAAAGCTCACCGCCGCCGTGGGTGACGAGCTGAGCGCGTCGGTCAAAACCGTCGGGCCCTCTGGGACATCGCCCAGCCCCTTGGCGGAGATGCGCGCGATCTCGCCGGGGAAGAAGTACGCCAATATGGCCACGACCACCGCCACAATCGCGTAATACGCCACCAAACGCCGCATCGGGCGATCCGACTTCATCGTAATGACGTCGATCAGTTCTCTCAGGACTGGCATGCCCGACCTCAGGTGCAAAATGGGCGCCTGTTCGGCGCTGGGGGGTCTTCATTCCCGTTAGATCGCCGTAAAGGGCCGACTTGAGTCTCGCCCTGCAACTGGCGAGTTTACGAGGCTATGCCCGAAGAATCCCTGATCGTCCGCGGCGCCCGCGAACACAACCTCAGAAATATCGATGTTACCATCCCGCGTGACCGGCTGACGGTCATTACCGGGCTCTCGGGATCGGGGAAGTCTTCGCTCGCCTTCGACACGATTTACGCCGAGGGCCAACGCCGTTACGTCGAATCGCTTTCGGCCTATGCCAGGCAGTTCCTGGGCCTGATGGAGAAGCCGGACGTCGACTCCATTGAGGGTCTGTCGCCGGCAATCTCGATCGAACAGAAGTCAGCCGGCCACAACCCGCGGTCGACGGTCGGGACGGTCACCGAGATCTACGACTACCTCCGCCTTTTGTACGCCCGTGCCGGCACACCGCACTGCCCCAACTGCGGACGCCCAGTAGAGCGCCAGAGCGCTGGTCAGATCGCCGATTCAATCCTGCAGTGGCCGGAAGGGGCGAAGATCGAGATCCTCGCGCCGCTGGTGCGGAGTCGCAAGGGAGAATTCCGCGAGCTGTTTGATGCCGCGCGGAAACAGGGCTTCGTGCGCGCGATTGTCGATGGCGAGCTGGTCGAAGTAGCCAACCCGCCCAAGCTCAATCGGCGTATGAACCACAACATCTCCGTCGTCGTCGATCGACTGGTGGTTCGTGGTGAAGACCGCGCCCGGTTGAACGACTCCGTCGAGACCGCGCTCAAGCTCTCTGAAGGGCTGGTCGAGGTGCAGCGCGCCGACGATCGGAGTCAACACCTCTTCTCTGAAAAGTACGGCTGCCCCGAGTGTGGGATTTCGCTGCCGGAGCTGGAGCCGCGCCACTTCTCCTTCAACTCGCCATTCGGCGCCTGCCCCGCTTGCGGCGGGCTAGGCTCGCGTCGTGAAGTGAGCGAGGAGCTCATACTCGGCGATCCGAGCATAAGCATCCTCGAAGGAGTGATCCTCCCCTGGGGCGAGCCCGACGGCTACCTGAAGAAGGTGATCCTGCCGGGCCTGGCCAAACAGTTCGGATTCAATCTGAACGCGCCGTGGGGTCAGCTAAGTCCTGAAGTGAGGGAAAAGCTCCTCTACGGCACCGGCGGAAAGAGCGGAACGCGTATCGACAACTCTGGTACGCATTGGGAAGGAATCATCTCCAACATCCAGCGCCGCTACGACGAGACCGAATCCGATTCGGTGCGTCTCGAGCTCGAGGAGTACATGCAGGCGCGCGCGTGCACGACGTGCGGCGGACGCAGGCTGAAGCCGGAGTCGCTGGCGGTCACTCTCGCCGGACAAAATATCGGCGACGTTGTGGCGCTCTCGATAACTGAGGCGCTGGAATTCTTCGAGAGCGTTCCCGTGCGCAACAACGGCAAGCCGGGATTGGATCCGGAGATCGCGGCCCCGATTCTAAAGGAAGTGCGCGAGCGACTGCGTTTCCTGAACGACGTCGGACTCGAGTATCTCACACTCGGCCGCTCGGCCGAGTCACTGTCCGGCGGCGAGGCGCAGCGGATACGCCTGGCGACGCAAATCGGATCGCGACTCGTCGGCGTTCTCTACATCCTCGACGAGCCATCGATCGGACTGCACCAGCGCGACAACGCGCGCTTGTTGAACACCCTCCGCCAGCTGCGCGATCTCGGCAACACCGTCATCGTCGTCGAGCACGATGAGGAGACGATGCGGGCTGCCGATCACCTGATCGATTTGGGCCCGGGAGCGGGAAAGCACGGCGGACTGGTGATCGCCGAAGGAACGGTCGATCAGGTGCGCGCCAACAACGAGTCCATCACTGGGCGATATCTGCGCGGCGAGGTCGAGATTCCAATTCCCGAAGTCCGTCGCAGAATGGATCCCGATCGTGTGATTCGCATCGAAGGCGCGCGCGAACACAACCTGCGCGACCTCGATGTGGAGATTCCGCTTGGACTCTTCGTCGCGGTGACTGGTGTGTCAGGCAGCGGGAAGTCGACGCTGATCGAAGACATTCTGCATCGGTCGATGGCGCGGCACTTCTACCGGGCTCGCGTCATTCCCGGCAAGCACGATCGCATCACCGGCTTCGAGCACCTCGACAAAGTCATTGACATCGATCAGAGCCCGATCGGTCGTACCCCACGATCCAATCCGGCGACGTATACGGGATTGTTCACGCCGATCCGTGAGCTGTTCGCGGAGTTGCCGGAGGCGAAGATCCGCGGCTACGGGCCGGGGAGATTCTCGTTCAATGTGAAGGGAGGCCGCTGCGAAGCGTGCGAAGGCGACGGTCTGGTGAAGATCGAGATGCACTTTCTGCCCGACGTCTACGTGCCTTGCGACGTCTGCAAGGGCAAGCGCTACAACCGGGAGACCCTGGAGGTTCGTTTCCGCGGTCTCAGCATTGCCGACGTGCTCGAGCAGACGGTTGAGGATGCGCTCGCATTCTTCGAGAACCAGCCACGCGTCCGCCAGAAGCTGCAAACCCTCTTCGATGTCGGACTCGGCTACATCCACCTCGGTCAGTCGGCGACGACGCTTTCCGGTGGCGAGGCGCAGCGCGTCAAGCTCGCCGCCGAGCTGTCGAAGCGCGACACGGGTCGGACCTTCTACATTCTCGACGAGCCGACCACCGGGCTCCACTTCGAGGACGTGCGCATGCTCCTGAGCGTGCTGCATCGTCTGGTTGACCGCGGCAACACCGTGCTCGTCATTGAGCACAACCTCGACGTGATCAAGACCGCCGACTGGATCGTCGACCTTGGTCCGGAAGGTGGACTCCGCGGCGGCACCGTTGTCGCCGCGGGAACCCCGGAAGACGTTGCGGATGCTAAGGAATCGTACACCGGGCAGTATCTCCGGAGCATGCTGAAACGCGAGCGAAGCAAAGAGAGAACGAGGGTCGCGCTACGGGCGGGGTAAAATCCCGTTACGAGTTACGCGTTACGGACAACGGGTTACGGGCAACGGGCGCACTTGCTCGCAGCGGCTAGCGGCTCCGCTCGGCGCTCCCGGCTGGTATTCTTCAGTGTGACCTCGGAGGGCCGCGATAGATGGTAAGTCTTCTCGATATCATTGGACCAGTAATGGTGGGTCCGTCCTCGTCGCATACCGCCGGAGCCTGCCGGCTCGGCCTGCTCGCCCGCGGACTTATTGGTGGGACTCCCCAAAGCGGAGTCCTTCAGCTCCACGGCTCCTTCGCCCGGACCGGCGAAGGCCACGGTACCGACAAGGCCCTCGTCGGCGGCTTACTAGGCTTCCGCCCGGACGATGAAAGGCTGCGCGACGCTCTCATGATCGCCGAGCGGGAGGGTCTGGACTACAAGTTCGAGAAGACCACCATCGCCGACGCTGCCCACCCGAACACCGTGCGAATCTCCGTCGAGCTCAATGGCAACAAAGCCACCATGCTCGGATCGTCGCTGGGGGCGGGTAGAATCCTCGTTCAGGAGATCGACGGCTACCCTGTCGAAGTGACCGGAAACTTACACACCATCGTTCTCGTAGCTGAGGATAGGAAGGGCTCGATCGCCAGAATTACGGGGATTCTTGCCAGTCACGACATCAACATTGCAACGCTGAGGCTGACGAGAAAGGAAAGAGGCGGCGACGCATTCATGGTAATCGAATGCGACGAGGAGCCGGACAAAGCAGCCGGCGCTGAACTGCGGGCGCTCGACTGGGTGCGCTGGACACGCCGTCTCGACAAGGTGAGCGGGGGCTGATTGTACAAAGCGCTCGCTGACGCAATAAAGGACGCTGAACGCGAAAAGAAGACGCTGGCGCAAACCGCGCTGGAGGCGGAGTCACGCGATCAGGGGCGTCCAATCGAAGAAATTCGCGCCGCGCTGAAGCGCGCCCTCGACGTCATGCGCGGGGCAATTGAGAAGGGACTGACAGGAGATCTCTATTCTGCGTCGGGGTTGGTTGGAGGCGATGCCGCAAAGCTGCGCCAGAATCCGAAAGGACCGCTGGCGCAGACGCCGTTTCGTGACATCCTCACCCGCGCGCTGGCGGTGCAGGAAGTGAATGCAGCAATGGGCGTGATCGTCGCCGCGCCGACGGCCGGAGGCGCCGGAGTGTTGCCGGCGATTCTCACCGGTCTGGCGAAGGCGCGGTCGGTGCCCGACGACAAGGTCGTCGACGGACTGGCGACGGCGGGCCTGATTGGGGCGGTGGTCGCCGAGCGAGCGTCACTGTCGGGCGCCGAAGGCGGGTGTCAGGCGGAGACGGGCGCGGCGGCGGGAATGGCGGCTGGTGCGGCAACGGAGATGCTTGGCGGAACGCCGTCGCAGGTCGGACACGCGGTGGCGCTGACGATGCAGGGAACCCTGGGCCTCGTTTGCGATCCACTGGGTGGGCTCGTCGAATTGCCGTGCGTCTTTCGCAACGCGACGGGCTCAGCGATCGCCCTGGCGGGGATCGAGATGGCGCTGGCCGGAATCACCTTCGCCATCCCGGTCGACGAAGTGATTGACGTGATGGGCGAGATCGGCAGGGAGATGGACGTCCGCTACCGCGAGACGGCGGGTGGCGGACTGGCCGCTACGCCGACTGGCCGAAGGTTGGCCAAGGAGAGGTTGTACCAGATCAAGAGGTCGGACGGCTGATTTGTCTAGTGAAGCGCGAGTGAAAGCGATACTTTCGCGGAAGGCTCAACCGTGGCTGATAGAATTG
>Ga0209160_1002656_pt1 | contig 14810 bp, 14 predicted proteins | sample GraSoiAngelo_153_FD_186167 | JGI IMG/M metagenome (GOLD analysis project Ga0209160, IMG submission 186167) | Grasslands soil microbial communities from the Angelo Coastal Reserve, California, USA - 14_1009_12_40cm (SPAdes) (version 2) | ecosystem: Environmental > Terrestrial > Soil > Grasslands ...
CCGCCGCCGGAGGGCCTACTCCGTATCCTCCAGTCCAGCACGCTGCGCCTCAGAACGCGGAAAGCCCATGACACGAAGGGCTCGCAAATGGGTGCGCGGCCAGCTCCTCCGTGCTGCTGTCGGCTTCGCTGGGTGCTCCATGTGCTCATACGACCGCTCCAGCACGCCCTCCCGCACGTGGCTAGACTCGTGGGCCGGGATTGGGCACGTCGCGGTCGGCATGGCGCGCCAGGGCTACGATCTCCAACTCACGCGGTACGATGAGAAGGGATGGCGAAGCGGAAGGCTTCACCCGGACGGTGCAGGGATACGCGGCAGGCGCACAGTGAACGTACTGCCCTTTCGAGGTCCGTCACTCAACGCCTCCACCGTGCCGCCGTGACCTTCGACAAGACGACGAACGAGGGCCAGCCCGATGCCCAATCCGCTTCCATTGCGATCGCCTTGTACAAACAACTCGAACATCCGTGGCACCAGATCAGAGTTGATGCCGATTCCGGTGTCCCGAACACGAAGGACTGCATCGCCTCCGTCGCCCTTCACGGAAACGTGGATCGAACCGCCAGCGGGCGTGTACTTGATGGCGTTGCTGAGTAGATTGCTCGTGATCTGTTGAAGCCGCATCATGTCTCCGTTGACCCACACAGGCTCGGCGTCGACGGAGAGGGTGTGTTGCTTGAACTGGCCTCCGTTGAACGTGGCGAGGAATCGAGCGACAGCATCGGCAAGATCGCACGGCTGACGTTTGAGAGCAACAACGCCAGTCACGATCTTCTTCATGTCCAGGAGATCATCGACCATCCTGGACAGATGATTCGCTTGGCGCTCGATGGCCTCACGGGTATGGCGTGCTCTTTCATCCGGGCCACCAAGCTGATGCAGCACGCGAAGGCCCGCGATGATCGTGGCGAGTGGAGTGCGAAGTTCGTGGCCGAGGACGGCCAGGAAGTTGTCCTTCGCGCGGTTGGCCGCCGTGGCTTCGTCCGCTGCACGTTCGAGGGCGCGTTCCCGCACCGCCAACTCGGCATTCTGACGCTCGCTCTGCTCAATCAGATCGCGGTATGATGCTCCGATCCAAGCGATGAGGCCGTCAGCCACGATGAAGGCGGCCAGCCCCACGAGGTCGATCGGGTTCGAAACGGCAAGCGAGCCGATCGGTGGCAAGATCCACACCGTAGTCAGCACGGCGCAGATGCCGATTCCCACCCAAGCCGGACCCAGGCCGCCGAACAGCGCTGCGAACAGTGTTGCGGGAAAATAGAACACGTAGGGGAACCTGAGGCCCCAATACGGGATCATGGCGATCCGAAGCATCGAGGGCACGAGGGTGGCGACGATCCCGACACCGTACCGCCAGTGGGCCGGTGTCCGGAGCCCGCGCAGCCAGACCGCATTCAGAGCCGCTCTCACGATTCGGTCTGGCTCCACACGTGGCTCCGCGTCAACCGCGTCGAGTTCAAGAAGGCACCCGCGTTGCGGAGTCAGATTCACGTCAGCGACCCCAGGTGGTACGCCGCATCGTCTCGCGCAACGCGGCGAGCGCGACTTCGGCCTCGCGCATCAGGCCATCTGCTGTCTGACGGCTTTGCTTGATGAGCTTCCCAGCGGCGTCGCGCGCGTCCCGCGCCCTCCGACGCACCTCCTCGGGCAACATCGCGCAACTGTAGAGGTGGCCGCGCATGCTCTCGGTCAGATCCGCACGACAGCGCGGGCAGAGGTTGGTGCGGTGACCAAGAAACTCGGCGCCTAGTTCTTGATGCCGGAAGTTCTTGGCGCAGGCGGTACACTTCGCCGCCGCGTGCCCCCAGCAGTACCGGAAGAGAAGAGCACGCTCCTCGGGGCCCAGATCATGAGGTCTCAGGCAGTCAACATGGGACATGCCGTCGCCGACCAACTGGACGGTATCGTCGGCAGAGATCACCTGCACGCATCGCGGGCATCTCCACTCGATCATTTTTCCTCTACCGCCAGCTAGGGTAAAGACCTTATTATCACATCCTGGCCGCTCGTCAACCACGCAGAAGTTGCGGAGCTTCTCTTGAGGGCTAGGAGGAAAGATCGGAGCGGAACGTCTCCCGGTGCTCGTCGCAGTTGGCGCAGGTGCCTTGGCGGCTGGAGATCCCGATCTCGTTCAGGTATCTGAGGACCGTCAGGGCTGACTCGGAGTACATCTCGCTAAGACAGCCAGACAGAAACCGCCGCGAGTCGACACGCCGTCCAGAAACGCGCGGAACTGATCCCTCATCACTTACACCGATAAGGGAGTGCCCGGTCCTCGTCAAGTTCGGGAGCGACGCGCCCGACCTCGTCGCTGGTGACCGAGGCCGGATGGAGTGGAGGTGGCCTACTCCCGGCCCGTGACGCGTGGTCGCCGCTGAATGCTGCCGCCGTGCCCTGACGAGGACGACGCGCCGGGTAGCGCCTCGCCCTGACCCGCGTGTAGGATGCCGACGACGTGACTAGGCTGACGATCTTCGGGGAGATGACTGAGCTTCTGTCGTCGCAGGCCGACGACCCGTGCGAGCGCCTCGACGACCCTGAGCGCGAGGACAACCGGATGGCTGTCGAGCGCCCCAACTACGGCGGCATCTGCAGGGTCTGTCGGGCGCGGATCTTGATGTACCGGATCGACCAGCGTGCACGCCTCCTGGCGGGGATGAAGAAGAAGCGCCCGAGCCCGAAGCCGAAGCCCCGGAGCCGGGCGCGGGCCCGCCGCTAGGCGGCGCGGTTATATGCGCGGCGGGGTGCAGCGGCCACCGAGCCGATCAGCTGTACACCGTACACAACCCCCGCCGATGACCCAGGTGATGGGCGATGGAATTATGGCGCTGTTCGGGCGCGCCGCTGGCGCATGAGGATCACGCCGTCCGCGCCTGCTACGCCGCGCTCCGGATGCAGGAGTCGGTCGCGCAGTACGCGGCAGACGTGCGCCACGCACACGGCATGAACGTGCAGATCCGCGAGCTCACGGCTCTTCTGCTCGACCTCCCGATTCTTTTCCTGCAGCTCGGTGAACAGCCGCACATTCTCGATCGCGAGATCGAGGTCTCGGCCACACCAAAGGACGGGTCGGTCGAGGTGTCGGTCACCGACACCGGGGTCGGCATCGCCCCTGAGGACCAGGAAGCGATCTTCGAGGAGTTTCGCCAAGTTGGGACGGCGGAGAAGAAGGCTGAAGGTACGGGGCTGGGGTTGACTCTCTGCCGGAAGTTCGTGGAGCTTCATGGCGGCCGGATCTGGGTCAAAAGCGAGTTGGGCGCGGGCTCGACATTCAGCTTCACATTACCCATCCGCCGCGGTCAGTGAGGGTTCGCGGCCGGCTGACGAGGATGTGCCGCGAGATGGGCATGACGTACTGGCCGGAGAAGGCGGCGAAGACTGAGATTGGAGCGCAACCGCGAAGCTCAGAGACCGCCATGCAGCAGCCGGGAGGCGCCACTACTACCGTCGACCACTGTCTCGGCTCGGTCCGAGGTCAAACGACCTCCTCTTGCGCGTGGTCCACGGGGTGTTCAACTGGTGAGCAGCTGAACAGCTGACCAGCACGTAAAGCAGGTAAGGCCCTGTTTTCGGCAATTGCCTCCTGGCACATGTCTCGCAGTGACAGCGCTGGAATCCCTAACATCGCTCGAATTGTTCGGGAGGCACGCGATCTCGCGGTATCGAAAGGCCGCGCTTCGCTGGGCGCGACGAAACTCGTCGCGGCCGAGAGGCCTACAGATCCCGAAGCGACTGATGAGGTAATCAGGGCTGAACTTCGGAGATGCCTATGGCCGAGCCTTTAATAGGCAAAAGCGCCCTTTTCATCGGAAGGAGGCAGATCATGCAGCACGGCCAAGAGGTCCACGTCGTCCCCCCGGCACCGGAGGTTCTTGCGCAACTCCACGCCGATTATCTGCGCTACCGGGAAAGGACGAAGCAAGCGATCTCTTTCAAGAAATATCTGAAGAAAATCGGCTTTACCGACCCGACTGCAGGTTTCAAGGGTGGCGACAGCGGCGCCCGGCGTGCTCCCGGCAAAGGCCTGAAACTCGTGGAGGTCCCATCCCGAGCCGTCACGGGCACCATCCAGGTCATCGTCTTGCTCGTAGACTTTTCGGACAACGTCGGCCACCGTCCGCCGCACGAGTTCGAAGACATGCTTTTCTCGCGCAAGAAGTTCCAAACTGGGAGCTTGCGCGACTTCTACGCTGAAGTGACTCTCGGGAAGGTGGATGTCACTGGGTCGGTCCACGGTTGGCTGCGAATGCCAAACAAGTATGCATATTACGTGAACGGGCATTCGGGCACCGGCCCGTACCCGAAGAACGCGCAGAAGCTTGCCGAAGTCGCGATCACCACGGCGCTCGCAAAGAAAGTGCCGTTCCCTACGGCACTGGACACGTTCGGCGATGGCGCGATTACTGGACTTATTCTGGTTCATGCGGGCCGCGGCGCCGAGGTGATGACGACGCAGCCTGCCCAGGCCAATGCGATCTGGTCCCATAAGGCGGACATGCGAAAGCCCGTGGAAGTTTCGAGCGGCCTCGCGGCAACGAATTACCTGACCGTGCCAGAGGACTGCCATATGGGCGTCTGCGCCCACGAACTCGGCCACCTGCTCTTCCAGTGGGACGACTTCTATGACCCGAACTACGACGATGACGGCTCGGAATGGGACGGCTCCGGCGTCTGGGACCTGATGGCCGGCGGCTCGTGGAACAACGGCGGCCTCACGCCCGCTCACCCCGCAGGCCTGCATAAGTCCCAGCATCGATGGGTCGACGTCCAGGATGTAACGACCACCACAACCGGCATCGTGATCCCGCCGTACTCGAAGACCGCCGGCAAGGTCGTCCGCGTCCGCAGCTCAAAGTTCACGCCGACCCAGAGCCTCATCCTCGAGAATCGGCGCCGGGTTGGTTTCGACCGCATGCTGCCCGGCGAGGGCCTGCTCGTGTGGCGGGTTGACACGAAAATGGAACAGATCGCTCCCAACCGACCCGCGATGCTCCTGGTCCAAGCAGACGGGCGCCACGACCTCGAGCACGCCGGGGATCAGGACGAGGGTGACGCCGGCGACCCGTTCCCGGGCGTGGCGAAAAAGACGGCGCTGGCTGACACGGGCGACATCTCAACCTCATTCCCTGGGACGCGTTCAGGTATCGCGCTTCAGAACATCTCAGTCGACGCATCTGGCAATGTGAGGGTCGACGTGGTGGTCGCGTGAACCTCCAGGAGAAGAGTAAGGGAGACATGACTGAGCCTGAGCGCGAATGAATGACTCTGCTCGCTGACCTCGACGAGTTCGTCCACGACCACCGCCCCACGGCACCCTGACCGGCGACGCCACCGAAGCCGCCTGCTCACCGTAACGTGCCCGTGTGGGGTGGTGTTTGAGCGGTGGGTGACGCCCTGGGATGCCGAGCTGGACCTGATCCGTGCGACGTTGCTGAACTAGCCCTCTCTGCATCGTCCGCAGTCTCCAATACGCCCCTCGCCGTTTCTTGGGCCATACGGCCGAAGGCGCTAGGCTCGAAAGATGGTCGATCTCCTGCCTGGACTATGAACGGAGAGAGGGCGACTCACGATGAACCTAGCAACTCGTTGTGCCATCGGGCTGGTGGTCCTGCTCCTGACCGGAGCCGCGTCAGCCGCGACGACGGTGACGGTCGGCTCCGATCCGAACAAGGTCATCATCAAGGGCACCCTCGTGACACCAGACCAGGTGGTGGACGGCGAGCTGGTCATCGAGGGCGACACAATCACGTGCGTCGCGGCGAGCTGCACGGCGCCAGCCGGCGCTACTCGCATCACCGTGACCAATGCCTTTATCTTCCCCGGCTTCGTCGACGCGCACAATCACGTGGCCTACAACGTCCTCCCGCGCTGGACTCCACCCAAGCTCTACAAAAACCGTGGCCAGTGGCAGGGCAGCGACGCGTACAAGGTCTTCAAGAAGCCGTACGACGACCTCACGAACAAAGGCCTCACGTGCGAAATGATCAAGTACGGGGAGGTCAAGGCCCTGCTGAGTGGCGTGACAACGATCCAGGGCACCTCCCCGGGCTCGCTGTGCATCCGGACTCTGATCCGGAACGCTGAGAACCAGGCCAACCTCCCAGTCTCAGCCAGCCACATCCGCACCTTCATTCTCGACATTGGGAGCTTCCAGGGGGGCATCGACTGGACCGCCACGAAGAGCTTCGCAGTCCATCTCTCCGAGGGCGTCCGGGGCGATCCCAAATCACTGACTGAGTTCACTACGCTGAAGTCGAAGGGGCTGCTGGCGAGCGGCACAGCCGTCATTCACGGTGCCGCGTTTGGGGGGTCTGAATTCCAGCAGATGGGCGCGGCGGGCGCGAAGCTGATCTGGTCTCCACGGAGCAATCTCGTCCTCTACGCCCAGACCACCGACATCCCGCTCGCTATGCAGAAAGGCATCGAGATCTCCCTGGGTGTGGACTGGAATCCGAGCGGCAGCGACCACATCTTTGACGAACTGCGGACAGCGGCTGAAGTCAACGAAGAGGAGTTCAACGGGGCCATCCCCGACGCCAACTGGATCAAGATGATTACCGTGAACCCGGCGAAGGCCCTCGCGTTGGATGCCTTCATTGGGAAGCTCGCCCCAGGCCTCAAGGCGGACATCACAGTCCTGCGGTCCCGCGATGAGGATCCGATCAAGAGCGTAATGAAGACTCACCTTCAAGACGTCCAGATGGTCTGGGTCGGCGGAGATCTCCTCTACGCCAACAAGGCAATCCTCGACAAGATAAAGCCCGGCCAATGTGAGGCGATGCTCGTCTATGGGTCGCAGAAGAAGGTATGCGTCAAGAACACGACGCTCCAAGTCCCCAAGGCGACGCAAACTCTCGAGGATATTCGGAGCATCTTGCACACGAACTATCCGCTGCTTGCTCCGTTGACTCCTTAAAGCGATTGGAGGTTATGTATGTCGCGTTTTTTGATTGTGCTTGCTCTCGTCGCCGTCATTGCCGCGTCATCGCCCGCGCTGGCCCAACCATTCCCCGACTACCGCGAGAATGACAAGCCGTCATCCTGGACCGGCCGAGTCTTCAAGCTGAGCCAGGACTACCCAGCCACGCGTCCGGCCGCCGAAACACTTCCTTGGAAAACCATCGATTTCAAGACGCAGCCCGCTGCATACCTCCAATCGGTCGTCAACTACTGCTACCAAGGCAACATCGAGTCGGACTGGACGGGCGACGGCAACACGGTCCGCAAGTGGTATCACGCCCCATGGCTTCACCCAGGGAATGATAAAGGCCGCGAGTTCATCCGTGGGACGACCCGCGAGCGGACGACACCAGCTCGGCGTCTCCACCCGAACCAGAGCACTCCATTCGGCGCGTTTGCAGTCGGTCTCTACAATCCGCGCGGCGGATACACCATCGGGCAGGTATGGAAGGACCCCGAGAATCCCGATGCGGGCGCGGCGATCTTCCCCGAGGGCTCAGTCGCCTGCAAGCTCATCTTCACGATGGCCACAGTTGCTCAGGTCCCGTACCTCGCTGGCTCCGTCGAGTGGGAGGTGAACGGAGCGCCCACTTTCGGCGGTACCCGATCACCGATAACTGTGAGGCTCCTCCAAATTGACGTGGCCGTGAAGGATAGCCGTGCGGCTGGGACGACCGGCTGGGTCTTTGGAACGTTCAACTACAATTATGCGGCGTCTGGATCTCGCCCGTGGGACAAGATGGTCCCGGTCGGTCTCATGTGGGGCAACGACCCGCTCCTTACCCCGGCCAAGTACCGTACTGGTTCGCGCCCTCAACAATCGAAGGTCCTCTTCCCCAATGTGATGACGAACCCAGCGACCGACTGGAAGGGCGTCGGCTGGCTTGAACGGCTCAACGGCCCAATCGACAATCCCCAGTCGGCCTGCTTGAGTTGCCATATGACTGCGGCGTGGCGGCGGACGAGCGGTATGGTCAACAACTCCTTGAGCTTTAGCCAAGTGACCGGAAGCGGTGCCCTGGACCCCGATGTCGTAACGCAGAAGATGCGGTGGTTCAAGAACATCAAGCGGCAGCCTTTCGACGCTGGACAGGAGTCTCTCGACTACAGCCTGCAACTGCACGACGGGATTGAGAACTTCTGCGCCGCAAATACGTCGGCGTGTAACAGCCGCTGAGGCGACTGTAGATCGCGATGGAACGGTACACTCGTCTGGTTGTAGCTTGAGCTGACGACCAGGTTGCGCGTTGGGGGAGCTGGGTGTCCTTCGCCAAAACGTCGTCCGACCCGCTCGGCGCCACCCAGGGGCTGGGGCCACGGCCGCGAGCTGAGCGTGAGGCCGGCGACCCAGTTTCCCCGGCTGCCGCCGGTGCTGGATCGACCGGATTCGCGAGTAATCAGCGTGAGGGGGCAGGCTAGACCGGGCCGGTCTACGGGAAGGCCGACGATGCTGTACTACGCAGCCTGACGGATGTAGCGATGGTGCAAGCCACCGACTTCGGGGATCTGCACGATCTGGCCCGCCGCGGGAAACTCGATCGGCCTGACGTCTGGAGCATCCTTGTCGAGCGCGAGATGGGTGCGCGCCCGGTGATAGTAAGCGAAATAGAGGGTCAGGATGCGGCGGAGATGCTGCTCGCCGAGGACGAGCACGTGATTCAAGCACTCGCGCCGGATCGAGCCGATGAGCCGCTCCACGAACGGCTTCTGCCACGGGCTCTGCGGCGCCGTGAGTACCTCCTCGAGTCCCATGCCCTTCAGGCGGTGTCGAAATGGCTTGCCATAGACGCCGTCGCGGTCGCGGATTAGATAGACCGGCGCGGACTCATCAGGGAAGGCGTCAACGATCTGCTGAGCCGTCCAGATGGCGGTGGGGTGCTCGGTGACGTTGAAGTGGACGACTCGCCGACGGTGGTGGGCGAGGATGACGAGGACGAAGAGGACGCGCAGGCGAGCGATGGGCACGGTGAGGAAGTCAATCGAGACCAGGTCGCGGACGTGGTTAGCAAGGAACGTCCGCCAGGTTTGAGGGGGGCGGAGGCGGCGCTTCGGCATGAGGCGGGACACGGTGCGCTCGGCGATGGCGATGCCGAGCTTCAGAAGCTCGCCGTGGATGCGAGGCGCACCCCACAGGGGATTCGCCGTAGCCATCGTCCTGACGAGCGCGGCGACCTCGGTGCTGACGGGCGGGCGCCCGCCTCGTGACGGGCCTGAAAGGCGAGTCCAGTAGTCGCGGAAGCGACGGCGCCGCCAGCGCACGACGGTGTCGGGGGAGACGATGACCAGCGCCTGTTGCCAGCCGGCCCAGACTCTGGCAAGGCCGACCCAGAACAGACGATCGGTCGTGCGAAGCTTTGGCCGGGGCGCCGTTCGCTTGTAGACGGCGAGCTGCTGGCGCAAGGCCAGGTTCTCGAGGGCGAGCTGGCGGCAGCCTCCGACGAGGAAAGGGAGGAGCCGGAGCAGGTGGAGAGCTGGGGTGATCACGAGCGGCGATTGTGGCTGGACGAGGCCGGCGAATCAATCACTTACTGGGCTGACGACGTTTTGGCGAATGACAGCAGAAGTCGAACCCTGCTCGAGCCTGGTATGCCCGGTACCAGCCCGTTGATTTTGCTGTCATCGAGGGGATGGGCACTGAGAGCGATCTGAAGAAGCTCACGGACAAGGCCCACGAGTGTGGAATGAAGGTGCTCGCCGATGTGGTCTTCAACCACATGTCGAGCATGGACGAGTACAAGGGGCTTGACAAGTTTCCGGGACTTGCTCCTGCTGATTTCCACGGGCAGTGCGGCATCGATTATTCAAAACGAGATTCGGTGCGGAACTGTTGGCTCGGAGGCGACTTGCCCGATCTGGACCAGTCCCGGCCGAGGGTACAGGATGTTCAGAAAGCCCACATAAGGAAGCTCCTTTCCCTCGGCATAGACGGCTTCCGCTTCGATGCCGCGAAACACATCGACCCCGCTGTAGTGAAAGACTACATCGATCTCATCGACAGGGAGAGCAACGGCAGGACCTGGAACTACCTCGAGGTCATCGAGGATGACGGCACTCAGGCCACGGACTACAACTGGATAGCGGCGGTGACCGATTTCGTCCTCTACAAGGAGTCGTTGAGGAAGGCCTTCGGTCTCGGCGGGGACCTGCGATCGCTCAAGGTGCCTGTGGCTGTCAATGATTCGCGGAGTATCGTCTTCGGGAGAAATCACGACACCGTGCCGGAGAATAACCAGAACTGCATCGTCGGCTGCTACGACAGCCGGGAGGACTCCTATCTTGCCACGGCATACGTCCTGGCTCGCGAATCGGGAGTCCCGCTGGTCCTCAACTGGGACAACTACGACGCCCCCTACATAAGCACCGGCGTGAAGTTCCGCCAGATCATGACGCAGCGAGGACGATCGGCCATGAACGTGAAGGAGAATGTGCTGGGCGTCATCGACAGTCCTGTCGTCATGATGATGGAGCGCGGGAGTGAAGGCTTTTTCGTCCTCAACAAGAGCGCCGACCGGTTCGATATTCCAGTTCTGGACCTGACACTGACCAATCTCGAGGGATGTTATCGGGAGCTGAGAAGAAAATTCACCGTCGCCATCGAGAGAAAGGACGGTAAGAAATTTGTCACCAGGTGGGGACGATAGGACCGGGGGGGCCTCGAAATCTACGGCCGCGACGCTCTCTACTTCATAAGGGAACCCTGGGAGCACTGCAGGTAAAAGACCGGCCGGTGATCCGCCGCGCCGGTGGCGCCGTTGTTCTCAGGATTCGCTCTCACCGCGAGCGTCTCCGGGGGCTGGGAACGATGAGGCCGTCGTGAGTCAGGGCTTGATTGCCTCGGCATGCTTGACATCGGGTGCTGGCAAGAGCGTGATCACGAGCCGAGGATTGTGACCGGCCGGGCTGACAGATCGATTACTTGCCGGGCGGACGACGTTTTGGCGAAGGACAGGTCATGCCAGATGCCAGGAGGCCCGGACGCCTGCTCGCGTCACCCTGGAGCCCGATGGAAGGCAATCGGTAGTTTATATCCTTAAAAGGATCGGCGGGTACGAGGTGATGGCGAGGTCGAAACTCGAGAAGACAAGGAGACCGGGCGCAGCTCCTAACTACAAGATCCCTCCGGGCAACCCGCAGCAAAGATCTCTCCGGGCATTGAGCGAGGAGGGCTTAGGTGCTATCCTCCCGCTCGCCGACCACTGGAGCACTCGGGGTGACGCAAGCTGGCGTCGTGCCCCCTGGCGTCAGGCCATCCGGCCCCCTTTGCATTGGGGATGCTCCAATGGCGGAACAGCAGACCGCGACGTGCCCGGAGTGCTCTCGGACGATCTCGCCAGGGGATACCATCGTCTTCGGCCACGGGCGCCTGGGCCATCTCGTTTGTCGTCGGCCTCGTGTTCTGAGCGCCGAGGAGCGGACTCTTCTCCTTATCTACTGTCGGGACCACCCAGTCGCTGAGTGCGTTCGTTGCGCAGGAAAGTTCCACCTGCGCGAGGTTGCCTCTATCGATCAATTCGGCATCCGTTCACACGGGTGCCCGTGGTGCCACACAGACCTGACCGACAGTATCCGGGCGCACCTCTACGGCTGCGCGATGCTTCCAGTGGCAGTACGACGCCGGGCGCAGGTGGCGCGCGAGGCGGCGCGAAATCTGGTGAAGCAGAGCCATCAGCTGCGTGACGCTGCGGATGTGGCGGTGCGAGAGGCTGAAGGTGCGCTCCACGCGCTCCGGTTGGCCATGCGCCAGTCGCCGAACCGCCGCGTTGCCTGATCGGCGCCGGGTCTTGCCGATGGAGCTTCAAATCGGAGATCGCCTCTCCGCTGAGACGGGCGAGTGGGAAGTGATCGGCCGACCGTACAGCGGTCGTCCAACGTGTATGAAGAGACTCAAGTGCCTGGCCCACGCCCTCGGTGGGGCCGGTGACGGAGCTGCTGGAATGACAGCACCTGAACCAAGCTATCCGCCCCTCTCAACGAGAGAGATCGGAACCTTGCCCGAAGGCGCACGCGTCATCGTGACGTGGAGCGAAGGGAACGACGGCCCCCACGAGTACCGCGTGCATTGGAGCCGCGGCGAACTGTACGCGCAGACTGATGAGGAGCATTACGCAGGGCGCGTGGACCTTGAGAAGTGGCTAACGTATACGTCGGGCCGCGGCGCCCGTTCACGCGAGTCTGGGCTCTCGCCGCTCCGCGTGCCGAATGACGGCGGAATAGAGCGCCCCGCACGCGTTCGTAACGCGCCGGGGGCCTGGGACCAAGAATCACGCGTTCCTGTGGGTATTGACTCTGAGGAGGCGAAGCGTTGATGCGGCTCACACGACAAGCCAGCCTCCTCGTCGCGTTCTCCCTACTCACCTCCGCTGCCACGGCCCACGCCGAGTGCGCGTGGGTCGTGTGGACCTACGTCCATCAGTCTGCTGTCTAATTGGAGTGCGGCCATATCACGCCTGACCAATGTCGATGTCTTGTTCCGGACGGGCGCCCAATCCTATTTCTAACCACAACTCGTGACATCGCGGATGGAGGTGGAGTTCGCGTCGGTCCGCTCGTGTCGGATTAGACGGGTGAAGCGGGTGAGCATCAAGAGTTCTCACGCCGCACGCAGCGCATAGGCAGCCAGAACGTCTGCACGACTGCTCGGCTGGAATCCCCGTCGTCCCCCGGACTGCATCGGGGAAGCGCAAGCGGATCTGCGATTTGATCCAAACGCAACGGGCACACAAGCGGTCTGTCTTTAGCTCGTCAAGCTCGTGGCAGATTCTGCAGACCTGTTTGATCGTTCTCCTGTTGAGGAAACTCAGACTTACCATGGGCACTATGGTCCTCCTGTGAAGCGTTGGAGAATGTCGGGAGCGCCGACGCCGAGGAGACCGAACCTTCAATGCGGATGCCGTCAGTGAGTGGTCAGAAGAATCAGCCGGTTATATCCGCATCGCTGGCCCTGGGAGACAGGGTGACCAACCAGCGGGTCAACTAGGCCGAGGAGGACCCGCGATCTTCTCTTTCCGGAATCCGTAAGTGGCGCGCACGAGCGGGTCACCGTGAGACGAGCCAACGTGGAGGCGGGCACGCGATGAGTCGGGGGGGGGACGGTTGTCCTGGTCATGACGGTTCTCGTCACCGGTTGCTCTACGGTCCAGCACGAGCTCCCGATCTAGTGAGACATCGGCTCGCAGTCTCCTGGCTGAAGCTAGGTACACCCGGTAGAGACGAAGCCAGCGCCCAGGTGGCGCGTCGCCCAGCGCGCGATCTCAACGTAGAGGCGGTGGGGTCCCCTCGGTTGTGACCGACTGTGTATCCCGCTAACTCTGCAAACCAAAGGTCGATCATTGACGACACGTCGGGTGGGCGCTACCGTCTGGAGGCTATTCGACTGGCTCGCTTCGGTGGAGGGGCGGTGTGAAGTGTCCCCGGTGCCAGCACGAGAATCCGCCTCCGGCGAAGTTCTGTCTGGAGTGCGGAGCCCGCGTCGCGCTGACCTGCACGAAGTGCCGTAGTGAGCTGCCCACGAGCGCGAAGTTCTGCCTGGAGTGTGGGGAGCCGGTTGTTTCGCAGGTAACAGCTGAGGCGCGGTTCACCTCTCCCGAGTCCTACACTCCGAAGCACCTGGCCGAGAAGATCCTCACCTCCAAGGCTGCGTTCGAGGGCGAGCGTAAGCAGGTCACCGTCCTCTTCGCCGATCTCAAGGGCTCTGAAGAGCCTCGCCGGCTTTAGCGCCGACGAGGTGCGGGCGCTCCGCGAGAAGCGGGTGATCTGAAGGCCTTGAGTCGAGACAGCGATGCTATCGCCTTCGCGGACAGCAGTATCGCCCGCCCCGAGATTCACGCTGCCCTCGTGACGAGGCGAATAGCGGTCATTGAAGCTGGAGTGGAAAGCCATGCCTTCCATACCACGCAAGGTCGACCAGGTGATCGAATAGCCCGTCCTCGACCCACGCGGCCAACTCCTGCGGGCAGCAGTCGGATTTGCCACGCTTGCGCTGCCCTCGTATGACCGCGCTCTCTGGGCGCTGCGTACCTGGTTGGACTCGTGGACCGGCATCGGGCGAGTGGCCGTGGGGATGCATCGCCAAGGCTACGATCTGCAATTGACCCAGTACGATGACCGGGGTTGGCGCGCGACGTTCTACACGACGGGAATGGAGCACTCGCCCACGAGCGCCACCGGCACGGGTTGGCAGCGCACGCCGTGGCGGGCCGTGCAGAGTGCAGCGTGGGAGGCGCTGCGACAGGCCAGTCGCGATGACTAGGTGGCGCGCCTTTCGGAATCCCAAGTCTGGAAACATCGGACGTGGAATTTAAAGGCTCTTCTGCCGGGCGCCCTGGTGTTCGCCTCCGTCACCAACTGATCTATGGAAACAGTCGTATCGCAGGCGTCGCACGTCTCGCCGGCGCTTGGACTACTCCAGACCCTTCTGATGTCGTCATGCGGCAGGCGCCCGTCCCGGATCTTGCGCTGGATGAGAAGACGGAGAGATTCCTGGTCCATAGTGGCCTCGCGGGTGTCAGCGGCCCGCGAATGCGGGCGGGTGGACAGTAGCACGGAGCGCCGTCCAGTGCGACTGCGCTAGACTCGGCGGGTGACGATCATGGCTAAACCCCGGCCTGAGAAGAAGCCCGAGCTTGCTGCACCCGGCACCACACGCACCTCCCGATACAGCTCCAGCTCGGGGACCGCATCACGGACGCGACCGGGGAGTGGGAAGTCATCACCCGACCCTACTTGTCAGCCGGCGGCAAGCTCGCCAGCGCTCACGTACGCAAGATCGGGCGGCCTGAGATCGCCGATTTGCGGACCTGGAGCGCGCATGAGCAAATCGCGGTGAGGCGAACATGATCCAGCCTTTCGCG
>Ga0209160_1002658_pt1 | contig 14801 bp, 18 predicted proteins | sample GraSoiAngelo_153_FD_186167 | JGI IMG/M metagenome (GOLD analysis project Ga0209160, IMG submission 186167) | Grasslands soil microbial communities from the Angelo Coastal Reserve, California, USA - 14_1009_12_40cm (SPAdes) (version 2) | ecosystem: Environmental > Terrestrial > Soil > Grasslands ...
AGGATGATTGTGAGACCTCCAATCGCTACGATCACTGCTCTGAGCCATACGGGCGGGTGTCTTGCGACCCCGACTCCAATTTCGATCGCTCCCACAAGGAGTAGGGCCACCGCGAGAATTCCGATGAGAGTAGCCACCGCGGCCTGAAGATCGAGCAGAGCCGCGATTCCGAGAACGAAGGCGATCACTCCTCCGGTCGCGTTGAACCTTCTCAACCCGGAGGGTAGGACCGTTGCGAAAGCGCCTACGGCGATTCTGGATAGCCCGCCAATGATCAGACCTGCAGCAATGACGATTACTAGGGTCTGTATTGTAAACTGAGGATCGGCCAGTGCGAAGACCGCCAGGGCAATAACTATGATACCGCCCAGGACCTCAACTCCTCGCCATCGGCCAGACGCTCTGACCTCAATCCTACTCAACTGTAGCAGGTCGTGGTTGAGACGATGAGTATTTAGTGCCTTTCTCGCTTCGCCCTGTCGCTTCGTAAAGACGTAGGCACTGTCAACTCTTCGGTTGTTGTTTGTTGTTCTTCGGTCATCTCTAACCGTTATGTTCGAGGAGTGATCGATTATTCGTTAGGGGCGTTCGTCGAATGAGCCTGTTACGCTGGGATGAGGGAGGTGACTCCGACCACGTGACGGTTCTGAACTGGGATACCCAGTTGGTTGGCTACCGTAAAATCCCTGCTGGGCAATGGGCCAAGCTACCACGCTATGGGCGTGAGAGGGCGGTTGAAGTTCGACCGTTCCCTGCCAAAACGAGGCTACGTGCCTCTGAGGCGCAAGGGCTCACAAGTGAAGCAGTGAAGGGGAACCCGACGACGACGGTAATCCTCCGAGTCGATAAGAGCAAGTCAAGTCCGTCGAACAACCGAAGACTTGACGGAACCAAGACGTAATACTGCTTCGCAGCATCGGCATCGTCATGGTCAGGGGCGTTCTAGGTCTACACCACGTTACCGGGATATCTAGTGACCCTCAGAAGACGCTTGACTTCTACAGCAAAATTCTGGGCCTGCGTCTCATCAAGCTCACGATCAACTACGATGACCCCAGCACGTACCATGTCTACTTCGGGGATGAGATAGGGCACCCCGGAACTGTTCTGACTTTCTTCCCATGGACTGGTCAACCTAGAGGTCGCAAGGGAACCGGGCAAGCCACAAACACTTCCTTCTCAATTCCAGAAGAATCAATACCGTACTGGCAGGACCGACTGAAATCACACAGTGTTTCTCAGGAAGCTCCTCGCAAAAGCTTCGGCAATCCTGTGCTGTCATTTGAAGATCAGGACGGTCAGGGCCTGGAGTTGGTCGGAAACAAGGAAAACGAGGGGAGAATTGGATGGACACATGGTCCTGTCCCGAGGGAGCATGCAATCAGAGGATTTCACAGCGTCACCCTCTGGGAGGAGGTATTGGAGAGGACGGAGTCAGTATTGGTAGATACTCTGGGCTTTCGGCTGGTAGGCCAGGAGGAGAACCGTTTCAGGTATGAGGCCGGAAGGGCGGGCGCCGTGGGTACAATTGTAGATATTGTTTCTAGGCCGAATGCTCAGCGTGGATTTGTGAGCGTCGGAACAGTCCATCATGTTGCGTTCCGCGCCTCAGACGACGAACACCAGAAGGTTCTGCGTCAGGAGATCGTAAAGGCAGACCTAAACGTGACCCCGGTGATCGATCGGAACTACTTCCATTCCATATACTTCCGAGAGCACGGCGGAGTTCTCTTCGAGGTGGCCACGGATCAACCCGGATTCGCTATCGATGAATCTCCAGAGCAGCTGGGAACAAGCCTCATACTCCCGCCCTGGCTCGAACAATCCAGAGCGGAAATTGAAAAGAACCTGCCTCCCGTTAGTCTACCCAAGCGAATTGTAGCCTAGGCGACCCCATCATGTCCACACCAGATAACGCGATGAATCTCCAGAAGAACGTTAGAAAGTACATCTTCGAACACTTCGAGGAACACGCGATCGCTCCAGTGCTGGAGCAGATCATGCAAAAGTTTGAGTTAGACAGAACATCTGCGTTCAATGCACTCGTCGATCTCCAGTCTGCCCGACACATCGCGCTGCTGCCCGGCACGCAGAGAATCCTGATGGCCTTTCCCTTCTCAAGCATAGTGACACCTTTCAAAGTTAGAATAGCGAGGAAGGAAAAGGATTACTTTGCGAATTGTGCGTGGGACGCTGTGGCCATTCACGTAGCGGTGGGGAAGGAGCAGTGGATCGATTCCTACTGTCACCATTGCGCGGAAGACATCACGATTCATCTCAAAGACCAAATGATGGTCTCTGAAGGGTCCCATAGCCAGGCACTGATCTATCTGGCGCTACCCGCGTCCAAGTGGTGGGAAAATATCGTGTTGACATGCTCGAACAATATGGTGTTCTTCAGTTCAAAGAATCATTTGGCTGAATGGACCAGCTCTAACTCGCTGACGGGAGGCGAGGCACTTACGATTGAGCAGACACTGAAACTTAGCGTTCCGACCTACAAGACCAAGATGACCCTTGACTACGCAAGACCCTCAAGGGAGCAGACCATTGCCCATTTCCAATCCCTCGGATTAACAGGAGATTTCTGGAAGATCTAGTGTCAAGTTCCCGCTGAAGAATTAGTCTATCTCAAATATTCAGTGCCTGGACTGCCCTCGAAATAGGCAACTGCAAGAGAAAACTGGGTGAGTTTGGAACTGGACGGTTACTTTGTGGTCTTGACTTCATGTATCCAGTCTGGCTTGAGGCCGATCTTCCGGTGGTGTTTCTCCACAGCTTCCTTGTTGGGAGCGTTTAGAACGCAGAAGACTTTGTTCTCCGTTTCACTGTATATGATGTTCTCGTGGGTGACGCCGAACTCGTCCTTTGCTGCATTCTGGGCTTGCTTGAGCTGCTGCTCAGTGAGAGGATTCATCTTGTGCACATCGATGAACTTTGGCATGAACGCGCGGTTCGTTCTTGGCGATATAAGGACTTGGGCGGTTTATCCGGAGAAAGACAGGTTAACAGTCTCCCATTTTGTTCGTGTATTGTGGGTCAAGATCGCGTGTCGGTGTAAGATCCCGTAGGCACTCGAAATGATCTACAAGGCGCCAAATGGATTGAACAATAGGCCGAACTGCTCAGAAGGATATCGCATGATGGCCTTCAAAAAATAATAACGCTCATTAACTTGAACTCTTGGATGAGAGAGAAGAAAATTGACGCAACCTACTATCTCAACCATGCCATCATTGTGGCAGAGACAGAAGAAAGTGATCATAGCCATAGTCGTGATCGCCATACTCGCGGTAGGAGCGGTAAGCGCAGCATTGCTTCTCAGGCCGCCCTCACAGTTCACAATCCCACTCTGGTACAACAGCGACGGACACTACGGCGACACTGAGCCAACAGTGGCACAGGTCATTGCGAGTGCCATAGAGAGGACTGGAAAGATTAACGTCCAGCTCAAATCAGAACCATGGGCTCAGTACACCACAGATTTCGGAAACGGAAACCTTCCGTTCTTCCTCTTGGGCTGGTACCCTGACTACTTTGACGCCGACGACTACGCCTCTCCGTTTCTGGGAACTGCAGGCGCCGCATCGCTCGGATCGCAATACAGTAACAGCACCATGGATAACTGGCTCGCTTGGGAGGCTGGTAATTCCAGCTCGACCGTCAGAAGCCAGCTCTTCACCCAAATCCAGACGCAGCTAGCGAACGACGTGCCCTACATTCCATTGTGGGAGGGAAAGGCCAACATAGTCTACAAGAATGGAATCAACGGCGTCTTCTTGCACCCTGTCGCATTCCGGTACTTCTTCATGAGCAACACGAACAATCCGAATACTTTGAACGTCGGCACCACTGACAGAATCAAGTCGCTAGACCCAGCCTACGCCTACGACTATTTCTCCATCGAAATCATAAACCAGATCTTTGACACGTTGCTAGTCTACAGCCCCACTAATACTACCCTCTTGCCGGGCATTGCATCGATGATTCCGACTGTCGCCAATGGGCTAGTGAGCCCCGACCTAAAGACGTGGACCTATCCACTGCAGTCAGGAATGACCTTCTCCGACGGCAGCGCTCTCAACTCGACCGTCATTAAGAAGTCGATCATCCGCGCGATCACCCTCAATCTTCCAGGAAGCGCATCCTTCCTTCTCTCCCAAGTCGGAGAGCTGGGTAACACGACCAGCACTGCCAAGCCTGCATACACAATCAACATTGACGCCAATCCTACGAACGTAACCTTCCACCTTCATCAACCCGTAGGATTCTTCAACCAGCTAATGGCCTTCTCGGTATCAGCACCAGTACCCATCTACGGCACTAACGCATACAATATGACCGGCGCTCAGCCCACCCAGCTCAACAAGGTAGTTGGATCCGGACCATACAAGCTAACAGCATACACTCAAGACCAGAGCCTTACGCTCGCCAAGAACCCTAGTTACTACGGACCTACAATCTACAGTACTAGCGGCTTCGCCTCAGTTCCGATCATAGGCACAGTCAACATAAAGTCAGAAAGCACGGCGACCCAGCTCAAGAACGACATAGTCGCGGGTGCGATCGACATGGCTTACCGCACTCTCAACCCTCAAGACATAACTTCACTCCAAATCCAGGCCTCCTCTCTAGGACTCAAAGTAGACTTCGGCGCGAGCCCACAGATACGATATCTAGTATTCAACGTGAAGACAGCTCCCTTCAACAACGTTCTGCTACGCAGAGCCATCGCCTACGCTGTAGACAGATCACTAATCATCAACAACGTCTTCAACAGCCAAGTCGACCCATTATGGACGATGATTCCGACAGTGATGAACTACTCCATACCAGTCTTCCAGCTGATCTACGGCTCAGTGCCAAATCTGACCCAGGCGGGTAACCTCCTGTCCCAGTACGGTCTCTCTATCTTCCAGACTCTAGACATCAGCAAGAACCACCTCTGACCATCCCCGTTCTCTCCTCAACGCTTTTTTCTATCCGGATACCTAGCAAGAGCCATGCCTAGGCGAGGATCACTCCTTGCATACGGACTCACTCGCCTAATCCTAGCCTTTCCAATGCTGCTCATTCTTCTAACGGTCGTATTCACGGTTCTCAGAATAATCCCTGGCGACCCTATCTATGCCCTCTACGGGGGGCGGGCCCCACTCAGCGTTATTATGGCCCTACGTCATCAACTAGGGCTGGACAAGCCTTACTGGCAACAATACCTGACGTATATCGTTCAGATTTTCAGCGGAAACTTCGGCGTCTCCCTCGGAGCCCATTACGGGGGACAGAGTGTCATAGCCGTTATCGAGCAGAAGCTGCCAGCCACGATTGAGCTCTCTATCGGGTCAATGCTCGTCGCCTCAACTATCGGTATTAGCGTGGGACTGATCTCTGGCATTAACAGGGACAAGGTCGTGGACGTTGTGGGAAGGCTCTACGGGACCACCATCTTCGTGATACCTGTCTTCTGGCTGGGATAGATCTACGGTGGCTTCCGGTGAATTCGCGTTTTGATATTTCCTCTTCTCCACCGGCTGCGATAACCGGGCTGTACACGATCGACTCGTTGCTCGCAGGCCGTCTAGACCTGTTCATTATCGCAATCCGTCACCTAGCCCTTCCCTGTCTGACACTCGGCCTTGTCTTGAGTGGGTTCTTCGCCAAGACCGTCCGAGCAAACCTGTTGAGAACGATTAACGCGGACTACGTCGAAGCAGCACGAGCGAGAGGCATCAAGGAGCGTACCATCATCTCAAGATATGCTTTCAAGAACGCCCTCATCCCAGTCATTACTGTACTCGGGCTAGAATTTGCAATACTCTTCGCTGGAGCGGTCCTTACTGAGACGACCTTTAACTGGGACGGCATGGGAAGGCTGCTAATAGACTCGATAGAGGTCCAAGACTATCCACTAATACAGGGAACGATCATAGTCTTCAGTTTCATTATCGTACTGATTTCGATCCTTGTGGATATTCTCAGTGGCGTCATCGATCCGAGGGTGAGATACTGACAGAAGCTTCCGGTTATGCGACCAACCAGCAAAAGACCCAGCCAATTCTCCCTCGCTCCTTCCTCGGACGATTGATGCTTCCTATGCTAGAGAAACGTCGGACACTTGCGGGAGTTATGAGCTGGATCGGCCTTGGAATTCTCGTTGTATTCACCCTAATCGCGGTGCTCGCACCGGTCTTAGCTCCCTACCCGGCCCAAGGACCTTACGCACAATTTCTGACGCCTCCCAACCAAGCTCCCAGTTTCAACCACTGGATGGGAACCGACAACCTCGGCCAAGACGTATTCAGCCGAGTCCTATGGGGCGCACAAACCTCGCTTGAGGTGATGGCTATTGGAGTGATCCTCGCCCTTGCCGTGGGATTTCCGGTAGGCCTCTACTCGGGGTATGTTGGAGGATCGATCGACAAGGCAATCCTACTTGTCATGGACTCAGTCTATGCCTTCCCAGGCCTACTCTTAGCCGCCCTAGTAGCCGCGATGCTCGGCAAGGGACCATTCAACATAGGCATAGCAATCACCGTCATCTACATCCCCCTCTACTACCGGGTTACTAGGAACCAGACTCTTTCTGTCAGAGAGGAAACCTATGTCGAGGCCGCGCGGAGTCTCGGAGCAAGACCTTGGACGATCATGTGGGTATACATTGCGTATAATGTCCTCATAACCATACCCGTCATCTTCGCCCTGAGCGCTGCTGACGCAATTCTCACTGCAGCGGGTCTAAGCTACCTCGGACTTGGAATACAGCTTCCAACCCCAGACTGGGGATTGGACCTAAGCGTCGCGCAACAGTTCCTCACAGATGGAGTCTGGTGGACCTCCTTCTTCCCGGGTCTAATGATCATCCTTCTCACAGTTGGGCTAAGCTTTCTGGGCGAAGGACTGAACGATCTGATCAACCCCCTCCTCAAAAAGGGGAGAACATAGTCGGACCCGTTACTCAGTATTCAAGATCTCTCGATTCATTACGCGGCCCAGAGAGGATATGTGCACGCGCTTGACAATATTAGTCTGGACGTGGCCAGCGGGGAATCTATCGGGATAGTTGGGGAGACCGGAAGCGGAAAGTCTACTCTCGGAAAAGCCGTTCTAGAAATACTTCCCCCGCGCACCGAGGTAAAGGGTCGCCTAGTTTTTCGAGGGAGAGAGCTTGGCCAACTAGATAAAGCGAGAATCAGGCACATTCGTGGAGAGGAAATTGCCCTCATCTTTCAGGATCCGATGACTCGGCTCAACCCCCTAATGACGATCGAGGATCACTTCGTTGAAACGATAAAGGCTCACCAACGAGTCTCGAGGCAAGAAGCTCTGGCGAGAGCGGAAGCCGCGTTAGCTTCAATGCGGGTCCCAGAGTCCCGCATAAGCAACTATCCGCACGAATTCTCAGGGGGGATGCGACAGCGCATCATGATAGCACTAGCTCTGGTTCTCAATCCATCGCTGCTAGTCGCGGACGAGCCAACAACATCTCTTGACGTAATCGTAGAGGCCCAAATCCTCGAGATTCTTGAAGACTTGAAGCGGACGTACAAGATGTCCCTCCTCCTGATTACTCACAACCTCGGCATTGTTGCAGAAGTATGCGATAGAGTGGCCGTATTCTATGCCGGAAAAATTGTGGAAGTAGGAACAGTTGACGACATCTTCACCAGACCAATCCACCCGTACACTAGGCTCCTGTTGCAATCGATTATTCATCTCGACACAAAGGAACTTCACTCAATCGATGGCGCGCCCCCTGACCTCGTGTCTCCACCCACCGGCTGTCGCTTTCATCCTCGCTGTCCATACGCACAGGCCGTGTGTAGAGAGAAGATTCCACCCCTAGATCCGTTTCGCCAAGATCAGCTCGCCGCATGCCTTTTCGGAAAGGATTTCCTCTGATAACCCCCTCAACTATCGGACAAGACTCGGACAAGCCACTACTGGATGTTGAGAACCTAAGAGTATACTATCCCGTCAAAGGACCCCTGATACAGAAAATATTCCAGAGAGAGAAATTATCCGTCCACGCCGTTGACGGAGTCTCATTCACCCTCAAACCTGGAGAAATTTTCGGACTGGTGGGAGAGAGTGGTTGCGGCAAGACCACCACTGGACGCGCGGTACTGAGACTAGTGGATCCAACATCAGGCAGTATCAAATTCGAAGGGATGAACATCACGAGGCTGAAAGAGGAAAGGCTACGGCCTCTCCGGACCCGGATGCAGATAATCTTCCAAGACCCTCACGCGTCTCTCAACCCTGCCATGTCCATTGGACGGGCGATTGGGCATCCACTAAAGATCCACCATCTCGCGTGGCAGGAGGAAGACGTGAAGAAACAAGTTCTCACGGCGATGCGTGAAGTCGGACTTACGCCGGAAGAACAGCTGTACGACAAGTACCCCTCGGACCTTAGCGGCGGCCAGAAACAACGAGTGGTGATAGCCAGGGCCATGATTCTCAAGCCGAAGCTCATTGTTGCGGACGAGCCAGTCGCCATGCTAGACATGTCCATCAGAGCAAAAGTACTGGAGTTGATGCTGGATTTGAAGAAGAAATACAACCTAACCTATCTATTCATCACTCACGATCTCGCTACAGCTAAGTTTCTCTGCGATCGAATCGCGATAATGTATCTCGGACGAATCGTTGAGACCGGGCCTGCCAAGCTAATCTATAACGACCCTAAGCATCCATACACCAAAGCGCTACTGCAGGCAATCCCCATTCCCGACCCTAGAAGGCGCGCTCGAAAGGTCCTGCCCAAAGGAGAAGTCCCAGACGCCGTCAACCCACCAATGGGTTGCCGGTTCCATCCACGATGCCCGGCAGTCCTTCCAACCTGCGGCTGGGAGGGCAAGGACTTTCTTGACTATCTCGAGGAACGCAGAACGGATCTGGAACAAGGAAAAGTCGACGAGGCGAATCTCGGCGCGTTGGACCTCTGGAAGGCGAAAGGCCTCTTGGCAGAGCGTCAATGTAGACCTGAGAACATCGCCGTCATCACAGAATATGTCAGATCCGTGCTGAACGAGGCACCGTTCTCCCTTTCTAAGGCAGTTGAGAGAGTCAGGAACGTCGAAAACAGATTGGTCGTCCAGTTCCGAAATCCGGACCCCTTAGCCCCAAAGGAGGTTGAGGGTCGACTGGTCGAATGCCTGCTTTACTAGAGTCTCCTAACAAACCTGCCATCTATCTGGGAACTCTCAACCTTGTCCGATTAGTCCCGCAATTCGGATATATGCAAGATGGATGCTTAAGGGCATGTCGCGAGAATTTCTCGGAGGCCCGTTCAGGCACGGACTTACCTTCATCGCGACACTCACCTTCGTAGTCAGCTTCTTTGGCTCTAGATTGTTCGCGACCCTGTTTCCCAACACGGTTGTGATGCAGGGCGGGATCCATCTTCATCATTTCTGGTATGGTATTGCCCTGATCAGCGTTGCTGGCTGGATGGGTATCGCTTGGAGGAATGAGAGGCTCTACCGGCTCTATGCTGTTCTTTACGGGCTTGGAGCAGGATTCGTCGGTGACGAGGTCGGTTTGCTGTTAACCTTCAACAACTACCAGTCCGAGCTCACATACCTGTTCTTCATCGCAGCGATTTCTTTCGTAATAATCGCAACGCTCTTCCTCCGGTACCGGGCCCAGTTGCAGGAAGAGCTTCTCAAACTGAGCTTCCGAGAACGAGCTGCCATGATAGGCGTCTACCTTACCGGTTTCTCCGTTTTCTTCTTCTTTCTCTCGTCTGGTGTTAGTCTTGTAGGAATACCAATAGCGCTGGTGGGTTTGACAATTCTGATCATGACTTATGCGAGGCATAGGAAACCACGAGAACTCGCCACTCCACCATCCTAACGGTGCTGCGCGTCCGCTCTTTCTCTGAAGTGGGTTGAACGTATGGTTCTCGAGAAGGTCTAGATTGTTACGGTTGCTTCTACTGGCTTGGCCATTTCGAGAGCTTTGTCTCTTGGGACTTCCATCTGATGGATGTCCCTGGCATGAAGTTGGACGTGCTGGACTAGCTCGTCGTCTGATTGTGCTCTTACCATGAAGCCGCAGTCGCAGTTTACTTGTTTCGCCATTTTCTCTTCGCCGGCGATTCGTGGTGGTGCCTAATAAAATGGCTAGCTAGGCCGAGGCGTCGGGTAGACCCGGTACTACATGTGCTTTGCATTGTGGAATCTAGGCGTTTTCTGCGCACTATTTTTCACTAGGTTCTTCTGGACGGGCCGTGAGTTCTTGGTGCACGGCGTCGAGCCTCAGCGTCATATGGACCCTGGTGTGGGTCCGATACTATTGTTCTCAACCGTCGGATTCGGCGGCTGCATCAGTACGAGTTCTCGACCATAAACTCAGGAGCACTTATCAGAGACGTAGCTGATAATGCGCAGGTGAAGGCGTCGAGCCTGGCATAGACGAGAATTGGGGCTCCTTCGTCGAATAGACTTTCTAGCGCTACTTGGCGCTGTTGTAGCACTGTTTCTGGGCCCTGCGAGTGGTCCTTGGTGGACTGTTACCGGGGCTACGACGAGTAAACTTCTGACCGTTCAAATCTCTCCGTTCTACCTACAGGCTGATGCAACTGGGCTATCAGCAAGCACATTCTTCTCCGTTCCTTTAGGATCATTCACGAGCCTCTTGTTGATCCTGAGCTTGATAGCTCTAGGCGCTTCGAGCATCAATCGCGGGACCTGGTGGAACAAGCTGGCCGTCTATTTCAGCCTCTGCTCTATGACTGAGCTCTATCTCAGTTTTCTCTTAATGTATCATGGCGCTTTGACTATGTTGCTTGGCTTGTACGGTATCCTGCCACCATACTTTGGAACGAGCCCCCTACGGGCCAATATTGTCGGTCTCGACCTCAACAGCTACCCCAACCCGCTGGTGATCGCGGGCTTTCGCTTACCTTTCTACTTGGGCTTTGTGAGCATCGGACTCATCACGACAAGTCTGATCGTGAACAATATTATCGGAAAAAGAGAGAAGCGCGATCAGCGAGGCGTAGCCGCTATATTCACAACTGACTCAGAATGACGCGTTCGGAGTAATCGATCGGAAAATCATTTCTGAGTTTTCGACATGATATCTCATTTCTCTATCGGCTAGGATCTTTCACTGATTCGATTGAGGGGTTGGTTCCAAGAAGTCGCTTAAGCTGTTGGAGGAACTGAGGGAGATGCCCCTCCAGTTGGGACCAGAGTTGCGTCCGGGATCGCGCTCTTTCGGGCTCTCCGGCCTAACCAGAGGCTGAGACCGATAATCGCTGCGGCCGTTCCACCGACAACTCCGAAAGCGGTCAATGGGGTGGACATCATAGATGAAACTAGAGATGACAAGTCTTGAGGTTGGTTGCCGCCCGGCATTCTCTGGTCTAGTCGGAGGCTCGTCTTAGAGAGGTGCAATGACAGAGTGAGCACTAGGCGTATGTCGCGAGTAACCTTGACGTTGGCATATATGGGGCAGTAGCCGTTGGGCGCGCAGGGATTTGACGCGTAAACTTGTTGGTTGGATACGCTGTGCATCGTTAGGGTCGTATTCGCGAGACTTCTCAAGAGAAGATCGCTGCCCTTGTCATAGCTCCAGAGGAAGTTGATGTTGGAGGAGGCCGAGGCGGTTGAGCCTGATGCCAATGGGTTTGATGGATTGGGTATGTTGGCATTGAATGTTTGAGAGAACTGGCTGGTGACGAGCCATGCCGAAACTGTTCCCTGGTTTCCTAGGTTCAAGGTCTCGCTACCCGTTACACTCGACCAGCCGTCATCAACCTGAAGCGCTGCACCACTGGACAAGGGTCCGTTGACCCACCAAGAAGTATAGGACGGATCCGAAGAAGTCGAAGCTAGCATCTGCAACCAGACATTACCGGCGCCAGAGAGAGAGGAACCTGATGAGGCTGCCGATAGCCCTGTCAGCACATGTTCGACTAGGTCGGTTGCTGTGCCTGCAGACTCGACTCTCGTTGACAACTCAATCGACTGTACAAGCGTTCCTGACTCCGTCACCGGCGTGAACACGAAGACTGAAAGGCTCAGCGAGTGGGATACGAGAAGATTCACCTCGGTACTGCTCAAGCCCTCAACACTCCACCCGACGGTCCCCCCTACCCTGGCTTGAAGGGCGGTAGTTATCGGAGTAGGTGGCGGAGGAAGTGCGGGAGTTACGTTCACGGTTCCTCTCAGAAGTCCGTGAGTCAAGAGCGGTGCGTAATAGGGGTCGTCATATTGGTAAGTTCCTATTTGGTCAAAGACTTGGCTGAATGTTTCTTTCGGAGATATGGGTCCTGAGTCGAAGGGTGGAAGGCCATTATTGGCAGTGGCATTCGTAGCCGCCGCGTGAGTTAGATTTCCACTATTGAACCACACTACTGAACCCCCTACGGGCAGTGTCACATTATCGGGGGTGAAGCGGCAGCGAAGAACCGAGAACGGATCATTCCCTACTGTGCCAATGCCGCAGTGGCCGTCATCAGAGATAATGACTGAGACCGTAGGGTTCGAAACTGCTGTTCCCAAGCAGGCGGGGCCCGCGTAGGTAACTGGATCGGAGGTGCAACTCTGGCTGGCTTGCAGCTGTCCTGTGAGGGTGTAGGAGGCTGTGGAACCAACTTTCAGAGCTGGTGCAGCGCTAACCGGGGAAACGGCTAGAAGCAAAGCGAGAGCGGCCGCTAGTATCACGTACCTTCTGAACAATTCTGATTCGAATCTACTGGCAATGAACACTGATAAAACAATTGCTCCTAGTCTCTATGAAATACACTCTCGAGATGAACATCCCTACCGGCCAAGCCCATCCTGCAGGCAGAAGCACACTGACCCCGTCGAACATCTTTCAAAAACTTCATCAACTCTCCGTTGAGGACGCGCGCAATGTGAGTCACTGGATTGAAGATCCCGCATGCTAGTGAGGAATCGATGAAACTCTTCCGGACTCTCGTCCCAGACGACACTCGCGTCAAGGTTAGGCCAATGTTCGGCAACCTTTCAGCTTTCGTTAGTGGGAACATGTTCTTCGGGATATTCGGAACCGACTTATTCCTACGATTGTCAATTGATGATCAGAAAGAACTTCTCAAAAACAAGGGAGCGTCAATGCTTGAACCGATGAAGGGAAAGCCCATGAAGGACTATGTCGTCGTTCCCGGGACGTGGGTAGACCGGCCGGAGACCCTAAGCTCTTGGATTTCTAAGGCACTCCAATGGTCTGGCAAGCTACCTCCCAAGAAGCCGAAAAAATAGGGTTCACTTCAGCCAGAAGAGAAATGTCAGAACGAATTGCGATGACTCAGACTGAACAGGAATTTCATCGAAAAATGGCGGTTGAATGCTTCAACAAGACATGGGACTACTTGAAGAAGAAGGATAGAACTCCGAACGACGAACAGTTGATGCTGAATCTGGCTCATTCCTCGCGGTACCATTGGAGTTTTGTTGGAAAGGCAAGTAACTTTGCAATTGGCGACTGGCAGATCTCTCGGGCCTACTCGGCTCTGAACCAGCCAGACCTAGCCATACATTTCGCTAAAACTTCTCTTGAAACATGTCAGAAGAATGACCTCGCAGACATTCTCGTTTCTGGGTATGAGGGAATGGCCAGAGCCTACGCGGTTGCCAAGGAATATCGTTTGGCGAGAGAGTGTATCAACAAGGCTCGCCAGCAACTGCGGAATGTGGTCATAGATGATGAGGATTTGAAAATATATTCAGATCAGATCGACGAGACAGAACTGATGATAAAACAATAGTTCAGAGATGAGATGGGATCGCCTACCCGCTGCGTTCCGATCAGACATCCTTACTCGGAGGTCTTGACGATTTCTTGATTGTCGGTTTCGGCAGTCGGAGGGTTCGAGGCTTGTAGGGTTTGACCGGGCCCTTTTTCCCTCGTCCTAGTCCCGCGGGCTCGATATCGCCTGCTTCCTCAAGCTTCTTCATGATTCCAGAGATCGCCTCTTCCCTTCGGTCGAAGACCCACGCCACCTCGTAGGGATAAGTGGCTCGGCGGTCCTTGATCCAGCGGGACCGTATCATTTCCTGCACGAGGAGTTGTAGTCCGCTTGGGCCGACTTTTTTCATTCCTTTGATTACGTCTTGCAGATTCTGTTTGTAATCCGCTAGGAAAGGGTCTTTTGCCTCAAGCCGGTCAGATCGACTCATTTACGGTAGCCTCCTTGCTCATTACTATCCTGAATCTGATCAGTTTCACGCAACTCCTCTAGTCCGTTACTTACGGTCTACCTCTTGTTATTATCCACGAGAGTACGCTAACTGCGTTTAGGTCAGGCTCTTCGGGGGCTCAGTGTCGGGAAGAACAATTCCTTCATGGCGAATGGTCGTGGAAGCAGAAATTGGTAAGCTGAGAAAGTTCCAAGAATTTCTTCGAACCGAGGATAAACTAGTGTTCCAGGATCTTCTAAACCAGTGCAAGCTCTACGCTCCCTACGCCAGCACCATGGCCTCTACAATCAAGGAAGTGCCACTGTTCATTTCGATGCTTTTCGGCCAGCACAAGAAGATCATCGAACTGGAAAAAAAGATATTGATGCTTGAAACACTTGCAACAAAGACTGAGACAACTAATCCCGAGCGAGGTGTTCAAGAAACCGTCGAAAAGGCGGAGGCTAACATACTTCAGACTAACAGATCCCCTTGCTAGGGTCTCTCTTTTCTCCTATGTTCACTCAACCAGTCGGGAATTATTACCGTTCTGAGCAGTTCTTGTATCGAAGCTCCTCTATTCTTAGCCTCTTTCTGAAGAATACGATAGGTCTGAGAATCAAGCATCTGCATGAACTTCATCTT
>Ga0209160_1002673_pt1 | contig 14770 bp, 14 predicted proteins | sample GraSoiAngelo_153_FD_186167 | JGI IMG/M metagenome (GOLD analysis project Ga0209160, IMG submission 186167) | Grasslands soil microbial communities from the Angelo Coastal Reserve, California, USA - 14_1009_12_40cm (SPAdes) (version 2) | ecosystem: Environmental > Terrestrial > Soil > Grasslands ...
CGGCAAAGCATGGGATTGTCTGTTAAGAGCAGCATCCCTCCCAACCTGCTGCCACCTCTCAGTGGAGAAGCCCTGTGGATGGCCTCAAAAGAGCTGAAGAGCAAACAGCAAAAGTTGGACTGGCTGCAGGTTGCCAAGGAATTGCTGCAGCACCCCGATCCTGAAATCGCTGTCTTGCTCTCGAAGGAAATAGCCGCCACTGAGCATGCAGCAGAGAATTCTCACAGTTGAGACACGGCGGCTCTACTCACTAATGGCATTGCTGCGATTTCTGTGCGCAGCAGGAGCCGGTGCGCCAGTCTCGCATAGTCTGTCCCCAGATTCGCCGCTCCTGCTGAGGGCCGAGCAGTCGCTTGAAGGCTGGTTTCTTTCCATGCTTACCTAGGGAGAAGCCAACTGGCGCAGGCGAGGCCATCGTTCTCGCGGGCATTGATAAAGAAATTCTGGCTTATGGTTTTGACTCAAGCAATCGCGCTGATTTTTCTAGCAGCATGGGCAATGAGCGGGTGCAAAATATCTGAGTGAAATGGCCTGGTTTCGTAAACTATCCAGACCCGTCTTCCCACCTGGCTTTTCCTGGTGGATTATTTCCGGTTTGCCCGTTATTCGGGACAAGACAGCGTTTCCAATGTCCTCGAAATCCTTAACCACCAGCCTTCTCTTAGGACATTTCTGGCGACACCGGAACCGGATATCCCACCGCTGCAGTATCGCGTTCCCCGTGTCTCCTCGGTCTAATTATGGCGCGTCTTGCAAGCAGATTGGCGCGTTGCGCTAGTGCGCTCTGCGAGTGCCGACATCTAAAGTTATGAACGAGGCGATTGAACTAAGGAGATCGGTCATGCAAGGAGCAGTTCTGTACGGACCACGTGACGTGCGCTTCGAGGAGCGCGAAGTTCCCAAAATCATGAAGCCGACGGACGCTGTTATCAGGATCTCATCGGCATGTGTGTGCGGATCTGATTTGTGGCCGTATCGTGGGGTTCAGCAGACCACGCAGCCGACTCCAATGGGACACGAGTATTGCGGCATCATCGAGGAAATAGGGCGCGCGGTCAACACGATTAAACCCGGCCAGTTCGTCATCGGCTCATTCTTCGCATCCGACAATACCTGTCCGACCTGCCAGATTGGTTACCAGTCCTCCTGTCAGCACCGGGAACTCGTCGGCGGAGCGCAGGCGCCGTTCTTGCGCGTGCCACTTGCGGACGGCACACTGGTTGCCACGTCCGACGTCCCCTCAGAAGACCTCGTCCCAAGCCTGCTAACGCTATCGGATGTGATGGGGACGGGGTGGTTCGCCGCCGATGCGGCAAACGTCAAACCAGGTTCGACCGTTGCAGTCGTCGGTGACGGCGCGGTCGGATTGCTCGGCGTCCTCTCCGCAAAACAGATGGGCGCGAAACGAATCATCGCCATGAGCCGTCACGCGTCTCGCCAGAAGCTCGCGCGCGAATTTGGCGCTACCGACATCGTGACTGAACGAGGCGAGGAAGGTATTGCGCGCATCAAGGAACTGACCAACGGGATCGGCGCCGATTCTGTCCTGGAGTGTGTTGGCACGCAGGAATCGATGATGCAGGCGATAAATTCGACGCGCCCTGGCGGATACGTCGGGTTCGTCGGTGTGCCGCACGGCGTCTCGCTCGACCTTGAACAATTCTTCTACACGCACGTCCACCTGCACGGCGGCCCCGCTCCGGTGCGCCGTTACCTGCCTGAACTCATCAAGCTGGTGCTGGATGGAAATATCAACCCCGGCAAGGTTTTCGATTTGAATCTGCCTCTGGACCAGGTGGCAGAGGGCTACCGTGCAATGGACGAGCGCCGCGCAATCAAGACGCTCCTGCGCCCGAATGGAACGAGGTAAGAATCCGGCCATGCGCGCAACGAGAACTTTGGTTTTGAGTGGGCTCCTGCTGGCAATGAGCCCACTGGCTGTCGGCCAAAGCAAGGCCAGCGACGCTTCGACTGAGAGGACAACGAACCTGAAAATCAGAATAAAAGTCGCTGATAAGTCAATCGTTGCGACTGTGGCCAGCAACGAGACCGCGCGGGATTTTGTCTCCGTTCTGCCTTTGAATGTGTCAATGAGTGATCTGTTCGGGCGCGAGAAGTATGGCGATTTGCCCAAAGCGCTTTCGGAAAACGGTCCGAGGACGAGCAGGTACGAAGTCGGCGATATCGCTTATTGGTCTCCGGATCACCAGTTCGCTGTGTACTACCACCAGGATGGAGAGGCCATACCGTCGCCCGGCATCATCCCGATCGCAAAGATCGATGCAGGTACTGAAGCATTCAACGTGCCAGGATCGGTGAAGGTGACCATTGAGGTTGCGAAGTGAGACACCAACGTTGGCAGACGCAAATTCCATAGGAAGGGATGGAAATGAAGCAGTCAAACAACACTTCGAGGAGAGAGTTTCTCCATCAATCTGCGGTTCTTGGTGCCGGCGCAGTGCTCGCACAATCGAGCAATCTCTTTGCCGAGAAATCATCTGGATTGGGAAACGGCCCCTATCCAGCAGAAGGCATGGCAGGATATTCGGAAACTGGTCCACTTCAATTTCTGAAGTTCCAGCGTCGCGCTCTTGGCCCGAAAGACGTCGCGATAAAGATTCACTATTGTGGAGTTTGTCATTCTGACATTCACACGATCCACGGCGACTGGGGCAACATCCACTATCCGCAAATCGTAGGCCACGAGCTGGCTGGAGAGGTTGTGGCCATTGGTACCAGTGTGAGCAAGTTCGACGTGGGCTCGCGTGTTGGCGTGGGAACAATGGTTGACTCTTGCAGGCATTGTCCCGAGTGCCTGCGCGGATCTGAGAACTACTGCGAGAACGGAAACACGCAGACGTATGGCTCAAAAGACCGTGACGGATCGATCACTCAAGGCGGCTATTCGACATTCGTCGTCGTTGACGAAGATTTCGTCCTGAGTATTCCGGCTTCAATCGATCTCGCCGGAGCGGGTCCACTGTTGTGCGCAGGTATCACGACCTATTCTCCCCTGCGCCATTGGAGTGTTGCCCCTGGAAAGAAGGTCTTAGTTGCGGGTCTAGGTGGCCTTGGACATTTGGCCGTACAGTTCGCTACGAAGATGGGAGCCGATGTGACCGTGGTGACGACGACTCCTGACAAGGAAGAAGATGCGCGTCGCTTTGGTGCCAAAGACGTTCTCATCAACAAAGATGGAGCTGATTGGTCAAAGTACAAGAGAGCCTTTGACTTCATTCTGGATATGATTCCTTACCAGCACGACCTGGACAGGTTTCTTCCTCTCCTAAAGCGAGACGCAACTTTCTGCCGTGTCGGTGTCGGAAAACTCACGACTCCAAACGAGTACGGACAAATGACCACGGTACTCGAAAGGACTTCCCTAGCCGGGTCAAACACTGGCGGCGTTCGAGAGACTCAGGAAATGCTGGATTTCTGCGCTACTCAGAACATCAAACCGCAGATCACAAAGATACCGATGGGCGGAATCAACGAAGCGTGGTCGAGGGTCATTGCGAAACAAGCCAGGTACCGTTTCGTTATGGACATGGCGATGAAAGGCTAATCGTGAAGGCTGTCGCGCAGCGGGTCAACGCCGCGCGATCAACGCTCTTCTCCATCTGTAAGGACACAATTTATGGCGACTCAAGTGAATGGAAGTTACGCAGGAAAAGTGGCATTCATAACCGGGGCCGGAGGCGGCATCGGTCGCGCTGCGGCGCTGGCGTTTGCTCGCGAAGGAGCGAGCGTGGCTGTGGCCGACGTTTCCGAAAAGGCTAATCAGGAAACGGCCCGCTTGATCGAGGAACAAGGCCGGCGAGCCCTCGCCGTCCGGTGCGACGTGACACGAGCCGAGGACGTGAAGGCAGCTTTGGACAAGACCGTCGACGCCTTCGGGCGCCTGGATTTCGCCTTCAATAACGCGGGCATTGAGCCAAGGAATCCGGCCCCGATTGCGGACTACGACTTGGAGGAGTGGAACCGGATCATCGATATCGACCTCCGCGGCGTCTTCCTCTGCATGAAATACGAGATCCCGCTCATGCTCAAACATGGAGGCGGCGCGATCGTGAACACTTCCTCGGGTGCCGGAGTCATTGGTATCAAAGGCAGCCCCGCTTATACCGCAGCCAAACACGGCGTGATCGGCCTCACGCGGGCGGCTGCCCTCGACTACGCGGCGCAGAACATTCGCGTCAACGCCGTCTGCCCCGGCTACATCGACACTCCGATGATGAATCGCTTCACCGGAGGAACTGCCGAGGGGCGGGCTAAAGTGATCTCGGAGGAGCCAATCGGAAGAATGGGTCGGCCCGAAGAGATCGCCAATGCCGTTCTCTGGTTGTGTTCGGAAGCGGCTGGCTTCGTCGTCGGCAGCGCCATCGTCATCGATGGCGGCCAGACCATTCAATAGCTACACTGAGCAGCTCGGAAGGACAGATAAGAAAGCGAGTAGCATTATGGAAATTAAGAGAGTTGGCTCGCAGCCTTCTGCGACGGGACCGTCGGATTGGTTCACTGGTACTGTGCGGATCGATCCGTTGTTTCAGGCGCCCGATCCCGCCCTTGTTCAAGGCGCCAGCGTCACGTTCGAGCCGGGTGCACGAACTGCATGGCACACTCATCCCCTCGGCCAGACGCTCATCATCACGGCTGGATTCGGCTGGGCTCAGCGCTGGGGCGGGCCGATCGAGGAGATCCGTCCGGGTGACGTGGTCTGGTTTTTCCCTGGCGAAAAACACTGGCACGGCGCCACGCCGAGCATCGGCATGACACATATCGCAATTCAAGAGAAGAAAGATGGCAAGGTCGTCGACTGGATGGAGCATGTCACCGACGATCAGTACCGAAAATAGAAGTAAGAGAAACAAATAGAGTGATGCTGTCAGCGAACCCATGAGCAACCGATTCCGAGTTTCGTCGACGCTGCCGCGAAAGCTGAAAGAACTCGGCCTTTCGTCGGACGCGGTCCTTCGACAAGCAGGTCTGCCAACAGGCTTGTTCAAGTTGGAGAGAATCCTTGTCAGCACCGAGGAGTTCTTTGCGCTGCATCGGGGGATCGCGGACGCCAGCAACGATCCTGCCATTGGCCTGAAGCTCGGGACCGAGGGGCGCGTCGAGCGCTACGATCCGGTAAAACTCGCGGCGCTCTCCGCGCGGTCGTTCCGGGATGCGGTCGAGCGTTCGTCGCGCTATAAGCAACTCACTTGTCCTGAGGAAATCCGTCTCGTGGAACGGGGCAATGAATGCGCAATCAAATTCGTCTGGCTGCTAGCGCATGAGCAAGAACCTTCGTTGCTCGTAGACGTGTGCTTCGCATGGATTCTTACGCTGGGTCAGCGAGGTACTGGACAACCGCTACGTGCCAAGAGAGTCGAGTTTAAACGCGCTCCCGCGCATCGGGAAATGTATGAGGCACATTTCCGCTGCCCGGTAAAGTTCAAGGCCGCGCAAAATGCGCTGATATTCAGCAAGTCAGATATGGATCTTTCGTTTGTAACTTACAACGCTGATTTGCTGGCAACGGTGGCCCCGCAGCTTGAAGCGGAGCTGGCTGAGCAACTCGCGCATAAGAGTTTTCGCGAACAAGGAAAGGGCATTTTGAAACAGTTGCTCGCCGGTCAGCGTCCGGGGATACAGGACCTCGCGAGAGAGCTGCACCTAAGCACTCGAACCTTGCAGCGGCGACTAACCGAACAGGGTATTACCTTTCAGCGTCTATTGGACGAGGCACGTCGTGAACTGGCCCATCACTACCTCCTGCACTCTCCTCGGGAGCTGAATGAAACCGCCTATCTCCTGGGCTACGAAGATGCCAACTCTTTCTTCCGCGCCTTCCACCACTGGGAAGGGACTACACCCGGACAATGGCGACTGCTCCAAAGGAACTCAAATTCCGCGACGCAGTCGCCAATGGGCGCAGCGTGAAAGATGGCAAGCGTATGGGCTGCTTAGGCTTCCACAACTTTATCGTTGGTAACTCCCCAATCGTCGGCAAACCTTACCTTAGGGATTACTTCCCGCTTGCCCGTCAACTGGGAACTGGCGGAGCAATGGATTCTCACAAGCCTACTTCCCAACACTAATTGCCAGCTTGATCCGAGGACCAGATCATTTCTGATTGCCGACGATTCATTTCTAATTGCCGGAATGCGAGTGACGGAGTTCCTGCCTGCGTTGTTTCCGTCATAGATGAGGCCGCTCGGCATCGAACCCACCGAGAATGTCCCAAGGTTCGTGCCGTCGCTCGCCTGCAATTTGGTAACGGTATTTTTGTTTTGGTTGGACACCCATACGTTTGTCGCAAATTAACTGAAAGAGCTCTTTCCAGGCGACTCTACTCATGGTGGAACCTTTTCGGGGCTCCGCTCGGAACTGCTTCTTACAGGCTCAGAACTCCAGCTCGACGACGAGCTGCACGTTGCGAGGGCTGCCGTTGCCGAAATAAGGATTAAACGAATCTGGCGTGCTGGTCAAACGGAAGCCGGAACCGAAAGTCGTCGACGGGTTGGCAAAGTTCGGATGGTTCCAGACGTTGAAAAATTCAGCGCGCAGGCGCAACCACCAGTCACCAGAGATCTGCTGAGATTTGACAAACGAGACATCAAAGTCATTCAGCCCCGGTCCGCTGAAAGTATTTCTTCCCAAATTGCCGTAGGTCCCAGACAGAGGCTGCGCGAAAGCTGCCGGATTCAGATATGGCCCCGTCGGATTGAACGGCACGTGAGCATTACCAACCAAATTCGGGCGGTCGCGAAATTCGGCCGTCCCAGAATTATCGAAAGGCAAAGTTATGTTGAGCGGCCCGCCAGATTGCAGAGTCGTAATGCCATTCAGTTGCCAGTTAGAGGCGAGCGCGTGCAGCCAACCGGGCAGACGGGTCGGCGCCGGTACTCGCCAGGCATAAGTAACGGTAAAGCGATGGCGAATATCGAAATCCGAGCGGCCATAGTCGCGGCGCAGATTGCGGCTGTCTTCCACCGGCCCGCGATAAAATCCGCCAGCACCTGATGCTTCATCCAGCGATTTGGAAAACGTATAGCTCGCGCGAAATGTCAAATTGGCGGCCGAGCGCTGGGCTGAGACCTGCAGGCTGTTGTAGTTCGAATGCGCAATATCGGAAAGCGTGTTGATTACCCGAAACTGGGGAAAGGCAGCCGCAAACGGCCGGCGTGCCTGCTCGCTCACCGGGTCGGAACTCCCGGGTGTTGGCTGATTCATGTCGATCACCACGGGCAAATCACTGCCGCGGGTACCGTAATACGCGATGCGCAAAGATTGTTGTGCGCCTAGCCGTTGTTCAAATGCGAGATCAAAGTTTTGGTAGCGGGGATCGGGGAAATCGGTGCGCATCGCAAAAACATCGAACGGCGGCTGCGGTGCTGCGCCAAAGATCTGGATACCCGGGCCAAACGGCACGGGCGCCGGCGGCGTAATCGTGAAGATTGCACTGGAACCGATCGGATTGAATACCGGCCCTGCAAGTATCGAATTCGCGTTATTGCTGTTATCCATCAATTCGTCAAACGGCCGGGCGTTGAAATACATGCCCCAGCCGCCGCTTAGCGTGCGAAAGCCACCTAATCCGAGCGAAAACGCGGCGCGTGGCGCAAAATTGCCCAAGTTCGGCTGATATTCGTGCTCAAGTCCAACAGCGCCGACCTGTACCAGCCCGGCGCCCGGAACGAAGTTACTCAGCCTTCCCTGCTTCTCGCTAGGCACAGAGAATTGATCGTGGCGTAATCCAAGGGTGACCTTCAGAGCTGGCCGAAGCTGCCAGCCATCTTCGATGTACGCCGCCCAGCGATGCTGGCGCAGGTAGCGTTGTGAGTCGCCACGCGCAATGGTGGTGACGCCGGGCGCAGGCAAGCCCGCAAGCAGGTCCACGAGGCTGGCAATCGCGAAGTCGCCCGAGAGTTGATCGCCGAGCTGCGAGCCATCGAACACCAGCCGCCCGCGCATGCCGGTGTCCGTAAAGGCGTTCTCCTGGAGTAGTGTTATGCTGCCGCCGAACTTCCATTGGTGCGCACCGCGGTTCCAACTGATACGATCCGAGAAATCGAATACGTTGCTAGCGCGGCCGCGCGGCAGCGAAAGAGGAGCGCCGAGATTTTCGTATTCGCCGGGCGCGATATCGATTTCCGGCAAACCGGAATCGCGGGCCGAGTTGACTCCGGTGTTCAGGCCGATTGCTGTTACATTGAAGCCCATGTCTCCAGGAAACGTTGTTTCGTGGTAACGCGAATAACCGAAGCGGGCAGAGTTGAGCAACCGCGATGACAGCGCTCGTTCCCACTCGGTTGCAAACAACTGCACGATTGTGTGGGATTGCGAAGCGTAACCCGGCAGCCGCGATCCTCCTCCCAACCCGAACTGCCCCTGAGGAAAACGCTGGCGGTTTACGCCGACAGCATATGAAGCGGAGATACTATCCTGACCCCTCTCGCCATGATCCGCCTTAAGCGCCAGCGTGTTGCCGTCGCTACGCCCGATAACAGAAAAACTGAGCGGACCCTGGCCGAGCGAGGCGGGGTAGAGCGCGAGAATGGGCGAGGCCAGCGCGTTCACCGAACGGCCAGCTGCCTGAACGAGCGATGTTGCTGCGGCGATTTCCTCCTCTGTGGGAAATCGAGATGCGGCGGTAACACCAACTAGCTCGTGCTGCCCTTCATACGAACTGAAGAAATAGCTGCGATACGGCAGCGGGCCGCCAGCGGTGAATCCGAATTGGTTGTTCCGAAATTCAGGGCGCGGGCGCCCAAAGGCGTTGTTATAGAAATTGTTAGCGGCTAGCTTTTCGTTATCGAAGAATTCAAACAGTGACCCGTGCAGCTGCGGCCCGCCGCTCTTGATCGTGGTTAGCACCGCCGCGCCTGACGGGCCATACTCGGCGCCAGTGTTGGTCTGCACTTCGATCTCCTGGATGGTATCGAGCGGCAGTAGGACCGCTGGAGCAGCGAAGGCGCCGCCCTGCCCGATGGCTTCTGCATTCCGGAACGGGTCGAGGTTATTCGTGCCGCTGACGATATAAGTGTTGAACTGCGCACGGCTGCCGTTGACCGGAAACGATCCAAACGTGCCCGCCGTTGCGCCGGCTCCGGGGATGAGCGTCTCGAGATTGCCCGATGCCTGTCCGCGTACCGGCAGTGTGCGCACCTGCTGTCGCACACCCACGGTATTGACGTCGGTCACTGCGTTTGATAGTGCTCGCCGCGAGTCCAGCGTGATTTGCAGTTGCCTCGTCTTCCCTGCCCGTAGCGAAATGCCTGCAGCTTCAATGCTGACATACCCACTGTGCGTAACACGCAAGCGATAATCGCTTGCAGGTGCAAGGTGGATGAATTCGAACTGCCCGAGGTGATCGCTCACCGCAGTTGCCCTCACCTCGGCGCGATTTCCGATATAGAGCAGCAGCTGAGCGCCGCCGACCGTATGGCCGCGCGTATCGGACACTCTGCCGCGCAGAGTACCGCTAGCTGCCTGGCCAACTGCCTGAACTGCAACAAAGGTGGAAAGGAGAGCCGTGACCGCGCGAATTTGAGTGACCCGTCGGCACCACATCAGCAAGGACGGCTGTATCAATTTACGCAATGTATTCGTCAAACGGTTTCTTCTGATGTGAGTCTCTCGATGCTTGCAACATCGTTCTCAGCTGGCTGACGCTTTCAAGACTTGCTTCTCGGCAAGGTCTCCAAGACGTAGAGTTGGTATACCCAGGCAATTGGAGAAATTGCTTGTGCCATGTACAACGTCATCTCGTTATGAAGAACAGCTCCAAAGTCATAGCTGGTACAGCAGCGGCACCTCCACGATTTTCTCGGGGTTAGTGATGGCGATGCCGAAGGCATCATACCTCCGATCTACGCATTGTGCATGAACTGGGCAAACGCTGAGCGACAGTCAGAGGGCGATGTTTTTATGACAGATTGTCCATAGGCGATCACCTGGTGAAAAAACCAGGCGCTCAACGGGTCAACTGCCGAATTGTTTGAATGCTAAGTCCAGCGCCGCTCGCTGCTGCAGTCGCCCTGGTTTCAGCGGCTTTTTGGCGACCGCTTCCAGCTTGCCGGCGACCGCAATCAAGTCGCGCAATACGCCAACGACCGGCGCGGGCAGATGATTGCGACCTCCGTCGGCGCGACCACCATGGGCCGTGGATGCGACACCGCCATCCTCGACGACCCGGTCAGCGCGGATCAAGCGGTGAGCGATGCCGAGCGCACCACGGCGAACACCTGGATTGACGCCACCCTGCGCAGCCGGCTCAACGACCCCGCCAGGGGCGCAATCATTGTCGTCATGCAACGGTTGCACGAGCTCGATGCGACCGGATTCTTGCTTGAGCAGGAGCCTGGCGTTTGGACTCATGTTCGCCTACCGCTCGTGGCGGAGGAGGACGAAACCTGGACGTTCCCATTCTCTGGGAGAGTAGTTCAGCGCAAGGCTGGCGACATCCTGATGCCCGAGCGCTTCACTCCGGAAGTAGTCGAGCAGCAACGGGCGCGCCGTCTGGTCTTCGCAGGCCAATACCACAAAGGCCGGCACCGCTCGAAGGGAATCTGATCAAGCGCAGCGAGGTGCGCTACTACGGCGGAATTGCTCCCAGGACCGGCCAGCCGGACGAGAAGCTGCCCGACACCTTCGACCGCAAGATCATTTCCGTCGATTGCGCCTTCAAGGATCTGGCCACTTCCGACTACGTGGCCGTCGTCGTCATCGGGGTCAAGGGTCGCAAGCGATTCCTTCTCAACGTCGTCAACCAGCACCTGGACGCGGCGGCGACCGAAGCCGAGATTCGGCGGCAGCGGGACGCGCATCGCTGGGTCAATGCCGTTCTCGTCGAGGACAAGGCGAACGGACCGGCCGTGGTCCAGCGCCTGAAGGTCAACCTCCCGGGCGGGATCGAAATCAACCCGCAGGGCGGAAAAATCGCACGCATGTTCGCCGCCGCCGCCGAGTGGCAGGCGGGTGATTGGTTTGTAGACCGCAACGCCGCTTGGAGTGAGCCGTTCATCGAGCAGATCACCATGTTCCCCAACGCCGCACATGACGACATGGCGGACGCGATGTCGCAGGCCTCGGCGTGGCTGCTGCAGCATCGACGGGGTGGCTGGTGGGTGACCGACGCCTTTACTGGCCGGGTGATTGACGACTTCACCTACTAGAGGCTACGCACGAAGAACTAGGGAAAAAGACGCACTTCTTTCTGCCTGCCAATTTGAGAGCGAATTGTTACTTCGAAGCTACGGTCAGCTGAGCCTTCCTTTTGACAGTCGCCTCTCAGGAGTCTACAGTGACCGGCACCGTAGGTCCCTGGGCACTATTTGAAAAAAGCTAGACACACAGGGAGAATCTCTATGAATAAAGGGCCCTTCTCTGAGTCAGTCGATTTCGTGTTGCGCGCTTGCAGCGGGTAAACGCGCGAGCACCGCTTCACTGAATCAGCAACATCCACGCGCCTGACGATTCAGTTCCAGTGGCGTAGGAACTCTCCATCTTTCCGGCTTCGGAGGAGGTCAAATTATGAATCGAAAAGAGTTGTGGATTTGCATCCTATTCATTGAGGCCGCTTTTTCAGTGACTGCGTTGGCCCAAATCACCGTAAGCGTCAGCCCGAAGCTCGCAGAGGTGGTGGTGACAACTCAAAAGCAGCAGTTCCGGGCCACGGTGACAGGGGATCCTAACAATCTCGGCGTGACATGGACCGTAGACGGTGTCATCGGAGGGAATGCAACTGTGGGAGAAATCTCTGCGGCAGGTCTGTACACTTCGCCAGCGAAGGCAGGGTCCCACGTGGTGACAGCTCACAGCATTGCCGATAACACAAAGAGTGGCTCGGCCACTATCAAGATTACCGATCTTAGTGGAGTGTTGACCTACCATAACAATCGTTCGCGAGATGGCGCGAATACGCGTGAATACGCCTTATCACCTCGGACTGTCAGTCAGACGACTTTCGGAAAGCGCTTTTCCTGCACTCTCGATGGCGCGGCCTATACGCAACCGCTATGGATGCCACACCTTAGCATCGGCGGGACCATCCGCAATCTTGTTTTTGTGGGTACCGAACACGACACTGCTTACGCGTTTGATGCCGATCACATTCCATGTTTAAAGATCTGGCACGTGAATTTACTGGACAACGCTCATGGCGGTACGGCGGCAGAAACGCCGGTGCCGGCCCCCGATGTAGAACCTTATCTGGTCATCCAACCGGAAATCGGAGTCACTGGCACGCCGGTTATTGATCCAGGCTCGAAAACGTTGTACATCGTTAGTACCTCGGAAGGTCCAACGGGCAGCTTTCACCAGCGATTGCATGCTCTCGACGTGACCACTGGCGCCGAGAAATTCGGCGGCCCCATCACGATTTCAGCATCGCTACCCGGGGGTGGCTATGATTCTTCCGGTGGCACCATCCCGTTCAACCCGAAGACGCAGCTGCAAAGGTCGGCACTGGCTCTGGCCAACGGCGTCGTTTATGTCGCTTGGGCTTCTTACGGCGACAGAGATCCCTATCATGGTTGGATCATCGGCTACAACGCGCGAACGCTTGTGCAAGTCGCGGCTTTCACTGACACTTCAGATGGGCAGAGAGGAGGCATTTGGATGTCCGGTGGTGCACCGGCGATCGATGCCAATGGCAATCTTTTTTTGGCTACAGGCAATGGCACCTTCGATGCGGATTCCAATACACCGCCGAACACGGATTTCGGAGACAGCGTTTTAAGGCTAAGCCCGGCGTCCAATCTTGCAGTAACAGACTGGTTCACCCCTTTCGATCAAGCCTTTCTCAACATGAATGATGGCGATTTAGGCTCAAGCGGAGTTCTGTTATTGCCCAATGAACCCTCTGCGCCCCAGCACCTCCTGGTGAGCGGTAGCAAAGAAGGGCGAATTTACCTGATAAACCGAGACTCCCTGGGACATTTCTGCGCTTCCTGTACGACAAAGGATATTAATGTCGTGCAGACGTTTGCGGCCAGTACCGGCTTTTTCTCTACACCTGCTTTTTGGCACAACGCACTTTACTTTGCCGGCAGCCTCCAAGGAGCCGGGCACGGGGATAAACTAAAGCGTTTACTGTTTAATCCTGCCACGGGGCTTTTCAGTCCGTCCCCGACTTCGCACTCTGCGTTCACCTTTAATTTCCCCGGAGCAACACCTTCTATTTCGTCTCAGGGATCCTCGAACGGTATCGTCTGGGCGGTTGATTCCAGCCACAGCGACCCGAACGTTGACTTTCTGCCCGGTCCAGCCGTTTTGTTCGCCTATGACGCGACAGATCTTTCAAAGAAACTTTGGGACAGCTCGCAAGCACCTAACAATCGAGATCAGGCAGGAGTTGCAGTGAAGTTCATGGTGCCAACCGTCGCTAACGGCAAGGTCTATATTGGCACACGGACCGAACTAGACGTGTACGGGTTCCGTATATGACAGTGTGGCGGCTCGCGAGCGCTCTCACATCCAGCGTTAATGTGTATGAAGTGACCGAGGAGTGCGCGCGGGTTATTGACCCTGACGGTAGCTTCTGCCTCGATAATTCGCCCACTGCCTTCGGAGGTCTGCCATGCCAATGCGTCGCAGGTCAAGGCTTCAGCAGCGGCACCTTGCCACACAAATCTCCAGACTGTTTCTTACTTTGGCTCGTTCGCCCGCTTGAATCCGGGCCGCCATCATCTCCAGTTCGTCCCAGGTTCTGGGGCGCCCGGTAACCATACGGTCGCAGAAGGTCGGTCCGGTAATAAAGAAGTCCGATACCGGCAGTCCGCGGCATGGCTAGCAGTCTGTTGTTGACGGTGTAGCTGGTCACTATCGCCGGGAACTGGGCGCAAACTTGGTCGGCGAAATACGGTTTGAGATCTACGAAGTATTCGCCCAGCATGCCCGGCCAGATTACACCGATTCCGTACACGTCAGGACCCGCGGCGCCTGTCCCGAGTAAACTCCCGCTACAATGCTAGCTGTTCCTGAGCCGACTCGGGAGAGGGAAGGAACTTGACGTGGATTCCTGTTTCCCGAGTGAATCGCTGCACCCGCTCTTCATCGTGGAACCTCTCAGCCGTCCACTGCTGATCCACAACAACAACCGTGACCGGTTCATGACCCCTGAATTCCCTGCGCGATCATCCCCTGACTTCTTATTATCATTGACTGCTTCTGAGACGATTCCGACATCCAGTTTTCTGATCAACGCGACGTCCGTTCTCCGTGCTTCTAGCTGCTACTCCGGGCGCGAAAAGTTCAGAGACTGAGGACGCTCCTGACGCTTATTGCCTAACCTAGCGGTCCTATCGAATTTCTTGGCCTAGAATCCACGTCTCCCATCGCCCGTTTGCGCGAGCTTCGGGCTAAGCTTGCGATGCAGCTGGGTTGCGCTTACACCACGTGAATCTTCCCATCTGCTGAGTGAATCTGGTATCAAGAGGGCGCAGGAGGAACATAGCAATGCTGCTGAGTCTGAGTGCTATTTGCGTTGCGATTGCGCTTCTGTCCATGCCAGCTGTCCTTCGGATGAAACGCATAAGGGACCAACGCGCGTTGGAGCAGCACAGCATCACGGCGGAGGAGCTCCACTCATTGTTGGCTTCGAACCAGGACGTACTTCTTTTTGATGTTCGCCAGCCGCTCGACTTGTTGGCCTATCCTGAGATCATCCCTGGCGCACGGAGGATTCCGCCAAAAGAAGTGCTTGAGACGCCGTCACTGATCCCGAAAGAGAAAGAAGCGGTTGTTTACTGTACCTGTCCTGGTGATAAGACCAGCCGGG
>Ga0209160_1002676_pt1 | contig 14758 bp, 29 predicted proteins | sample GraSoiAngelo_153_FD_186167 | JGI IMG/M metagenome (GOLD analysis project Ga0209160, IMG submission 186167) | Grasslands soil microbial communities from the Angelo Coastal Reserve, California, USA - 14_1009_12_40cm (SPAdes) (version 2) | ecosystem: Environmental > Terrestrial > Soil > Grasslands ...
CTCTGAATATCAGCAGTTCAAAAAATCTTTCCGACATCCCGGTTTTCGGGATCCCGAACTTCGGCGTCCCGAAAATGAGGACGCTAAAGAAGTAACAATAGATAAGAATAAACAAATGAAGAAAGAACTTATGTCGGACCCTCCTGCGTCGGGCCGACTCGCGCACCTTTTTTTCAATACACTTCAGAATATCAATCCAACCCAGAAACTTCCAAACTTTGACAAGTGGGCTAAGGAGTTTGACAAGATGATGCGTATCGATGGGCGAACCGAAGAGGGGATTACTGCAGTGATCAAACACATGGTCCATCTTCACAAGACCACAGTTACGGGGTATACCTGGTTTACTTGGGTTCAGTCTCCCGAAAAGCTCAGGGAGAAATACGATAAGCTTTCGGTGGAGATGAATACTAAGTCGATTATTAAAGTAAATTCTCCCGAAAATGATGAAAAATTAGCAGAGAAAGTTTTGCGTAAGTTCTCTAATATAAAAGGCATAACAGTAGGTTATAACTACATTGAATTTGATAATGGTACCAATGCTATCCCTACACACTTGGAGTTTGGAAGCAAAGATTTTACGCCGAATGTTTTAAAAGAAGTTAGAAAAAGAAATTTACCAACGGATGGATTATGAAATTTATAAAGTACCTAGATGAAAAAAATGACGTTCTGAGATTCATACCGCTTACCTCAGTGCTAGAGCTAAGGAAATGGGTTCTGGAGGATGATTTGTTTGAATATAAAATCTACCTAACTGACGAAGAAGTTTTCGTAGTGACCTGCAATTCAGATTTTTGCGTTGCATTTGAAGCGTGGCTGGAGGGTATTCCTGTCAGAGACTGTACTCATGAAATGCCTTATGTTTCTTCTCTGTTTTATATAAACAAATATATTAAAATAAATGAATAGATTTGTGAACTTAATTATGTAATAGGAGTAACTTATGAATAAACTAGAAAGTTCAAAAGAAAAGATAGAAACATTAAAGAAGTTGAATCATACGTTTAACTTTCCGAATTTCGTCAGAGAACTTAGGTTGGCGCTTGGGGTGACTCGCAAAGTTATGTCCCAAGACTTAAAGATGTGCTACATCAAGCTTTACTATATCGAAAATGGGTCAGGAACCTACATCATTGAGGACAGATTCATAGAAAAGATTGCCAATTACTTTGGCATTCCATTTTCTGTGATGAAGGCCAAAGCCGAAAAATATTATCCCAGAAATAGAAAGGAGGGAGAACCATGCAATTCATAAAACTTTGCCAATACAACTCAGAGAGATTGATCCCTATATCCAGGATTTTAGAAATAAAATGTGTTAAGAGTCCACCTATGTCGAGAAACAGAATGGAGTTGAACCACAAGATAGAATTTTCGGTGGATACTAGGAGCCCGATAGATGAGCCTTTTGAAAGTATAGCCTTCTGTTGCTGTGAGATGGATTGGTCGGCTTTTACTTCCTGGCTTAGTCATGGAAACACAGAAGTTCATTCTATGGACGTAAATATTATTTAAAAAGGAGCAGAGATATGGAAATTGATTACAGAGAAACCAAAGAGGTTGAAGAGTTTGCAAATAAATGTAACTTTTATTTTGATAAATTTATGGTGCCTTTTCATGCCTTAATGGATTCTTTCAGAAATGACATTAAGCATGATTTTCCCGAAGACGCACCGGTTCACGAAGTGAAGCGAGTAATGTTCGAGGTGATGTTCAATCTATCAGTCAGCAACATAGTTAATTGCCTGATGAACATTTCGAAAGATCACAGGCTTCCGATTTTGGACAATTGTGTAGTTAACATCAAAGAGCATTTGGTGATTGCAGAAAGCAAAGAGGAGCCAAACCGAGAAGAAGACGAAAGGACAGAATGAAAATAACAATTGAAGGAGCTCCATTGCCGAAAAGCAGACATAAGTGTGGCTGCCGTGGTGGTCGTCCAATTGTCTACGATCCTCAGATCAAAGATCAAATGGAAGACGTTCGAAAGAGAATGCTAGAGGCTTGGAATGGGGCTTGGGAGAGTGAAAATGCTGAAATCGTCAAGGAGGCATCTAATTTGACCAAGGCTCAATTTTTTGAGGTGGGGTATACGTTCCTATTCCCTACCAATAAAAGTGAAGCTACAAGCAAAAAGAACGCTAAATTATGGGGTTTTCAATCGCATAATAGTAAACCGGATTTGGATAACCTTGAAAAGTTATATTCGGATTGTGGAAAAGGGATATTTTGGCAAGACGATAGCCAGATATCAATTTGCCACTCAAAAAAGTTATATTCAGAAAATCCTAGAACGGAAATAGAAATTATGGTTAAAGAAGGTTTGAAATTAGATCCGAATGTTGAAGCTGTATTTTTGGTTTTTGATCCAGAAAAGCTTCAAGCATTCCAAGAAGACTTATATAAATTCCTAGAGAATTGCCCTGCACTCTATGATTTGCGAGGAGAATCTTCATTGTTTGACGACAGAGATAAAAAAGATAATTTTAAAACGCTAGCTAACTTACTTACACAGTTTGCTGGCAAATACGCAAGCGATCTCAAGAAGATACAAAATATTAAAATACAGGATTCTGATGAACAAGAGGTTATCAAGGCAATTGAAGAGGGAAAATTTAATATTTAAATTTATGTCAAAAAAAGAGTTAGCTGCAATTATGACTGTAAGTCTTGTATTAACCGTTTGGTTTTTTTGGCTCGTATGTATGCTTCAAGGAATTATGTTATGAAAACGGTGGAATCTCATTTTTTGGCAGTATATATGGCGTCTTCGGCTGCATGTGATCTCTTAGAGTTATTGCCAGATGCAGATTTGGTAGTGGATCTAGAAGAAATATTACAATCCCAATTAGATATTTTCTCCCATATGGTTGAGGAGAAACATTATGGAACAAACAATCTAACCGATTTTATTTCTCATACGCAAGAGATTAAAAGACAGGCCTTAAGGTTAAAAGGGGGTTATTGTTGAAACAAAGAGTCATAGAGTTTAGAGAGAAGTTTTATTTTGAGTTAGTGCGTTCGATTAATTGCTTCTTTAGAGAACAAGAAGGAGAGCTTTTAGGAATGCACATTATACCGTCTTTGGGTCCTGAAGGTTCGATTACGGCAATTGTAGTTTATACACCATTTGAAAAAGAGGAAACGAGAATGAAAGAGAGTAAAGGAAAAAAGAAAGTAGAGAAAGTGATGCATGAATTCAAAGAAGGAGAATTGCATTCCGGTTCTAAAAAAGGACCTGAAGTAAAGAACCCAAAACAAGCGATTGCAATTGCATTGTCAGAAGCTAGGAAATCAGGAGCTAAAATACCTAAAAAAGGCAAAAAATAATGGTTATAAAAATTAGAGAGAAGATGATTAATTTTAACGATTCATATGAGTCGATTAATTTTATAGAGGAATTCCCGGAATGGCAAAGCAAGAATCCAAGTCGAAAGGACTTAGAAATCGCTGATCAGTTCTCTTTATTTTTCCAGCATTATGCCGTTGAGAGAACTACTTTCGAATTGCAGTGTGATTTATCTTATCAAATCTTTCAACTTCAACAATGTGTTGAAGGAATATTGGAAGAAATGGAGGCTATATGATTTTGAGATCAGTGATTGTTGTCTTTCTAATCCTGACTTGGATGGAAATTAAAGACATGAATTCTAAAATGTTTAATTATAAGGCATTATATGAAAAAACCGGTTTGCAAGTCGGATGTAGCCTACATGTTAGGTAAGGCAGCTCAGTACTGTGACAGCATCAGAGATATATTCGATGCTCTTGATAAGAATTTAGACGATATGGAAAGAGCTATATCGTTTATTGAGAATGAAATAGATAAAGAAATAGACAATTTAAAAGGACAAAAGTGATGGATAAAATTATCAAGAAAGATAAAAAAAAGATTGAGGTCATGATGGACGATCTCGTAAAGAAAGACATTCCTCGTGATAAAAAGATCGAGAAATGTGATAAAGAAATGAAGATGAAAAAGAAGAAGAAATGAATCATCAGTATTGGGAAGGCGTGTACTCTAAGTTTCATCAATGGCAAAGCATTCAACAGTTAATGTATTTGCTTTTCAAGAAATAGGGCAGCTGGTAAATAAATAATTTAAAACCTATTTTGAGAGAAACATATGGAAAAACAAAAACATGCTGGTGGTCGTCCTAGAGAATTTACACAAGAAGTTCTGGACGATCTTGCTGAAAATCTGCGGGAATGGGTGAGATTCCATGCCAAAAACAAGAAATTCGGAATGCTGAGAGATTGGTGCTTTGATAATGATTTTAATGTTAAATACTTTAAAAGATATTGCGAGCAGAATGAAAACTTCAAAGATGCGTACGAATACGCAAAATCTTGGCAAGAACATATTGTCTGTAGACAAGCACTTACAGGAGCCTTAAATGCAAGATTCGCTCAATTCTTTTTGGGATGTTGTCATAAGTGGAGGAGCAAAGAGGTCGAAGATTCTCGCTATGAGCTTCTTGGCAACGATTATGGTAGATTTCTTGATCATATGGATAAATTAAAGCATAAAGTCGAGAGTTCTGAAGAAGAAGATGATGATTGATGGAAGAATGGAAGATGGGGATCGTTTTTATTGTAATACTTGTAACATTGGCTTTGCTGGGTTCTTTCTCTAATGATTAAAGACTTCTCGAAAAAACAACTTGAGTTTTTTAACGATTCGGATGCAAGGTTAAATATTGCTGTAGGAGCAGTAAGGTCGGGCAAGTCCCACGTCACTATCCATAGATTCATGAAAGAGCTGTTTCGTTCTGGGCCCGATGGGAGATATCTTATTACGGGTAAGTCAGAAAGAACCGTTTTAATGAACATTATAGAACCAATGCAGGAGTTTACAGGTGGTCTCATTAGATATAACCGTGGGATGGGAGAATTCACACTATTTGGCAAGAAGGTGTATGTTGTCGGTGCAAATGACGAGCGAGCCGAGGGAAAGATTCGGGGAGCGACATTTGCGGGAGCACTCGTGGACGAAATTACCATCTTACCGGAATCTTTCTTCCGTATGTTGCTTTCACGTTTGTCAATCGAAGGAGCGAAGTTATTTGGCGGAACTAACCCAGATAGTCCGATGCATTGGCTTAAGACAGATTTTCTCGATAAATTTGAAGACGATCCAAGAGCCTTAAAACATTTTAAGTTCAATCTCGATGATAATCCTACGCTTACTGAGAATTTCAAAAACTCTCTCAAAAAGGAATATCAGGGACTTTGGCATAAGCGGTTCATTCTTGGAGATTGGGTCTTAGCAGAAGGCGCTATTTATGACTTCTTCGATACTTCTCTCCATGTTGTAAATAATCCTCCAACCTATGCTAAACATTATTTTCTCGGTGTTGATTACGGGACATCGAATGCATTTGCTGCAGTCCTGGTTGGTTATAACGATGATCATAAACCAACTCTTTGGGTAGAAAAAGAATACTATTGGGATTCCAAATCAATGGGTTATCAGAAAACTGATGCTGAATATGCCCTTGATCTTCAAAGAGAATTCGGTGGTTATCCTATAAGATTGCTCTATTTAGATCCCTCAGCTGCGAGCTTCCAAACAGAACTGCGTAGAGGGAAATTCCCAGTCAAGCAAGCAAATAATGACGTGATCGATGGAATTAGATGTGTCTCTACTCTTCTTTCACAAGGAAATCTTGTTGTCTGTAAGAACTGCGTTAATCTAATCAAAGAAATCGAGGGTTATGTTTGGGATGACAATGCGGTACGACGCGGAGAAGACAAGCCTGTCAAACAAAGAGACCATGCGGTAGATGCCATGAGATACGTAATATATTCCCATTTTGGGAATAAAACTTCTCTTAAAGAAACTAGCTATAAGGAATCTCATCAAGCTAGTCAGCAAAAGGCTTATCAGCAGAATCCAATGGCATATCCCGGTTATACCAACTCGAATGGTTGGCAGAAATATTAGCCGTGTCATAGACTTTCTGAATGAATGCATCTCCGTATTTTTCATATTCTTTGCGAGAATTCAGTAGCCTTTCTAATACTTCTTTAACTTTTCCAATGCTTTTTCCATTTATATATAGATTATCTTCGCACTCTGTCAAATTCATCTTCTTCCCTTACTTTTGCAGACCAAGAATATATTCCATGCTCGCCTTTTGAATCATAAGTCCACTCATGTTCGCCAGCATAAATGAGCTCTTTTACTACTAGAGCTCTTACTCGTTGACCAATTTCGGGCAATTTAATTTTTACGTCAACCCATTCTTCATCCATATCTTTGTCTCCCCAAGTTTACTTCACCATATTGGGAGCAAAGATAAATTGCTAACGATAAATTAAAATTATTGTTTTGGTTGAAAGCAACTTAGAAAATATTTAGAATCAGATCTCAACAATAGAAAAGGACTAGAAAATGAGTCAGCCTCATAATAATATAATTTTTAGAATCCGATCAGCTGTCTACATTATAGGAATAATCACTTGTGCTTATGCAGAATATATTCATAGTAGTGAAATAGAAAATGTACGGTGTGAAAATTCTTGGATACCTCTTCCTTGGCCTGCCGATTGGATTCCACATCCCATTCTTCCAGTACCTGAAACTCTACCTGAAACTTCTTAATTTGCTTACTGATCCAAAGGCTCAATGTTTGCTATTTTTTCTTTTTCGGTATTAGTATCTTTATTCTCCTGCAAAGCATTCTTAATTGTTCCTTGGAACAGCTGTACAAATCCGGAACCGCCAGATTGTATGGGAAACCAATATAGTTTGTCTGAGTCTTGCATTTTATGAGCATAGTATTCTTGGCCATTCTCATATTTTATATCCGCAATGCCAAAATCTAACTTATTCATAAAATTAATAAGGTCAGTTTTGTTTTTCATTCTTCTTTTACCCTCCAATGACTGATCTCTCCGAATAATTCTTTCATGTGATCACTCTCTTGAAATGCATTCTCAAAGAAATATGAATGGCCAAATTCAAGTGGATTTCCATCCCGGGTATGTTTCACATCATAAACTCCATCTTGATCGGGAAACCTATCTTTAATGCTAATCCAAGGATTTTTCATAATTTATATTTATATGTTTACATCTACTAATTTAGATTCTTCATGAACCTCGATGGCAATCCTAAACATTTTACATATTCTGGATAATGATTCATATGTAAGGCCTGTAGTACCTCCGACTAAAGGACAAAAAATCGCCCATTTTGTCCAGTCCACTGTTGGATCCAAAAGAATTCCAGGCGTTCTTATCACTAAGATCGTACTGACTATAGTACATATCACCGAGACAATTAACATGAAATCATTGGTAAACGAGTCATGCTTTGTGCAAAATTCGCGGCAGTTATTTCTTTCTGAAATACTTGATGAGGACATAAATTAGTACCTTAATTAATGTGACTAACAATTTTTTATTTTAAATATAAAGATCATTTTCATTTTCCTTATTGGAATATTAATTAAAGATGATGACACAAAGATTGTTTTAATCCAAGTAAACTTTTTCGGTGAACGTCTGATAATCTTCTTTATGTTGTGATGACGATATACTTATCCCATTGAATTTACACGACTTATGAAAATACAAAACTATTCAAATTCAAAACGCCCTCACACACTACTGTGGAGGCACTGAATTTTTATATAGTTTCATTTCTTTTTGGATTACCATAAACATAATGATCTACCTGTATTGAACCATCTTTTGGTAGCTTTTCCAATTCTTCAGTTGCAACGTCTTTCATAACCTCATCAAAATCATCCAATATATTGGCATACCTTTTTTTTGCTAACCAATACCTATAATTTCGCTCTTTGCAATTGCACCAGTACTTACCTTCCCAATGTCCGGTTTCCTTAGATCCCTTCTTTTTAAACATGGACTTTTTACTTATCTGCTTCATAATAAGCATAGTTAATTAATATAACTCATGTTATCATCTTTTGTGAAATCGTTGGAGGTTTTTATGGATTGGCTACAAGTTATGACTATTGCTGGTGCAACTGTTGGTTCATTATGGTGGATGCATAAGCAAACTTTTAATGAGATGAAAGACTTTCATGGCAGGTTATGTACTTTGGAAGAAAGGTACATACAACTGATGCAAAGAGTTTTAGAAGGACAAAAAAAAGATAATGAGAAGAAGGAATAGAAGATGAGTCTTGTATTTTTGTTGATAGGATTTGTCGCTCTTTTACAATTGGTGATCTATTGGTGTGACAAAGATGATTCAGAAGAGAATTTTTTTTAATCGATGGAGGTTTTTATGGAAATGGGAACGATTTTAGGTTTAGTACTAGGAAATGCAGCTTTTATTATTCCTTTGTTTTTATGGAGTCGTGCTGAATCTAGAGCGGATTACAGACATCTTGAGGAATCAGTAAATGCTAATCTTATCGCTATTAGAGAAGAGATAAAAGATTTTCATGGACGCCTTTGTGCAATTGAAGAAAAGAGTCGTTGGGAATCAAGAAGAATAGTAACGGAAAGGGAGTAGGAAATGGGTTTATTTTATTTATTTTTAGTTTGTATGGCTGGTTTTTGGTGGCTGAATAGAGATGAAATTAGAGAAGAAGTTGAAAGAGATGAAGAGCCTTACTGATTTTCTTTTTCCAGTTCTTTCTCTAATTTCTTGGCATTTTCCCTAATCGCCACAACATCTTCTTTAAGCCCAGATTTTATTAGATCAAGATACAGTTTTCTAAGTGTTGGACTTTTTAAAGCTTTGGCAGCAATTTCTCCAGCTCCAACAACTCCAGTTCCCACTAATCCCGTTGAAGCCAATCCTGTAGCAGTCGGAATTGCTCCTGCAACGTGTCCTACTCCAAATAACGGCAATATAGAATGGGGACCGTACTTTTTAAGAATTTTTCCGATTTCTGTACGCGCTCTTTTGCTTTGCTCAATTGCGCCATGAACTTCATTAGCTTGTTTGTAGTAAGTCATCCACTCAGGATTCTGTTTCCCATATTCTTTTAATGATCCATCGACGGCTTTAGCTACCTGATCTAATCTAGCTTTAGCTGTCCTGATCCCAGGTTTATTTCCTTCAAGTTGCTTATAGATCGAACCTCTGGCAACATTGATCTTCTTCTTAATCTCCTTAAGCACATCAATTTCTGTTTGTGGACCATTCAAGAGTTTTTCGATCTTGGAGATTTCTTTGAGAGCAGGTTTATCAGCATCTGAAACCCCTCCCTTTTTGATTTTGTTCTTCAATTCAGTTACAGAATTTCTCAATCTAGAATTGTCCACTGATGCATTCGAAGGTAATGCAGATGATTCTTTTTGAAAGAGTTGATCTTTAAGATTAACGGCAGCTTTAGGATTTATCATTGAACCAGCAAGAATCGTGCCAAGTTTGGCTAAAGTCTGTTGATTCTTGCTTCCTCCCATATGCTCTGATAATTCAGAGGCTAGATTCCCACCTAATGCCAGTAATGCTGGCTTAATAACTTTCAGTTGGCTACCTGGTAAAGGAAGAGCCAGAGCAGCAAAATCAGAAACCAGATCATCAGATTTCCTTTCCCATTCATTTTTTGGCTCCAGTTTTTCTCCGAATATAAACTTTGTTACATTTTCCCTGATGTCTTCAGATTTAGGAAATAATTTGTAAGGTGCAGCTTTTTTTGTCAATTCCAGTGCTTTTTCAACAGGTTCTCTAATTCCTATTTTTTCAGCACCGGCTTTTAAAGCTTTTTCCGGCACTATGCTCTCGAGAAATTGTCCAATAGCCCTTGGTGCTCCTAAAACTGTTTCAGTTGCCCTTGCTGCTGACCGTCCGGCTGTGCGCAAACCTCTTTTTAAAAACCCTTCTTCAGGTTCTTCATTTTCAATAACTTGTTTTGGCCTGTAAGCAGCAAAGATATCTTCTTGCGCTTCTTCATTGAAATTGTTGTTTTTAGGCCTATATGCAGCAAATGGATCGTTAGACATTAAGGCAATCGAGCTCCTAAACTTAGCAATCTTTGTACATCTTCCTGAGGAACGTGCAAAGGATTCCCATTTGGATCTAATAAAAGAACCGTTCCTTCGGGAGGAGTTTGTTCTCTATTTTTCCGGCTTCCTTCTCCTGCAAGTTGATTCATTTCTTCATCAATTTCTGCAGCTCTGTTTCGAAGTTCTTCTATCTGAGAATCCGATATTTGTTGAGCTAAATCTTCAGCATCTTCGGGAGTGATTTTCCCCTGACCATAATGCTTATAAACTTTCTGGAGAGCATCATAATAAGCCTTATCTGCTTCTACTTGAACTCTCATCCTGTCGATTATAAGTTCTCTTCCTTCTTCTGAGTTAGCAAGAGTGGGAAGCCTTTTCATAAATTGCTGCAAATCGAAGTTAGTAACTCTAGAACCATAGCTATCTTTAGCTTGGGTAGTGAAATCATTAATGATTTTCACATATTCTTCTGCTTCTTTTGGTACGAGCTTCAGAGTTTGAGCTAGAGGCCGGATGTTGCCCCCTTTATCATAGAAGAACCTCGAGAAACCTTGAGGAATTTTAGGGCTTAATTTCTTAAGGTCTTCAAATGATTGACCTTGTTTCTCCAGAGATTTCTTTTTTGTAACGCTTTCACGAAATACAGGTTCATTGAATCCACGAAGTTCTTTCTGATAAGCAATCGTTTCCTTCGGTGTCCTACCTTCGGTATTGAGTTTATATTCAGGAAATTCTATTTTTTCTCTTATAGCTTTAGGTTTAGTCCCCATTTCTTCTTGAGCTTCACCGAATATCTGTTTTATATCTAATCCTCTAAGGTTTGCATCTATTCCAGCTCTGAGAAGTTCTGTTCGAGCTCCTGTAGGAGAAGCTTTCCAAACATCAGCGAATTTTTCTCCAAAGGCATCTTTGATGGTATCGTAATTTCCTGAATCAGCTTCAAATTCACTAGCTTTAGTTTTTTCTGCTTGCTGTCCAGATAATAGGGCTTCTCTAATCCTAGGATTCTTAACTTCCCCAGGAATGTTAAAACCTTCTCTAGCTAATGCTTCACTTTCCGCAAGTCTTCCTTTTTTTTCGCGATGTCTTTGCATGAGTTGTTCTAAAGCATCTGGGAGTGTCGATAATCCTTGTCCCAATTGAGAGAGAGCATCGTTAGGTTCTATAATTTGTACCATGTTAGCCTCCTAGAAGAGATAAAATGCCTGGCAAAGCATGCTTAAGAATGTCTCCAAACCCGGACTTCTTTTGCAAAAATGTTTCAAAAGGTTTTTGCCCGAGCAATGTATTAGAAAGTCCTAGCAGCCTGTCTAAAGCATTTTGTTGAATACCCATGCGTTGAGATCCAAGATTCTCAGAAAGTTCTCTAGCAGCACCTGATGTAGCATTTTGGAAGGCTGAAGAATCAAGAGCACCTAGACCCGAGAATCTAGATCCGAGTTGTCCCAGAGTTTTTTGAAAAGCTGAATATGCTGGCGCTTCTAACTGTCCGAAAGCTTCTTCATCTCCTCCAGCCAATCCTTGAAGACTTTGCAGCCCTTTGGACAATCCTTCACCCTGGGTACCTCCAAGTAATTGCGAAAACAATTGCATCTGTTGAGGTGTATAGTTCGGAACATTTCTTGTTTTGTATCCAGTAATATTCGCTCTGGGTGCACTTAAACCGGTGGGAGCAGACATTGTCATTTTTAATCCTTTAACCTAAAATATATTCTAATACTATCATAGCACTAAATCCTGTCCAATTTCCAGAATTAGTAACAACTTCTATATTATTAGTTGTTCTATTGACCCTTAGATATGGAGCATCATCTGTCCTTGTCATATTCCACGGGGTAAAAGCTACAGAAATAGTAGAAGACTCAACAGTGCCGTATATGTTTACAAATTGAGTGTTTGCGGTTATCACAAAGTTTACTGGAATTGTTGTTGTACCTGTATTGGGAAGAGCTGCCAAAGTATAAACTTGGCGATATGCTTGTCTTTTAACATTAAAATCGGGATTGCTCCCATTATTATAATATTTGTCTGCTATCGCTACCTGAAGTTTCTCATAAATTCCTGTAGTTTTGACATTTACTACATTAGCTGTATCAATATAGGACTTAGATAAGACTGGTTCTAATTCAACTGGATCAGTCGGAAACTTTCTAGTAGCAAGTAGATATGGTGATTGAAACTGACTTGTATTTGTACTCATAATCCCAACGCCGGTCCTGGATATAAATCCATAACGATGGCGTGTAAGATTATATCTTGTTGGTTTATATCTTCATTTCTCATTTGAAGATCACTGAGAGTAAATCCTAGCTGAACTGTGTCCCCGTTGATGCTTGTGTTTAATCTATGCCATATCTGTGCTTGCTGAGATTCCCATGGAGGTGTAGCGCTAGAATAGAGACTTGGTTCAGCACAGGTTAAAACAGTAGTAGTAAAGGGAATATATGGGCTAATTAAAGGATCATTTGATGGAGTATTCGCATTTTGACTTGAGAAGATGTTAACAGTGATTGCTCCTGTTGCAGTCGTATCTAGAAGAAATCTCGAAGTTCCTATCCTGGCCCCCCTTGCTGCATCCCAATACAAAGGAAATTGCTTAGTTTGAATAATCGGTCTGCTTAATCGTGCGAATACTCCGCCACCGAGATAAGTTCCCACAGCGGCTTCATTTATAGAAAAAGTGTTCTCAGTCAAAACCACGATTTGTTGGATGGTTCCATTAAGATTCGTACTGCCTATCATTCCTGAGATTTCAATAAAGTCTCCGGTATTCAGCCCATGACTTGGAGATGTTACGATGTTTCCGCTAATGGATTGGATGATTTCTGAAGGACCTTCAAATACTGAAAGTCCCTTCTGCATGATAAATCCATGCTGATTGCCTCCTACGATTACTGGAAAGAATGCTTCGTTGGCTCCAAAATCCCAAAAGTCTGTCCATTCTTCCCACGTAGGGTAATATTGGCCAATGTTCGACCAAGTTCTATTAGTGGTTCTTCGAAATGTTCCATAAGTTGTGTAATTTTCTTTGAAAATAGCCCAGTTATTTTCCCTGTAATTATAGAGAAGAGTTTGAGAAGGGAAAGTCTTATTCTGAACAATGCCAGGAGCATAAGTAAAGTAGACAAATTCTTTTTGGTAATCTCTTACAGCAGCCACTCTTTGGGGATTATTATTAGCAATTCCAAAGTCAAAAACTTGGTCAGGGATCTGTAGATCAATTCTTTGTACACTTGTCGATGTGCACATCGTGATGCCATAGCTTCCTACTGATAATACTCCAGTATCAAGTTTAACAGCTGAAAAAGTACTTAGAGATCCGAGTTCGGCGCTGACGGTTTGGAAGATGAATGGAAGAGTATCATCTGAAGTATAGATCAGTTTTAAAGGTTGGCTCTCAAATATTGTGATTAGAATGTCTTCATTTTCCATGACGACAATGAGTTGATCATCAATGGGAGCAGCAATAAAGCCACCTTTACCAGCGACATTTTGATACCAAGCTGTTACATCGGGAGTAGATGTAGCTATGTCGAAAGGTAGAGGATTAGTGTAGAAAGGCGTTCCGACTTGGCTATAGACTACTCTATTTGGAAAGAATTGAACTCCAGGAGAGGCTGCACTTGTTCTTAGATAAACAGCAAAGAAAAGTAAACGGTTTTTAAATGGCAGAACAAGTTTAGCTCCCACAAGATAAGTAGGATGAGGATTAGTAACGGGATCATAAGCACTTAAAGGAGGAGCAAAATTAACCCATCCAAGATTATTAGGAGGAGCGCTAAGATTAGGATCTCCATCGTACCAACGAATACCATCTTGATTAGGAAGAAAATTGGTCATCATTTGCACAATGCCTGTCAGTGTTACGGCAACATTTTTAGCTGAAGCAAAAGTAACTTGATATTGACCAAGAGCTGCATTAACAATCGCTGAGACCGTTCCGCTTACACCATTTACATCTGTAGATCCAGCCCATTCGTTGAACCAAAGAATATCCCCTACTTTTAACGTTTGAAAAGGTGCCCCACCAGGATCAGTAAAAGTAATATTCCAGGTAGCTGTTCCTGTACCAGCCGTATATGTAGCTAATAGATAATGAAATCCTGGTTCTCCATTAGTTGCCCAGAGACATCCAGTTGGATTATTGACATTTGAAATTGTGGTGGGACCGAGATAATTAGTTCCATTCCAAGTAAATGGGATTTTGGTAGCTTTATAAAATGTTACGTCATAGAAACGATTGAGACCTTGATCAAAACCATAACTATACATAGTGTCAAAAGTTATTGGAATTGGCTGAGGACTGTTTCCTACATTAAAATCCTCTATTCCCATTACTGGCAATACTGGATAATATCTAAGCGTTATTGTTGTAGCAACGCCGGCTCCTGCAGTATGGATCAAAGTGACAGATCCAGTGCTGTAATTGATTGTGCCGCTATTTCCAGGAGTTGGACTTGTCAGCGTTCCGTTCCCTTGATCAGTGAAAACAATAGGACCTGCAGAAATGGTAATAACCACAGTTCCTGGAACAATTTGGGCATTTGCTTGTCCAGTGATTGCAGGGACGATTGTAGAATAAATATTGAAAGTCCAAGGAGAAGCGCCTGTATTTCCAATGGAAGAAGCTGTGAGACCTCTTTCTAATCTTCCGAGAAGTTGATCTCCTCGTTTTCTCAGTATCCTTCCTCTCCAAACATAAGCATTTTCAAGTTTGGGGAAAGCGTCATTATTTATGATAAAAGGAGTCCTATCTGTTTCTAAACCCGTTTTAACATCCGCTATGACTAGTCTTTGAGTTGGCATATTAAAGCTGTAG
>Ga0209160_1002677_pt1 | contig 14757 bp, 9 predicted proteins | sample GraSoiAngelo_153_FD_186167 | JGI IMG/M metagenome (GOLD analysis project Ga0209160, IMG submission 186167) | Grasslands soil microbial communities from the Angelo Coastal Reserve, California, USA - 14_1009_12_40cm (SPAdes) (version 2) | ecosystem: Environmental > Terrestrial > Soil > Grasslands ...
CAAAGGGTCGAGATGAACGCCCAAAAAACGGGCGCCCTTGACAGCCTGCCCAACCCAAAGGGAGAAGTGTGTCTAATTTTTCGCTTGACACGGCCGACGACTTCATAGATGGGTTAGAGGCGCACCCCCCCAAGTTACTCCTGAAGGCTAGTGCTAGTCGCCAAGCGCCCTACTCAGGAGAGTGCGTCACAGGGAGCATCCGAGATCGCACGACGTCGGTGGTTGCAGGTTCGCGCACCGGAACCAACGTTATGGTTGGACAAGCCTGGCAAGCCAGTCAAAGCCCTCGCGAACTTTCTTTAAAGCGGGCGGGGCTGAGGAACAGGGGCGGAGCTATTCCTCCACGCTCTTTGGAGCCGCGCCCCGCGTGCGGAATTTGCCTTTCTCCTACGGTGAACAGCAACAGGATCGCTCGACGACCGCTCAGACTGCCCGACAATTGTGGCACTGTCGCTATCCGCTGGTTCGCGAAGACCGCGCCGCGGATCGGACAATCGGCTCGCTCCTGGATCGCTGCGCTATTTCGGTATGTGCCCCATCCAGCCGAGCCGCTAGCTCGTCAAAGGCGGGTGTAGGGCCGCTCCACCTCAATTGGTCCACATCCTCGAAGAGCGTGATATCTGTCCGCAGCGTGGCCAGTCTTCGAAAAAGCACTGCGTGGTCCCACTCGCGACAAAGCGTGTCGGCCAAGGCTCTCGCATTGGCGGCCTTCACGTGCCATTCGCGGCAGTCCTTTGGGATAGATTCTAGATGGAGAAACTTGGCCAGCACTGCAGCCGACGATTTCGCGCCCCAGCCGAGGAGCCCTGGATAGCCGTCCGCGGTATCGCCGACCAGCGCGAGGTAGTCAGGGATAGATGCAGGGGACACCCCGAATTTCTTCACTATGGCAGCCTCATCCAGGGTGACGCGTGTCCGACGGTTCAATTGTACGATGCGCGAGCCGGACACACACTGCGCGAGGTCCTTGTCGGGCGTGCAGATGACAACGCGATGGACACGTTTATCTCCAGCTGCTGTCGCCGCCGCCGCGGCGAGGGCGTCGTCGGCCTCGAATTCCACCATCGGCCAGACCACGACTCCGGCTGCCGCGAGAACCTCTTCGAGCAGCGGGAACTGTGCCCACAGGCCGGGTTCAATGCCGTCACTCGTCTTATACCCAGGCCATAATTGGTTGCGAAACGATTCGATAATATGATCCGTTGCAACCGCAATGTGGGTAGCGCCGTTTTTGACCATGCCCAGCACCGATTGGAGAACGCCGCGCACGGCCGCGACGTCCCGTCCCTGCTCATCCCGTGCGGAGGGCAGCGCGTAGTAGTGCCGGAACAACTCGTACGTTCCGTCGACCAGATGAATGTCCACAAGGCAACTCCTGCACGAAATTATCGAAATCCGCCCATATCAATCAACCGCCACCGGGCGACAACATCAGATCGCCCGCTAACCTCAGGCAACCGGGACAGGGTCACAAACCGGTTAAAGAAAAACTTGCCGTTGCCAGTTTTCGATAGCCGGGGGGATCTTTTCAAGACTTCAGCGAAGACTCTCGGCGCCCACTTTCATCGAGAACCTGGCAAGAGCGCCGTAACAGTTGGCAACCGACCAAAAACGGTCAATAATGCGCTGTCTTGCCGTCCGCAGCGGAAGGCCCGCAGATAAGCCAGCCATCTGCGGACGGCTGGGGCCACATTTTGGAGAAGCCGAGGAGGATTCTATGACACACACCAATCGGGGTCGGGTTATCTTGGGTGGTCTGCTAGCGGGCTTGGTGATCAATATCGTTGAATTCGTCACCAATGGCGTGGTTCTGCGCGAAGCGTGGGGCCAGGCGATGCAGGCGCTGGGCAAACCAGCACAGCTCTCCGCGGGCGCGATCGTGGTTTTTAACATCTGGGGCTTCCTGCTGGGCATCGCTGCTGTCTGGCTCTATGCGGCCATCCGGCCGCGCTATGGTGCAGGACCCGGGACCGCAATCCGCGCGGGGGTGGTCGCTTGGGCTATCGCCGTGTTTCTCGCTAATCTTGGCAACTATCCCTTGGGCCTTTTTCCCACGCGCCTGCTCGTCATCTCGAGTATCGTGGCGCTGGTTGAGATCGTGATTGCCACCCTTGCGGGCGCCTGGCTATATAAGGAGGAAGCGGCTGCCGAAGTTCGCCGAGCAGCCGCCTGACACGAACAGCTTTCAGGAAAAGGCGCGCGGGGGAAGCGCGCCTCTTTCTCACCCAAAATCAAAACCCTCCTCCTCATCAGCCAGCGCAGGTCTGTGCTCATCAAAGATCCGTCCGGGCTCAGAACACTCGCCAGAGGCGCGGCCTGATCGGTGCCAATTTGCTCGCCGCGGACGGTGTTTTGCCCAGGCAGCACCAGTACCGTTAAATTTGTAAATCTCTACAGTTTTCACTGGATTGTCATACTTCACCAGAACGCCAAACTTCAGCGGACTCATTGTCCGGAGTGATCGCAGCGCGGCCCGGAAACCGAAAAGCGCCTCACGAAGCGGCTCGATCAGCCGCAGGATAGGTCATCGCCAATTATCACAAGTGGCTCACGCCAGCAGAATTCGCGAGGAGACCCCCCAAATCTGCGGCACAGGGAATTACGCCAACCGTGGTCAGGAGGACGCGATGAAAACTCTCAAGACATTAGCGGCCCGCGGGACTACGGTTCTATTCGGGATGGTGGTTTTTCTGAGCTTCGTTGCAATCGGGCATCGGGCGATCGCGCAGACTCTGACCACTGGGCAGGTGATCGGACAAGTAGGCGATCCTTCGAGTGCGGTCGTACCCCAGGCCAAGGTTGAGTTGCGCGACACCACGACCGGAGCGACACGCATGGCGACGACTGATTCAGCCGGACAATACGCGTTTGCCCAGGTCGCACCAGGAACGTATTCGCTGACCGTGACAGGCAGCGGCTTTGCCCGGGCGGTTATATCGCCTGTGACGGTTCAAGTTGGGAAGACTTCCACGATCAATGTGCACCTCCAGGTGGGAGCCGCCAACCAGGTAGTTGAGGTGCGGAGTACTCCGGGCGCCGAACTGCAAACCGTCGACGCGACGGTGGGCAACACCGTCCAGGCCCGGGAGATCCTCGCACTGCCTACGCTCGAGCGCAACACCACCAGCCTGCTTCTGTTGCAGCCGCTGGCAATGCCGCAACAGTCCACATCCACCCTGCAGGCGAGCCGTTTCGGCGGCCAAGTGGCGGGAGCGCGGAGCGATCAGAACTCTTTTCTGCTCGATGGTGGCGAGATCACGAACCCGACTGCCGGCAATTCCGATTACTACAAGGCATTCAGCGGTGGGCCGGAGGGTTCGATCCCCACTCCGGTCGAAAGCATCGAGGAATTCAATGTCCAAACCAACAATCCGAGCGGCCCGATCAGTCTCGGAGGCGGGGCACAGGTCGTCCTAGTCACAAAGCGTGGCGGTGACTCCTATCACGGATCGCTCTACGAGTACCACCGTGGAGCAGGCCTGAACGCCAATCGGTGGGATGCAAACCGTCTCGGTCGGCCGCGGCCGAATGTCGTCGACAATCGCTTCGGCGCCAGCCTGGGCGGCCACTTCCTACCGGAGGCATGGAGGACGTATTTTTACGCGCACTTCGAAGGACGCCGCCGGCACGAGGCCATATTCGTGACCCGGTTGGTGCCCACCAGCACGCTGAAGCAGGGCATTCTGCGGTTCAAGGATGGCGCTGGTAACGTCATCAGTTATCCCCTTCAGGCCGGCAATATTGCCCAACTGTGCGGTACGGCGGGCAACGGATCGTGTGACCCGCGCAACCTTGGAATGAGTCCGCTCATTAGCCAGCTGTGGCAGATGGAGCCAGACGGCAACGACATCTCGCAGGGCGATGGCTTGAACACCATCGGTTTCTCAGCCTTTGGCAAATTTCCCATCAGCGACAACTTCGGTCTGCTGCGCTTGGACCATAGCTTCGGCTCGCGCTTCCATTGGACTGGCAGCTATCGGCACTTCACCGAGGAGGCAGGTATTCTGCGTCAAGCGGACATCGGCGGAGTGATCCCCGGCGACACTCGCGGCGTTCCCAGAATCCTCTCCGACATCCCGCGCCAGCCCCGTTTCCTGGTTACCGGCCTGACCGCCAACTTCACACCGAATCTTACGAACGACGTCCACCTGGGCTGGTTGCGCGACTGGTGGCAATGGAATTCGATTCCTCCCTTCCCGCAGGTTCCTGGAACAGCGGCGGCGCTGGTCCCGGGCGGCGATACTGTGAATGCGCTGGTCCCAGTGAACATCGACACGCAAGGAGCGCGCACGCGCCGCTGGAACTCTCACGGAATCGATCTGCGCGACGATGTCAGCTGGTTGCTTGGGAAACACTTCGTCCGCTTTGGCGGTTCGTGGAAGCACACGTGGGCCGATTTCATACGCGACGATGGTCAGCAGAACTCGCAGAAAACTTTGCAATACTTCATGGGCAATACAATCGGAGGACTGACTTTTCCCTCCTCCGTGCGCCCCTCCTCCTGCGCGACCTCGACTTCCACGAACTGCCTGCCGTCAAGCCAGAACGGTAACTGGAACAACCTGTACGCGCAGGTCCTCGGCCTAGTCGATGCCGCTACCATTCTGCGCGCGCGCGACGCAAACCTTGCCCTTCTGCCTCAAGGCGCCGACCTGAGCAACACAGTCCGGTACGAGCAGGCGACAATCTACGTCCAGGACACTTGGCGCTTGCGCCCGACCTTGACCCTGACCTACGGACTGGCCTGGGCGGCCAGCGTGCCTTCCGTCGCGGACAACGGCAAGTTGATGATGACCGTGTCAGCTGCTGATGGAAAGCTGGTTTTCCCGCGCAGCTACCTGGAACAGCGCCGCCTAGCCGCGTTGGCGGGCCAGGTCTTTAACCCGCCGGTCGGCTTCAGCCCGATTGGCAAGGTTAACCGCAAGTACCCGTGGCCCTTCGTAGCCCGCAATTTTGAGCCAAGCGCGGCGCTGGCTTGGCAGCCTAACTATGATTCCGGTCTGCTAGGAGCGCTGATGGGCCGGGGCAAAACGGTGCTGCGCGGCGGCTACTGGCACTTTTTTGATCGCCTGAACGGAGTGCAGGCGGTTATCGACACCCTCCAGGCCGTCGGCATTGGGCAGCCTCTGCTGTGCTTGGGGCCATCTCTAAATGCGGCCAGCAATCCCGATTGCGGCGGCAACGGCGGGACAGACCCGTCTAGCGGCTTCCGGGTCGGCCTGGACGGCACCGCCATCAGGCTGCCACCGATTGATTCGGCACTGATGCCTCCGGTCGTGCCGGGCAACTTGCGCGTCCCCAACGCAAATATTGCGATCGTCCCCAACTCGTTCGTGCAGGACCCGCAGTGGACGCCGGGTTCGCACAATTCCTTCGATTTCACCATCCAGCGCGAGCTTCCGGGGAACAGCCGCCTGGAAGTCGGGTACGTCGGCCACACGGCGCGCAATATCTACCAGGGCATTGACCTCAACCAGGTGCCCTTCTTCATGACCGCAGGTGGCCAGAGCTTCGCGCAGGCTTTCGACAGAGTGGCGCAGCAGATTAACGCGCAAGCCTCCACCACGCCGCAGCCGTTCTTCGAAACCATGCTGGCGGGAAGCACAACTTTGTGCGCTCCCGCGTTCACCAGTTGCACCGCCGGTGTCCGTAGTCGGTTCTCCGGTGACATCACCAACCAGCGCCTTCGAAACGTGTTCAACGGCATCCAGTCGCAGTTCGTGACCGGCCCGGCTACAAACGCCGCCACCCAGTTCACGGGCGGCTTCTTCTATTGGTCCAGTCTCGCTCTTTCCAACTATCATGCGGCGTTCGCTTCCTACCGCATCCGCGCATACCAAGGGTTGACGCTGGATGCAAATGTCACCTACTCGCACAGTCTTGACAACGTTGGAGTGAATCAGGACAGCGACCAGGCATTCACCAACAGCTACGATCCGCACTACGACTACGGAACCTCGGCGTTTGACCATAAGTTCGTCGTAACCGCGCTCGGCGCATGGGACGTTCCGTTGCGCGCCCAACGCCCCTGGCTGAACCGCATCTTGAATGGATGGCAACTGGCGCCGATTGTCAGCAGCGCAAGTGGGTTTCCGCTGCGCGTGTTGGATGGGTCCGGTCAGGAATTTGGTCAGACCTCGTTGGGCGCGACTTCTGAGGCCGTGCGGATCGGTTCCGGAGGCTCTGCCGCCGGGGTTCACCACGTTGCGCCCGCGAGTGGCGCCGGCTCCAGCGCAAGCGGGTCGGGGACAGGCCTGAATATCTTCGCCGATCCGCAAGCCGTTTTTAACCAGTTCCGTCCCATTCAGGTCAGCACAGACCGCACTTCGCGTGGCGGCACGCTGCGCGGACTCAAATCGTGGAATTTGGACCTGAGTGTGGCCAAGAAGACCGCCCTTACCGAGCGGACGAAGCTAACGTTCTCGGCAGAGTTCTTTAATATCTTCAACCACGTGAATTTCCTTGACCCCGCAAGCAGCCTGCAGAGCCCGCAAACGTTTGGGGTGATTACGACCCAGGCGAACGATCCTCGCCAGATCCAACTCGGCCTGCGTTTCGACTTCTGAACTCGGGCCAAAGCAAACGCAGGCAATACTCTGGCGTGAAGGCGAAGATTCCGGTCGAAGTCTAAGCCGCGAGCCCCTTGTGCCTACGCAGACGACAACACTTGATGTTTCCTCGCCTGGTCGACCTTTCTCTTAACGTGCCCTGTGCAAACTCAAGATCTGGCTGCCGCTTTTCCTCATCGAACCGGGATTCGTCCGAGAATTGGCACCATAGATAGGCCCCTTTATTGGGGAGCCGCTCTCTCGCTATAGCTTTGAGCAGACTGAAACGCCACAGATCCACCTGCTGCGGGATTGGAGACTTGCTCAGCTGCTAACTTCAGCCGACTCTCGGAATCGACAAGGAATGTCCCGGAGACCACAACGTGTTCACCAACCGCCAGTCCTTTGACAATCTCCATCCGATCGCCGAAACTGCGGCCGGCTTCGACGGCACGGGGCTCGAAGAAACCCTTGCCGCGATCGACAAAGACGGTTTTGCGTAGCCCGGAATCAATAACTGCGTCGGCCGGGACGGTGATGACGGGTTGGAGTCTAACCGGAAGTTCCACGTCCACAAACATGTCTGGCCGGAGCTCATAGCCGGGATTGTCTGTTTCCAGCCGCAGTTTCAGAGTTTGGGAGTTTGCATCAAATTGCGGCAGGACATCGCTAATCGTGGCCTGAAACCTTCTTCCAGCCCTGGGAAGCAGGACGCTAACCTTGGTGCCAGGATGAAAATAACTGCCTTCACTTTCGGCGATATCGGCGAGAATCCAAACGTGGCTGATATCAGCAATCCGGAACAATTCTGTCCCGCGCTCAAACCGCAGACCGGAAAAGACGCTGCGCGCTTGCATTAGGCCGGTGACCGGCGATCGCAATTCGATATCCTTAGCAATCTCGCGGGTACGTGCGACCTCCCGGATTTGAATTTGCCCCATTCCCAGGAATTCCAGATTCTCCTCGGCCGCCCGCATCTGGGCTTGCGTCAGTTTCAGTTGGTCTTCGCTTTCACTTTCCTTGAATCGGTCCATCGTATTCAAGGCATAGAGATAAGTCTGTTGGGCTGTGAGGAACTCCCGGTTGTAAAACGTAGCCAGCACCACATCCCGATGGACGATGTTGCCGGTCACGATCGGCCCGGCGCGCCGAACCAAACCGTCGGCGGCCGCCGCCAGCCGAAAAACTCGGGTCTCATCGACGGCTACCTTCCCCAACACGCGAATGGGACGCGATAGCGGTGCCTTAACGACCTCTTCCGTCCTTATGCCGACAATCTGCTGTCCCGCTGCAGAGATTTGTACCGTGCCAGCAGGCACAGACGAATCCGTGCCCGAGGCCTCCGGCCTCTGGTCGGCGTAGACCGGTTCCAGTTGCATCCCACAATCGGGTGCGAGCCCCGGCTTGTCGGACTTGTAGGCAGGGTGCATGGGGTCGACATAATAAAGAACTCTGCGTTTTCCGCTCGCTGCCTGCTTGCCAGCATCCCGCGCGTCATACCATTTCCCTGCCAAAAACGATGCAATGACGAATGCGAGTACCAATATGCTCCTAATAAATTTCTTCATCGAAGCCCCCACTCTCGCTCGAAGGTTATCTTCCTGAATCGCCCCCGGCGCTTCTCAAGGAAACGCCAGGGGTGAACTGCTTGGCTCGGTTGATGCTGTTATGGCATCAAACGACGACCAGGGCGTGCATCATGTCGTGCTCTTCGTGCTCCAGGATGTGGCAGTGCCAAACGTACTCAGCGCCCTTGATGCCGTACATAGCCTGGAGTCGCGGACTCGGAGGAGCGCCAGCGGGCATGTCGAACTTCATATTTACCGTAATCACCTCACCTGGGTTCACCCTTACGGTTTCTTTATAGCCGATCTCGTTCGGGTCGGGTGGACGAGCCGTGCCCGGAATTGGGGCGAGCTTGCCATTGAGTGGGTTACCTGAGGAATCGAACTTCCACGCCGCCCGGCTCACGATCTGAACGTTGACCAGGTGGAAGTGCATGGGGTGCACGTCGCCCGTAAGGTTGAAGATCTGCCATTGCTGGGTCTCGCCCACGCTGGCAGTATCCACCGGAGTGTCCAGATAGTTCGATACAGCGGGCGCACCGAGCCTCTGACGGAGACGGCCGTAGCTGTCAAAATCCTCGTTCAGTGTCTTGACCTTCGCCTTACCGGCGGGCTTCGGAGCCGGGGGCTGGGTGTTTGCAAAAGTAATAGGTAGAGCGTTTTGCAAGGCAGCCACCGTCTCAGCGAAGCTCAGCTCCGTTATTCCGCCGGAGGTTCCGACCACGAACTTCATGAGAATGCGTGTATCCGGACCGTGACCCGGCCTTGTGGAAGGAGCACCACCGATGGAGGTGAGATCAAAATCACCCACATAGTAGTCGTTGCGGATATCGCCGCCCGGGAACGGCGCAGGCGCATCATTGTAGAGAATCAGGTTACTGCCTTCGAAGCCCCTGAGGTCGATGATGAAGTCGGCTCGTTCCGCCGGGGCCAGCAACAAGTTGTAGCGGTTCACGTTGCCCACGGTCGGGTCGCCGGTAGCTGAACCGAGGAGTTTCCAGCCAACCACGTTGTTACTGTTGCGGTTGCTGCCATCCTTGCTCAACACCGCCGGAGCCGGCAGGAACCCCGCCTCGTTGCCGATCTGGACGAACGCCGGGCCTGGCGCATTTGTGGGTGCCAGCAGAGGGTTACCGTTGACGTCGATCTCTCCGGTAGGCGCCAGCGTAATGCCGTCAACAGACTTATCCGCCACATATAGCTGCAAGTTGTAGAACCGGGCTTGAGAGCCGTTCAGTAGCCGGAAGCGGAATCTCCTCGGAGGCAGCGGGCCCAGTTGGGGATAGGGTGCGCCGTTCACAAGGATCGTGTCCATGAATGCCTCCGCGACCGTGGATATAGGCGGCGGAGTTCCACCGTTTAGCTCCCACCTGGCCGTGCCACTGCCGCCGGCCGGTGGAAGCGACATCGAAGGAAGGTTTTCTGCCGAGGCGCCTTCATAAACGTGCGGATACCACAGGCTGCCACGTTTTGCGCCTGCGGGCACCACTGAGGCATAGCCGGGATCCTCGCCTCCTGGGCCGTCCCAAAAGGTCTTGTCTTGGATGACTAATGGGATCCCGAGCGGATAGCCATCGAATTCAGGAAGGATCCCGGAGCTGATCAACCCGGCCTCGGCATCATCCGTGATCAGGTACGCAGCAGCTATGCCGGCATAAGCATTGGTCCGCGTGAGACCGTAAGCGTGGTCGTGATACCAGAGCAGTCGGGCGCTGAGGTCGTTGGGATAATTGTAGATCGCCGATCCTGGGCCGGCGCTATTGATGAAGCTGGAGCCGTGGACAAACCCACCCGGGTTGTTCGCATTCGAAAACCAATGAAATGGACCGCCATCGTTGTCCCACGTGACTAAGCCGCCATGGATGTGAACGGCAATCCTGTCCTGGCGTCCACCAACCTCAGCGGACATGATGGGATCGACGAGGGTTGGGTCAACTGGCAGAATGTGCGCGGGAGGCAACAGGTTGGTGACCTTTAGGTTCACTGGCGTTTTGCGGGTGGCTACGATCGCGCCCCCGAGATACGTGCCTTTGTACGGTATTGTGGCATCCGCGTATCCCCAGAGAGTGGTCGGAGGAAGGTTAGGATGCAGTTGCTGGGTAAACTGCCTTGCAACGATTTGGTAGTTGTCAGTGCCTGTGTTGGGGGTCAGGTTCGACAGCACCTGGATGTAGTTCCCGAGGTTGTTGGCCCCGCCAGGCCCAAGCCCAGGCAGGGTTACCGCATATTTGGTGATGTTTGTCGGGCTTTGATCGAAGGGCCATGCTCTACCACGGAGCACGAGCACTCCGGCCCCGGTGATGGCGGTCGTTTTCAAGAAAGTTCTTCTGGTCGACACGGTGTGTGCCTCCTTTTGGCTGTAAGGATTCCTGGGATGGGCCGGTGTACCCTGGGGAACGGACTTGCTGCTGTCGGCGGGGAGGCGAGACTCGACGAAATTGCGCGCCAACTTACGACAGGCAAAGAACCAATCGCACTAGGGGTTTACAGGGTGCGGTCGCGCACTAGGGAAAGGGGTGCGCTTGGTCTCTTCGCCGCAAGTCAAATTGTCGCGTTGGAAGGTATCGAATCTTGAACGTCGGTTCAGTGATTTCGATCACCGCAAGCTGTGATCAAGAGCACAAATATCACCGGACTCGGTGACGCTGATCACAGACATTTTGTGCGCGCTTTAGTGCAATGCCTGCGCGCCCCCTTCACTCTTAAAGTCTCAACCAAAGGAAGGAATCGAATTCCGCTTAAAACTCTTAGCGCTTACAGGAAGGTCGGTTCGTTGTGAGACCGACACCTACGATGCTCGCGTTGTAGGCTGTCGATAGGCCTGCGGAAGTATCGCGGTTTAAGGCGAGGTTCTAGCTGACCGGCGAAGGCCCCTAGCGACAGGGAACTCAAAGAGAAACCCCATCGCCCCTGCCCTCCCGGTCAGCACGGCGAACGCTATTACTAGCTTGCGGTGTGGGGAATAGCCCTGTCGAGCCACACGATGTGACACCGAAGTGCCATGGATTCGTTTGCTCGCGTGGACATGAATCAGAACCTAGCTGCTAGGCTCGCCCTCAAATCGGGCGTTGCGGAGGGCTCCCGGGCGGCATGAGATTGTGGGAGCGCAAACGCAATCCGACCAGATAGATGTAATGCACACCGGAAATAATGGTGAAAGCAAAAACCGCGCGCAGGCAGGCTTTTCGGGTCAACTCAATCCATTGCGCGTGATCAATCTCATAAAGCAACACGAAAAACACGGCCGCGACCTGAAAAAAAGTATTGGCCTTACCGAAAATGCTCGGGCTGAAATTGCGCAGGCCGGCAATTGCGTAGAGCACCGCGCCAACTCCCAGGATCGAGATATCGCGGCTGAACACCAGCACTGTGAACTTCCAGGGAATCTTGTGCAGAATGGAAAGCACCAGGAACATAGTGGTCAGCAAAAGCTTGTCCGCGATGGGATCGAGATATTGCCCGAGCAAGGACTGCTGATGAAGCTTGCGCGCCAGCAGCCCGTCGAGCCCATCACTGAGCCCGGCCAGAACGAACAGCGTCAGCGCCCAGTGGTAGTGCCGGTCCACCAGGTTGATGATGACGAAGGGCACGAACAGCATGCGCAGCAGCGTGAGCTGATTCGGAGCGGTTAGCAGCTGCGAGATTTTCACCGCTCGGCGCCCCCGGAAGCGGCAGCTGCGCGGGCCAGTGCCTCAGCCGGCTCAAGCCCGGTTCGGTTCGTGAAACGCTGGGAAAGCGAAGGAATGTTACCTTCGGGCAGGTCCAGCTCGAGACGCTCAACCCGGTGCATGGGAAAGAACAGAGTCGCGGCGGCGACATTTTCTCCCCCCACCACCAGGTTGGTGGCATCCTCGAACGAACCCAGCTCCAGACCCTGGAAGCTGACGCCGGCAGGATCGAGCGCAAGCACGGCGCCCCAAAATTTCTCGCGCGGGTTGTTGAGGGTGACCAGCACGATGGCTCCGGCACGAAACGGACCCGCTGCAGTATGTCCGGAACCCGACCTTGAGATGTGCTGGGTAGACTGGCCTGACTTGCCGACAGGAGGCGTCCGACGTTTCTTCACATTAGCGATTGTCTCTGCCGGAAGCGGACTTTGCAACTAGCGGAGCCAAAAACGTCCTTCACTCTCAATTGCGTGATGGGCCGTGCGCCAAACGTTGCCGGAATCACTCGCCGCCCGGTAGAATTGAAGCCACAGCCGCTTGCTTGTAGGCCCGTAGCTCAGTCTGGTTAGAGCGCTTCCTTGACACGGAAGAGGTCGATGGTTCGAGTCCATTCGGGCCTACCATCTAACACATTGAATCCGCTCGGATGCGAGCGGCAGGTTCTCCCCGATTTGGCGCAACTCGTCGCCATTGGTCACCCTTCGTGAGAGATTTTCGACTGCCTGCCGCTGGGCTGCGGCGATAGGAATCGTGTAGATTTCGAGCGTGGTTGACATCCTAGAATTCTCACGTGAAATATGGAACCTGCGAAATGCCGCTGTCCATCAAATGCCGACAAATATTACGAGGACAGAATGCAATGAGGTTCTCTGAAAGCTGCCGAGGATCGTTTTGGCTGGCGCGCAGAACGAAAACTCAGTCCGAATGACGCAGGAGGATGGCGGATTGCGGAGTGTCCTCTTATTCGTATCCAGGCGAGTGACACGAATCCTGGTTTGTTGGGTTAAAGGATTTCGCTTAGATCGTGGCTTGTGCTACTTGGATTTTCTTCATGGTCCAGGTTGCAGCTGAACAGACAAGCAATCCAGAGGCGAAAATCAATTTCCTCGTCATTCTTAGCTTCGCATTACGAAGAAAGACGCTTCCCTGCTTGTGTGCCGCTTTCGCAGCTCATAAGGCTTGGCTCACGGTAATGCGAATCAGCCAAGTCGAGAATTGCGAGTCTTCGCGGGGCTCGCCCAAGTGTTGGAATGGCCTTCAAGAAGGGCCCCCTGGACCATGTCTTAGGAATCGCTGGTCGAAGAGGCCGGGGAGCTGGCAATCGCGATGGACGCGAGACTCCGCAGTATGCTATTGCGTGGAAATTGTGAGACTCCCCGCTGGGCGTTGTGACACCTGAGGATGAGGACCAATGGACCCAGAACCCAAGCTTGCCAAAATGACCGGTTGGTACGACCCCGGTCAGCTCGCTGAAACTGCTCTCAAGGTTGTAGTCTCGAATCTGTTCGGCACTCGATCCGATTATCGCCTGATCGAAAGTTTCACTGCTAAACAGGAACTGTACGATTACAGTAACAAGACGGACATCTGGATTGACTACGTGGCTGATTTGGGCGATGGGTGGAATTCAACATTTGCCGTCGCTCGAACGATTGCCGAACCGTTGCTATCACTGTCCAGTCCGGTCTCATCCGACACTTACAGAACTGAGCGCGGCCACATCCTCGTGATGGGCGGAGATGAAGTCTATCCGACGGCTGACCGGGACGCGTATCAGGAGAAGCTGGTAGCACCTTACGCGACTGCGCTCGCACACAGTCCGGCACCGGAGCCGCATGTCTATGCTATTCCGGGTAATCATGACTGGTATGACGGACTGGTCAGCTTCAGTCGCTTGTTCTTTCAGAACCGATGGATCGGTGGTTGGCAGACACGGCAGAGACGCAGCTACTTCGCGCTTAAGCTCCCCCACAGCTGGTGGTTGTGGGGCGTTGACTTACAACTGGAGTCCGACATCGATCAGCCGCAGCTCGATTACTTTTGCGAAGTTGCCAAGGAGCGTGTCAACCCGGGAGACCGCATCATCCTCGCAACTGCTGAACCAGACTGGATCTATGGCAACATCTACGACCTCAAACTGCAGAACAACCTCGCATTTCTGGAAGAGCGAGTACTGCGAGATGCGAAAGCAACTCTCCGCGTGGCGCTGGCCGGCGATCTGCATCACTACCGTCGCCATCAAGCAGCTGACGGCAGCGGCAAACAGCTGATCACTGCCGGGGGCGGTGGCGCTTTCCTGCACCCAACCTATGGACCTCCAACGGACACCCTAAAGGTCGGCCGGGAACGAGTAACCGAGTACAGGCTGAAAGAAGAATTTCCAACCCGGCAAACATCCGTGAAACTACTCTTCATGGACCTCTTGTTTCCGTTCCTTAATTGGAAGTTTGGATTTCTGGGCGGAGGGCTGTATCTCGCCATCGCCTGGATTTACCGTACGCCTATGTCGGAGCAGATCAGCCGTCTCAGTTCACATCCCACGCCGGGGGAGCAGTTTTCCGCATTTGTACAGGGATTACTTGCATCACCGGCAGGCTTCTTCTGGATTGTGGCCGTTGTGCTGGGATTCTGGGCTTTCACTGACACACACAAGCGATGGTACCGGCTCTTGGGCGGGGGCGCCCACGCCCTCTCTCACCTCGGTGGCATTGTGCTCAGCAGCTACGTCGGATGGCTGGCATCGGAACTCCTTATCCCTGACCACGTCATTGCACGAATGCTGATCGGCGCTGCAGCGACATTTGTGTCTGGTTATTTCGTGAGCGGGTTCTTGATGGGTATCTACCTGTTCGTTTCTCTCCTGGCATTCAGGCGTCATGCGAATGAGGCATTCTCGGCGCTCCACTGGCGGCATTACAAGAACTTCATCCGACTGCACATTGATTCGACTGGAACTCTTGCGATCTACCCTGTCGG
>Ga0209160_1002678_pt1 | contig 14756 bp, 14 predicted proteins | sample GraSoiAngelo_153_FD_186167 | JGI IMG/M metagenome (GOLD analysis project Ga0209160, IMG submission 186167) | Grasslands soil microbial communities from the Angelo Coastal Reserve, California, USA - 14_1009_12_40cm (SPAdes) (version 2) | ecosystem: Environmental > Terrestrial > Soil > Grasslands ...
AACAAAATAATTTTTTTTGCGCCAAAGTATTTAGCTAAAAAAACACATCTATCTCCATCCGTAAATCCGCCAAAATTATGGATATTTTCAAATGGTTTTCCCTCCGTAGTTCCTAGACAATATATGAAATCTAATACCAAGTGTAATTTATCTATGTTATCTCCATGTGCATGCACTACCATGATTGCATTTTCTCTACCAGCTTTTTTTAAAAATTTTTCATTACCGTCAAGGTCTGTGACCACAATATCAGGTTTAATCTTGTTTTCAATTAGTGCTTTGGTTGCACCGTCAGCAACTATTTTTGTTATATTTTTATATTTTTTTAATAACGGTATTGATTGAATAAGAGAATAACCAGCCCCAATAACAAAAACAGTCTGATTTTTTATCTTTTCTTCTAATTTTTTTAATGGAAACTTGGTTTTCAAAATAGAATTTAGAACTTTAGCAGATGCTATATCCTTTCTTCTGCTATAATGAAATTCTCTCAAAATTTCACTATATTTTTTTTCCCATCCTTTTAGTTTCATGTAAATCTAAATGTATAAGGAGTAAATCATAAACTATGTGAATAGATTAGGTCCAGTTTCTGTAGGGGGATTTAATCCCGTACGAATAATGGGAATAATTAACACTAGTCCTGAATCATTTTTTAAAGAATCTGTAATAACAGATTCAAAAAAGTTGGCTCAAAAGATAAAAGAAATGGAATATGAGGGAGCAAATTTTGTGGATGTAGGTGGTATGTCTACTGCGCCATATCTGGATACTTTAATTTCAGAGACAACTGAGATAGAAAGAATAACTAGAGCGGTTAAGATAATTCAAAAAATATCTAACCTCCCAATTTCGGTTGATACTTGTAGAGCTAAAGTTGCAAAGGCTGCACTGGAATTTGGTGTTGATATCATTAATGATATTTCTGGGCTTAAATACGATAAAGGGATGAAAAAGGTTGTAGAAAAATTTGATCCTTCTCTTATCTTGTGTGCTTATAGTAAAAATGTGGTAATAGGAAACCAACTCCGACAGGTAAGAAATCTTATACGTGAAAGTCTTACAATTGCAAAATCTGCAAATATCTCGGCTAATAAAATTGTCATCGATCCAGCAATTGGATTTTTTAGAAAATCAGGAAAGAACAATTTTTTTACAAAAATAAATTCAGATTGGCTGAAAAGAGATCTGTTGATCTTAAATAACTTGAGGTTAATCAAACAGAAAAATCCAATACTGGTTTCTGTTTCACGGAAATCATTTATTGGAAGTTTATTAAAAATAAAAAATCCTGATGAAAGACTCTACGGTTCTCTTGCAGCTGAAGTGATAACAGTTCTTAACGGTGCCGATATTATAAGAACCCATAATGTGAGGGCAACTAGAGAGGCAATTCAAATTACACAAAAACTATCTTCTCGTTTCAGGAAAGGCTTATAACACAATTTCATTTTACTCTAGAAGGTTTAGTTGGAAATACGGGAAGGACTAACGTTTGATGATGTACTCCTCGTTCCCAAACGATCGAGTGTTGTTACTAGATCACAGACTAACCTACAAACTAAACTTTCTAGAAATATTTCTCTTAACATTCCTATAATTAGCGCAAACATGGACACAGTAACCGAATCTGCCATGGCAGTTGCAATGGCTCGTGAAGGGGGGATCGGAATAATACATAGATTTCTTACAATACCTGAACAAGTAAATGAGGTACTCAAGGTCAAGCGTTCAGGAAGTATAATTATCGAAAATCCATATTTTATCAGACCGGATCAAACTGTAAAAGAAGCCATAGAGTATATGCGAGAAAAAAGTGTTTCTGGTCTTTTAGTTACTGATAGTGATATGAAACTTGAAGGCATATTGACAAGACGCGATATCATCATGCTTGAGCCAGATGATCAAAAGAAACTCGTAAAGGAAGTTATGACAAGTGACGTCATTACTGCAAATTTTGGAATAGGTATATCTGAAGCAAAAGAAATTTTGCGTAAAAATTGTATTGAAAAATTGCCACTTTTGAATGAAAAGGGAAATGTAAAAGGATTGATAACAAGTAAAGATATCATACACGCAGGTAACTATCCCTCCGCTTCAAAGGACAAAAAAGGCAGACCACTAGTTGGAGCAGCAGTGGGAGTAAAAGGTGACTTTATGGAAAGAACAGAAACTCTACTTGACGCTGGTGCAGATGTAATTGTAGTTGATATAGCACATGGACACAGTGATAATGCACTAAATACCGTACGTCTTATCAAAAAGGCATTTCCAAACAGCGAGCTAGTAGCGGGAAATGTTGCAACAGCTCAGGGTGCAGAGGACCTAATAAAGGCGGGTGTTGATGCCGTCAAAGTTGGAGTGGGTTCTGGCTCCATATGTATAACTAGAGTAATTACTGGTTCTGGTGTGCCACAACTTACCGCAGTACTTGATTGTGCAGGAATCGGTAAAAAATATGATATCCCTATAATCTCTGACGGCGGAATAAGAACTTCTGGTGATGCAACAAAAGCACTTGCAGCAGGAGCCTCTACCGTTATGGTTGGTGGTATACTTGGTGGGACAGATGAAAGTCCAGGTTCACCTGTAATGAGAAACGGTAAGAGATTCAAAATTTACAGAGGCATGGCTTCATTCTATGCCTCACTTGGAAGAAAGTCCAAGGAAACAGGTACTGTCTCTATTAGTGATGATCTTAATGATTATGTTGCGGAAGGTGTAGAAGCAATGGTTCCGTATAAGGGAAGTGTAACTGACATCATTAAACAACTAACTGGCGGAATACGTTCGGGATTAAGTTACTGCGGTGCTAATACCATTCAACAAATGCAGGAGAATGCAGAATTTATGAAAATGTCACGAGCAGGATTTGTTGAAAGCCAGCCACATGATGTAGATTTAATGTAATCTATTTTTAAATAAGGTATAAGATTAATTCTGATAATGCTCACTAAAAAAACAGCTGCTGGAATAGGAATTGGCGGTTTTATAGTAGCAATTGGTGTGTATTTTCTACTAGCGGGAATTGTTTTCCATACTCATCAAGTTAATGAAACGGTCGGTATAGGTAAAAATGATATTTTTCAATTCTATGCAGAAAAACACTTTAATGAAACACTTGGTGTAACAGGAAGCTCATTTCATGTAAAACTAAAATCACCAGCTGATGGCCTTCAAGTAGATCATGATTTTACAAATCAAGTCAATTTTACATGGGTTAGTCTTGCGAATGGTCAACACACAATCAATATCACCAACACAGGTGATTCGATTCTAAAAGTAGTTGGTAAATTAAATGCTACAACAAATTCATTTGAGTTAATGTCTCACTTGACTGTAGTTATCTCAGGAATTATAATTATTGGAATTAGTGCAGCTTTTTCAATTAGAAAACCACGAGGTTTTTAGCTCAATTCTGCACGTGGATATGAACCAAGCACTTTGAGAAATAACGTATTTTGTTTTATCTTTTCAAGCATGTCTTGAATATGGGGATCATCTTGGTTACCATCAAAATCAACATAGAAATTGTATTCCCAGGGCGTGGATTTTGTAGGACGAGATTCAATTTTAGTTAGATTTATTTTATTTGCATTAAATTTTTCAAGGATGCTATAAAGTGTTCCGGGAACATGCTTTATAGAAAATATTATAGAAGTTTTATCCCCTGTTGTCTTTTCTAGCTTTTTATTTGCAAGAACTAGAAATCGTGTATAGTTATTCACATTATCTTCTATTCCTTCCTTTATCACAGGAACTTTGTAGATCTCAGCAGCATTTTTACTTGCAATACATGACAAATTATCCTTTTTTAATTCTAGCAAAATTTTGACACTTCCAGCAGTATCATAAGTTGGTATTGGTTTTAGTTTGTGTTCTTGGATGAATTTCCTACATTGTCCAAGAGCTTGGGGATGAGAATAAACAGTATCAATTTTTTCTAAATCATCAAACCCTATGAGACAATGTTTTACTCTGTAATAGATTTCACCTACCGCATTTAACTTGGTTGTTAAAAGAAGATCATAACTTTCACCCACACTGCCCTCAAGTGAGTTTTCAATTGGAAGTATTGCATAATCAGATTTGTCTTGTTCCGTTGATTCTAACACTTCGTAAAAGGTTGGGTATGATATTGTTTGAACAACATCTTTGAAAAAATGAATTGCAGCTGCCTCACTATAGGCTCCTTTTTCTCCTTGAAATGCAGCTCGAGGCATTGTTTTTACTTGGAACCGAGTTTTATAAAATCGCTGTTTCCGAACTTAGTTGAAAGCTTTCTTTCTTCAATGTAACCGCAATCGATACACTTTACATTTCCACCAATCGTGACCACTTTGCCTGCACATTTGTTACATTGTGTAAACAACACCCCAAGTTCTGGTTCACTGACTATTGCATGGATTGCTCCATTTAGATGGCTTATGACCTTTACCATGACAACATCACTAACTCTTGCAATTATTCTCTTTTTTGCACCTTTTGCTTGACATATGCATTCAAGGCCAGAATGAGTTGGTTTTCCATTAATGTAAAGCATAGCTACTGCAAACATGTTATTCATAAGCGCAGATACGTTTCCGATGACTAGATCGTTTACCTGCGGAACAGATGGTGTCTTTAACTGATTAATTTTTACAATCCGATTTGTTTTATCAAAATCACTAGTACCAATAACAATTGATCTTATGGTGTGACCGTCATCATATGTGTTTATACCTGTTTCAAATTCTTCAATAATTGCAACCTTATCCCCTGGTAATCTTGGCTTTTGAGACAATGTCTAAATTTTGAAATTTGGTGATTATAATTGTTTATAGCCAATGTGGGATCTGCAAAAACCCCTCGATACTTTCATTTTTTAAGAGTTTTAAAAGGGCATTTGCTTGCGGCGTTGAAAGTACGGGTTTGTGGAAATGATTATCTATTGATATTCTAGGACATGCGACCTGAATGAAAGCATCAATTCCCTTCAGATTGCCTAGCTTATCATCAGTGATATCAGTAAGAGCAAAGAGATGGACTTTTTTTCCAGCTTTTTCAAGCTCCTTTTTGAATTTTAGTGCAGTTAACTTGGAAAACTGACCTTCCTTGAGACCAATTATAATGCCAAAGGTTTCTGCCTCCATAGATTTGTATATGGAAAGAATTGCTTTTTTTTGCAATTTTTGAGAAAATTCGGTCACCTCTTTTATCTCTTCAAAATAAGGATCAAGAATGAAAGTTGGTTTACCAGTAGAAAGGGCTATCCCAGCAGCATGAAAAGAGCTTTGACCCAAAAATACATTTGCGTCTACACTGTTTTTTGTCTGTGTTGTTGGATAAAACTCACATCCAAAAACCTGTCCATCGTTTAACTGACCCTTTCCATCTCCAACTTTCACTATAATTCCCCCTTCCTCAAGAATTTTTTTTACTTTTTCAAGCTCTAACAGATGCTGGCTATCAGTAACAAGTGAAACGGTTTTTCCTGCAAGCTCAATAGCGCATTTTTTTGCAACCTTTTCAAATGAAACGTTGTCATAAGCATCGATAAGAACAATGTTTTCCCCAAAAGTAGTAGAGTTTACTGTGTGACCAATATGAAATAATATCTCTGCTCCTAGAACCTTAGCTCCATTGGTGTTCATGTCACATGTTCCAAAACAGGTATCGGCAATGACATATGCAGGTATGTCGAATCTTTCCATTATTTTTGACGCAGTTTCCTGAATTTTTGGTAATAATCCATCAGGACCATTCAAAGCTACTGAAACCGGTTTTCGATTTTCTATTTCATCAAAAATTCTTTTTTCATCGATTACTATCATTTACATTAAATCTTCTTTAATTTTAATTTAAATCAACCGACGTTACACAATATTTAATATCATATGTACTACACACCAAGACATGGCAATTGCGTTTGTTCTGATAAATACAGAATTAGGAGCGGAAAACGAGCTTGTAAATCAATTAAAAGCCATTGAAAATGTAAAATATGTTTACGTTCTTTATGGCGCTTATGATCTAGTTGTAAAGATTGAAGCTCCAAATAGCGAGATACTTAAGAAAACCATCTCAAATAACATAAGGCAACTCAAAAATGTGCGTTCTACACTTACGATGACAGTTATTGATGAAAACTAACTCCATCCTTCACATTGGATTTGACGACACCGATTCAAGAAAAGGTATGTGCACTACATTTCTTGCATACAAGATTGTCGAATATCTCAAAAAAGAACGAGTCAAGTTTTTGGATTATCCCTATCTAATTAGATTTAATCCAAACATACCTTGGAAAACACGCGGAAATGGTGCTGTAGCATTAAAGATTAAAACCGATAAACCAGAATCTATTAAAAAAAACATTATTCAGTTTATCAGGAAATATTCCGCAATAAAAGATGGTGCAAATCCTGGTCTTGTTTTTTATCAAAATGAAAAAATTCCCATACAGTTTACTGAATTTGGACATCATGCATTATGTACTTTAATTAATAGAAATAAAGCAAAAGAATTTGTTTCAAAAAATGGATTAGAATCATTTTATCTTGGTAATGGTCAAGGCTTGGTTGGTGCTATAGGTGCAATCGGATATGCTTTTGATGATTACACTTTTGAACTAATTACTTATAGAGATGAATCTAACTTTGGAACGAAAAGAGAAATTTTCAAAAATAGTGTAAAGAAAATGCAAAATCTGACATCACCGAGAACATTTAACAGCTTTGATGAAGAAAAAAATCGAATTCTGATTGCTCCCCATGGACCAGATCCAGTTTTTTTTGGTATTCGTGGTGAAGACATTAATTCTGTAATTCATGGCAAATCATTAATCCGTTCTCCTGAAAAATTAGATGGATATATGATATTTCGAACAAACCAAGGTACAGGAGCCCATCTAAAAAATGAACTTGATGTTCATAATTTGAAACCATTCTCATCTGGTTATCTTACTGGAAAGGTTTCTGATGTACCTAAAGTGGAGAGGGGAGGACATGTATTTTTTTCCATCATAAAAGATGGTCAACAAATCAAGTGTGCAATATACAAACCAACGAGTTTGACCATAATTGCTTCAAAATTGATCAAAGGAGACGTGATTAAGGTTGGAGGCGGAATACGAAAAGCAACGAAAATTCATCAAAGAATTCTAAATGTAGAGTTTCTTGAAGTTCTGGAGCTGGAAAAAAGCATGAAAGCAATTAATCCTCTTTGTCATACCTGTAATAAAAGGACAAAATCTAAGGGCAAAAATCAAGGTTTTGAATGTATAAAATGTAAAAAAACATTTCCAAATAAAATATTTGAAGAAATCCCAAGAGGAATGGATTGCAGACTTTATGTACCTAGTCTTTCTGCACACAGACATTTGGCTAGACCTATCCAAAGAATTGGAAAATTAAACAATAAAATCGAGTTTGATGACTCCAGAAGATGGTTTTATATCTCCAAGTCTGAGCAAACAGGAAATCAAAAAATTGAAATTAAAATCAATGCTAGAAAACTAAAATACTAGTTCAATCAAATTTTTGGTAATATACTAAAAAAATAGCGGGGAGTAGATTTGAACTACTGATTTGCGGGTTTCTCATCAGTTGTGATTATGAGCCCGCCGGGATGACTTTGCCCAAGTAGTCTGGCTTCCCCACCCCGCTAACTGAAAAGAAGTTTGAGGGTGATATATACGCTTTATCTAATTTTAGAAATAATTAATAGGATTTGTAAAGTGTCATACATGTGGATAAAAAAATCAGGATAATGGGAATTGTAGCTGCAGTTATAGCTTCCATTTTAATTTTAATTTCACCATCTAATTCTGTTATAATACCAAAACCAACTGCTACTCAAATCGGAACAGAAGCTGTACAAATTGTTGCAACAAACTTGCAAAAACCTTGGTCTTTGGATTTTGTAGGTGATAAAATTTTTTTTACTGAAAAGGTAGGCCGAATAAGAGTGATAAATGAGGGTGTTTTATTAAAAGAATCACTCGCAGACCTAAGAGTAGCAGATGTTACGGATGGTGGTTTACTTGGACTAGTATTACATCCAGATTTTTTAAAAAACCATTACCTCTATGTGTATTACACATATCAAGAGGGAGATAAGCTTTGGAACAAGGTTCTTAGGATAACTGAATCAAATAACAAACTCTCTAACGCACAGGTTATTTTAGATAAAATCCCTGGAGCAGAATTTGATGATGGTGGTATTATAAAATTTGGTCCTGATAAAAAATTGTACATAGGTACAGGTGAGGCAACAGACAAGCATGCAGCTCAAGATCTAAAATCACTTGCTGGAAAAATTTTAAGATTAAATGATGATGGTTCTATTCCATCAGATAATCCTATAGCGGGCTCTCCAGTTTTTTCATACGGACATAGAAATCCTCAGGGCCTGACATGGGATAATCGTGATAACCTATACGAAACAGAGCAGGGTCCTACTAAAAATGATGAAATTAATCTTATAAAACCTGGTCAAAACTATGGCTGGCCAGTGCAGGAATGTTCAGGTTCTAAAGAATATGTCGATACGTTAGTTTGTTATAACCCAAGCTTAGAACCGGGAGGAATTGTGTATTATTCTTCTGGTGAACTTAATCTTCGAAATAGCCTAATAATGGCTACCTTACGGGGAACAAACCTATACCAATTAACAATAGAAAATGACACAATTACATCACAAAAAATCATATTGGATGGATTGGGCAGAATTCGTGATGTCAATAAGGGACCTGATGGTTATCTTTACATTCTTACAGGTAACACAGACGGAAGAGGATTTCCAGACAAGACAGATGATAAGCTATTGAGGATAGTAAAATAAATTGGCAAATTCTTCCATCCCTAAATTTCATCAAAAAAGTAGAGAAGAGCGGATAAAAAAAGTAGCTTCGTTTTCTGGTCTCTCAAAAGAAGATATTGCGATCTTAAAGAATGGAGGAATATCATTTAAGGAGGCAAACAATATGGTTGAAAATGCTATAGGGACAATTTCTCTTCCACTTGGAATAGCAACTAATTTTCGGATAAACGGCAAAGACTATCTCATTCCGATGGCAATAGAAGAGCCATCTGTTATAGCCGCTGCTTCAAAAGCTGCAAAGATAGCAAAAAAACAAGGAGGATTTACCATGAAGGCAGACGAATCCCATAGTATTGGACAAATTCAAGTGGTCGATGTTAAAGTAAAATCCGCAATGTCTAATGTTATACGATCTGAAAAAGAAATCCTAAAACTTGCTAATTCTAAAAGCAAAACACTTTCTAAAATGGGAAAGGGCGCAAAACAAGTTACATGCAAGAAAGTAAATAGTGATTCTGGACCAATGCTGGTGGTTGAGCTTCTAATAGATGTTGGAGATGCAATGGGAGCTAATGTTACAAATACCATGTGCGAAGGAGTCGCTCCCTTGATTGAAAAATTAACTGGAGGAAGAGTAGTTCTTAGAATACTTTCAAACTATTCTACAAAAAGACTTGTACGAGGTACAGCTATCTTTGATAAAAAAGAACTTGGTGGTCAGGAAACGGTTAACAATATTATACTAGCATACCAATTTGCAACAAATGATCCCTACAGAGCTGTTACCCATAATAAAGGAATCATGAATGGAATAATTGCAGTTGCCAATGCTACGGGTCAAGACACAAGAGCTATAGAAGCAGCTGCACACGCATATGCCTCAAGAACGGGAAAATACAGTTCACTTACAGAATGGAAAAAGGACAAAGCTGGAAATTTGATTGGTAAAATAGAATTGCCAATGTCTGTTGGAATAGTAGGAGGAATTGTAAACATTCATCCTATGATTAAGGTATGCACAAAAATTCTTAGAATAAAATCTGCAAAAGAACTTGTGTGTATCATGGGAGCAGCAGGACTTGCACAGAACTTGAGTGCAATACGTGCACTTGCATCAGAAGGAATACAAAAAGGACACATGAAACTTCATGCAAGAAATATTGCGGCAAGTGCAGGTGTTACGCCAGACAAGATGAACGAGGTCACTAGACAAATGATAAAAGAAGGAAATGTCTCAGTACACAGAGCTAAAGAAATACTCAAGGAACTTTAGCGACCAAGATATATATCTAAAAACCCTTGCTAGGACTACGTTGAATCCAGTCAAGTTTGCAATTCCCAAAGGAAGTATTGAGGAAGCTACTTTCAAGATTCTTGAACAATCTTGGACAAAGGTAAGGCGTAGAGAGCGTACCTACAGAGTAGTATTAGATGATCCTCAAATTACAGTAAAGATGTTAAGACCACAAGAGATTCCAAATCTTGTCTTTGACGGATTGTATGACGTAGGGATAACAGGAAAAGACTGGGTAAAAGAAACAAACGCTGATGTACAAACTCTTTTGGATCTAGAATATGGTAAAATAAAACTTGTAATTGCAATACCAGATTCTTATAATTTCAAATCACTTGATGAAATGATCTTATCATATTCAAAAAAGAAAAAAATTCTTAGGATCTCTTCAGAATATCTTACAACTGCAGCAAAATTCATAAAGCAATCTAAAAGCTACAAAAAACTCTATGGCTCAAAAGATCCACTAATCATTACTCCTTGGCTGAGAACCGGTTCAAACAAAAATGTGCAGATCTTTCTTTCTTTTGGTGCTACAGAAGCAAAACCTCCTGAAGATGTAGATGCAATCATGGATGTGACTGAAACTGGTACTACCCTAGTTCAAAATCAACTAAAAATAGTTGATACCGTAATGGAGTCTACCGCCATTTTAATAGCAAACAAGTCATCATTAAAAGACAAAGCAAAACGAGAAAAGATCTATGACATTGTGACCTTACTTAGAGGCGCAGTAGAGGGAAAAAAACATCTACACCTCTTCCTGAATGTACGGCAGCAAAACTTGAACAGATTATTAAAAGAACTTCCTTCACTCAAACGTCCTACAATTAGTCCGCTTAGCGAGAAAGGTTGGTATGGAATAAACACGGTTATTCCAAAATCAGAATTACACAAACTTGTTCCAAAGCTTCGAAAGATTGCACAAGGATTAGTAGTTCACGAGCCAAAACAAATACTAGCACTTGAGGAGATAAAACGTGATGAGGAAAATTGATGAGAATCATTTCAGTTCGAAATATCAACACTACGGTAGAATCTGTACGACCAAAAATTAATCAGCAAAACAGGAACAAAGTAAAATCCATAATCTTAGATGTAAAAAAAAGAAAAGATAAAGCTATAAAAGAATATGAAAAAAAATTTACCGGCGCTAAACTTAAATCAATAAAGGTTTCACAATCTGAAATTAAAAATGCATATTCTAAAGTAACAAAGGAACAGATTGCTGCAATAAAACTAGCAAAAAAAAGATTAGAAAAATCAGAACGTGCTGTAAAGAACCAACTCAGAAAAATTGTCCTACAAATTGATGGGATAAAAATAGACAAAGACTTTGTTCCTCTTGAAAGTGTAGGTTGTTACATCCCAGGTGGAGGAGCTAGATATCCAAGTACTGTAGTTATGTCTGTAATACCTGCAAAAGTAGCTGGCGTTAAAAAAATTATTGGCGTGACTTCTCCGAACAAAAACGGAATGATTGATCCACTTACTCTTGTTGCTGGTGATATTTGTGGGATAGATGAATTTTACAAGACTGGTGGCGCACAGGCTATTGCTGCACTGGCATATGGTACAGAATCAATACCAAAAGTAGACAAGATAGTCGGACCAGGGGGTTCCTTTGTAACTTTAGCTAAATTATTTGTAAGTGAGACTGTCTCGATCGACATGATTGCAGGGCCAACAGAATTAGCTATTATAGCTGATTTAACAGCAAAGCCTGACTTGGTTGCTTTTGATTTAATATCGCAAGCAGAGCACAGCCCAGAAACAATGTGTTGTATGATAACAAACTCCACAAAACTAAAGGATCTTGTAATAAAATCTTTAGAACAAAAAATTACTATAATAGAACGTTCAAAAATAGTAAGTGAGAGTTTAAGGAAAAATGGATTTGTTGCAATTTGTAAGACTATGGCTGACGTTATAGAATTTGCTAACAAACTTGCTCCCGAACACTTGGAAATAATTACAAAAAATCCTCGAAATATAGCTAAGAAAATTACCGCGTCTAGCCTTGTGCTTATTGGAAAAAATACTCCCTCATCTGCAAGTGATTATCTATTTGGTTCAAATCACATACTTCCTACAAATGGATTTGGCAGATCTAGAGGTTCACTTGGTGTATTAGACTATATGAAAATACAAAATAAAATAGAATCAACCAAGATTGCACTACAAAAAATATCAAATTTTATGAGGGCATTAACATCTGCAGAAGGACTACCAAACCACTTCGAGGCAGTAAGGAGCAGGTTAAATTGAAAAGAGGCTGGTTTAAGAAAAAAGTAGAGGAGCTTGAAAAACTAAAAGGATACAAAAAACCTGACAAATATTCAAACATACTCAAGCTTGACTCAAACGAAAACTATGCTGTGAAAAGAGAGTTTACTTTAGATTTGATTAATCAGTCACAAGAAAATCTTGATGTTAGAGAATATCCATTAGGAGGCACAGAGAGACTTGTAGCAGCGATTTCTGGCTATACTAAAATCCCATCAGAAATGATTGGAGTAGGAAACGGTTCCGATCAGATAATTGATTTAATACTGACAAACTTTGCATCACCAGAAACAAAGATCTTGACATCAGAACCCACATTTGGTTTTTTTGAAGAACGATGTAAGCTATACTCTATTCCAACAATTAGAATTCCTTTCACAAATCGCATGACATTGGATCTTGAAAAATTCATCTCAAATGCAAAAAAAGCAAAGATACTGTATCTTGACTCACCAAACAACCCAACAGGATTTCAGTTTACAAAAAATGAACTTGAACAACTAATCAAGGAATTTGACGGTCTTATCATAATTGATGAGGCATATGTAGAATTTGCTGACTATTCCATACTAGATCTGACCACAAAGATGGGTAACCTAATTGTTCTTAGAACCCTATCAAAATCATTTGGGCTTGCGGGCTTGCGTATTGGATATTTTGTTGCAAACAAGAAGATTGTAGATGTTTTTACAAGAGTAATTCAATATCCATATCCATTAAACACAATTGCAATAGAAGCAGGGATTTTAGCACTACAAAAATCAAATTATTTCTTAGATATTGCAAACCAAATCAAAAAAGAAAGATCACGAATAATAGAAAAACTTCGTGGAATGAAGGTTTTTGAAGTTTTTGATTCAAATGCAAATTTTGTTCTTTTTGTTGCGCACGGATCTAGTCAACGTATCTACAAAGCTCTCATTGAGCAGGGAATATTAGTAAAAAACTTGGGAAAGATAGGAAACCATGAGGGGTGTTTAAGAGTGACAGTGGGTTCTGAAGAGATGAATTCAAAATTTCTTCTGGCTATTCGTGATCTATTAACATGACTCTCAAAAAATTAGATAGTGGTATCTTTGTAGATACTATGAAAATTGATAAAATAAAATCTCTTGATGGGATAATATTTGATTGCGATGGCGTACTAATTGACGTCTCGAATTCTTATGATCTTGCTATAAAAAAAACGACGGACTTTATTGTCAAAAAGTTTGCAAAGATAGATGAATCTAACATTGTAAATACACAAATGATAGATGGTTTTAAAGCCACTGGAGGTTTCAATGATGAAGTAGATGTTACTTATGCCATGATTATGTCTGTCGTTGCTGCAAAAAAATTAAGAAAATCATTTTCTGAATTCATTTTTGATGTTATAAATAATTCAGATCAAAGCGGAATAAAATCTGTTGAAAAATATCTTGACATTCTAAAAGTTGATCTTTCTGAAATAAGAAAAAAACTTGCATATCCTGGATCGCGTCACACAAACATACTCTCTTCGATCTTTGATGAGATATTTTATGGTACTAAATTATACTACCAACTTTACAAAAAAAGGCCAGATTTTTTTGATGGAAAAGGGCTTATAGAAAATGATATAGTACTTGTAAAAAAACAACTAATAGATTCGCTAAAAAAAAAATTTGGCAAAAAACTAGCTATTGTTTCTGGACGTGGTGTTATCTCTGCAGGATATTCATTAAAAGAATTATTTGAAGAATTTGATTTGAAAAATTCAAAGTTCTTAGAAGACGAGCCACGTGATCTTGCTAAACCTAATCCTCAACCACTTATTTCTTCTATCAAAGGATTAGGTGCCACTTGTACTCTGTTTGTTGGAGATTCAACAGAAGACTATATCATGGCAAAGAAATCTGATGAAATGGGTAGCAAGACAATTTTTTGTGGTATTTATGGTACAAGTAATGACCCTGAAACAAAACGCAAACTCTTTAAGAAAAAAAATGTAGAAATTATATTAGAAACCATAGATTTGATTCCGAAGACATTAAATCTGGTTGGGGCATAAACCCCTTCTCTGCGGGAATTTATATGAAGTCAAGAATAGGTAATATCAATAGGAAGACTAGAGAAACTCAAGTTTCTGTAACTGTAAATCTTGATGGCAACGGCAAAATTTCTGTCAAGACAGGAATAAACTTTCTTGATCACTTGATCACAAGCCTAGGCAAGCACTCTATGCTTGATCTCAAATTAAACGCAGTTTCAAAAGATGGAATAGCACATCATCTAATTGAGGATGTAGCTATCGCACTAGCAAGTGCACTGGATTCTGCTCTTGGTAATAGATCTGGTATAGTAAGATTTGGGCATGCCTCGGTACCAATGGACGAATCATTAGCTGAGGCAT
>Ga0209160_1002682_pt1 | contig 14749 bp, 12 predicted proteins | sample GraSoiAngelo_153_FD_186167 | JGI IMG/M metagenome (GOLD analysis project Ga0209160, IMG submission 186167) | Grasslands soil microbial communities from the Angelo Coastal Reserve, California, USA - 14_1009_12_40cm (SPAdes) (version 2) | ecosystem: Environmental > Terrestrial > Soil > Grasslands ...
CCGAAGACCTGAAGCTCAAGTAAGTGGGCGACCCGATCACCGTCGAGAAGTTCGCTGTCGGCCAGTCGGTGCGCCGCGTCGAGGACGCGCGGCTGCTCCACGGGCTCGGCCGCTACTCGGACGACATGGACGTGCCGCGCCAGGCCTACGCCGTCCTCGTGCGCTCGCCGCACGCTCATGCCCGGATCGTGCGAATCGACACCCGCGGGGCCCTCAAGTCGCCCGGCGTCCTCGCCGTGCTCACGGGCGCCGACGTCGCCGCCGACGGGCTCGGCAACCTGCCGACCGATCGCACGCGCAAGCGCCGCGACGGCACCCCGGCCTTCGCGACCCCGCGCCCGCTGCTCGCGCGCGAGCGGGTGCGCCACGTCGGCGATCCCGTCGCGCTCGTCGTCGCCGACGCCCATCAGCACGCCGCCGATGCTGCAGAGCGAGTGGCCGTGGAATACGAGCCGCTGCCCGCGCTCGCCGCGACCGCCGACGCTTGCCGGCCTTCTGTGCCGGTCGTCTGGGACGAGGCGCCGGACAACGTCGCGTTCGTGTGGTCGGCCGGCCCCAAAGACGCGGTGACGCACGCCTTCGAGAGCGCGCCGCACGTCACGCGGCTCCCCTTCGTCGTCAGCCGCGTGGCCGTGGCGCCGATGGAGCCGCGCGCGGCCGTCGGCGAGTACGACCGGCGCACAGAGCGGTACACGCTGCACACCGGTATCCAGGGGCCTCACGGCACGCGCACGCTACTGGCCGCCACGCTCGGCGTGGAGCAGAACCGCGTCCGGGTGGTCAGCGCCGACGTCGGTGGCTCCTTCGGGATGCGCAGCGGGCTCTATCCCGAGATGGTCCTCGTGCTGTGGGCGGCGAAGCGGCTGGGGCGGCCGGTGAAGTGGACGTCAAGCCGCCGCGAAGGGATGGTCACCGACGAGGCCGGTCGCGACAACGTCTCCACCGTCGAGCTCGCGCTCGATCGCGACGGGACGTTCCTGGCGCTGCGGATCGCCGTCACGCTGAACGTCGGCGCCTATCTGACGCCGCGGAGCGCGGGGCCGGGAACCAACAACGTCGGCGGCGTGGCGGGCATGTACACGACGCCCGTGATCCATCACGAGACCACCGGCGTCTACACGCACACGACGCCGACGGGACCGTACCGCGGCGCGGGCCGGCCCGAGGCGACGTACGCGATCGAGCGCGTCATCGACGTGGCCGCGCGCGAGCTCGGGATCGATCCCATCGAGCTGCGGCGGCGTAACCTCATCCCGCCCTCGGCGATGCCGTTCAAGACGGGGCTCGTCTTCACGTACGACTGCGGCGATTTCGCGCGCGGCATGGAGATGGCGCTGTCGCTGGCCGACCACGCGGGATTCGCCAAGCGCCGCGCCCAGGCGCGCGAGCGGGGCAAGCTGCGTGGGCTCGGTGTGGCCAACGCGATCGAGGTGGCGGGCGGTCCCTATACGGCGGTGAATCCCGACACCGCGCAGATCCGCGTGAACCCCGACGGTTCGGTGACGCTCTTCGCGGGCTCGACGACGATGGGGCAGGGCAACGACACGGCCTTCACGCAGATCATCGCCGATCGGCTCGGCGTGCCGCCCGCACGCGTGCAGGTGCTGTCCGGCGACACGGACGCTCTGGGGTCCGGGCGCGGCAACGGCGGCTCCGGGGCGCTCACGGTCGGCGGCTCCGCCGTGCTCCGCGCGACGGACAAGATCGTGGAGCGCGGCCGCCGCATCGCCGCGCAGCTCCTCGAGGCCGCGCCCGAAGACGTCGCGCTCCGCGATGGACGCTTCAGCGTTGCCGGCACCGACAAGGGCGTGACGTTCGCCGACGTGGCGCGCGCCGCGTACGTGCCGCGCCAGCTGCCGCCGGGCCTGGAACCAGGCTTCAGCGAGACGGCGGCGTTCACGCCGCCGGCCGTCACCTTCCCCAACGGCTGTCACGTCTGCGAGGTCGAGATCGACGAGGCCACGGGCGCGGTGCGCATCGTGCGCCACACGGTCGTGGACGACGTCGGCCGCATCGTGAACCCGATGCTGGTGAAGGGGCAGATCCACGGGGGCGTGGTCCAGGGTCTGGGGCAGGGGCTCTTCGAGACGCTCGTCTACGACGAGACCGGCCAGCTGCTCGCCGGCTCGTTCATGGACTACGCGATGCCACGCGCCGACGACCTGCCGTCGTTCGAGGTGGACTCCTACGAGGTGCCGACGAAGGTGAACCCGCTCGGAGCCAAGGGGGTCGGCGAGGCGGGGACGGTCGGCGCGCTGCCCGCGCTCATGAACGCCGTCAATGACGCGCTGGCGCCCCTGGGCGTGCGGCACCTCGACATGCCGGTGACGGCCGAGCGGGTCTGGCGGGCCATCCGCGAGGCGAAGGTGCGCGCGTAGCCGAACGGAGGTATTGTTCCGGGGACCGGAGGGACGCATGCACGTCGGGATCTTTGTCGAGGAGCGGCGCCGGGGAACCAGCGAGGCGACCGCGTTCGCGGAGGCGCTCGAGCTGGCCGAGGCGGCCGAGGCCTGGGGCCTCGACGGGGTCTGGCTGGGCGAGATCCACTTCAACCCGTGGCGCTCGGTGCAGTCCGCACCGATGAACCTCGCGGCCTTCATGGCCGCGCGCACCACGCGCGTGCGCATCGGCATGGCCGTCATCGTGCTGCCGCTCGCGCATCCGCTGCGGATCGCCGAAGAGGTCGCGACGGTCGATCACCTGAGCCAGGGGCGCTTCGACCTGGGTATCGGCCGTAGCGGCGGCGCGCGCACCTACGACAGACTCGGCGTCGCGTACGGTGAGAGCCAGGCGCGCTTCGAGGAGTCGCTGGCCATCATGCGCGAGGCATGGAAGGGCGAGCGCTTCGACTACGAGGGCAAGTTCTTCACGGTGCGCGACACCGTGGTCTCGCCGACGCCGGTCCAGAAGCCGCACCCGCCGCTGCGCATGGCCGCCAACTCCAGGGAGACGTTCCCGTGGGTCGGGCGCGCGGGGCTGAGGCTCTTCGTCGGCCTCCGTGACGTGGATCTGCCCGAGCTTCGCGTGAACCTCGAGGCGTACCGCGCCGCGTGGCGTGAGGCGGGCCATCCTGGCGACGGCGACGTGTGCCTGCGCATCCCGGTCTACGCGGCGCCCACCGAAAAGGAGGCGCTCGAGGAGCCGCGCGAGAACATCACCTACTTCTTCGAGCGCCACCAGGAGCTCACGCGCACGCGGCTCGGCCGCAACGACACCGGCCCGCTCGACCGGCACGAGGCGCGGCTCGCGAAGCTCAAGGCCATGGACTACGACGAGATCCTCGAAAAGCGCGTGGCGTTCGGCACGGCGGCGAGCCTCAGGGAGCGGCTGGGCGGGCTGGCCTCCGAGCTGGGCCTCGACGGGTTCATCGCCGAGCTGAATCCCGGCGGCCTGCTGCCGATGGACCGCATGCTCAGGACGCTACGCATCCTCACGCACGAGGTCGTCCCCGCCCTCAAGCGATGACGCGGTAGCCTCGCGCGTCACTCGCCGCGCCGTCCTTGTAGGCCACGATGCGCCGCGGCGAGGCGTGCGTGCCCAGCAGCCGCAGCGTCTGATCGCCCACCACGCGAAACGAATGCGGCGTGTCGGGCGGGATCGCCATCGTGTCGCCTTTCCGCAGCGTGACCGCCTCGCCCTCGCGCCCGTCGATCCACGCCTCGGCGGCGCCGTCCAGGATGTGCAGGATCTCGACGTACGGATGCTGGTGGACGGGCGCGACGTAGCCGGGCTGCGCCGTCTGGATGCCTGTGCGCACGGGGGTCGTGCCCTCGTCGTCGCCGATGATCAGCTGGTACTGCGAGAGCGGACCGAAGCTGACGGGCTCCGTGTCTTCGAGGCGAACGATGATCGGCTCCTTCATGGCGTGGCTCCTTGTCACCGGTCCTTGAGGCGCATGTCTTCGTAGGACGGGAAGGGCGTCATCGGGACGACGTTGATGGCGTGATCGGCCACGCGCGGTCCCACGCCCATCAGCGCGCGGAAGTCCATCACCGGCGCGAACATCACGCGCTCGATCGACAGCTGCTGGATGCGATGGAGCAGCGTCTCCCGCCGGCGGGGATCGCGCTCGCGCGCCTGCTGCAGGAACAGGTCGTCGAGGTCGGGATAGCCGCCGTAGGCGTAGGCGCCCTGCGAGTACATGAAGGCCTCCACGCGACTCGCGGCGTTGCCCGAGTTGCCCGCGGCGGTGAGGAAGATGCCGCGCAGCTTCTTCTCGCGCCAGGCCGCGTAGAACGTCGCGCGCTCCATCGGCCGCATCCTCACGCGGAGCCCGACCGCGTTCAGATAGTTCACCACGGACTCGCCGGCCGTGAAGAACGGCGGGATCGGCACCAGGTCGCCGGCGTCGAATCCCCTCGGGTAGCCGGCCTCGGCGAGGAGCTGGCGCGCCTTCGCCGGGTCGTACGCGGGCGGCTCGACCTGCAGGGCGAAGTCCATCACGCGCGGCACGATGACACCGGCCGGCGGGCAGAAGCCGAGGCAGGCGGCGTCGTTGATGGCCTTGCGATCGATGGCGTGATTGACGGCCAGCCGCAGCCGCTTGTCGTGCCACGGCGACTTCGGGTCCCACTGCTCGGCGAACTCGATCCAGAAGATCGACGCGTGGCGTGAGGACAAGAGCGTCAGGCGCGGATCGCGCCTCACGTTCTCGGCGTCCTGGCCGTCCAGGGCATAGGCGATGTCCGCCTCGCCGTTCTTGAGCATCGCGACGCGCGTATTGCCGTCGGACACGCTCTTCATGATCAGCCGCTTCACCGAAGGCACACGGCGCCAGTGGCCCGTGTACGCCTCCAGCACGACGTCCACGCCGGGCGTGTGGCTCACGTACCGGTACGGGCCGGCGCCGATCGGGTGCCTGCGGAAGGCGTCCTCGCCGACCTGCGTCAGATATTTCTTGGGGACGACGATTCCGGCGGCGGTGGCCGTGGTGCCGTAGAACGTCATGAAGTCGGGCCACGGCTCCTTCAGGTGGAAGCGCACGGTGAGCGGGTCGACGATCTCCACCTGCTGGACGCGCGACTGCAGCTCCTTGGCGCCCGTACCCTTGTAGCGCTCGAACGAGAACTTCACGTCCTCCGTGGTGACCGGGTCCCCGTTGTGGAACCTGAGCCCGCGGCGCAGCTTGAACTCGTAGACCAGGCCGTCCGGGCTCTCCGTCCACGACTCGGCGAGGCTGGCCCCCATCTTCTGATTGGGCAGCGGCTTCACCAGCGCGTCGTGCAGCGCGTACAGGATGCCGAACGGCGTGATCTGCGGCGGCGCCGTGGACGGGTCGAACCAGGTCGGGGAGATCGTGACGTGCCAGGCCATCACCGCTTCGCCCGCCGGCGCTGGCTGCCCGGCGGCGGGCGCGACGAGGCCGAGGGTGAGGAGGGCGGCGACGAGCGAGCCGGCGACGGGACGGTGTCGACGCATGGCGCACCTCCGGCGGTTGCCGTCAGGGAGAGAGGGTATCATCCTACGCGCACGACCATGCTGAGCGCGCAAGAGAACGAGAGGCTCACGCGCGTCGGCCGCGGCACGCCGATGGGCGAGCTGATGCGCCGCTACTGGCAGCCCGTCGCCGCCGTCGCGCAGCTCGACGAGCATCCGACGCTGGCCGTGCGTCTCATGGGCGAGGACCTCGTTCTCTACAGGGACACGCGCGGCGGCTACGGCCTGCTCGACCGTCACTGCCCGCACCGGCGCGCCGATCTCTGCAACGGCGTCCCGGAGGAGCGCGGCCTGCGCTGCCACTACCACGGCTGGCTCTTCGACGGCACGGGCGCGTGCCTGCACCAGCCGTTCGAGGAGATCGCGCGCCCCGAGGCGCGCTTCAAGGACAAGATCAAGACCACGGCCTATCCCGTCGAGGCGAAGGCGGGGCTGCTCTGGGCGTACCTCGGCCCCGCGCCCGCGCCGCTCGTGCCCGACTGGGACCTCTTCGGCGAGCGGGGCTACAAGCAGATCGTGTTCTCCGAGATCCCGTGCAACTGGTTCCAGGGCCAGGAGAACTCCATCGACCCGATCCACTTCGAGTGGCTCCATTCCAACTGGTCGGCCGCGCTGCGCGGCGAGCCCGGCGCCCGCGCGCCGCGGCACCTCAAGATCGCGTTCGAGGAGTTCGAGTGGGGCTTCGTCTACCGCCGCGTGCGCGAGGACACGACGGAGGACGACGACCTGTGGACGGTGGGCCGCGTGTGTCTCTGGCCCAACTGCCTCTACACGGGCAAGTTCGAGTGGCGCGTGCCGATCGACGACGAGCGCACGCTGCACGTGGCGTGGTTCAACGATCCGGTGCCGGGCGCCGCGCCGTTCGCGCAGCCGCGCGTCCCGTACTGGCGCGGCCCGATCACGGACCCGGCGACGGGACGCCTGTTCACGAGCCACATCATGAACCAGGACTTCACCGCCTGGCTCGGCCAGGGCACGATCGCCGATCGCACCAGGGAGCACCTCGGCGAGAGCGACCGCGGCGTGATCCTGCTGCGCCGGCGCATGCTCGAGGAGGCGGCCGTCGTCGCCAGGGGCGGTGATCCCAAGGCCGTCGTCCGCGATCCCGCGAAGAACGTCGCGCTGGCGCTCCCGCGGGTGCGCACGGGTCGCGGCACACCGGTGGCGCCGCCCGGCCAGCCGCGCCCGATGATCTTCCACGTCGGCCAGCCGCCCGAGATCGCCGAGGAGATGCAGCGCATCTGGGCCGAGCGCAGCTCCGCCTGAGCATGGCCAGCCTGGTCGGCGTCTTCAACGTCGCTCACAGCCCCACGTGCTACCGCCCGGCGGAGGAATGGAACCAGGTCCGCGCGAGCCGCACGCTGCGCGCCGACGTCCCCATGGACGACCTGGACACGAACCGGAAGAAGAAGGCGCGGGTGCAGGCGGCCTTCGCCACGCTGCGCGACCGGCTCGCCGCGGCGCGGCCGGACGCGCTCGTGATCTTCGGCGACGACCAGCTGGAATGCTTCGACTTCGCCAACTTCCCGTCGTTCGCGGTCTACGTCGGCGAGGCGTTCGAGGGCGCGCTGGCCTCGGGGGAGCGCGCGAAGGTGCGCGGGCATCCGGAGCTCGCCGTCGCGCTGCTGGCGGGGCTGATGCGGCGCGGCTTCGATCCCGCGTTCTGCATGGAGATGCCGAAGCCCGAGCGCGGCGTCGGCCACGCGTTCTTCCGGCCCGCGGAGTCGCTCACCGACCTCACGACGCCGCTCGTGCCGATCTTCCTGAACTGCTACTACGCGCCGCAGCCGACGGCGCTGCGCTGCTACCAGCTCGGCCGCGCGGTGCGCGAGAGCATCGACGCGCATCCGGGCGACCTGCGCGTGGCCGTGGTCGGCTCCGGCGGCCTCTGGCACACGCCGCGCGCTCCCGACGCGTATCTCGACGAGGCGTTCGACCGCGAGATCTTGCGACTGATGGCGGCGGGCGACGCGCGCGGGATGGCGCGCTTCTTCGACGGCTACGAGGTTCCCGCCGGCGACCGCAGCCAGGACGTCGGCACGCGCGGCCGCGGCGCCACGGGGATGCCCGGCCCCGGTGGGCCGCAGGGCGGGACGCGCGAGACGTGCAACTGGATCGCCGCCGCCGCGGTCGCCGACGGCAAGCCGGCGACGATCGTGGACTACGTGCCGGTGTATGCCTCGCCGATCGGCGCCGGCTTCGCGTACTGGCCGGAGGTGTGAGCGCGGATAGTCAGACAGTTCTCACGGGGTCTCTTCGAGTCGGTAGGCGGCGTGGCAGGCCACGCAATAGCCCGTCAAGGCCGCCAGCCGTTTCAGGACGTCATCCCTTGTCGCACCGGTTCTGGTCGCGTCGGCCAGTTGGTCGAACCGCGTGTGGACTCGTCGTCCGAGCTGCAGATAGGACGGTGGCAGCTTCTGCTCGAACCGCGGATCGATGGTCGCCTTCATGCCCGATGCCCGAGCGGCCTCCTCGACCATGACCAGATCCCCGGCAACGAGCCCGTGCATGATCCGGTTGAGCGACTGCAGCATCGTCCGCATCTGGGCGAGAATCGCATCGCGCCCTGCGGGCGCAAGACGAATTCGCTCGCGCGTGTCACTCGCGCCAGGAGCCGGCGCCGCAGCCGATTGCGAGTGCGCTGTCAGAAGCGATGGACGGAACGTCGCCGAGGCCGCGACGACGACGAGCGCGATGAGACCAACGACGAGCTTTACCCTCACGGTCATGTCCGGGCCCATCGACGGCGCAGTGGGTGTGGCGATGGTCGACGGGGGCGGCCGAAGCCGCCCCCGCTGACTCATCTCAAGCGTGTCTAGTCGTCGTTGCCTCGCTTTCAGTGCCCCGCAGTGCGACAGATCTTCCAAACCACGCCCGTCCCGGGAAACTGCACGAGCGGTCCGTCGCCGGCGACCTGGAACTTACTGTCCGGATCGGACTGGCCAAAGTCCCGCACCGCGCCGTAATCCACGAGGTAGGCGCAGTCATCGGGACCGAACTTGAGATCCACCGGACGGTTGATCCCGTGAATCCGACCCACGAAGGCCTGCTCGAACGTGCTGTTGTAGGCGAACCGCTGGAGCTGGAGCTGGAGCGGATCCTTGAAGTTGATGAGCTGGATGTCGTGACCCTCTTCCGGGTTGCCGTTGGCGGCCGCGAACCCGAAGTCGCCCTCGCGCCCGGCAAGGGCAGCGCCGCGCCTGACCGGTCCATGGACGAACGAATCCGGCACGAAGTCGACCCCGACAATTGCCACGTCCGCTGGCTCGAGCGCCAGAGCCGCCGTGATCGCCTGCGGCGGGAACGCCAGGACGTGGCGAACGGGCACGTCAGCGGCGGTGATTGCCGCGCGGCAGGCGGCAGCGTTGAAGACCGGCATGGCCGGCGGATTGCAGAGGTCGTCTCCAGGTCCGCCAGTCGGATTGAACATCGCCTGGGTGGAATCCAGGAAGCCGAACCGATCTGGCCAGCCGTGGTAATCGGGGCTGCCATCGGGATTCTGCTGGGCGAGATGCAGCCGATCCGGGGCGTTCTCGGTCGGCCGCGCACCCCGCTCGTCTTCGCCGTTCTCGGTCACGAACAGCCCGCCCCTCAGCGGATGATCGTCCGGCGCAAACCGAATGCCGTACGGGTTCCGGTATCCCCACGAGAAGGGTTCGACCGTGTCCTTCGGGTTCTTTGCGTGGTGATTCGCTCTCAGGATGGCGCCGTCGCAGATGCCCGGCCCGGTCGCGCTCTCGAAGGCCGTCACGGTCGCTCCCGGACGTCGCATGCCGAAAGGAGAATACCCGCTCGTCTTGACACCACCGCCCGAGTCGAACACGTTGTCGCTGAGCTTGATGTCCTGACACGGAATATCTTGCTGGTTGGCGCCACCACCGTTGTCGCGACCCACAACCCCGGAGTTGGTCGTCGATCCCTGGGACCAGTAGATCCAGTCGCCTTTGAAGGTGATCTGCTCTGCCGGGTGGTCCCCCGTGGGAAGGCCGGTGATGAACGGGGAAACGCTCCCGGTGTCGGGATTGACGGTCACGATGCGTGAGCTGTTGTTGTTGCCGGTTGTGCGGAGGCTCTGGTTGGAGTCGGAGGCGAACAGGCGCCCGCCGTTGAACCCGTTCTCGAACGCGATGTCGATCGCCGGGCCGTGCGGCTGGAAGACATCGCTGCCACCCGTGACGCTCGTCGCGTCGGTCGGCTTTCCGAGTGGGCCCGCGATCAGAGTCCCGGTCTGGTTGAACACCAGGATGTCGGGCGTGAAGGGATTCGGAGTCCCCGGCGCGTGTGTGTTCTGGAACTTCTCTTCATCGTTGCAGATACTCGGGAGGCCGTGCCCGGACTCCAGCACGAAGACTTCGAACTTCTTCGCGTTACCGCGGAAGGCGACGGCGGTTGGAGCGTTCAGCCCCTTGGCAAAGACCGACACCGTGAAGCCGGAAGGCACGATGATGTCTTCGCCGTTGCCGGGGTCGAAGAAGACCTTTTCACCGGAGCAGAGCGGGTTCGTGACATCGGCGATGACGAGGCCCGGCAGGAAAAGCAGCAACCCAAGTGCGAGAGTCGGGAGCAGCCAACGAATTCGTGCAGTCTTGGCAGGATGTGGCATCGACCTTACTCCTTGCCTTGAGCGAGCTATCAGTCCTAGGTCGTGGGCGACGTCAGACAGCCGAGGGCCGCGGCGGAGCTCGCGGAGAGGGTGACGCGTAGAGGGCAGGACGCAGAGCGGCACGAGACGCGCGGAACGCGCCGGGCAAGATCGACCACCACCTCGTCGTGGCGAGTGGCTTCATCGCCGCTCCTGCTCTCAGGGGATACAGCTCAGAGACGGGAGCCAATATGCTCGCGGGCGCGGGGGTCGTCAAGACCGAAACGGCGACATTTCCGTGAAGCTGTCGTTACGACGTGGCTCCGCGCTCAGGACGTGGTCGTCGTGCCCTCGATGTCGCGTGAGCCCGCCGCCCGCTGCAGGAAGTCCGCCAGGACCTCGCGGCCGGCATCGGTATACGCGCGGCGAATGGCCTCGACGTTCGGGCTGAAGATCGTCTTGCGGTTGCCGCGCACCCACTCGTTCGAGCGTCGCGGACCGTCGGCGGAGCCCTGGAAGCGCGGCATCACGTAGCGCGCGAACAGCTCGTACGAGTGAAGCGTCTGCTGGCGGTTCGCCCAGTTGTGGGCGCGGAAGAGCACGCCGCCGAAGCCGCCGTTGCTGAGCGCCCACAGCTTCTCGATGCCCTTGACGACCGTCTCCAGCGTCGCCGGGCGGTGGCTTGGCCGCCGCCCCGGCGCTCGCGGGCGATCAGGCCGTCAGCGTGGGGCGTCGCTGAATTCGCGGCGCCCGAGGAGCGAGGCGATCGCGCGGCAGAGGTTGTCGAGCCGCACGGGCTTCACGAAGTAAGCGGCGAAGCCGTTCACCTGCATCGCCGGGTAGCTTCGGGGAAAGGCGGTCACCGCGACGGCGGCGATCGCGCCGCCCGCCTCGTGCGGGCGCGCGCGCAGCCACTCGAGGAGCTCCGTCCCCGTGCCATCGGGCAGCACGAGATCGCAGATGACGAGATCGGGCGTGACGGTTTCGAGCGCCGCCCGGGCCTGGGCGACGGAGACGGCGGCGATGGTGCGCGCGCCGCAGATCCGGAGCGTGGTGTTGAGCAGCTCGAGAAAGTCCGCGTTGTCGTCGACGACGAGGATGCTGGTACCGCTCAGCGATGGCAGAGTTCCGACGTCGAGCATCGTCCGCGACCCTACGTCCGCCGCCGCGCGACGGCCTCTTCGACGAGGTGCTCGACGTAACGCAGGTTCGTCGGCTTGGGCACGTAGCCAAAGGCTCCGGCCCTGAACGCCTGGTTCGCCATGCGGCTGTCCGTTCCGGAGATCACGAGAATCGGCAGCGTGGGATCGACTTCGTGCATGCGCTTCATGACGTCGAGGCCATTCATCACCGGCATCTTCAGATCGAGGAGGACCACGTCCGGCATCTCGCGGTGCACGGCGTCGAGGGCGGCCAGCCCGTTCCCCGCCACGGTCACCGACGGCGAACCCGGCAGCCCCGAGAAGAAGTCGGCCATGAGCTCGGCGAAGGCCGGCTCGTCGTCAACGACGAGGATGCGGCGGCGACGTGATCCGTTTCCGGTCGAGCGCATCGAGGTCCCTCCCATGTGTCGGGGCCTCGCATTTCGGTAGCCTGGCGGCCCAGGCGTTTGCGCCGGGGTCCATGGCTTTGCGTCCCAGCCTCACGGCTGGTTTGCCTTTATCGGAGCGGGCAGCCAGAGAAGAGCAACAGGCGTGCCCGACGGGGGACCCGCCCGGAAGCGCCTGATTCACCGCGATTTCCAATCGCGAGCGCGTCACCGAGCCGAATGATATCTGGCCGCCAGATCGGCACAAGCCGGCTAGAACCAAGCCAGGATCGGTCGGCCGTCAGGGGGTGGTGGTCGTGCCCTCGATGTCGCGTGAGCCCGACGCCCGCTGCAGGAAGTCCGCGGGGACCTCGCGGCCGGCATCGGTATACGCGCGGCGAATGGCCTCGACGTTCGGGCTGAAGATCGTCTTGCGGTTGCCGCGCGCCCACTCGTTCGAGCTGCGTGGACCGTCGGCGGAGCCCTGGAAGCGCGGCATCACGTAGCGCGCGAACAGCTCGTAGCTGTGCAGCGTCTGCTGGCGGTTCGCCCAGTTGTGGGCGCGGAAGAGCACGCCGCCGAAGCCGCCGTTGCTGAGCGCCCACAGCTTCTCGATGCCCTTGACGACCGTCTCCACCGAGCCGACGAGCGTGGTGCCCATCTTCACGCCCTCGGTCAGCGGGTCGTCGGAGCGGCCGGGCGGCCGGCCGAGCGTCTCCTCGAAGTAGGTGATCGTCTCGTGGCGCTCGGCGCTCTTCACCTGGCGCATCGCCTCCGCGTCGTCCTCGGCCACGTGGACGTTGACGACGAGCTTCCAGTTCTTGCGGTCCATCGTCTTGCCGTGCTTCGCCGCGACCTCCTCGCCGATCTTCCACTGGTTGGCGAGCGCCTGAGGCCCGCCGGGAATGCCCGCGCCGAGCGAGAGCACGCCGAGGCCGTGGCGGCCAGCGGCCTGCACGCCGGACGGCGTCATCACGCTCGCCACCGCGATCGGGAAGTGCGGCTCCGTGTAGGGCGCCAGGTGCAGGCGCGCCTGGCGCAGCTCGAACCAGTCGGTCTTCAGCGTCACCGGCTCCTCGCCCTTCAGCAGGAGCATGATCGCGTCGAGAGCCTCGTCCATGCGTGGCCGCTGGGTGACCGGCTCGATGCCCATCATGTAGGCGTCGGAGACGAGCGCGCCCGGGCCGCAGCCGAGCATGGTGCGGCCGCGCGTCATGTGGTCGAGCTGCACGAAGCGCTGGGCCACCAGGAACGGATGGTGGTAGGGCAGGCTCGTCACGCCCGAGCCGAGCATGATGTGGCGCGTGCGCTCGGCGGCGGCGGCGATGAAGATCTCGGGCGAGGCGATCAGCTCCCAGCCGGCCGAGTGATGCTCGCCGACCCAGACCTCGTCGTAGCCGAGCCAGTCGAGCCACTCGATCAGCTCCATGTCGCGATTCATGGCGAGGGTGGGGTTTTCGCCGAGGCGGTGGAACGGCGCCAGGAAGATGCCGAACTTCATTCCTTTGTGGGCCATGGGCCTGACTGTAGCACGAGAGGTTTGCCGGCATCTTTTGGCGTACCATGTCGCGCCATGAGACATCCTGTGTCAACCATCGCGCGCTCAGGCGGCGGCGAGCGCCTGCGCGGCGCGATGTCGGCCGACGTGGTATGGGGTGCGGTCCTGCCAGCAGCGCCAGAGAATGCGGGCCCACGCGCGAGCGAGGATCCGGATCGCGTGCTGATGGCGACACCCACGCGCACGCGCGCGCTGATACACGAGGGCCGCCCACCGCGAGGCGTGGCGGGAATTATCGGCGAAGGTCGTGACGGCACGGCGCAGGCGCTTGTTGCACGCCCAGCGAAACACGACGGCGCGGTGCTGGCCGGAGGCATGCGTGACGGGCGCCAAGCCGGCCTCGGCCGCGAACTGTTCGTCGGTGGGGAAGCGCGCGCGATCATCCCCGAGCTCGGCCAGGATCTGCGCCGCGTTGACAGCGCCGCTGCGGGGCAGGCTCTGCACGAGCGGGCCATCGGGATGCTGAGCCAGCGCGGCGGCAATGGCGGCGGAGAGTTGCTGGAGGTGCGCCACGAGCGGGCTGAGGACAGCGATGAGGGCGCGCACCACGTCGCCGCTGGCGTCGGCTTCCGCCGCGCCGACCTGGCTCGTCGGCGCCCGGCGAAGGCGGGCGAGCAGCTCGGCCACGGGGCGGCGCCCACAGTACGCGTGTTGGCCGAGGAACTGGGCGAGACGCTGTTCGCCCAGGCGGGCGGCGCTGTCGGGGGTGGGATAGCGCGCGAGGAAGGCCAGCGCGATCGGCGAGTCGACGTCGGCAAAGATGGCGGCGGCGCCGGGCCAGAAGCGCTCGAGCAAGGCGCGGAGCTGATTGGCGAGGGCGATGCGCTGGGCGACGAGATCGTCGCGGCCGCGCACGAGGGCGCGCAGCGCGCGGGTGTCATCGGACGGCGGGTGCAAAGGCCGGAAGCGATGGCCGTCCGTGCGAAGCAGGTCGGCGAGGATGAAGGCATCCCCCGGGTCACTCTTGGCGCCCGCCGCGGAGTAACGCGGACGACTGGCCTTGAGGGCGTTGGGGTGGATGGGCACGACCTCGAGGCCGGCGTCGAGCAGCGTGTCGACGAGCAGCCCCGAGGGGCGTTCGAGGGCAACGCGGAGGGAACCACGCCGGCGGAAGCGGCGCAGGCGGGCGAGAAGGTCCGCGAGGCCATCGGCGGTGTGCGGCACCGCGCCCTGCCAATGGACGCGGCCGGTCTGATCGAGGATGCAGACGGCATGGGCCGCACTCGCCCAGTCGATCCCGACAGAGAATCTCATTGCATCGCCTCCGGGGACGGCGAGACACTGCACGGGGAGAGGTCCTGCCGGTCGCTCACTGATTGGCGCTCTGGCCTGCCGAGGCACGTGGCGCGTCATCCTGTGGCCGGTCTGGGCCTCTCTTCGTTTTGTTCGGGGGAGCGGGTCTCATGGTGGCCGTCGCGCGGCGAGCGACCGTGGCTCTCCCCGAACGCTGATCGCCTCGCCCCACTCTCGTCTCTCGATGGTTCCAGACCGTCCGACTTTCGTCGGAGGGTAGTCCAGTGAGCGGCGCGACCGAATAGGAGACTCCCATGGACCTCGACGAGGCGATGCGCACGACGTTCTCCGCGCGGGAGTTCACCGCGGATCCCCTGCCCGACGCCGCGCTGGCCGACATCCTCGACCGCGC